>Ga0070681_10000862_pt1 | contig 25516 bp, 16 predicted proteins | sample KBSC83BmetaG_FD_65650 | JGI IMG/M metagenome (GOLD analysis project Ga0070681, IMG submission 65650) | Corn rhizosphere microbial communities from Kellogg Biological Station, Michigan, USA - KBS C8-3B metaG | ecosystem: Host-associated > Plants > Roots > Rhizosphere | place: USA: Michigan...
AAACCCAATGAATCTCATAAACGCGCACCTTGTGCCCCGGCACGTCGCCAACATCGATCGCAAGCTGCTGAACATACTTGCTCGTGCTCCACTCTGCCTTCTCTTCGATCTTGTACTTTTGCTGCGCCAGCGCGCTAGTGTTCTGAGTCTAAAGTTCGTTGAACATCTGTATCACTTTCTTGTCTCATGAGAAGCTGGGAGACAGGGAGGTGTGCATGGCAAGAGGCAGGCCGCTTACGGAGTTGAGTTTGAGCGCGGGCGAGAACAACACGCTGGTTGAATGGAAGCGGCGGGCCAAGACTTCGCAAGCCTTGGCGCTGCGTGCACGCATCATCTTGCAGTGCGCGCAAGGGGCCACCAACACCGAGGTAGCGCACCGGCTGCGCATCACCAAGCAGACCGTGGGCAAGTGGCGCGGCCGCTTCCTGGAACAGCGACTCGATGGGTTGCTCGATGAGCCGCGCCCGGGCACGCCGCGGCGCATGGACGATGCGCGCATCGAGCAACTGGTGAGCACCACGCTCAATGAACGCCCGCGCGATGCCACGCACTGGAGCACGCGCTCGCTGGCCCAGAAGCTGGGGGTCTCGCAAAGCAGCGTGGCGCGCGTGTGGCGTGCCTTTGGCTTGCAGCCGCACCGGCAGGAGACGTTTAAGCTCTCCAGCGATCCGCTGTTCATCGAGAAGGTGCGCGACATCGTGGGCTTGTACCTCGATCCCCCGCTCAATGCCATCGTGCTGTGTGTCGACGAGAAGAGCCAGATCCAGGCGCTGGACCGCACCCAGCCGCTCTTGCCCATGGCCCCTGGGATGGCTGAGCGGCGCACCCACGACTACCAGCGCCATGGCACCACCAGCTTGTTTGCCGCTTTCGACATCGCCACCGGCAAGGTCATCGGTCAGCTGCATCGGCGTCACCGCGCCAAGGAGTTCTTGCGGTTTCTGCGCACCATCGACGAGCGCGTGCCTGGCGAGCTCGACGTGCATCTGGTCATGGACAACTACGGCACGCACAAGACGCCTACCATCAAGGCATGGCTGGCACGCCATCCTCGCTTCGTGGTGCACTTCACGCCCACCTCGGCCTCCTGGCTCAACCAAGTGGAGCGCTGGTTCGCGCAGCTGACCACCAAACAGATCAAGCGCGGCACCCACCGCAGCACCCTGGCATTGGAGCAAGCCATCAAAGACTACGTGAACACCTACAACGAAAATCCAAAGCCGTTCATCTGGACCAAGAGCGCCGACCAGATTCTCGAGAGTGTGGCTAGATTTTGTAAACGCATTTCGGACTCAGGACACTAGGGCTGTGCGAAGAAGTCCAGCAGGCGCTGCTTGTTTTTCGCGACCAGCTCCTGGGCTGCCCGATGCAACAGCGGTGCGTCGCACTCGGGATCGACCTTGAATCGCGTCGGAATGGTGCGCAGCTTGTCCAAAACCACGGCTACGGGCTGTGGCGCATCACCCCACTTGCACAGCCCTTGCGGTCGAGCCGCGATGGCCTCCGCGGCGTCGATGTGCCTCAAATAGACCAGCTGAAGCTGATCGGGACCCGGGATGACGCGATTCGCATCAGTCGAGCTCGCGCGCAGCAGCGACCACAGCAGCAGCTGATAGCCGAGCGCGCGTTCCTCCATGATGTCCGACAGTCTCGACGGCGACTTGGTCAGGTAGCTGAACACCCAATCGGCTTCGCCGAAGTTGAGATCGTGCATCGGATACGAGCCGTCGATGACGACCATCAGGCCTTTGCGCGGCCGCGCAGCGGCTTGCGGCTCCGGCGCAGGCTGCGTCAGCAGCTTCCCGAAGAACACCTGAGCCAGCGATTCGACGCCCTGGTTGTCGAACATCCCGCCGTCACCGACATGCCAGCAGAGCTCCTTACCACAGTTCACGTCGCCGACCGAATAGAGCACAGGCCCGATCAGCAGCGGGACCGAAGCCGAAGTCGCTGCGGCGAACGCAACCTTGAGGCTGGACAGGTCGGCATTGATGTCTTCGGGCGTGATCGGGCTGAAGCGATCGCTCTCCGGCAGCAGTCTTTCATCGAGAAGGGCCTTCTCCTGTTCCGGGAGATGTGAAGCGTGCACGTGTTTCCGTGTCTCCTCGACGAAACGATACGAGAATTCCGAACGCGGCAAGTTGGTGAACAGGAAGCGGCGGCCGCTGTCCCAGCTGGTGCCGTTCAGGATCACGTACGGACTGTCGCCCTCCGTCTCGCGGCGGCGCAGGTCGGCGAAGGTGTTGCCGGCGAAGATGGTCGCATCCCATTTGTTCGCGATCTTGAAAGCCCGCCCGGTTCCGTCACTGAGCAAAGGACCCCACAGGCTCTCCTCCCACTCGGTGCGCATGTCCTTGCTGTAGCGTAGGAAGAAGTCGCTGTACTCCTTGGAGAGCGCGCCAGTCTCCGTCAGCACTGCCACATCTTTCTTCGGCTTGTTCAGCGCGAAATACGCCGTCGACAGACTGCCGCCCGATACACCGGACATATATTGGACGCGCTCGAGGACGCTGACCGGCGCGCTGGCCTGCCCGACGTTCACTTTCGCCAGCTCCTCGAGCACCGCCTCGGAAAAAGTCGCGGACCGGCTGCCGCCACCCGAGACCGCCAGGCCGACCAGCGGCCCCGACTGCTCGTGAGTCGCGAGCGAGGGCGAGCTCGGAGACCGCACGTCGAGCACGCACTGGTGTCCGTTCGAACAGCCATGCGGAGGCGCGCCCGCGCAGGCCGTCAGCAGCGCCGCCATGCACAACAACGCTACGGTTGTCTTCCTGACGATCATGTTCGTTTCTCCGGTTCGATCCGACGCTGCCGCGCCGCAAACGGTCGTCACTTCTTCCCCTTGATCGAGTCGAACAGATACTCGATACGCTTCGCATCCAGCGAATCCTTGTCGACGCGCAGCTCGTCGTATTGCTTGTAGAGCACGCGCAACGCCTGCCGGCCGAGCCCCATGCTGCGCAGGTGATCCTGCACTCTGAAGCAGACGATGGCGTTGCCCTGCGTGAGCGCCACACCGACCGGGAACAGCAGATCGGATTTCGTCCCGGTGTCGGCCTTGCCTCTGCGGATGCCCGGGACGACCAGCCGCACCACGTGCAGGCGGTCGAACCGTGGCCTGACGTCCTTGGGGCTCGCGAGCTCGGCGCTGTCGAACGCACGCACGATTCCCGCCTCGACAAAGTTGATGTCGCCGGCATCGACGAGCTGCTGCGTCCAGGTGTTCAGCTCGTCTGCAGTCGTACCCTGCCGGTCGAACTCCTTGAAGATGGTCACATCGCCACCCGGCAGCTCGAGGCGCACTTCGCAGAAACGCTGGAAGCGCGCGCCGTGGTTGCTGCGCACCACGGCATACGTCGCGCGCACCATACCGGACCACGAGAAATGCTTGAACAGGTTCATCCACCCGCGGTTGTCGGGATGCTGCCACTCCTCGTCCAGATTGAGGTCGAGATAGACATCCTGCATCAGCTCGAGCAGGTTGAGGCAGAAATAGAAGCCGGCTCGCAGCTCGTCGGGATCGGCCGGCAGCCACAGGCTCGTGTCGACCTGCGGCTTGCTCTCGCCCATCAGGTAATCCCATTCAGGGAAGAGCTGACGATCGAGGAAGCGCAGCGTGCTCTGCTCGCGCATCGTGTCCTGCAGATGCATGAGGCGCTCGGCGTGCTTGGTGAAGTGCGCCTCGATACGCGCACTCGGGCGATACCAGCGGCGGCCGAGATCGACGAAGATGTCCAGCAGCGGCCGCAGCTCGCCCGGCTTCTTCTCGAGCGCGGACTTCTCGAGCACGGTGGTGGCGATGTAGTAGCCGAGCTTGCGGTAGGCCTCGAACTGCGACTCGTCGAACCACTGGTCGGTCGTGCTCTGATGCGGAAACTCCGGATGCACCGACGCGTACTGCATGATGTCCACCGGCTCGTTGCCGGTCAGCGAAGGCTTGATGTACAGCAGGAACCCGGCGATGGCGTCCGGGTCGGCCTCCTCGTAGTGAATGCGCCCGACGCCGCAGTGGTACAGGCTTCTGCCGGTGCCCGGCACCGGAATGCTCGCCTTCGTGTCGATGTCGATGCGCACGCCGAAGTCCACCTGGCATTTGCGCACGGCGTTGCCGAGATCCTCGAAGCCGAACTTCGGATCCATGCCGGCGTCGATCGCGATGATGAAGCGGCAACGGCGCCGCACGAGCTCGTAGATGCCGAGGTTTTCGAAGTGACCGCCATCGCTCAGATAGACGAACTCGGAGTCTTCGTCGGCCAGCCCGAAGACTTCGCTCAGCAGGTACTGCAGGCCGAAGCGCGGACCGGGCGTGCTCCAGGCGCCGGCCTTCGCCGGGTTCTGCATCCACCAGCCGAGGCGCACGTTGAACACGGTCAGCAGGAACGCGACCGCCTTGGACGAGTGATAGCCCTGATTCGGGCTCACGGCGGCGCCCGAGATCGTCAGCGCCTGCCCGAGGCTCAGCCAGCCCTTGCCGTCCAGATAGTCGGCCGTCATCTGATAACCGAACTTCTCGGGCCCGCCGAGCTTGCCGGGCTCACCGGCCTTGCCGGCCTCGATCGTCGGCAGCTCATATCCGGAATACAGGCGCGTCAGGACGAACGATGCCGCCTTGCGCTCCTGCCAGGCCAGATTGTTGACCTTGGTCAGGTTGATCGCGGTGCCCACGATGTGGAAGGGACGCGCGGGCAGATCGGTCAGCTTGATGTTGTCGTCCGGATCGAAGCCTGTGAACGGATGCGGCTCGCGGTTGCGATTGCTCGCACCGAGATAGCAGCGTACCAGCCGGTTGCGATAGAACATGTGGAACGAGAACAGATTGATGTCGACCCGCACGATCAGCAGCACGGCGATGAACGCGAGTGCCAGCACCAGCAGCATTGAGGGGAGCGGCATGGACAGCACCGGCTGCGCCAGGATGGCGTTGAGCACGGTGGCGTAGTGCAGGAACGACGAGCCGGCTGTCGCCAGCTGCTCCGCCGAGCGCAACCCCACGTCGAGGTTATCCGGGTCGAACAGCTCGATCACGCCGACGTGAATCCCATATGAGAGTGCGAGCAGCAGGCCGGCCACGAAGATATACGGCGTCACTTCCGTGGCGAGATCGAGCCATCGATTGCTGCCTTGTCCGCCCGTGGCCTTGCTCTTGCCGAGCAGAACACCGCTGACCGTCGACAGCACCCATGCCAGGCTGAGCCCTTTGATCCAGCCGTGCGCAAGGATGATCATGAACGGGCCGTAGATCGACGCGGCGCTCAGCACGAACCAGCCGACGGCGCCTGCGATCAGCCACGCGCCGAGCCGGCTCCACCACTCGCGATCCTCTTCGGCCAGCTCACGGCCCACCAGTCCGATCAACAGTATCGAGGAGATTCCAAACACGCTGAGCAGAATCGGCACGCCCCAGACGGTCCAATGCCAGATCAGCGTCGCGCTACCGAAGCTCTCCTGCAGCGTGTGGCGGACGAAGACGATCAAGCTCACGCCCACGGCCAGCGCGACGATCAGCGAAAGCAGGACGACCCCTGCCCTGCGTAACTGCTTTCTCACGCTGTCTCCGTCCTTCGAGCTCTTTCTTGCGCGTCGCATCAGCACTGGCGTGAAGACAAACGCGACCAGCAGCCAGGCCAGCACCCAGACCGCGGCGAACGCCAGCACCGCATAGACGACGCTCTCGATAACGTCGGGCTTGACGTCAGTTTTCGGCAGCAGCTGCACGCTGACCAGCCATGCCGCGAGGATCAGAGGCACGACGATCAACCAGAGCACCGCCGGCTGCTGCGCGAAGGCCGGCGGCTTCGACCCCTTCTCGATCAGCTCGCGCGAGAGGTTCAGATTGATGAACACGGCGGCGATGAACAGTGCGAAGATGCACAAGGACACGTGCTTGAACAGCGGCAACTGGCCGAGCCACGGGATCACGCGCGGGATCAGCAGAGCCAGCGCGAACACGGCTATGATCATCGCCTGCGTGAGCAGCAGATTGCGCACGTACGTCGCCACACCCGACAGCGTGTCGCTCGAGAGCAGGCCGGTGCGCGGCGTGAGGTAGTTGCTGAACCGGCGCAGAAACTGGACTGCGCTCGGCTCCATGCCGTTGCGGCTGGCCTGGTAGCGCGGATCGAGCTTGAGCTCGACAGCTTCGATGCCCTTCTCGCGCACCGTAAAAGCGGACAGCCAGCTGCCGATGTAGCCGCCGCCCGACACTGTCGACAGATAGTCGATCTTGCTGAGCAGCCGGCGCTCGGCCAGCGCCTGCAGAACGCCCAGATTGAACGTCGCACTGCGAATGCCGCCGCCCGACAGAGCGAGCGCGAGGAAGCCGCCTTCCTGCTTGGACTGGTCGGAGACGGAATGGATGAGCCGTTCCTCCTCCTGCAGAACCGTGTCCGCCGTCACGGCCGGCCGCTTCGGCCGTTCGAACCGTGCGCCCATCCGCTTCAGCAAGGACTTCTTCGGCGCTGGTGCAGTCGCGTTCTGGTCCATCGTCCCCCCTTCACATCCGATCGCTTGTCGTTATACCGGTCGCCGCAAAAGTCAATGGGCATGTCGATGCTCTCGACGTTGCGGCCGCATCGACGTCCGCTCGAGCCGGCCCGGTGAGATCGTATGCGCTGCGCGTGCGCCGATCAAACAAAAGTATTGGCTTTTCCTGCAAGAATGTCCTATATAACGTACGTAATATTCTCTTGGAGGAGGCGGAGGATAGCATTCAGCCTCTGAAGAGTAAGGCGCAAGTAAAAATCACGTCACTCATCGGGGCGCAGGGGACTCGCAATCACGCCGTCATGTGCTGTCGTAGCAAGCTGCAGGGCGCGCAGACCGCAGCATGCAATGGCGCGCGGTCTGCCACAGCGCAAAACAAGGGAGGAAGAAACGAATGGTCGGGGCGGAAAGATCGAGCAGGGCTCAGGGCAAGCGCAAGTCGATGTTCGTGGTGTGGGCCTGTCTCCTGGCTCTCGCGAGTTGCACCAAGCATCCGGAGCCCGGCACCGTCGCCGACGACGCACAGCGCGCGAAGTTCGACAAGTTCGTCGCGGCCGACGAGGACTACTTCGCCGGCATGGACGGCGGCATCAAGCTGACGGCCGAAGAGGTCCAGGGCCGCAACACCTGGCTGGTCTGGACTGGCGGCGATGACGTCCTGTGGAACCGCTTGCCGAACGCCACGTTCGGCGCGTTCGACCTGCTGAAGACCATCTCGTCCTACCAGGGCAGCCCGTACGGCCGCGACAACCGCTGGAAGTATTTCGGCGTGATCAACGAGCCGTGCTTCACCAAGGCGACCGGCCCCGACCCCGAGCGCTTCGGACTGTGGCTCGACAAGCGCGGCGCCGATTGCCCGCCCGATCCGTTCGCCAACGAGCAGAAGTATCCCGGCATCGTCGTCGATGCGCGCGGGACCAAGGAGTTGCCGGCCGGCTCCTACTACGGCTACCCCACCGGTGTGGTCGGGCTGCGCCTCTTCCCCAATCCCGATTTCGATGCGGCCGCGGCCAAGAAATGGGACCCCGTCAAGTACTACACGGACCCCAAGTACTACGAGGACAAAAATCTGATCCGACCGTATCGCGTCGGCATGGCCTGCGGTTTCTGCCACGTCGGCCCGAGCCCGGTCAACCCGCCGGCGGATCCGGAAAATCCCAAATGGGAGAACCTGAGCTCGACCGTCGGCTCGCAATACTTCTGGGTCGACCGCATCTTCATCTGGAACATCAAGCACGACAACTTCGTCTACCAGTGGCTGCACACGGCGCGGCCCGGCACGCTGGATACGTCGCTCATCTCGAGCGACAACATCAACAACCCGCGCACGATGAACGCGATCTACAACCTCGGCGAACGGCTGCAGCTCGCCAAGCGCTGGGGCAAGGAGACGCTGGTCGGCGGCGAGCGCAACAACAAGCAGTTCAACGACTACGTGAAGGATGGGCCGCTGACGGAGTTCTTCAACAAGGCCGACAACACCGTTCTCACGCCGCGCGTGTTGAAGGACGGCTCCGACTCGGTCGGCGTGCTGGGGGCGCTCAATCGCGTCTTCATCAACATCGGCCTGTTCAGCGAGGAGTGGCTGCTGCACTTCAATCCGGTGGTCGGCGGCAAGCCGATAACGCCGATCGAGATCGCGGTGGCCGAGAAGAATTCCGGCTACTGGCGAGCGACCGAGGCGCAGACGCCGAACATGGCGCTGTTTCTCATCAAGGCCAGCGCGCCGGACAAGCTCGCGAAAGCGCCCGGTGGTGACGCCTATCTGAAAGCCGACAAGGCGCAGCTTCATCAAGGCAAGTTGGTGTTCGCCGAGCGCTGCGCGCGCTGCCACTCGAGCAAGGCCCCCGCTCCGGCACCGGAAGTCGACCCGACCGGCGGGTGCTCGGGCTCCGGCTATCTGAAGTGCTGGAACGCCTATTGGGACTGGACCAAGACCGACGAATTCAAGAAGAAGATGCGCGACATCGTGCTGGCCGACGATTTCCTCGACGGCAACTATCTGTCCACCGAGATGCGCGTGCCCGTGACGCTGCTCAAGACCAACGCCTGCAGCCCGCTCGCGACCAACGCGCTGCGCGACAACATCTGGGACAACTTCTCGTCGAGCACGTACAAGGAGCTGCCCTCGGTCGGGAAAATCACGTACTACCATCCGATCACGGGCGAGCCGATGGAATACATGATGCCGGCGGGCGGCCGCGGCTATACGCGCCCGGCGTCGCTCGTGAGCTTGTGGTCGACGGCACCGTATCTGCTGAACAACAGCGTCGGCCATCTCAATCCGGACCATGCGGACGGTTACGCGGACAAGTGGGAGCCCAATCCGAACCCGACTGTCGAGTTGCGCATGAAGGCATTCCAGGACGGCATCGAGCAGATGCTCTGGCCCGAGAAGCGCGACAAGGACGAAGTGCTCGGCGACAAGATTCCCGGCCGCATCGACCGCACCAGCCAGCGCACGTACCTGCGCGTTTCGACCGGCTACCTGCCCGACAGCCTGCAGCCGCTGGTTGGATTCGGCAGCCGCTTCCTGCCTTGGCTGTTCGGGCAGGACGGGATCGAGATCGGCCCGATTCCGAAGGGCACGCCGGTCAACTTGATCATGAATCTCAACCTGCTGCCCGACGAAGGTCCCACCGGTCTCGCGCAGCGCGTCGAGCTGATCAAGAAGATCAAGGCCGACCTGAAGGCGCTGCCCGAGAACGCAAGCGACGAAGAGGCGAAGAAAGTCTTCGCAGGCGTCGTGAACCCGCTGCTCGAGCTCAGCAAGTGTCCCGACTTCATCGTCAATCGCGGGCATTACTTCGGCACCGACCTGATGAAGGAAGAGCCGGGTCTCAGCGACGCCGACAAGCGCGCTCTGATCGAGTTTCTGAAGACGTTCTAACTGCAATGCGCCGCGGCGCCCCCTCACCCCGACCCTCTCGCACGAGAGGAGAGGAGGTCTTGCGCCGCGTTCGCTCATCGAGCTCAACCCGACAGCAGTGAGAGAGCCATGGACAACGACGTCATCTTTCAGCCCCTGAAATTCAGAAATCTCACGGTCAAGAACCGGCTGTTCCGCTCCAGCATCTCGGGGCGCTGGGACAACTACAACGGCCACGGCAATCAGGCGCGCATCAACTGGGAAACCAAGTTCGCGCGCGGCGGCATCGGCGCGATCATCACGTCGTTCGTACCGGTGCATATCCGCGGCCGGATCATGCCGCAGTACGCGATGATCGACAACGACGACAAGATCCCGTTCTGGCGCGAGGTCGGCAAGGCGGTCCACGAGTACGACTGCAAGTTCATCATGCAGTTGAGCCACAGCGGCCGCCAGCGCGACGTGCCCGGCATCGAGAACCTGATGAACAAGGGGCTCTCCTCGACCAGCAACATGGACACGTTCCACGGCCTGCTGTGCCAAGCCATGACGCTGGATGAGATCAAGCAGACGATCCAGCACTTTGCCGACGGCGCGAGACGCGCGCGCGCAGCGGGTCTCGACGGAGTCGAGCTGCACGCCTCGCACGGCTACTTGTTCACCCAGTTTCTGAGCTCGGCGATCAACGACCGCAAGGACGAATACGGCGGCTCGCTCGAGAATCGCGCGCGCTTCCTGCTCGACGTGATCAAAGCGATCCGCAAGGAAGTCGGCAACGACTTCCATCTGCAGGTGAAGATCAACGCGGTCGACAACAACAACGCGCTGTACCCGTGGGAGAAGAAAGGCAACACGCTGGAGGAGTCGATCCAGATCTGCAAATGGGTCGAAGCCGCCGGCGCCGATGCGCTGCATGTCTCGATCGGCAGTATGTTTCCGCATCCGCAATTGCCATCGGGTGGCTTCCCGGCCGAGGAGGCGAACTGGTGGTACGGCAACATGGTCTCGAGCGGCGTGCGGGCGTACTTCAACTACACGCTGTTCCACTACAAGATCCTGCGGCCGATCTTTCTGGCGTTCTGGAACCGCACCAAAAAAGATCGCGACATCGAAGGCGTGTGCAGGGAGGAAGCGCGGGAGGTCAAGAAGAACGTCAGCATCCCGGTGATCAACACGGGCGGCTACCAGAACGGCGCGCTGATCCGCAAAGTCATCGCCGAGGGCTACTGCGACGGCGTGACGATTGCGCGCCCGCTGATCGCCAACAACGACCTGCCGAAGATTCTGCAGCAGGGTCGCGACCTGCCCGACCGGCCGTGCTCATTCTGCAACCGGTGTCTGCTCAACGCGCTCGCGAATCCCCTCGCCTGCTACGACCTGCGCCGATTCGACGACCGCGACGCGATGATCCGCGAAGCTATGAGCGTATTCGAGCCGCCGCCGTTCCGCTAAGCGGATGCAGTCCAGACCCGCGCTGGCGCATCTGCTAGCTGCGTCCCACAACGCCGAGGGGATACCGATATGAGCGAAGGCAGAGTAATAGGCAAAGACCGCGTACTGCTCGACGAGGTCCGGGAAAGTCCCGTGGACCAGTCGCTGTTGCGCTTTCGCAGGACGGTTCTGCTGGTGATCCTGGCGATCATCGCGTTGATCCTGATCTGGTTCGTGTACCGCTTCATGATGGACAAGCCGGTCACCTACACATCGGCCACCGATCACTTCAAGTACGGCTCGATCGGCAGCGAGGTCGGCGGCTCGCTGTTCGATGGCGTCGGCGGCATTCTGCCTCCGTACGAGATCTTCAAGGTGCTGCCGAAGGTCTGCCCCGACATGCTGCCGGGCGGTTACGCGTCGCTCGGACTGATTTCCGAAGAGGGGCACGAGATGCCGATCGGCGTGTCGCGGCGGCGGCGCCTCGGCTTCGACCAGGTCGGGCTCAACTGCTCGGTCTGCCACACCGGCACTTACCGCGCGTCACCGCAAAGCAAGCCCGAGATCGTGCCCGGCATGCCGGCCCATAGCCTGGATTTGCAGCGCTTCTTCGGCTTCGTCACCGCGTGCGTGCTCGACCCGCGCTTCACACCCGACAACGTTATCGGCAAGATCAAGGAGAACGGCGGCCACCTCGGCGTCGTCGATCGGTGGCTGTTTCGCAGCCAGGTCATCCCGAGAACGCGGGAAGCCACGCTGCAGTTGCGCGGTCGCGTCGCACTTCTGCTCGACGAACGGACATCGCAGTGGGGTCTCGGACGTGTCGACACGTTCAATCCGTACAAGGCGATTCAGTTCAACTGGCGCATCGCCGACTTGCCCGCAACCGAGCTGATCGGCGCAGCCGACTATCCGTCGCTGTGGAACCAGAAGCCGCGCGAAGGCATGCATCTGCATTGGGACGGCAACAACGACTCGGTCGACGAGCGCAACTTGAGCGCATCGCTCGGCGCCGGCGTGACGCCGGTCACGATCGATCACGCGGGCCTCCAGCGCGTGCGCGACTGGATCTGGACGCTGCCGCCGCCGGCGTATCCGTTCCCGGTCAACGAGAGTCTGGCGGCACGCGGGGAGCCGCTCTACCGTGACCATTGCGCTGCCTGTCACGCCGACCACCGGTTCAGAGACGGCGTCGTCGAAAGCGGCTGGAGAGTCGGACAGATCGAGCCGATCGACAAGATCGCCACCGACCCGTTTCGGCTGAACGCCTATACCGCCGTCTTCGCGGAAAACCAGTACACCTTGTATCCGAACTCGCCGTACCACTTCACGCACTTTCGCAAGACCAACGGCTACGCCAATCAGCCGCTCGACGCCATCTGGGCGCGCGCGCCCTATTTGCACAATGGTTCGGTGCCGACGTTGCTCGATCTGCTGCAGCCCGCGGCCGCGCGTCCCAAGGTCTTCTATCGCGGCTACGACGTCTTCGATCAAGCGAAGGTCGGCTTCCGCTCCGACGTGCCCGAGGAAAACGGACGCAAGTTGTTCCGCTACGACACCAGCGTTCCCGGCAACGGCAACGGCGGACACGAGTACGGAACGCGGCTCTCCGACCAGGACAAGCTCGCGATCGTCGAGTACATGAAGAAGCTCTGACCGGAGAGAACGATGAACCAAGAAGCGTACGACCGGCTTGCCCGACGCTACAAATGGGTCACATGGCTCGGCATTTTTCTGAACGCGCTGTTCATCATTCCGCTGCTGTTCTTTCCAACCCCGTTTCTCGCCCTGCTCAACCTGCGCTGCGATCCGCCGATCTGGGCGCAGGCCCCGGGCCTGCTGCTACTGTGGATCAGCATCTTCTACATTCCAGCCACGCTCGATCTCAAGAAATACCGCGTGTACGCGTGGATTGCCGTCTTCCCGACTCGCTTCGGCGGAGCCGCATTCTTCTTCGGCGCGGTGCTGTTCTTCGGCCAGCCGATCGGCTTCCTGTCGATTGCGTTCGTCGATCTGATCATCATGCTGTGGTGGCTCTCGATCCTGCTGCAGATACGCGAGATCGAGAACCCGACGTCGCCCGCAGTCAAGGCCTACCGGTCGGCTCGCAGGCGCGCGGGCTGGATAGTTCTCGCAATCATCGTCCTGGCGGTGGGCGGAACCGCGTGGTACAAGCTGTTCCGCGAACAGGACCAGCAGTTCGCCTCGATGGACGAGTATTTCAAGTACGGTTCCATCGGTACCGAGCGGGCACAGGGCGTTCCATACTGGATCTGGGTCGTGCTGCCGCGCCTGTTCCCGGAATATCTTCCGCGGCCGGGCGGCTACAACGCGCTCGGCCTCTACAACGAGCCCGGCAAGCCGATCCCGGTGGGCTTCTCGGTCAAGACGATCGGCTTCGACCGCGTCGGCATCAACTGCGCGATCTGTCACTCCGCGACGATCCGATTGTCCGCGAGCGAGTCGCCGACGCTCTATCTGGCCGGCGGAACCAGCACCTTCGACGGGTTGGGTTATCAGCGTTTCCTGTTTGCGAGCGGCTCGGATCCGCGCTTCACGGCGGACAACATCCTCGGCGAGATCGACAAGATCTACAAGCTGTCGTTCATCGACCGCCTGATCTACCGCTATGCGCTGATTCCGGCGACGAAGAAAGCGTTCATCCAGCAGAAGCAGGTGTACGCGTGGACCGAGAGCCGCCCATACTGGGGACCGGGCCGCATCGATCCGTTCAATCCGGTCAAGCGCAACATCTTGAACGTGGATGTCGGCGACACGATCGGCAACTCCGACATGGTACCGATCTGGAATCTCGGCGCGCGCAAGAAAGGCTGGGCGTTTCACTGGGACGGCTTGAACCCGAACCTCGTGGAGGTCGTGCGCAGCTCCGCTATCGGCGATGGCGCCGCTCCGAAGGACATGACGCCGCGATTGAAGGAGCAACTGCAAAAGCTGCAGGACTGGCTGATGCAGTTGAAGCCGCCGACGTATCCGTCCGAGCGCTTCCCGGTCAATGGTTCGCTCGCGGCGAGCGGCAAGGCGATCTTCGACAAGCAGTGCAGCACGTGCCACGACTCGAATGGCGCGCGTGCCGGCCAGGTGGTGCCGGCCGACGAAGTCGGCACCGATCCGCACCGGTTCAAGATCTGGACGCCGGAAGCGGCAGCGGCATACAACGCGTACGCGAAGGACTACGACTGGAAGTTCAGCGATTTCCGCTCGACCAACGGCTATGTCCCGCCGCCGCTGGATGCGGTGTGGACGCGCGCGCCGTATCTGCACAACGGATCGGTCCCGACGTTGCGCGACATGCTGCAGAAGCCGGATCAGCGCCCGAAACTGTTCTATCGCGGCTACAACGTCTTCGAGCCGCACGATGTCGGCTTCGTCTGGAAAGGACCGGAGGCAGAGCGCGCCGGCTTCCGTTACGACACCAGCGTGCCCGGCAACAGTAACCAGGGACACTTGTACGGGACGGATCTGTCTGCGGCGGACAAGGACGCTCTGCTCGAGTTTCTGAAGACGCAATAGGACGGCCAGCACGAGTACGTCGAGCATGACGGACGGGAAAGATCTCGAGTGCGACTACGTGGTGGTCGGCTCCGGAGCGGGTGGCGGTCCGCTCGCCGCGCGGCTCGCCCTGGCGGGCCATCGCGTCGTTGTGCTCGAGGCCGGTGGCGATCCGCGTACGGCGAGCGGCGGAAGTCCATCGGACCCGCAGCGCAACCGCCTTCCGGACGATTACGACGTCCCGGCATTTCATCCTTTCGCCTCCGAGAACGACGGACTGAAGTGGGACTTCTTCGTCCGCCACTATGCCGACGACGCGCGGCAGCGGCGCGATCCCAAGTACTACGAGACGTTCAACAACCAGCCGGTCGACGGCGTGCTGTACCCGCGCGCCGCGGCGCTCGGCGGCTGCACCGCTCACAACGCGATGTTCTTCGTCGCGCCGCAGAACGTGGAATGGGACGCGCTGGCCGCCGCCACCGGCGACAGCTCGTGGAGCGCGCAGAACATGCGCAAGTATTTCCAGCGCATCGAGGCCTGCCGCCATCAGCCGCTCTATCGCCTGTTGAGCTGGCTCGGCATCGACCCGACGCGGCATGGCTGGAACGGCTGGCTGCAGATCGAGAAGAACAGCCCCAAGGTCGCGCTCGGCGACACGGCGCTGGTCGCAACGATGATCAAGTCGGCGCTCGAGGCGATCGACGAGCTGCCGATCTCGCTCGACAGCATCAAGGGGGTGGTGCGATCGGTCGGTGATCCCAACGACTGGCGGTTGTTGAATCGCGACTTCGAAGGCATCCGCTACACGCCGCTGTCCATGCGCGGCAAGCAACGCAACGGCACGCGCGAGCATCTGCTCGAAACCGCGCGTCGCCATCCGGATCGCCTCAGGATCGAGCTCAACGCGCTCGCGACGCGCGTGCTGTTCGACGACAACAAGCGTGCGATCGGCGTCGAGTACCTGAAGGGCGAAAAGCTCTACCGCGCTCACGCCAATCCACGCAGCGCCAGCGGTGAGCGCCGCAAGATCATGGCCGCGCGCGAAGTTATCCTCGCCGGCGGCGCCTTCAATACGCCGCAACTCCTGATGCTCTCGGGCATCGGCCCGCGCCAGACGCTGGAGGAGCAGCGTATCGGAACGCTGGTCGATCTGCCGGGCGTCGGCCGGAACCTGCAGGATCGCTACGAAATCGGCGTCGCGTACCGCATGAGCTTCGACTGCTGGCAGGTGTTAGAGGGCGCGACGTTCGCGAAGGGCGATTCGCAGTACGCCGAGTGGGCCGAGTCGCGCAGCGGCGTCTACTCGACCAACGGCGCGCTGTTCGCACTCATCAAGCGCGGTGCGCGCGAGCGCCCGCTGCCGGATCTGTTCTGCTTTCCGCTGCTGAGCCTGTTCAAAGGGTACTACCCGAACTATTCCGCGCTGGTGAGGGAGCATCCGAACTACCTCACCTGGGCCATCCTGAAAGCGCATACGAACAATCGGGCGGGCGCTGTCACGCTGCGCTCCGGCGATCCGCTCGATCCGCCCAAAATCAACTTCCGCTATTTCGAGGAAGGCACCGATGACGGCGGCCAGGATCTCGACGCGGTGGTCGAAGGGATCAAGTTCGTGCGGCGTATCAGTTCAAGGCTCAAGCAGCACAACCTTCTCGCCGAGGAGTCGGCGCCGGGCCCCGACTTTCAGAGCGACGATGAGCTCAGGCAGTTTGTCCGTGACAACGCCTGGGGCCATCATGCCTCGTGCACCTGTCCGATCGGACCGAGAGATCAAGGCGGCGTTCTGACCAGCGACTTCAAGGTGCACGGGACGCGGGGCTTGCGCGTGGTGGACGCTTCCGTGTTCCCGCGTATTCCGGGCTATTTCATCGTCAGCGCGATCTACATGATCAGCGAGAAGGCGGCGGATGTCATTCTCGCGGATGTGCGCGTCTAGCGACAGGCACGCAGGCCGAGACCGGTCCGCGGCCGGTCGCTGCGCGTCTTGCCAACGCGTGCTACAAGGTCGCCCTGCTGGAAGCGGGAGTCGATCCTCTCGTCGACCAGACCACCGGGTTCATCTATCAGACTCCGGCGTTCGCCGGGTTGGTCGGCCGCGACGACCCACTCGCGGTTCTGGATAGCCGCCTCCGCGTGCGCGGCGTCGACAACTTGCGCGTGGTGGATGCGTGCGCATTTCCGAGGGTGCCCGGATTCTTCCCGGTTGCATCCGTCATAGTGCTCGGTGAGAAAGCCGGCGATGTGATCCTCGATGATGCCGAGGACAATGATCATCACGGCCACGGTCGTGGATACGGATAGGTCAGCTACCCCTCAGATCCGGCGCCGACCGCCGCGTTGTCGCCACGCTGACGCGGTCGTCCTACTTCGCGCTCGCCGAAGTCACTACGTGTCGAGGCGCACCAAGACCATAGCCCCAACCGTCTCGTTGAGGGGCGTTCCGCTCAACGAGAGTTGCTCATCAAAGGACCGGGAGACTTCGCGATCTCTAATTTGGAGTTGGCGTGCAGGTCCAGGAAGGTCTGGAAAAGCCTTTGCGCCTGCTCGGCACCGCCCTCCTGCTCCGCCAGGGCCTTCCACCATTCCGCGCCTTGCGGAATAGTATCCATGCTCGCAGTATCGTAGGGGAAACACACGACGTGATCCCATTCGCCCGTCATGAAGTCGAACGGTATCGCTTTGCGCCCTACTTTCCTATCAACGGGCCAGAAATGCTCATGGATGATCTTGAGCGCTTCCGGCGCCTTGCCCGGTCTGAATTTCCATCGCGAATGATCCTATCCGCAGCGTCGCTTCAGGCCGACGATAAAGTCATGCCAACCGTTGAGCGGACCAAATGCGACACAATGCGTCCCAACGGCGTCCGTCATTCCAAGCAAATCCCTATCAGATGCGTCTGCTGATCCCGACAGTTTCGAAAGAATTGCACGAGTCGCAAAGTTGTAGCTCTTGAAACGTAATAAGAATGTGAAAGGTTGGTACACGAATCGCTTCGGAAACGCACGACGTTAGCCAAAGCGCTCGGCACTGCGCTTAGCGCACAAATGGTTTTTCGCGCCCTGCATACGAATATCAACGTCACTGCAACGGTGACGCGCGCAGCCACGGTTTAACTTCTACTCGGTCACGAGTCCGCTTGTCGCCCCTCGAGGGATAGGGCGCTGTCGTCTTGCGCCGTGAATTCGCAAACCCATCCGTGGATACATCAGGAGTCTTACGAATGAAATTCGAGTCTGCTTATCTTCGCGTCTGCCTGCCACTGCTTCTCGTCATGGTGGCAAACCTGGTTCCACACCAGTCAATGCAGCCGGAAGCAAACGCAGGTCCGGTAACCCTTCGTTGGGACTATACCGCCTCAGGTGCGGCCGGTTTCACTCTCTATTGTGGAGCGTCGAGCCATGTCTATTCGACGCGTGTCGATGTCGGTAACGTCGACACTTACACCATCGGTACCCTTCCAGAAGGCATGACTTCGTTCTGCGCGGTGACCGCCTATGACTCCGCCAAGTCGGAAAGTACTTTCTCTAACGAAGTGGGAGTGCTTGTGCCATACGCTCCGCCGAATGTGAGCTTCAGCGCGAGCACTTCGACAGGAGTGGCGCCCCTTAGCGTTGTCTTCAGCAACACGACTTCAGGACAAGTGACTACCTGGGCATGGGATTTTGGCGATGGGACAAGTGCCAACATCAAGGCGCCTACTCATATTTACAGTGCGCCCGGCAACTACGTAGTTGCCTTATCCGCAACGGGCCCCGGAGGCACTGCGCGCAAGATAGCTAGCACACCCATCGTCGTGAGCGCGATCCCCGCACCCGTCGCGAACTTTGTCGCGAGCCGTACCAGCGGAGTCGCGCCACTCGCAGTCACCTTTGCCAACACATCGACTGGGCAAGTGACGACGTGGGGCTGGAGCTTCGGTGACGGCAGCATCAGCAGCCTCAGCGCTCCGGCTCACACTTATGCCGCAGCCGGCAACTACCAAGTCGCATTGACTGCAACCGGTCCAGGCGGAACGGCGACCAAAACAGCAGTGATCAGCGTCAGCGCTCCCGCCCCGGCGGACGCCATTCCGCCGACCGTTGGAATCACCACGCCGCTTAGCGGTGCGACTGTCAGCGGCACGACGAGCGTGGTGGTTTCTGCCTCAGACAATATCGGGGTAACTGGAGTGCAGCTCCTGATCGACGGTGCCGCGCTGGGCGCGGAAAAAACCGCGCCGCCCTTCTCGATTTCATGGAACACGATGACCGTTGCAAACGGTAAGCATACGCTTTCTGCGCGCGCCAGAGATGCGGCGGGCAACCTCGCTTCAGCTACCGCCATTTCCGTGACAGTATCCAATTCGACTAAGGCCGGACTCGTTGCAGCATATAACTTCAACGCTGGGTCAGGCACGACGATTCTAGATGCCTCAGGAAGCAACAACAAAGGCACATTCGGCACCGGCGTTACATGGACAACTCAAGGCAAGTTTGGCGCCGGCCTCTTGTTCGATGGTACGAGTGGCAAAGTGACCATTCCGGATTCGGCGAGCCTGCGTCTTAGCACCGCGATGACGTTGGAGGCGTGGGTGAAGCCGTCGACTGTCGACAGCAAATGGCGAGATGTGATCTACAAGGGCAATGACAACTACTATCTCTCGGCGAGTTCAACCAACGGCGGCAAACCCGCCGGCCGGGCCGGCCTCAATAAGTTGTATGGGACAGCGACGCTACCGATCAATGCATGGACTCATATCGCGACAACCTACGATGGAGCAACGCTCCGCTTCTATGTCAACGGTGCTCAGGTGTCGAGTGCCGGAGTGAGCGGCGGTATAACCACATCCGCCAATCCGCTCCAGATTGGAGGAGACGCCATCTATGGGCAATACTTCCGCGGAGTGATTGACGAAGTACGCATATACAGCCGCGCTCTAAGTCCGCTCGAAATCCAGACCGATATGAACACACCCATCGCGCCTTGATCTCGGAGTGGCTTTGTTGATTCACCGCTTCGGTCTGTATTCGCGATGTCCTGGGCGTTCGGTATGCAACGGACTATCCGACGTATTTCACGTATTGTTGTCGAACAGCGCTAACTTGCCATGGCAGCGATATCGACTGGGCTACGCGATTTGACCTGCTCGAGGCGATACCCGTGACCGTAGACCGCAGCCAAGCTCCAGCCCTGCTCTCGAACCAGGCGTACTTCGCAGCGCTACAGCGTCACTCGCGCATTCGCTTTGCAATGCGTCGTCTTCGAGCACCGTGATACGCATCAAAACTCCGTGATGAAAGATACCGACCGGCACTTGCTTGGGGCAGTGGCTGCTAACCGGATAGCGCGACAGGACTCATTGCCGCACTCGCCGCAGCGGAATGTGAGGCGCGCCCACTTCAAATCTGCGGCGTCTCGCACCCGTCCGCACTTGACGCAACGCGTGCAGCGAGACTTGATCGGAACCTCCCTAAGCTACGGATGTGGTCCCCAAGGCGCCGCTGTGAGCAGCTTCACTTCCTGCGATATCACGAGCGGTCGGAATTTCACGGCGAAGCCATCTATGAAATCCCGATTGGCGTACACCGCCGCCCAGTGCGTGCGGCGATCGGCATCATCGTCGAATTTCCAGAGGTGTACCAGTTGATTGATCGTCCCGGTGTCAGCTTGGAAGTAACCCAGTAGCTTCTTGTCATGACCACCCTTCTTGAGCGCTGGGTAGCCGAACTCGGTATAGAGCTTCACTGCCTCTCCCATTTTTCCGACATACAGCGTGTAGGTGCGCAGTTCATAGATCGCCATAGGTTCCTCCTTTACAGCCGGTCAGGGAATGACCTGCACTAGTCCAGTGTGATGAACAACGATTTCCGTGGCTTTCCCGCGACCGCACGGCTTTTGTGTCCTTGCCCGGTTGTATCCTCCGCGAGAAGGATGTCGCCCGTACGAAGAATGCGCCGGGTTCCGTCGCCCACTTCGATTTCCACCTCTCCCTCGAGATTCACCACGTATTGCCGCCGCGGCGCGGTGTGAAAGTCGTAGTCGTAGTCCCCCGTGGTCTCGCGAAACACCACACCGGTGGCTTTGGTCAGTTCGGACACGAAGCCGACCTTCCCGCCGTCTTTCAGCGGAATCTGCAAGTCCTCGAAATGGGATTTGTTATCGGCTCCCGTATACAAGCGCACAACCTTCATCGTTTGCCCACCTTGTTCAGCGTAACTTTCATTCGACCAAAACCCGAACCAGCCCCCCAGCCCCGAAAAAACCAGCACCATCATCAAGCTGGCTAGCAATTCTCTGTTCGACGCGCCCATCTCGACTCCTTCGGTGAAAGAACAGTACGCAGATGGACGGTATGTTAGCCCGATGGATCCGGTCGCGGCACATTCCTGTAAGGAGTCGGATGAATATCGCCGGGTGATAAAGCTTGATCAGCGCGGCGCCGCGTCGCTTTCGAAAAGAGCCGAGCGCTCACCGGAATAGGTCGTCGCTTGTACTATGCTACGGAGGATCGCCGACGTCGATGCTATACCTGAGCACGAATTTATCGAGCTCGGCGCTGATTGCCGCCCGCAAGGCGTCGGATGCGCCTCGTAGCGTCACTGTCACCTCGAGTCCACGCTTTCCTCCCGGTTCGACCTTCACTCCGAGGAGCGTATCGGCTGCAATACTCTTGAGCAAAGGCTCCAGTACTCTCACCGCAGCATCGGCGCGCAGCGCAGGCCGGTACACCTTGCCCACCGCCGTGAGCGGTATCGCATCGAGGACATAAACGTTCTTGGGCCATGCCGGACGCTCGACGATATGGTCTCGCGCGGCCGCTGTGATGTCGTCGACGCTCGCAGAGCACCCGGGTGCAAGAGTGATGTAGCAGGCCGGGACTTCACCAGCGTACGCATCCGGCTGACTCACCGCGACGGCCGCCGCCACCGCGGGGTGGCGTTCGAACGCCGCTTCGGTCATCGCCGGGTCGATGTTATGGCCGCCGCGGATGATCAAGTCCTTCGCGCGGCCGGCGATGAACAGCTTGCCTTGCCGATCGAAGTAGGCAAGGTCGCCGCTGTCGAGCCCGCCGTCGTAGAACACATTGGCGTTCGCAGCGACGTCGAGGTACCCCGGCGATACGTTCGGTCCAGAAACGAAGAGCGTGCCGATCTCCTCGGCCGCGCAATCCTCGCCTAGCCGGCCATCGCGCCCGCGGCGGCGTACGCGCAGTTGCGTGTACGGCAGGCGCAGGCCCGCCGACCCGATCGTCGGAGTAGCGCCGATCGGGTCGATCGCTGTCACGCCTCCGCTCTCGGTCATGCCGAGGATCTCGTGCAAGGGTTTTCCGGTCACGTGGGCGAACTGCTCGGCTACGCCGCGCGGCGTCGATGCGGCGCCGACGATGCCGGCGCGCACTGATCGCAGCGACCCCGTGAGTGGGATGCCAAGGACCGCACCAAGCGCAGTCGGCACACCGCCGATCAGCGTAGCCTGCTCTCGCTCGACGATTTGCCAATAGCGGCTCACCATGATCGGATTTCGGAATCCGGAGGGCGACAGCATGATCACTGCCGCGCCCCTGAGGAAGAACGCCAGGCCGCAGGGGATCGCGCCACCGACGTGAAAGAGTGGAAGGCCATTGGTAAGCTTGTCATTCTCATCCAGCGCAAACATCGTCGCGAATCCGAGAGCCGCGGTGAGTTGATTGCGACTCGTGTGGGCGACCAGCTTGGGCATCCCGGTAGTGCCTCCGGTGTGGAAGTACGCGACCACGGTGTCCAAGTCGTCGCGCAGCCGGAAGGTGAGTCGGTCGCCGGGTTGTCCCACTAGTGCACTGCCGAAATCGATCGCGGCTGGGTCCGCAGGTGCTTTCAGGCACAACAGCTTGACTTGCGGCAACTGCTCGCAGACCGCTAGACCCTTGTCCCATAGAGCGGGCGCGATCGCTGGCCCCACGGTTACGAGGATGCGAGCGCCGGACACGCGTACGAGTTCGACAACCTGTTCTGCCGTCAGCAGCGGATTGATCGGGACGGCTTGGCCGACGGCCTCCGCACCCCAAAGAACGTAGTGGGTTTCGAATAGGGACGGCAACAGGTACGCAACCGCCGCACCGGCACCCGCCAGTTCCGCGAATACGTTCGCGCTGCGCGTGATGCCTTCGAGCAGTGCGCGGTAGGTGAGACGTACCGGCACCTCGTCTTCCTCGCCCGTCATCACCAGCGTCAGCGCAGTGCGCTCTGGATACTCTACTGCGGTAGCGCGGATGGCTCCGTACACCGTGCGCGCCGGCAGCCGTTCCTCGAGCTGGCGCTCGCGCTCATATGCTTCGATTTCCCGCAGGCTGCTCAAACCTTTCAGGCGGTTCGCGTCCATGGCAGCCTCCACGTGGCGACGATCACTCTAGATTATCAGCGCGGCGCGGCGGGGGTTTCGAAAAATCCGAGAGCGCGCTTGACCGCCTCGTTCGACTCCGTCGTAATACCGTCGGCGTCGAGGCGCCATCTGTCCATGTACTGATGAGGCTTGAGCAGCTGAATATGCGATTCGGCTAGGAACGTCTCCAGGTCCGGATCCGAGTAGGGCGTAGCGACACCACGCTCGAAAGGAGCGAAGAAGTCGTCCCAGTGCACCGGCAAGTAAGCCTTGGGTTTGAGCACCGGTGCCACCAGCCTGGCCACTGCGATTCCGCCGGTGCCGATCCACAAATCCACGTGGTCGAGACCGGCATCACGCATGGCGGCCTTGAGGTTGTCGAGCGGCGCGCCGTAGTCGCGACCGTCAAGAATGATCGACACGCCAAGATCCACAGCGCTGGCCGAGTTCTGGTAGAACCAGCTGTAGCGGCCGCGCGGCCCGTCGACGACGAACAGGAACGCCCGGTTGCCGCCGCCGTTGGGAAAATCTTCCGCCACTCCCGCACGCAAGCCGCCGGTCTGCGCATCGGGATGAGGAACGTCGCACAACTCCACAGGATTGTGCTGCTCGGGGTTCTTGGCCGAATCGCCGCTGTGGTTCCAGCGCACCACGCGCAGGCTGATCCCTTCAGCGGGGTCAATGCGCTCTCCTCCGTAGACCGGCCGACAGCGGCCCTCCGGAAGATTCTGAGCAGCGGCCTCGAGGCAAGTCGTTCTGGAGCCGATCACCGGTGCGCCGCTAAGCCTCGACCAGGTGGCGGTGTCGAACGAATGATCCCAGTGGCTGTGACCGGTCAGCAGGAGGTCGACCGCCTGCGGGCCACCCAGTGCTTCGAGCACGCGTGTGACTGCGGCCACGTCCGGCGTGTGCGGATGACGCGTGAGAGCGTACCCGCCACCGCCGCCGTAGAACTCCTCCTTCGGGATGCGCGTGATGTATCCGTCGGTGAGGATGTGCAGCGAGCCCAGCTCGTAGTAGATGTTCGTCACCGACAGCCAGGTGATCGAGACGTGGTCCGGCCCAACGCCTGCCGCGAGCGCGCCTGCTGCACTGGAAGCCCACAGTACACACGCGATGATCAAGCGACGCCGGATACATGGACTCGACCGGACGTCCACTGCTGGCCGTTCGTTGCGCACTCCTCCACGCATCGTACCGCTATGCCTCCACACGCTCGCCCTCCGCGATGCCCCGCGCCCGCGCATCGGTTGGATGGATCATCACGTATCCTCTGAATATTCTGACGCCCACGAACCATGCTCCACACCATTCTAGGCCTGGATCGGGGCGAGTCAACTTGCTCGGGGATTCTCGTCTCGGCGAACCGGGAATCGAAACATGGCAGCCGCTTTCAGATCACCGCCGAATACCATCAACAGACCTGTTGAACACCTCGATCGGAAGGAATAGATTAGGTCGCCTCACGGAGGACGCCTCATGAAAATCACCCTCAACGTCAATGACAAGACATCCATCGTCGAAGTCGACGATCCGCAGATGCCGCTTCTCTATGCGTTGCGGAACGACCTCGGTCTGCATGGCCCGCGCTTCGGCTGCGGCCTCGGACAGTGCGGTGCCTGCACGGTTCTTATTGACGGCAACGCGGTGCGTTCCTGTCTGTTACCTGTCGGCAGCGTGGGCGACGCCAAGGTGACCACACTCGAAGGCCTCGGCAGCTCGACCCATCCGCACCCGCTGCAGAAGGCCTTCATCGAAGAGCAAGCGGTGCAATGCGGCTATTGCATCAACGGCATGATCATGCAGGCGAAGGCGCTGCTCGACACGAACCAGCACCCCAGCGACGACGAGATCAAGCGCGCGTTAGCCGGGAACCTGTGCCGCTGCGGCACTCACGTGCGCATCGTGCGCGCGGTGAAGCGCGCCACGCAAATGTTATGAGGAGCTGACGATGTTGATCTCCACGCTGCCTCGTCGCGAGTTCCTGAAAGCCGCCGGCTCGCTCATCGTGACGTTCTCGTTCGCCGGCTTGCTGCCTCGAGCCGCATCCGCTGCCGATGCCGCCAAGACTGTCGCCCTCGATCAAGTCGATGGGTTCCTTTCGATCGGCGCAGACGGTGCTGTGACCGTCTATTCGGGCAAGGTGGATCTCGGCACCGGGGTGCGGACCGCGCTCACGCAGATTGTCGCCGACGAGCTCGACGTTCCTCTCGACAGGGTCAGCGTCGTTCAAGGCGATACCTCCGTGACGCCCGATCAGGGGCCGACGTACGGCAGCCTCTCGATCCAGATCGGCGGCATGCAGATTCGACAAGCGGCGGCGACTGCACGCGCTGCGCTCGTGAGCGAAGCCGCGAAGCGCCTGAGCGTCGCGGAAGACCAGCTTGCCACCCGGGACGGGGCCGTCGTGGCGAAGGGTGCCGTCGATCGCATTGCGTACGGCGAGATCGTTGGCGGCAAGAGCTTCGAGCTCAAGGTCGATGCCAAAGCACCAGCCAAGGACCCGGCCAACTATCGTGTCGTGGGCCAATCCGTGGCGCGGCTCGACATTCCGGCAAAGGTCACCGGCGAATTCACCTACATGCAGGACTTCGTCCTGCCCGGCATGCTGCACGCGCGCGTGGTCCGGCCGGCGGCGATGCGCGCTGATCTCCTGTCTTACGACGACAGCGCCGCGCAGCACATCACAGGCTTCGTGCGGACCGTGCGTCAGGGCAACTTCCTGGCGGTGGTTGCAAAGACGGAATGGGCAGCGATCAAAGCGAGCGGCACACTGAAAACCGAGTGGTCGAAATGGGACGGCTTGCCGGAAGAGAACCAGCTGTGGGCGTACGTACGCGCAACAAAGATCAACCACAGCGACGTGCTGCAGACGGTCGGCAACAC
>Ga0070681_10000863_pt1 | contig 25500 bp, 31 predicted proteins | sample KBSC83BmetaG_FD_65650 | JGI IMG/M metagenome (GOLD analysis project Ga0070681, IMG submission 65650) | Corn rhizosphere microbial communities from Kellogg Biological Station, Michigan, USA - KBS C8-3B metaG | ecosystem: Host-associated > Plants > Roots > Rhizosphere | place: USA: Michigan...
CACCGAGCGCGAGTACTGCGGGAGCGGGGGCTGCGCGCTTCTGGTCCTCAAGGGCACGGCGGCCGGCTTCACGGTCATCTCGAAGTCCACCCTCGCGAACCAGCCGGTCAAGGTCGCGACCGATGCGCACCAGGGCTGGCGCACGCTGCTCGTCTGGGTGAAGGGCGGCACGGCGCCGCCGCACCTCGTGCGGCTGAGCTTCGCTCGCGGCCACTACCCCGCCGATGCCGGCCGGCAGCCGGCGGCCGGCGCCGACCAGGCGGCCACCGCGAAGACCCTGTTCTTCGCGCTCGGGCCGGCACCCTGAGGCGGCGCGCAGCTTTCGCTAAGATCGGACCCGGTCCAGAGTCTTCCGGGGTACCCATGCCACGCTTCGCCGCCGCCCTGCTCGCCCTGCTCGCGCCGCTGTCCGCAGCGCACGCGGCCGCCGCCTACGTCGAGGGGCAGAACTACGTACGGCTGACGCCCGCCCAGCACACCACCGTGCCGCCGGGCAAGATCGAGGTGCTGGAGGTGTTCTCCTACGGCTGCCCGGCGTGCAACACCTTCCAGCCGGTGATGGCGCGGCTCGCGCGCGCGCTGCCGCCGAACGCCCAGATCGCGCTGCTGCCGGCCGCGTTCAACACGGCCGAGGACTGGCCGATGCTGCAGCGCGCCTACTTCGCCGCCGAGGTGCTGGGGATCGCCGCTCGCACCCACCAGGCCATGTTCGATGCGGTGTGGAAGACCGGGGAGCTCGCGATCAGCGACTCGGCGACGCAGCGCCTGAAGAGCCCGCTGCCGTCGATCGAGGATGCGGCGCGCGCCTACGCGCGCTGGACCCACGTCAAACCCGAGGCGTTCCTGGCGGCCGCCCATTCCTTCTCCATCGACATGAAAATGCGCGCGGCGGATGCGCAGATCCACGACATGCAGGTGCCGGGCACGCCGTGCCTCATCGTCAACGGCACCTATCGCGTGGTGATGGACTCGGTCTCGAGCCCGGATGAGCTCATCGAGCTCGTCAAGTTCCTGGTGGCGCGGGCCGGCGTGCACTGAAGGCAACGTGGACCGCGCCACCGGCCAGCTCCGTATCGAGCGGCTCACCGCGCCGCAGCCCTCCTGGCTGGCCATGCGCCGCGCGCTATGGCCCGACGGCGGCACCGACGCCGAGCTCCTGCACGAGATGGAGCGGGCGCTCGCGTACCCCGACACCTGCGTGCAGTTCATGGCGTTCTACGGTGAGCAGGCGGTGGGTTTCGCCGAGGCGGCGGTGCGGCGCGATGCGGTGAACGGGGCCACCGTCTCTCCGGTCGGCTTTCTCGAGGGCCTGTACGTGGTGCCCGAGGCGCGCCGCCGGGGCGTGGCGCGGCGCCTGGTGCAGGCGGTGATCGACTGGGCGCTCGCAGCGGGCTTCACCGAGCTCGCCTCGGATGCGCTGCTGGAGAACACGGCGAGCCACGCCATGCACCGCGCGTTCGGCTTCGAGGAGGCCGAGCGCGTGGTGTGCTTCCGGCGCCCCGTGCCATGAGAGTCGCGACGCTTGCGGTTCTCGTGGTCCTGTACGGCGCGGCGAGCCTGCTGCACTTTACGCACAACGCCGAGCATCTCGCGCTGTATCCCAACCTGCCGCCGTCCTGGACGCGCGCCGAGGTGTACCTCGCCTGGGGCGCGGTCACCGTGCCCGGCATCCTCGGGTTCGGCCTCTACCGGCGCGGCCACGCGGGGCCCGGACTGGCCCTGCTCGCCGTCTACGCGCTGCTGGGATTTGCAGGCCTGCTGCACTACACGCGCGCGCCCTGGTCGCACCACAGCGCCGCCATGAACCTCACCATCGGCCTGGAGGTTGCCGCCGCGGCGTGTCTCCTGCTACATGTCGCCCGACTGGCGATGCGAGAAAGGAACGCGGGCCCGTGACCGGCCGCTGCGTATTCGTGACCGGCGCCACCGGCTACGTCGGGCGGGCGCTCATTCCGGCGCTGCTGCGGCGCGGCCACCGCGTGCGCGCCCTCGCTCGCGCCACGAGCGCATCGCGCGTGCCGCCCGGCGCGGAAGTCATCGTCGGTGATGCCCTCGCGGCAGCGAGCTTCGCCGCCGCCATCGCGCCCGCCGACACGCTCGTGCACCTGGTCGGCACGCCGCATCCGAGCCCCGCCAAGGCGGCGAGCTTCCGCGCGGTCGATCTGGTCTCGGCGCACGCCGCGCTCGAGGCGGCGCTCGAGGCCGGCGTGCGGCACTTCGTCTACGTGAGCGTCGCGCAGCCGGCCCCGGTGATGCGCGCCTACCTCGAGGTGCGGCAGGCGGCCGAGGCGCGCATCCGTGCCAGCGGCATCGCCGCCACCATCGTGCGTCCCTGGTACGTGCTCGGCCCGGGGCATCGCTGGCCGTATGTGCTGCTGCCGGTCTACGCCGTGCTGGCGCGGGTGCCCGCCACGCGCGACAGCGCGCAGCGCTTGGGCCTCGTGACGCTCGCGCAGATGGTGGCGGCGCTGGTGGCCAGCATCGAGCGCGGGCCCGACGGCGAGCGCGTGCTCAGCGTGCCCGACATCCGCGCCGCGCGGGCGGCCTGATGGCGGGCGCGGCCGATCTCGAGCTCACGCGCCTCGAGCGCGGCTTCGCCGCCGCCTTCCCCGAGGCGCGGCGCAGCGTCGAGCACCTGCGGGGGGCGGATGACAAGGTGGTGCTGCGCCTGACGACGCGCGCCACCCACCGCGGCGTGTTCAACGGCATCGAGCCGACCGGCCGCGCCATCGTCATGAGTGCCCTGGTCATCTACCAGGTCGCGGACGGCCGCATCCTCGAGTCCTGGGGCGAGCTCGATTTCGCCGCGCTGTGGCGCCAGCTCACCGCGCCGCCGGAGGTGTTGCATGCTGTCTGAGGCGTTGAAGGGCAAGGCGCCGCTGCGCCGGGTGTTCTGGGTCTACGGCGTCGGCGTGTCGGTCGGCTACTCCGCTCTCGGCCTGCTCGTCGATCCGCTCAACGTGAAGAGCATCGTCGTCTACACGGTGATCGGCCTCGCCATCGGCGTCATCCAGTGCATCATCCTGTGGCGCTGTGCGCCCAACAGCCGCTCGCGGCTCGCCACCAGTCTGACGCGGCTGGGCGTCATCGTCGGCCTCCTCACCATCCCGCTGTTCCTGTACCTGCTCTACGCTTATCCCGCCGCCATGATCCCCTGAACCGCGACGCATGCGGCCCTGGACCGTACATCCCCGTTACCTCGATGCGCGCGGCCAGCTGGCCCATGAGCGCCCTCACCTGCTGCGCAAGCTGAAGCAGCGCAGTCCCGCCCTGCACGGGCACCGGCACCGGAGCGCGCCGCAGCCACAGCCGCTGTTCCGGCTCGTTTCCGCGGGCGTGGCCGGGTGGGAGCGGGCGCGCGATCGGCGCATCATCCCCACGCGCCGACAAACCAGGATAACGCCATGGCCGCCATCCGCTCCTCGCGCGACGTCATCATCCGCACCCCGGACTGGCTGGAGGCGCTGCGCTTCTACGAGACGGTGCTCGGCGTTCCGCTCGTCATGCGCGAGGCGACGCTCGCAGGCTTCGAGACCGGATCGATCCGGCTGTACGTCGAGGCGGGCGCCGCCCACGGCCCGGTGTTCGACTTCCTGGTCGCGGACGTGGCGGCGATGCGCGACCGGCTGCTGGCCGCCGGCTGCACGCTGCTCGAGGAGGATCGCGCGCTGCCGCGCTGCTACCTGCGCGATCCGTTCGGGCTGACGTTCAACCTCGGCCGTGCCGCGGCGCCCGGCTGAGGAGGCGGCCGATGGCCTTCCAGGTACCCATCGAAGAGCGGCCCAGCCACCTGCACTTCACCGTGACGGGGGACAACACTCACGACAGCATCGCCGGCTACATGGAGCAGGTGCTGCGCGAGTGCACCGCGCGGCAGTGCTTCCGCGTGCTTGTCGAGGAGCGCCTCGAAGGACCGCGGCTCGGCACCCTGCAGGTGTTCAGCCTGGTGTCGAAGGGCAGCGAGCGCTTCCGCGGCGTGCTGCAGGCGATGGCCTACGTCGACGTCAACGCCGCGGGCGATCTCATGCGCTTCGCGGAGAACGTCGCGGTCAACCGCGCCATCCCGGTGCGCGTGTTCGCCGGCGTCGCCGCGGCGCAGGAGTGGCTGCGCGAGGCACAGCCGCGCGGTGCTACGGCGGCCCTCGAGCGCGCCGACAAGCCGCCGCGCTGAGTCCCGCCCGCGCGCTCACGCCAGCAGCAGCCAGCCGAGCAGCACCGCCGCCTTCTGGTCCGCGCCCCACGGCGCGCCCAGCCCGCGCCCGAGCGCTGCGGCGGCGGCGCTGAGCTCGGCGCCGGAGCGGCGCAATGCGTCCGCGGCCTGCGCCGGCAGCGCGCGCTGGGCGATGCGCACCACCTCGATGCCGCGCGCCGCACAGGCTCCCTGGAGCGCCGCCCGGAAGTGCTGGCCGTCGGCGGTGTGGATGAGGGCGTGCGAGGCGAGGATCGCCTCCAGCGTCGCGCCGCTGCGTCCCGAGGCGTCCAGTATGCCGGCGCGGCGCAGCTCGCCGCCGGCCGCCGCCGCGCGCGCGCGCAGCGAGTCGAGCGCGGTGCGGGCGTGGGCCGCTGCCGCGGCCTCGAAGCGCGCCAGCCCGGCGCGCGCCTGTGCGAGCGGCAGTCCCTCGAGCGCGTGGTAGGGCTGGCGGCAGCCGGGCAGCGCCGCATCGGCGAGCTCGACCCGCTCGCGTGCCAGCACCGCGGGGGCACGCCGCGTGCCGCCGACGATGACCGCCGCCGCCCAGCCCGAGTGCGGCGCGAAGCCGACCGTGCAGGGGGCGTGCGCGGCCGTACGCTACTCGGCCTCGGCCTTGATCGGCCGGCTCATGAGCTCGCGCACCGCCTGCGGCGTCGACAGGCCCTCGTACAGCACGCGGTACACCATCTCGCACAGCGGCATGTCGACGCCGGCCCGGGCGGCGACCGCGCGGATGGCCCCCGCGGCGTGGTAGCCCTCGACCGACTGCGCGATCTGCGCCAGCGCCTGGGCGGGGCTGGCGCCGGCGGCCAGCAGCAGCCCGAAGCGCCGGTTGCGCGACTGGTCGTCGGTGCAGGTCAACACCAGGTCGCCGAGCCCGGCGAGCCCCATGAAGGTGCCGGCGTGCGCCCCGAGCGCCACGCCGAGACGCGTCATTTCCTTGAGGCCGCGCGTGATGAGCGCCACGCGCGTGTTGGCGCCGAAGCCGAGGCCGTCGGACAGCCCGGCGCCGACCGCGAGCGCATTCTTCACCGCGCCGCCGATCTCCACGCCCATGATGTCGGTGGAGGTGTAGGCGCGGAAGTTGGCCGAGGACAGCTCGGCGGCGAGCGCGCCTGCATACGCCGCTTCCGGCGAGGCCACGGTCATGGCGGTCGGCAGGCCCGCGCCGACCTCGCGCGCGAACGTCGGCCCGGACAGCACCGCGACGCGCCGCTCGCCCAGGACCTCGCGCGCCACCTGGTGCGGCAGGCGCAGGCTCCCCTGCTCGAAGCCCTTGGTGGCCCACGCCACGTGCATCTCCTGGGTGAGGAGCGGCGCCAGCTGCGTGAGCAGCGCGCGGAACGCCGTGCTCGGCACGACGATCAGCACGTCGCGGGCACCGCCGAGGGCGAGCGGCAGGTGCGGCTCGACCCGCAGCGAGTCGGGGAAGGTCGCCGTCGGCAGGTAGCGCGCGTTGCAGCGCGCCGCGGCCATGCTCGCCAGCTGCGCGCCGTCGCGGCCCCACAGGCGCACCGGGCGGCCGCCGCGCGCGAACTGGATGGCGAGCGCGGTGCCCCACGAGCCCGCTCCGAGGACTGCGACCGGCGCCTCGCGCATGGCCGTCTAGTTGGTGGTCGGCGGCGTGGCCTGCTGGTTGGCGGCGTACAGCGCGTCGAAGTTGACCGGCGGCAGCAGGAACTGCGGGAAGCCGCCCTGGCTCACCAGCTGCGAGACGGCGCAGCGCGCGTACGGGAACAGCACGCCCGGGCACACGGTGCTGATGGCACGCTTCAGGTCCGCCTCCGGCAGGTTGCGGATCACGAACAGGCCCGCCTGCTTCACCTCCACCAGGAAGATGGTGACTTCGCCGAGCTTGGCCGACACGGTGACGGTCAGCACCACCTCGCGCACCTCGGGCCCGAGGATGTTGGAATTGGTCTGCAGGTCGAGGCTGATCTGCGGGTTCCACGAGCCGTCGACGCGTGGCCCGTTGGGGGACTCGTAGGAGCAGTCCTTGAGATACACGTTCTGCAGTGCCAGCACCGGCCCGGTGTCGGCCATGGGGGCCGGCGCCTCGCCGGCGATTTCGTTCGCCATACTGTCCTCGGCTTCGTTATTTCAACAATGAATCCAGCCGGCCGTCCGCTTCCAGCGCATGCAGCTCATCGCATCCGCCGACGTGGGTCGCGCCGATGAAAATCTGCGGGACCGTGTCGCGCCCCGAGCGCGTCACCATTTCCGCGCGCGCCGCGGGTGTCCCGTCCACGTCGATCTCCTCGTAGGCTACTCCCTTGGCTTCCAGCAGGCGCCGTGCCCGCGAGCAGTGGGGGCACCAGTCGCAGCTGTACATGACCACCCGCGGTGCACCCATCGGCTCAGGCGCGTGACAGGGGCAGGTTGTCGGCACGCCAGGCCGCGAGTCCCCCGCGCAGCATGAAGGCGCGCGTGAAGCCCTGGGCGGCCAGCTGGCGCACCGCCGCCGCGCCCACCGAGCCCGAGTCGTCGTACACGACGATCGCCTTTTCCTTATGCTTCTTCAGCGTGTCGCCGGCCGCCAGCAGCTGCTCGCCGTTCATCTGCCGGGCCCCGGACAGGTGGCCGGCCTGGAACTGCTCCGCCGGGCGCAGGTCGAGCACCAGGGCGCCCTGGTTCATGAGGCGGATGAGCTCCTGGGGCGAGACCCCGACGCGGCTTTCCGAACGGGCGCGCATTTCGTATACAAGAACGAGGGCCACGAGCACCGCCGTCGCGGTGGCAAGCCAGGGGTGATGACTGAGGAATTCGAGCACTCGATCCATAGGGGAGCCGGTCATGCCGGGGGCGCAAAAGGGCGCGCATTATAGCGCCCCCCTGTCATTCGGCACCCCGCGCTCGGGCCGTGCCGCCCGGGCGTGGGCCGCCGTGCTCGCCGGCTGCTGGCTCCTGAGCGGGCCCGGGGCCGGGGCGGCCCCGAACCGCGCCGAGACGGACGCCAGAAAGACCGAGGAGCAGCTGCAGGCGGTCAAAGCCGAGATCGAGCGCGTCAGCCGCGAGGTGAGCGGCGAGCAGGTCGAGCGCGACCGCCTGTCGCGCGAGCTGAAGAGCGCGGAGCTGTCGGTGGGCCGGGCGCGCGGCTCCCTCACCGACGTGCGCCGCGAGCGCGCCGAGGGCGCCGCGCGCCGCGCCGCGCTCGCCACCGAGAAGAAGGCGCGCGCCGGCGAGCTCGACGACAACCGCGCCGCGCTCGCCGGGCAGATGCGCGCCGCGTACGGGATCGGCCGGCAGGAGCCGCTCAAGCTCCTCCTCAACCAGAAGGACCCGGAACTCGCGGGGCGCATGTTCGCCTACTACAGCTACTTCGGCCGCGCGCGCGCCGGCCAGATCAAGCTCATCGAGGACGACGTGCAGCGCCTCGCCGAGCTCGACCAGCAGCTCGCCGACGAGGACGCGCGGCTTGCGGAGCTGGAAAAGCAGCAGCGCTCGCAGCTGCTGGGCCTCGAGCAGGCGCGCGAGCAGCGCGCGCACGTGCTCGCCAGCCTCGAGGCGCAGTCGCACACCCGCGCCCAGAACCTCGAGCGGCTGAAGAGCCAGCAGGCCGGCCTCGAGAAGCTGCTGCGCGAGCTGCGCGCCGCGCTCGAGCGCTTTCCCGTCGAGGGAAACGATGCGTTCACGCGCCTGCGCGGCAAGCTCGCCTGGCCGGTGAGCGGCCACCTGGTGGCGCGCTACGGCGAGTCGCGCGCCGGCGGGGTGCGCTGGGACGGGGTGCTGGTGGCCACCGAGCGCGGCACGGCGGTGAAGGCGGTGTGCGCCGGACGGGTCATCTACGCGGACTGGCTGCCGGGTCTCGGCCTGCTGGCCATCGTCGACCATGGCGACGGGTACCTGAGCCTCTACGGCCACAACGAGCGCCTCTACAAGGCGGTCGGCGAGCAGGTGGCCGCTGGGGACACCATCGCCGCCGCCGGCGACTCCGGCGGCAGCTCGCGCCCGGAGCTGTATTTCGAGATCCGCAAGGGCGGCAAGCCGGTCGACCCGCGCCCCTGGTTCAGGGCCCCGGACCCGTAACGGGCGGCCTGCGCACCCGCCGCGGGGCCGCCCGGGCGGGCGGATGTGATTGGCATCAACCTTTGGGTTCCGCCCCGTGCACCGGTGCGCGGATTCGCCAACTCGCGCAAGGACTTCCGGGGCCCGGACGCGCAATGGTGTGCGTTGGGAAGTTAACAGATCGCGGGTCGCCAGCGTCGTTCCGCCATACATGAATCCGAGTTCCGACAGCGAGTACGTCCCCGGGCAGCCCGGCACGCGTTTCGAGCCGTACGTGCGGCTGCTGCGCTCGCTGCTGCCGCGCACCTCCTGCATCGCCATGTTCGGGCCCGCGGCCGAGCTGCTGTGGTCCACCGACACCATGACCGGCCCGGACCTCATCAATATCGTCGACGACGCGCTCCTGAGCGCCTGCTCCAACCCGCAGAGCCCCGGGCAGCACCGGCTGCTGGCCGGCAACCTGCCGGTGTACCTGTGCGCGCTGCGCGACGACCAGCAGCAGCTCGTGGCGCTGCTCGCGGTGGTGTGCCGCCCGGGGGATGACCGCCGCAACCACGACTTCTCATTCGCCTATTCGCTCATCGGCCCGGCACTCGAGTGCCTGCGGCGCGAGCTGGTGGCGCGCACCACCATCGACGAGCTGCAGCGCATCGTCGGCGGGCTGGACAAGGACCTGAACCTGCTGCTGGCGCAGGGCGCCACCGAGACCGTCAACGCCGACGGCGCCAACGAGCTGCAGCTGCTGCTGCAGCAGACCATCGAGCACCTGCGCGCCGGCACCGGAGCGCTGTTGGTGCCGGAGAAGAATGTCACCCTGGTGCGCGGCAGCGGCCAGGCCACCCCCGACACCCAGTTCCTGATGCGCGCGCACCGGCGCCTGCTGTCCATGGCGCAGACGCAGCGCACGCCGCTGGTGCTGAACGACACCTCCTCGGCCAACAACCCCGAGGCGCTGCCGCACCGCGTGCTGTGCTGCTCGCTGCGCTCGCGCGCCGGGCGCTGCATCGGCGTGCTGGCGCTGGTGCGTGACGCCAGCGCCGAGGCCTTCACCGAGCGCGACGCCCACATCGCCGAGATCCTCTCGCGCAAGGCCATCGGCGTCATCGAGTCGAGCTTCGATGCGCTGTCCGGCCTGTACGCGCGCCCGGCCTTCGAGCGGCGCGTGCGCGGCGTCATCGCCGACCTCAAGGGCCAGGCCTGGAGCGCGCTCTACATCGACGTCGACCAGCTGCACGCCATCAACGAGAAGTCCGGCATGCACATGGGCGACGCGGTGCTGGCGCAGCTCGGCGAGCTGATCCGCCAGCGCCTGCCCCCCGGGGCCATCGGCGCGCGCATCTCGGGCGACCGCTTCGTGGTGCTGCTGCCGGCGCGGGTGCAGGACGCGGAGACCTTCGCCGAGTCGCTGCGCGAGGGCGCCGAGCGGCTGGCCGTCATGCAGGGCGAGGCGCGCCTGCCGGTCACCATCTCCGTCGGCGTGGCGCTGCTGGAGTCGACCGCGGAGGAGCTCGCGCACGTGCTCGCCACCGCCGAGACCGCCTGCAAGGCCGCCAAGGACCGCGGCCGCAACCGCGTCGAGGTGTACGAGCAGGCCGACGCCAGCATCATGCGTCGCCACGCCGACATCGGCATCGCCGCGCGGGTGCGCGAGGCCATCGAATGCGGCCGCCTGCACCTGGACGCGCAGCTGATCCTGCCGTTCGCCACCGCCGAGACCGCGCGCCCGCACTACGAACTGCTCCTGCGCATGACCGACGAGGGCGGCCGCACCGTCGGGCCCGACACCTTCCTGTCGGCGGCGGCCCGCTACCAGCTCATGCCGGTGATCGACCGCTGGGTCGTCAACCACGTCATCGAGGCGCTCAAGCCGCGTGCCACGATCCTCGAGGGCCGCGCACTCGGCTTCGCCATCAATTTCTCCGGCCAGTCGCTCAACGACGAGTCCTTCCCCGAGTTCCTCATCGAGCGCATCGCCGGCTGCGGTCTCGATCCGGAGCTGTTCTGCTTCGAGCTCACCGAGAACGCCACCATGGCGTGCCTGCCGCGCGCCGAGGCCCTGATGCGCCGGCTGCGCCGGCTCGGCTGCGGCGTGGCGCTCGATGACTTCGGCACCGGGCTGTCCTCGCTGTCGTGCCTGCGGCAGCTGCCGGTCACCATGCTGAAGATCGACGGCAGCTTCGTGCGCGACGTGCTCAAGGACCCGCGCGCCGAGTCCATGGTGCGGGCCATCGCGCAGCTGGCGCGCAGCATGGGCATCATCACCGTCGCCGAGTACGTCGAGACCGAGGCGATCTCGACGCGCATCGCCGAGCTCGGCGTCGACTACGGCCAGGGCTTCGCCATCGGCCGCCCCATCCCGCTCGCGGATCTGCTGACTGAGCTGCCGCTGCCCAGCTCGACCGCGGACGAGGCGGTGGAGGAGGACGGCGAGGTGGGCCGGTATGTCGGGGCGTCGCGCTGATGCGTCGGGAACCTGCGTCACCGTCGGCAATCAGAGTCACCTGGCGTGCGCGCCGCGCCCGTTTTCCGCACCGAGGTTCCTGATCACATGAAGACGCGCCCGCGCACGCTCCTCACCCTCGCCACCGGGGTCATTCTCGGCTTCGGTGGTGCCCTCACCGGCGGCGTGCTCGCCGACCGCGGCGCGCCGCGCGCGGGCGAGGCGGTGGCGCAGACCCCGCGCGCCGGCCTGCCGTGGCAGGAGGCGAGCCTGTTCGCGGAAGTCTACGAGCGCATCAAGCGCGAGTACGTCGACGACGTCGACGACCACGCGCTCATGGAGAAGGCGGTGCGCGGCATGGTCGCCGCTCTCGACCCGCACTCCGCCTATCTGGACAGCCAGGAGTTCGACGAGATCCGCCTGTCCACCATGGGTTCCTACCCCGGCGTCGGCATCGAGGTCGCGGCCGAGGACGGCCTGGTGAAAATCCTGCGCCCGATCGACGGCTCGCCGGCGCAGCTGGCCGGGCTGCTGCCGGGCGACCAGATCGTACGCATCGACGGCGCCGACATCGGCGCGGATCTGGCCGGTGCCATCTCGCGCATGCGCGGGGCCTCGGGGAGCCTGGTGAAGCTCGCCATCCGCCGCGACGGCGTCCCCGGCATCACCGAGTACGCCCTGCGCCGCGCCCAGGTCGAGGTGCACAGCGTGCTCGCCGCGACCCTCGAGCCGGGCTACGGGTACCTGCGCATCACGAGCTTCAGTGAGACCACGGCGGAGGACGTCGGCCGGGCCGTTTCGAGACTCCGGCGCGACAATCCTGACGGAATCAAGGGATTGGTGCTCGATCTGCGCAACAATCCCGGCGGAGTCCTCGAAGCCGGCGTCGCGGTCGCGGACGACTTCCTGGACTCGGGCGTCATCGTCAGCGCGGACGGCCGCACCGCCGAGGCGCGCTTCCGCATGGAGGCCACGCCTGGCGATCTCATCAACGGGGCGCCGCTCGTGGTGCTGGTGAACGGCGGCTCGGCCTCGGCCTCCGAGATCGTCGCCGGGGCCCTCAAGGACCACGGCCGCGCGCTCCTCATCGGCCGCCGCACCTACGGCAAGGGCTCGGTGCAGACCGTGATGCCGCTCACCCGCGGCGGGGCGATCAAGCTCACCACCTCGCGCTACTTCACCCCGTCGGGGGCCTCGATCCAGGGCAAGGGCCTGGTGCCGGACATCGTCGAGGACGGCGCGGGCGAGGCCCCCGCCGAGATCCTCCACGGCGGAGCGCCGCTCGCCGCGCGTGATGCCGACGTGCGCCTCGGCCTCGAGACGCTCAGGCACCAGCGCGCGCCCGCAGCCGCACCGCTCAGCGCCCGCGCCTTCGTGCCCTAGGCACGGCTGCGGGCTTAGCGCGCGGCTGCGGCAACCCGTATCCTCGCGGCGATGCTCGCGTGGTTCATCGATCAGGTCCTGCACCTCGACCGCCACCTGGTCGAGCTGCTGACGCGCTACGAGCTGTGGATCTACCCGATCCTGTTCGCGGTGATCTTCTGCGAGACCGGCCTCGTCGTGACGCCGTTCCTGCCGGGCGACTCGCTGCTGTTCGCGGTCGGGGCGCTCGCCGCGGTCGACACCAGCGGCACCCTGCAGGCGCCGCTGGCGAGCGTCGTCCTCGGCGCGGCCGCGGTGCTCGGCAACATCACCAATTACTCCATCGGACGCGCCATCGGCCCACCGGCCTTCTCCGGGCGCCACCGCTTCCTCAAGGTGGAATACCTGCACCGCACCGAGGCTTTCTTCGCCCGCCACGGAGCCATGGCGATCGCGCTGTCGCGCTTCATGCCCATCATCCGCACCTGCGCGCCGTTCGTGGCCGGCGTCGGCCGCATGCCCTACCCGCGCTTCCTCGCCTGGAACCTGCTCGGCGGCTTCGCCTGGGTGCTGCTGTTCGTGTGGGGCGGGTACCTGTTCGGCAACATCCCGCTGGTGAAGCAGAACTTCGGCGTGGTGACCCTGTGCATCGTGGCCCTCTCCCTGGTGCCGCTCGCGCTCGCGCTCCTGCGCCGCCCGCGCTCGGCCGCCTGAGCTGGCCCGCCTAGAACAGCGCGCGCACCACGCCCACGAGCCCCCCGAACAGCAGGATGGTGTTGGGCACGATGCTCAGCAGGAAGCCGGTGTGGCGGGCTTCCGCCGCCCGCGTGTAGCCGACGAAGTAGACCGCGCGGCCGACGATGAACAGCGCCCCGAGGAGCGCGGCGATGTACGGGCTGACGTAGTGCGCGAACAGCAGCATCGAAGGCACGAACACCACCAGCTGCTCGAGCGTGTTCATCTGCACCCGGAAGAAGCGCTCGAACACCGCATGCCCGGTGGTGGCCGGCGCCGGCACGCCGTGCGCGACGCGGGCGCGTCCCACCGCCCAGCCGAACACCAGGAACTCGACCAGGGCGAGCCCGATTGTCAGGTGCACGAGCGCCATGAGACCTCCGGCTTTGGCGGCCAGAATGGCACAATGCCGCCATGGGCGACAGGGAGCGGGGCTATGCGCATCGCGTCGACATCCGCGCGGACGTGGATGCGGTATGGCGTGCGCTCACCGAGGCGGAGCTGCTGATGCGCTGGTGCTCGCCCGAGGCGCAGATCGCCCCGCGCCAGGGCGGCTTGTTCCGCGCCAGCGTCGACCGGGTGACCGAGTTCGAGGCGCGCATCGACGTGTTCGACCCGGGGCGGCGCCTGCGCCTGCTGTACCTGCCGGCGCGCGACCTGCCGCGCGCCGACAGCGTCATGGTGGATGACTTCATCCTCGACCGCGTGCCCGGCGGTACCATCGTGCGGCTGCTCGGCTCGGGGGTCCCGGCCGGCCCGGCCTGGGACACGCAGTACTGGCGGCTGCGCACCAGCTGGCAGCAGGCCCTGACCCGCCTCAAGGTGTTCGTGGAAAAACTGCCGCGCCCGGGAGCCCCCGCATGACATCGTTTCTGCTGCGCCTCCTCATTACCGCTGCCGGCCTCTGGATCGCCGCCCGGCTGGTGCCGGGCGTGCACGTCGCCTCGACCACGACGCTGCTCATCGCCGCGCTGGTGCTCGGGCTGGTGAATGCCATCGTGCGGCCGGTGGCGTTCATCCTGACCCTGCCGGTGACGATCCTCACCCTCGGCCTGTTCCTGTTCGTGCTGAATGCCGCCATGGTGGGGCTGGTCGCCTGGTTCGTGCCGGGCTTCCACGTCGCCAGCTTCCGCGCCGCGCTCCTCACCGCGATCATCGTCTGGATCGTCAGCTGGCTCGGGCACATGCTGGTGCGCAGGCCGCGGCTCTGAGCTCAGGAGACCGGCGGCCCCAGCGCTCGCGCCTGGCGCCGGTAGAGCAGGTAGAGCACCAGCACGAACGCGAGCGCGCCCAGCCACACGGCCGCACCGTCGGCGAACGCATCGCCGACGAGTCCCAGCGGGAAGTCCTGGCCGGAGAACGCGACCAGCGCGGCCACCGCCACGCCCACCAGGCCTTCGCCCACGATCATGCCGGAGGCGAGCAGCACGCCGAGCTGCTTCTTGGCCTCGCCCCGCGACTGCCGGCCGACGTGGCGGTCGTAGACCCAGCCGGCCACCGCGCCCGCCACCACCATGAGCGTGCTCTGCGTCGGCAGGTACATCCCTAGGCCGACGGCGAGCGGCGACAGATGCGCGCCGGGCTTGAAGCGCCGCAGCAGCTCGTCCACGACGATCACGCACACGCCGACCACGCCGCCGATCTCGATCAGGCTCCAGTCGACGTTGTGCTGCAGCACCCCCTGGGCGAGCGCCGAGATGAGGCCGGCCTGGGGCGCGGGCAGCGCGTGCTCGCGCGGCGGCCCGGGTGCGCCGACGAAGCCATACGCCTGGTTCAGCAGATCGAGGATTGGCGGGATGATGGCCGCCCCCGCCACCACGCCGATGACGAGCGCCACCTGCTGCTTCCAGGGGGTGGCGTCCACCAGCTGCCCGGTCTTGAGATCCTGCAGGTTGTTGTTGGCGATGGCGGCGTTGGCGAACACCACCGCGGTCACGAACAGCGACAGCGCCACCAGCGCCTTGCCGAACTCCGGCGACACCTGATTGCGCAGCCCGAACACCAGGATGAGCGCGTAGCCGATGACCGAGAGAATGCCGAGGCCCGACAGCGGGCTGTTGGAGGCGCCGATGAGGCCCGCCATGTAGCCGCACACCGCCGACATGAGGAAGCTCATGATGGCGACGTACAGCACGCCGGTCACGACGATGAAGCCGAGGTGCTCGCCGAGGCCGCTGCTCCGGGCGAAGATCGCCAGCATCACCCCGACCGGCAGGATGCACACCAGCGAGGCGATGCCGACCAGACCTATGGGGATGTCCTGCTCGGTGCGCGGCAGCAGCGCGCCGTGGCCGGCCGAGCGCGCGCGCTGCGCCAGCAGCGCCGAGCGCAGTCCCGCGGTCACCGGCTGCACCAGCTTGCCGAGCGTCCACACCGCCGCCACGCCGATGGTGCCCGCGCCGACGAAGCGCACCTTGTGGCTCCAGGTGTCGCGCGCCAGATGCGCGATCGAGGCCGCATCGGTGAGATGCGCCATGTCGGGCGCCAGCGCCGAGAAGTGCGGCACGCCCCACACCCAGGAGATGAGGAGTCCCACCAGCATCGCCACCCCGACCCACAGCCCCACCAGGTGCCCGACGCCGAAGAGCGCGAACGACAGGAAGAAGTCGAAGCCGGAGACGCCCGCGCCGAAGCGGAAGGTGCGCACCACGTCGCTGGCGAAGACGCGCGTCGCGGTGATCAGGGAAAACACCCCCGACACCACCGAGCCCCACAGGAGCGCCGACAGACCCGCGTCGCTCTCCTCGACTCCGGTGCCGGCGGTGCCGCAGCCGCACTTGAGCACCTCGGCGCAGGCGACCCCTTCGGGGTAGGGCAGGTCGGAGGTCGTGACGAGCGCGCGGCGCAGCGGAATCGAGTACATGACGCCGAGGATGCCGCCGAACAGGCAGATGAAGAACGACATCCAGTACGGAAAGCCCGTCCACCAGCCGATCATGATCATGCCGGGCAGCACGAAAATGATGGAGGACAGCGTGCCGGCGGCCGAGGCCACCGTCTGCACGATGTTGTTCTCCTGGATGGTCACGCCCATCAGCGCCCGCAGCACCGCCATGGAGATGACCGCCGCCGGGATCGAGGTGGCAAAGGTGAGCCCGGCGCGCAGGCCGAAGTACACGTTGGCCGCGGTGAACACCACGGTGATCACCACGCCCAGGATCAGGCCCCGCAGCGTCAGCTCCGCGCCCGGATCTTTCATGTCGTTGTTCTCCAAGGCGGCGCGCACTGCCCCCGCCGCGCAGTGCGCATAGTTGCAGAAGCAGCCCGCACCGCGCCACCAGATTGTGGCGCGGGAACCGCAAACCGGTCGTCCGGCGCGCTATGCTTGCGCAAAAGAGCCGCCGACGGCGCCGCGGGGCCAACTATGGGCAAGATCGTGATCGGGTTCGTCATCGCGCTGATCGCGGTGCTGGCCGGCTTCACCTGGGTGACGCTGCACTGGTCGTACGCCGACGGCGAGCGCGCCGGCTATGTGCAGAAGTTCTCCAAGAGGGGCTGGTTCTGCAAGACCTGGGAGGGGGAGATGGCCATGGTCACCATGCCCGGCACGGTCGCCGAGAAATTCCAGTTCACCGTGCGCGACGACGCGGTGGCGAACAAGCTCAACGCCTCGGTCGGCAAGCGCATGGCGCTGCACTACGAGCAGCACAAGTGGGTGCCGAGCTCCTGCTTCGGCGACACCGAGTACTTCGTCACCGACCTGCGCGTCACCGAGTAGCGGGTCGCGCGGCTACCAGCCGCACTGCTGGCCCTGGTTCTGCTGCGCCAGCCACTGCAGCAGCGGCTGGAAGTACTCGCTGATGGCGCCGGCGTCGATGCCGCGGCCGCCGGTGAGCTTCTGGAGCGCGTCCTGCCACGGCACCGAGGCGCCGAGCTGCAGCATCTGGGCGAACTTGGCGCCGGCGGCCGCGTTGCCGTAGTTGGAGCACTCGTACAGCGGCCCGTGGTTGCCGGCGGCCGCGCACAGCGCCTTGTGGAACTGGAACTGCAGGATGAACGACAGGAAGTAGCGCGTGTACGGGGTGTTGGACGGGATGTGGTACTTGGCGCCCGGGTCGAAGTCGGCCTCGCTGCGCGGCAGCGGCGGCGACACGCCCTGGTAGCGGCGGCGCAGCTCCCACCACGAGCTGTTGTAGTTGGCGGGCGTGATCTCGCCGGCGAACACCTTCCAGCGCCACTGGTCGATGAGGCGCCCGAACGGCAGGAACGCGATCTTCTCCAGCGCCATTTTCATCTGCTGGTTGATGAGCGCCTCGCGGCTCGGCGCCACGGCGTGGATCAGGCCGATCTTCGCCAGATACGCCGGCGTGACCGACAGGTTCACCGTGTCGCCGATGGCTTCGTGGAAGCCGTCGTTGGCGCCGTCGCGGAACAGGTACGGCTGGCTGGCGTAGCTCAGGTAGTAATAGGCGTGCCCCTCCTCGTGATAGATGGTGTACAGGTCCTCCTCGTTCGGCGACAGGCACGCCTTGATGCGCACGTCGGGCGGGTTGAACATGTCCCAGGCGCTGGCGTGGCACACCACTTCGCGGTCGCGCGGCCGTGACAGCATGGAGCGCTCCCAGAACGTCTTCGGCAGCTGCGGGAAGCCGAGCGAGGTGTAGAAGGTCTCGGCCGAGCGCGCCATGCGCACCGCGTCCCACTTCTGCGCCTTGAGCTGCGCGTCCGCGGTCTCGACGTTGACGGCCGGGTAGGGCTTCAAGATGTCGGGGTAGATCTTGTTCCAGGTCTGCGCCCACATGTTGCCGAGCAGCTGCGCGGGGATCGGCTTGCCGGCCGGCACCTTGTCCTCGCCGTAGCGTTTGGCGAGCCGGGCGCGCGCGTAACAGTGCAGCCCGTCGTAGAGGGGCTTCACCTGCTGCCACAGGTGCTCGGAGAGTGCGTCGAACTGCTCCGGCGGCATGTCGTAGCCGGCGCGCCACATGACGCCGAGGTCCTTGAAGCCGAGCTCGCGCGCACCCTCGTTGGCGAGCTTGACGAACTCGATGTAGTCCTCGCGCATGCCGGCGCCGACCTCGTGCCAGCCCTTCCAGGCCTGGGTGAGCTCGTCGTAGTTGCGGCTCTTCGCCATGACGTCCGACAGCTGGTCGATATTCTTGCAGGACTGCGGGCCCTGCGGGCACCACTTGCCCTCGCCGAACTTGGCTTGCAGCCCGGCCTCCAGCTGCGTGAGGCGCGCGCGCTTGTCGGCGTCCGCCGGCGCCGGCGCCGGCACGTTGAGGCGCAGCTTCATGAGCGCGCGCGCCGTGGCGGGGGAGAGCTGCTGGCCGTCGTAGCGCTTGGACTCGGCCACCGCCCTGCTGAGGTAGCCGAGGTAGCGGTCGTTGCTCTTGGCGTTCAGCAGCTGCGTGTCGACGGTGATGAAGGTGTCCTGGGTGTAGCCGGCGGCCTGCGCCTCCTGCGCCAGCACCGCGAGCGCGCGGTTGACGCGCGCCGCGAACTGGTCGGCGCTCTCGGCCGGAGCCGCGGCGGCGGCCGGGGCGGCGGACTCGCGCGGCGCGCAGCCGCACAGCATCAGCAGCAGCGCGCCGCTGGCGGCGCACACGGAAAGTCTCGGCATGGGCACTCCCTCAGTTGCTCACTTCACTCCGGACATCAGCCGCCTGAGCAGCGGCGTGAGGGCCAGCATCACCGCGCCGGCGATCACGCCGTACCAGAAGATCGACAGGAACAGGGCCGGCAGCGACTCCAGGTGGCTCCGGTCGTAGTTGCCGGTCAGCTGACCGGCGAGGTTGCTGCCGAGCGCCAGCGACAGGAACCACATGCCCATCGCCTGGCCGACGAAGCGCGGCGGCGCGAGCTTGCTCATCCATGACAGGCCCACCGGGGAGAGGCACAGCTCCCCACAGGTGTGCAGGAAATAAGTGGCCACGAGCCAGGTCGGCAACACCAGCACCCCCGTAAGCACGCGCTGCGCGGCGAAATACATCACCAGGAACCCGAGCCCGAGGAAGATGAGCCCGAGGCCGAACTTGGTGGACACCACGAAGTCGAGACCGCGCCGGCCGAGCGCGATCCACAGCCAGGCGAACACCCCGGCGAAGGTGATGACGAAGATCGGGCTGGCCGCCTGCAGATTTCCCGCCGCCATCTGCCAGCCGAACAGGTGCAGGTCGGTGTAGCGCTCGGCGAACAGGTTGAAGGAGGCGCCCTGCTGCTCGTAGCCGAGCCAGAAGGTGACCGAGGCGGCGAACAGCGCCACCATGACGAGCGCGCGCTTGCGCTCGCTGGCATCCAGTCCGGCAAAGAACAGCAGGTACACGAAGTACCCCGCCGCCAGCAGCAGGTACACCCAGGAGGCGGACGCGGCCAGCAGCGCGGCATTCAGGCGGATGGAGCCGGTGAGCGCCAGGATCACCAGCAGCGCGACCGCCGCCAGGAACAGCACCACCGGCGTCCACGAGCCGCGCTGGTGCGCGGGTGCAAGTCCCGCGCCGTGCAGGAAGCGGCGCGTCCACAGGAACTGCGCGACGCCGAGCGCCATGCCGAGCGCCGGCAGCACGAAGCCGGCGTGGTAGCCGTAGTGGCGCGCCACCAGCGGCACCAGGATCGGCCCCAGCAGCGCGCCGCTGTTGATGCCCATGTAGAAGATGGAGAAGCCGGCGTCACGGCGTGAGCCGCCCTCCGGGTAGAGCGAGGCCACGAGCCCGGACACGTTGGGCTTGAGCAGCCCGACGCCCATCACGATGACGATCAGGCCGATGAAGAACACCGCGCCGTTGCCGAGCGCGAGCAGCGCGTTGCCCGCGGTGATCAGGATGCCGCCGCTCAGCACCGCGCGCTGCGCACCGAGTACGCGATCGGCGATCCAGCCGCCCAGCAGCCCCAGCAGGTAGGTGCCGCCGAGATACAGCCCGTAGATCGAGCTGGCGGTCTTGTCATCGAGGCCGAGGCCGCCCTGCGCGACCGTCGCCACCATGAACAGGATCAGCACCGAGCGCATGCCGTAGAAGGTGAAGCGCTCCCCCATCTCGGTGAGGAAGCAGGTGGCGAGTCCCAGCGGCTGACCGAGGAAGGTGCGACCCGGCGGCGGGTTCACGACGGTCGTCTCGGCGAGCTCTGTCATGGTGCGACCTGCAGCGCGCATGCGGCGGTGCGGACAATCGCGCGAGTCTGCCTAGGCGCGCGCGCGCGCGCAACGGCACACCTCACGCGCGCTTCAGGTCTCGGTGGTGCCGGTCTCGGGCGCGGCGCTCTTGTTACGCACCAGCAGCCGCGCCATGAGGATGCCGCCCTCGTACAGCAGGTACATGGGAATGGCGAGCGAGCACTGCGAGATCGCGTCCGGCGGGGTGAGGAGCGCGGCGAGGATGAAAATACCGATCAGCACGTAGCCGCGGCTGCTCCTGAGCTTCTCGATGCGCACCAGGCCCATCAACACCAGCAGCACCACCGCCACCGGCACCTCGAAGGCGAGCCCGAAGCAGAAGAACATGGTGAGCACGAAGTCCAGGTAGTTGTTGATGTCGGTCATCATCGCCACGCCCTTGGGCGTGGTGTGCGCGAAGAACTGGAACATCACCGGGAAGACGAAGTAGTAGGCGAAGGCGATGCCGGTGTAGAACAGCACGATAGAGGACGCCAGCAGTGGCACCGCGAAGCGCCGCTCGTTGCGATACAGCCCCGGCGCCACGAACGCCCACAGCTGGTAGATGACGTACGGCATGGCGAGCAGCAGCGCGGCGAAGAACGACAGCTTGAAGGGCGTGGTGAACGGCGACATGACGCCGGTGGCGATCAGGTTGCTGCCCTGGGGGAGCTTCGCCAGCAGCGGCTGCGCCATGAAGCTGAACAGGTCGTTGGAGTAGTACACGCACGGCATGAAGGCGAGCCCCACCGCCACCAGCGCGCGCAGCAGCCGGTCGCGCAGCTCGAGCAGGTGCGAGATCAGGGTGCCTTCGGCGAGCTTTTCAGGATCGGCGCTCATCGACGCTCGGCGTGGGTGCCGGGCGCACCGCGGTCGGATCGGCGCCGCTCTCGTCGGTCGGGTGCGCGTGCGAGAAGGTGTCGCGGTACACGGGCGGCGGCGGCGGCGCCGCGCTCACCGGTGCGGGAGACTCGGCAGCCGGCGGCGCCGTTGGCGGCGCGGGCTCGGCCGGCGGCGGCTCGGCTGCGCGTGCGGCGCTCTGCGCCTTACGGGCCTCCTCGAGCTGCACCTCCTCCTCGAGCTGCTCGCGGAACTGGCGCGCCATGGCGCGCGCCCGCCCGACCCAGCGGCCGATCTCGGAGACGACACGGGGAAGCTTCTCCGGTCCCAGCACCACCAGCGCCAGGACGAAGATGATCAGGATCTCGGAAAACCGACCCTCGAACAGATCACGTGCTCCGCTCGGACTTGCTCTCGCTCTTCTTCGCCTCGGCGAATTCGGCGTCCGTACCGTCGGAGCGCAGCTGCTTCGGGGTGTTCTGCTCCTCTTCGCCCTCGCTCATCGCCTTCTTGAAGCCGCGCACCGCGTGGCCCAGATCCGAGCCGACCGTGCGCAGCTTCTTGGCACCGAACACGACGAGCACGACGAGCAGAATGATCACCAGCTCGCGCATTCCAAAACCGCCCATAACTGCACAACTCCACTAAGCTCCGCCGACGCGGAGACAGTTTGGATGATAGGTCAAATGAGCCCTTGGAACCCCATAAGTTCGCGCCCGTTCGGGAACTGCTTCACGCTCGCGCCCTAGGAGGCCTCGAGCCAGAACGTCACCGGGCCGTCGTTCACCAGGGACACCTGCATGTGGGCGCCAAATACACCAGCGGAAACAGCGGGATAGGCACTGCGTGCGCGCGCGAGCAGGTAGCCGAACAGGCGCTGCGCCTCGGCCGGCTCGGCCGCCGTGCTGAAGCCTGCGCGGGTGCCCTTGTGGGTGTCCGCCGCGAGGGTGAACTGCGGCACGAGCAGCAGCCCCCCGCCGTGCTCGCGCAGCGCGACGTTCATGCGTCCGTCGGCGTCGGCGAAGATGCGGTAGCCGAGCAGACGCTCGAGCAGTCGCTCGGCCGCCGCCTCGGTGTCGCCCCGCGCCACGCCGATGAGCGCGAGCACACCCGCTCCGATGGCGCCGGCGATGTCGGCGCCGACGCGCACTTCGGCGCCGGTGACGCGCTGGATGAGAGCGATCATGCGGGGGCGATTGTGTGGCATTTGGCCGGGCGAGTCCGTAAGATTCGGGGCCGTTTTGTAGGTCGGCGGAGAGACAGAATGGGGTGTGGGCGAGTCTCCTTCGGGCACGCAGCGGCACTCGCTCTCCTCGCGTGCAACCTGGCGGGTACCGCACGCGCACAGGCGCCGGCGCAGCCGGCCGCAGCCCCGGCCGCGCCCGCCGCCGGCGATGCCAAGCGCGGCAAATCCATCTCCTACACCTGCCTCGGCTGCCACGGCATCCCCAGCTACCGCAACGCCTACCCCGAGTACAGCGTGCCGAAGCTCGCGGGCCAGAACCCCGACTACCTGAGCGCGGCGCTCAAGGGCTACCGCGACGGCGACCGCTCGCACCTCACCATGCACTCGCAGGCCTCGACGCTGTCCGATCAGGACATCGCCGACATCGCCGTCTACTTCGCCGGCCAGCCGCTCAAGCCGAGCGGCAGGACGCCGGCCGAGCTGCCGAAGGCGGCGGCCCTGTGCACCTCGTGCCACGGGGCGGACGGGGTGGCCGTCGCGCCCATCTACCCCTCGCTCGCCGGACAGCACCAGGACTACCTGGTGCGCGCGCTCGATGAGTACAAGCACGGCGGGCGCAAGAACCCGATCATGAGCGGCTTCGCCGCCAACCTGAAGGACGAGGACATCGTGGCGATCGCACGCTACTTCAGCGGCCAGACCCCGGCGCTGCGCACCGAGGAGCGCCCCTCGACCTTCCTCGGCGAGAAGCGCTGAGCCTAAAAAAGCGGCGCCCCCGACCGGGGGCGCCGTCGCCTCTGCAGGATCCCTAGCGGTCGTCGTCCTCGCGCGGCAGGCCGGGCAGCGCCTGCGTGCCCTCGCGCTGCACCCCCTGCAGGCTCGCGGGCGAGAGTCCGAGGGCGCTGAGGATGGTGGGCGCCACCTGCGCGGTCGTCACCGGCGTGGTCACGGTGCGCGGCGCGAAGCGCGGGTTGGACAGCAGCAGCATGACGCTGGTGTCGTCGTGGGCGAAGCCGCCGTGCTCGGCCTGCTTGGCGGTGCTCTTGGAGTAGGTCACCCCGACGTTGGGCGTCACGATGATGTCGGGCGTGCGCGAGTCGCCGCCGGGCGGCAGGCCCGGAGCGTTGAACAGCTGCGCGATGCCGGCGCCCCAGAAGATCTGGCCGATGCCGGCGATGTTGGCCGCCGCCGGCGACTGCGTCTCGAGCGTCGTCACCGCGTCCGCCACCGAGCAGCCGCTCGTCAACCACAGCAGCGACACGTCGTCCTCGGTGGGCCCGATCTGGTTGCCGGCGTTGGACTCCGAGTCCGGCAGGCAGGCGTCGAGCAGGCGCGCGGGCGAGGTGGTCAGCGGTCCCGCGCTGGTGATGCGCGTGTAGCGCGCCGAGTCCACCGGGCTCTGGCCGTGCTTGGCGGTGATGATGAGCAGCGTCGAGTCGGCGCGTCCCTCGCGGCGCAGCTCGGCGACGAAGCGGCCGATGGCGCCGTCGACGAACTCGATCTCCTGCTTGAGCAGCGGGCTCGGCGTGCCGGTGGCGTCCAGGTAGCCGCCGCTGCCGACGCCGGGCTCGATGAGCTTCTGGCCGACGCTGACCGCCTGGAAGTTCATGCCGAAGAGGGTCGGCGCCGGGGCGCGCGCGGCGCGGTTGTGGGTAAAGCCGTCGATCTGGTTGAGGACGCCGTTCACCTTCAGGGTGTCGTAGCAGCGGATGAAGGCGAAGCTGTCGGTGTAGGCGCCGAGGCTCGTGAAGTTCGGATCGTCCGCCGCCGCGCAGCCGGCGAAGGGCAGCGCCACCGGGATCGAGTTGATCTCGGGCGAGAAGAAGTCGTCGAGGTTCTCGGCCACGTTCGCCGGGCCACTGGTCGTGGGCCCGGCCACCGAGGCGTACGCCGGATGCTTGTCGGACCAGGCGGTGTAGCCGCCGGCGTGGTGGATGACGCCGAACACCGTGTTCACGCGGATGAAGTTCCACGGATACACCGGCGCGCAGCCGTGCGCCGGATCGCGCGGCAGCTTGGCCGGGTCGATCGAGCCGATGCCGCCGTCGGGCCCGCTCGCGGCGATGCCGTTGAGGAAGTTCTGGTTCTGGTCGATCCCCTCCTCGAACTCGGTGGTCGTGCCGTTGAACACGCCCGGCGTGCAGCTGCCCGCCGCCAGGCCGTTGCCGGTCGCCGCCGCCGGCGGCGCCAGCGCGCGGTCGAAGGCCACGTCGTAGTAGACGCCCATGGTGCGCGGCGTGGCGCCGGTCACGATGGCCATGAGCCCCGGAAACGAATCGGACGGCTTCGAGGTCGAGCCGTCGAGGTAGTTGATGCCCGAGGCCTTGAGGCGCGCGAGATTCGGACAGTACGGCGCACCGCCGTTGACGCCGTGGGCGCAGTTGATGAAGTCGACCGAATGCATGCCGTCGATGCTGACGAGCAGCACGTGCCGGATGCCGTCGTGATGCAGGCGGCCGCCGTCGTCGGCGGCGACGCCCGTGGCGAGCGCCAGGCCTGCCAGCAGGCCGAAGGCCGGATTGAAAGCGCGCATGAGTCTCCCTCCCCTGTGGATCAGAACAGGCGAGGCTAGGTGGCGCCGATGACAGATCCGCGCAGGGTTGATTGCAGACTCATTGCAGCGGGCGGGCCGGAACGCGCACCGTGCGATCCCCCAACGGCGGCCCGTGCGCCGCCGTGCGATTGGAGTCGAGATCGGCTCAGCGCTTCTGCAGCACAGGCTTCGGGCAGCGCCCGAGACGCCTGTCTTCCTCGCTGCATACCGTCCCGTAGGTCGGCGCGGGGGTCGCAGCGTGGTGATGGAAGTGAAAATGGCGCCGCCAGAATCCGGGTTTCGACGGCGGCTTGCCGGCCGTGGCGGCGTTGCGCGTGACCGGGGTGCTCGCGCGGGGGCTGCTCCCCGGGGCCGCCGCCGCGTGCACCGCGCTCATGCCGCGGGTCGTCGCGCCGCCGTGACTTGCGATGCCGGCGCTCGCGTGGCTGCCACCGCCGCCGCTGCCACCGGCCCCTCCTGGAGGGCCGGCGAGCGCCGCCGACGTCAGAACAAGGATGAGTACCGCACCGAGTGTCCTCATGGCCGCACTCCGTCTGCAGGTCCTGCCCGCCACGCTACACCCGCGCCGGCCGCGGTGGTCATCAAGGAGTGCGGAGATTCATCAAGGGCCCTTGAGGCGCAGCCACGTGCCGGCGACCCCCGGGAGCGGGCCTTAAGGCTCTCATAAGGCGGGCTCCCTATCGTGTACGCCAGTCAGAAACCCCCTTGGACGGAGCTGAAGCCATGAACCTGCCGACTTTCCTCAAGAAACCCCTGATCGCGGGGGTCATCGGCGCGGCCACCATCGCCGTGCCGGTGAGCGCCCTGTACGTGGCCGGCGCCCCACGCGCAGTCGCCACCACGCCGGCGCCGGCGGCGGCTACCAACGCCCCGACGGCCGCGGTGCCGGCGGTGATGCTGCCGGACTTCAGCTCCATGGTGCAGAAGTACGGCCCGGCGGTGGTCAACATCGCCGTCACCACCAAGGTGTCGACGTCCTACCAGGGCGACGACGGCGACGACAACAACGACGACAACGGCAACGGCAATGGTAACGACAACAGTCCGTTCGGGCCCAACAGCCCGTTCGCGCCGTTTTTCCGCGGCCTGCCGTTCCAGT
>Ga0070681_10000864_pt1 | contig 25499 bp, 22 predicted proteins | sample KBSC83BmetaG_FD_65650 | JGI IMG/M metagenome (GOLD analysis project Ga0070681, IMG submission 65650) | Corn rhizosphere microbial communities from Kellogg Biological Station, Michigan, USA - KBS C8-3B metaG | ecosystem: Host-associated > Plants > Roots > Rhizosphere | place: USA: Michigan...
TTGGCGGCGAGGCGCCCGCATTCGTCAAATCCGAGCAATCGCTGTTTCTCGGTGGGCCGGTCTTGCGTATAGAACTAGTCAGCCCTTCATGGCCACGGATTCTAACGTCCAAACAATAATGGCCGATTCGCAGCCCGTCCGCAGACACTTGCGAGGAGAGGACCAGCGGCGTGCTACGTGCGCTCCCATCTGATTGGTTGGATTTCCAGAACCGTAACGGATGGGTGCTGCTTCGTAAGTCAGCGATACTGCCTGCGCCAGTACACGATCCACCCGATCAGGAGCACCGGTTTGTGCGAAAGCGCACTGGAATTTCACCATCGATCTCGGCAAATCGGCCAGCAGAGAGCGCTGGCAGGAATCATGACTATGCAGTGTGCCGGGAGGACAGCATGCAGGCACCGTGTCGTTCGCTGATCACATTCTTATTGCTTGCGATGCCGATCAGCGCGGCCGCGCAAGTAAGCCGGGACACAACCGAAACCACGCAACAGCCCTCGACTGTAACAAACAGCGGCTCGACGGCTGATCCGAATCGATGGCTGGCATCCGGCTTCGTCGGGTCCAATTTCGGCAACAACGCCAATCCCGCGAGCATGGACGTCGGCGCGACGTTCACATATTTGCGGAACAACCACTACGGCGCCGAAGTGAACGTCGGCATCACGCCCGATTTCCAGCTGCAGAACAACTTCTTCAGTTATGGAAACAAGCCAATGGTCAACAGCTATATGGCGAACGCGATTTGGACGCGGCCGCTCGGAGGTGAAAAACAGGTCCAGCCGTACATCTCAGGAGGCATCGGCGCGATCTCGCTGCGCACACAGTTGGCCAATGGTACGACCACGTTCGACGAGATGAAGACACGATTCGGCGGCAACATCGGCGGCGGCGCGATGGTGTTCCTCGGACCATGGGGGTTCAAAGCCGGTTTGGAGTACTTCCGCGCGACGGGCTCGTATAGTACGTCGTACGCTGCGCCGACATCGGGAAGCAGCCCTTCGCCGAGCACATCGCCAGGATCGCCGACGCCATCACCCACGCCATCGCCCACGCCTTCGCCAAATCCTGGCCCGTATATTCGCATGATGAATCCGGCAAGAGCCGCAACAGCGCCGGTCGTAGTCAGCGGGCTCGATGGGGCCACGGCGGCGAGTTTGACAGATTCTGCGTTGTCGGGACTCCACTATTGGCGCGGCAATGCGGGCGTGGTCCTGCGCTGGTAGCGGATCCGTTGATTGCCGACTCTGCGTCGGTTGCTGCTGACCTGTTTCCTCGCAGCAGGTGTGCGGCGCCGGCGCAGAGTGATGTTGATTGTGCGGATCTCGACGCCGTTCACGATAGCTCGGCGCGTCTCGACTCGGGTCGCGTTCACGGCGGACTTAAAGGTCCGCACTACTTGATGTACGCTCGCGCCATGTCTCAAGCCGCTCTGTTCAAGCCCGCCGACCACGCCGAATGGCGTTCCGACAAAATGGGGAAGAGCACGTTGTTCGAATCGCCACGGCTCCTCGTCGGACTGAATGCCTTCGAGCCGGGCCAGTCGCACGCGCTCCACGCCCACGCCGGCATGGACAAGCTGTACTACGTCGTCGAGGGCGAAGGACTGTTCCTCCTTGAAGGCGCGGAGCTGCCGATGCAAGCCGGCGATGTCCTGGTCGCGCCCGACGGCGTCCCGCACGGCGTGCGCAATTCGAGCGCCGCGCGGCTGCTCGTGATGGCCGTGCTCGCGCCATCGCCCGCTGCCGGCGAGAAGCCGCGCAGCGAAGTCCGCTAACATGTGCCGGATGGATTGCCGGCGGTGAACCCGCTTCTTGATCGTCTCCAGCCGTATCCGTTCGAACGATTGCGCGTGCTGCTGAACGGCGTCGCGCCCCCGCCGCTCCCTGCAATCCGGCTCTCGATCGGCGAGCCGCAGCATCCGACGCCCGATCTCGTGCGGCGCGCGCTGACCGACAATCTCGACGGTCTCTCGGTGTACCCGTTGACCGTGGGGTTAGACGAGCTCCGCGACGCGATCGCAGCGTGGTTCAGGCGCCGCTACGATCTCGCGTCGCTCGATGCGGCGACAGAGGTGCTCCCGGTCAACGGCACGCGCGAAGCGCTCTTCGCGTTCGCGCAGTCGGTCATCGACGGCTCACGCCGCGATCCGCTCGTCGTCTGTCCGAACCCCTTCTATCAGATCTATGAAGGAGCAGCGCTTCTCGCGGGCGCGCGTCCGGCGTTCCTGAACCAGATCGCGCGCGACGGCTTCCGGCTCAATCTCGGTGCGCTTTCGGATGACGAGTGGTCGCGCGTCCAGCTGCTCTACGTCTGCTCGCCGGGAAATCCGACCGGGCGCGTTCTGACACTCGACGAGTGGCGCGAGATCTTCGCGCGCGCCGATCGTCACGGCTTCGTCATCGCGTCCGACGAGTGCTATTCCGAAATCTACGGCGACGAAGACCGGCCGCCGATCGGCGGGCTGGAGGCGTCGCACCGCCTCGGTCGAAGCGGTTACAAGAATCTCGTCGTCTTCACCAGCCTGTCGAAACGGTCCAACGCACCCGGACTACGGTCCGGCGGAGTAGCGGGCGACGCCGCCCTCCTCAAGCAGTTTCTTCTCTATCGCACGTATCATGGGTCGGCGATGAGCCTGACCGTGCAACGCGCCAGCATCGCGGCGTGGCGCGACGAAACGCATGTGCGCGAGAATCGGGCGAAGTATCGGGAGAAGTTCGCGACCGTCGCGCCGCTCCTGGCCCCGGCCATGGTTGCTCCGCTTCCGGATGCCGGCTTCTACCTGTGGGCGCAGGTACCCGGCGGAGACGATGAGTCGTTTACGCGCGAGCTGTTCGCGGCGACCAACGTGACCGTGCTGCCGGGTCAGTATCTGGCGCGCGAAGCCGATGGCATGAATCCGGGGCGCGGGTACGTCCGGATCGCGCTCGTTCCGGACGTCACCGATTGCGTCGAAGCGGCACGGCGGATCGTCGACTTTTGCCGCACCTGGCACTGAGCACCTGGCACCTCGGTAGGGGACGGCCTTCAGGCCGTCCCTCAGCCGACTGAGATCCTCTTATGAAGACACACGCACTCGAGCAAGTCATCGACGATGCCTTCGAGCGACGCGCCGATATCCGCCCTGGACAAGTGCCCGCCGACCTGGTGGAGGCGTTCGACTTCATCATCCGCGACCTGAATTCCGGCGCGCTGCGCGTCGCCGAGAAGATCGACGGGGAGTGGGTGACGCATCAGTGGCTGAAGAAAGCCGTACTGCTCTATTTCCGGGCGCACGACAACCGCGTGATGGAGTCGGGCGGCATGTCCTTTTACGACAAAGTGCCGACCCGGTTCGCGGGCTACACGGAGGAGCGGTTCCGCGAGGGTGGCTTCCGCGTCGTGCCGCCGGCGGTCGCGCGCACCGGATCGTTCATCGGCAGGAACGTCGTCATGATGCCGTCGTTCGTGAATATTGGCGCTTATGTGGATGAAGGCACGATGGTGGACACCTGGGCGACGGTGGGCTCGTGCGCGCAGATCGGAAAGAACGTGCATCTCTCGGGTGGCGTCGGCATCGGCGGCGTGCTGGAGCCGCTGCAGGCCACTCCTACCATCATCGAGGACAACTGTTTCATCGGCGCCCGCTCCGAAGTGGTAGAGGGCGTGATCGTCGAAGCCCATTCGGTGCTCGCGATGGGTGTCTTCATCGGGCAGAGCACGAAGATTTACGATCGCGCCACCGGCGAGATTTACTACGGCCGTGTGCCGTCGGGCTCGGTGATCGTGCCAGGCAGTCTGCCATCGGCGGACGGACGCTACGCACTGAACTGTGCCGTGATCGTGAAGCGGGTTGACGCACAGACGCGATCCAAGACATCAATCAACGATCTTCTCCGCGCCTGAGATCCCATCACGATCATGAACGACGCAACTCGGGCAGCGATCCAGGACGAGACGCTGGCGCTCGCCCGCGAGCTGATTGGCCGGCGCTCGGTCACGCCCGACGATGGCGGATGCCTGGAGCTGATCGCGTCGCGCGTGGTCGCCGCCGGCTTCGGGTGCAAACGCATCGACAGGGAGGGCGTGTCGAACCTGTGGGCGCGGCACGGAACGACGGGCCCGCTCGTCTGCTTTGCCGGCCACGTGGATGTCGTGCCGCCGGGTCCGTTCGAGCAGTGGACGGCCGATCCGTTCACGCCCTCCGAACGCGAGGGGTTTCTTTTCGGACGCGGCGCCGCCGACATGAAGACGTCGGTCGCCGCGATGGTCACGGCGGCCGAGCGGCTCGCTCACGTCCGCGGCGGGCGCGGATCGATCGCGCTGCTCCTCACATCGGACGAGGAAGGCGATGCGGTTCACGGCACCGCTGCGGTCGTGGACCTGCTGCGCGCGCGCGACCTGTCACTTGATGCATGCATCGTGGGAGAGCCGACGTCGACAGTACGGTTTGGCGACACCATCAAGAACGGGCGGCGCGGATCGCTGAACGGCACGCTGACGGTGAAAGGTGTGCAATGTCACATCGCCTACCCCGAGCGCGGACGGAATCCGATTCACGACGCCGTGCCGGCGCTGGCGGAGCTCGCGGCGATCGAATGGGATCGCGGGAACGAGTACTTTCAGCCGACCAGTTTCCAGGTGTCGAACATCCACGCCGGCACTGGCGCGAACAACGTGATTCCGGGAGAGCTGGCGCTGCTGTTCAACTTCCGTTTTTCACCGGAGTCGTCCGTCGAAGAGCTGAAGGCGAGGGTCCACCGTGTGCTCGACGCGCACAGGCTCCAGTATCAACTCTCCTGGAGCGTGACCGCGCAACCGTTCATGACCGCGCCAGGCCCGCTGACCGACGCGCTGATTGCCGCGGTACGGGCGGAAACGGGATGCGCGCCGGAACTGTCCACCAGCGGCGGCACCTCCGACGGCCGTTTCCTGGCAACCATCGCGCGCGAGGTCGTCGAGTTCGGCCCGTTGAACGACTCGATTCACAAGATCGACGAGCGCGTGCGGATCGCCGACATCGGTCCGCTGTCCATCGTGTACGAGCGGACGGCCGCCACCCTCCTCGATCGCTGAAAATTTTCGACGACGCGATCAGCTAGCGCTTTCCGATCGCCGAACGCCAGTTCACGATGACGCGGATGGGGTCGGTCTCCGCCAGGCCGAGCGGCACGTTGAGGAGGAATCGCTGTCCGTCTGCCGAGGGCGTGTAGGTGCCCCCTCCTTCGCGCTGCAGCGTCTGAAACAGCGCGATCGCCGCGCCGAATTTTGGCGTCTCACCCGGAGAAACCGGGACGGCCATCAGCTTGCCGTCCGCGGCGATGAAAAAAAGTTCGCGTCCGTCGGCGCGCCACCGCGCCGCCGTTCCTCCATTATTTGAAACCTGCCAGCGGCTGCCATTGGGCGGGAGCGGCTGGATCCAGATTTCACGGCGGCCCGACTCCGTCGAGTCGTAGGCGATCCAGTGCATGTCCGGAGAGAGCTTCCCGTCGCGTTCGCCGGCTGGACTCTTCAAGAGCAACTCAGGTTGTCCCGCGCCGCTCACGGGAACGCGACCAATATCCCAGCTCGTGGCCGGGCTGTACACGCCGACGAGGATGAATTGTCCGTCAGACGACCAGTCCGACGGCGAGGCCTCAGCGATACCCGGAAATGCCGACACCCGCTGCGGGGTAGCGAGGCCGCTCGTCGCCTTCATCCACAAATCCGTCGCGCCACCGCGACGCGTCGCATACACCACCCGCGTTCCGTCCGGAGAAAAAACCGGATTGTTTTCCGGTGCCGGATCGAACGTAAAGCGAGTCCACGTGTCGCTGTCGGAATCGCGCGTCCACAGATCGAGGTTTCCCGCGTGCTGCTGATCGGTCCGGCTGACGATCAGGCGTCTTCCATCGCGGGATACCGCCGCTCCGCTATCTCCGGGGCCACCAACAGTGGATTGAATCCGTCCGTTCCGATCCATCCAGGCCAGACGTGATGTCCCGGTCCCCGAGTGGTACGTGAGCGCTCGCGCGGAGATCGAAAACGGCGGCGGCCGGTAGACCGGCTCAATGTTCACGTAGGTGGAGGCGACCGGCATCGATTCACCGGCCAATTCAACGCGATCGGCGCTGAACGTTTGCAGCCGCAGTACGCCGTCCCGGACAAACAGCAGATAACCGGGCTCTGCATACCGCGCCGGCGAAGACAATTTCATGAAACATCGCGGGTCGCCAGAATCGATAGAGGCGACACACATCTCGTCGTCGTCTCGATTCGTCCGCTGCACGACGTACACAAAATGGCGACCGTCGGGCAGAAAGCTGGGATTCTGCGGCGACTCGCGCCGTGTGCCGTCTGCTACATCCGTCAGCACACGCTGAGGACTGCCGCCGGAGGCCGGCACACGAAACACTCCACCGACGTGCGTGAAGACAATGACCCCTTGCGAGCCCCACGTCGCCGACATGCCGCCGAGATACGGTGCGTCGCAGACGATCTGCGGCGAGCCGTTCGGCAAGTCGAGGCGCTTGATTTTTCCGTCAGCAAAGAAGCCGACAGCGCGGTTGTCGGCCGACCAGAAGGGCCGCGCCGCACCCTCGCTTCCGGCCAGGGGGCGCGCGACGTCGGCATCGAGCCGGCGCAGCCAGATCTGTTGTGTCCCAGCGGACGTCACGGCGACGAATGCCAGTTGCCGCCCATCCGGCGAAATCGATGGCCATGGTGCGCCGGTTTCGAGCGGAAACGACGTTCCGGCCGGGGGCAGTACCGACAACGCGATCGGTTCGAGCCCGTCGGTCGCACTGGCCGGATTCACGATGCGGAGCACGATCAGCGCGCCGGCGATCCCTCCGGCGATCAACGCCGGAACCGCGTACCACCAGGCAATGCGGGTCTGGCTGGCGCGTGCAGGGGGTGAAGCGATCGCCTTGCCGGCCCGCTCGCTTGCGATCCACTGCAGCTCTCGTTTCAGGTCGCCGGCGGTCTGCCAACGCTCGTCTTGATCTTTCTGAAGACAGCGGTCAATGAGGTGGTCGAACGAAGATGGCGTCAATGCCTGTCTCGATGAAACGGGCGGCACAGTATCGCGCAGGATCGCGCTCATGACGCTTGCGGTGGATTCCCCGCCGAACGGCCGTTGCCCTGTCGCCATCTCGTAGAGCATGACGCCGAGCGCCCAGAGATCGGTCCGCGCGTCGGTCGCGCGCCCCTCGACTTGTTCCGGCGCCATGTACTGAATCGTGCCGACGATGGTGTGACGATCGGTCAAGGCGTTGGTCGTCGCGTTCGCGGTATCGCCATGAAGCGGTTTCGCGAGACCGAAGTCGAGCAGCTTCGGACCTGACCGGGTCAGCATCACGTTCGCCGGCTTGAGGTCGCGATGTACGATGCCCGCGCGGTGAGCCCGGTCGAGCGCATCGGCGACGGCCGCGCCGATGGTGAGTACCTGATCGAGCGGCAGCGGACCAGTGCGGTTCAACCGATCCGCCAGCGTCTCGCCTTCGAGGTACTCCATGACGATGAAGTCGACCTCAGGTCCGGTGTGGGTGCCGTGGCGGCCGACGTCGTAAATCGCGCAGATGTGTGGATGTGAGAGTGCGGCGATCGCGCGCGCCTCTCGCTCGAAGCGTGCGCGGAATGATGCATCGGCGGCATCCGCCATCACTTTTACCGCGACCGTTCGCCCGAGACGGCCGTCGTGGGCTTTGTAGACTTCACCCATCCCGCCGGCCCCAAGCGGACTCACGATTTCATACGGACCGAGTCGCGTTCCAGGCTCGAGAGCCATAACGTGCGGGGAGACCAGATTGTATGCCCCTTCGGGATTGTCAGGGCACCTGCACGGTCCAGACACTCCCACGGTTGATCTCGCGCGCGAACGCGATGCGGTGCCCGTCGGGTGACCACGACGGGTAAATCGCATAGTCGCTCGGCGCGGTGAAATGCGTCAACTGACGGCTGACGCGGGTGTGACGAGAGACTGTCCACACATTCCACACGCCGTCGCGCTGGCCCGCGAACGCGATCTGCTCGCCGTCGGGCGACCACGATTCCGGCGCGCTGAGCCCGGCCGCATCCGTGATCTGCTCTACGGCTCCGCCGGTTTTCGAGACGACGCCAACGTGCGTGAGCTTGCCACGTTTGATCCCAACCGCCAGCCATTGGCCATCAGGCGACCACCACGGATAGCTCATGGCCTCCGCGTCGGCCGTCACACGGCGCGGACTTCCTCCGGTGAGCGCCTGCGTCCAAATGTTTGCCGTTCCGTTTGCTTCGATCGTCCAGTAGGCGATCTCGTGGCCATCCGGCGACAACCGCGGACTCTGCGCGTTCGTGACGAGATCGGTCGGGGTTCGTTGGCGGGTCGTCAGATCAATCCAGAAAAAGGTCCGCGCGCTGGACGTGACTCGCTGCGCGAGCACTCGAGTGCTGTCCGGCGACCACGACGGCCATCCCCATTGGACGCCGTCGGTGTCGGTGACCAACGGAGATCGGCCGCTGCCGTCCGCGTTCATCACCCAGGGAATGAGATTCTGGCCGCCGCTGCCGCCCTGCAGATAGGTGAGGCGCCGTCCGTCTGGAGAGTAGTTGGGCATGGTCGTCGTGCCCGCGGCATCGTCGGTGAGGCGTGCCGGTTCACTTGCTTCGCCAGCCGGGCCGAGATCGATGGTCCAGAGGTTCGTGTCTTTGTTCGACAGCCCGTACGCGAGGAGACCGTTACGGGCGATCGAGATCCTGCTGAAATCTCCAGGCACTGAGAGCATGACCTCTGGCGTTTGAGCGGCTGCCGTACCCTGGACCGGATCGATTGCGAGTCGATAGAGGACGTTCCCGATACCGGTGAAAAACACGGCGCGATCATCGCTGCTGAATTGCACATTGCCGGCGCCCATCGCCGTCTGCAGACGCCGCGGCGTTCCCCCGGCGGCGTCGACAATCCACACACTGCCTTCATCAGCGCCTCTCACCGTGGCGAACGCGATGAAGCGCCCGTTGTTCGACCAGGACGGACTTCGATGTCCGCCGATCGGATCGCCAAGACGCGTCAGGTCCCGCAAGCCGCTGCCATCGCGTCCAATCACCTTGAGGCTGGACTGCCCGACCAGACCGGTTTGTGTCGTGAAGACAATCCAATTGCTGTCCGGGGACCAGGCGGGATTCGAGCCGGAGTCGATGAGTCGACGCGGCGTCCCACCAGTTGACGGTACAACCCACAATCCGCTGTCGTTGCGGGAGTAAAACGCGATCCATCGGCCGTCGGGCGACCACGCCGGCTGCATGTTGTTTTTTCCGTCGCGCGTGAGGGCGATTTCCTGGCTGCCGGGAGCGAGACCGACGAGGTAGATTTCGAAGGAACCAGAGCGATCCGAGGCAAACGCGACCGCGCTCCCGTCAGGTGACAGCGCCGGATCCACGCTCATACTGCCGCTGATGGTGACGCGCGCTGGTGTCAGCGCGCCGTTGGGAACGCCATGACGCGCGGTCCCGCGCGCTACCCACATGAACGTTCCTGTCACAAGGACCGCGGTTGCCGCGAGCGCGATGATCACCGTGCGGAGCGTCCGCCGCGATGGAGGCACCGACACTGCCGGTGAAACGGCCTGCGTCGCCTCGTCGCGGTCGATGATGACGGGCGCAACGAAGCGGTATCCCCTCTTGGCGACGGTCTCGATGTAACGGGGTTGGTCGGCGTCGTCTCCCAGGGCCCTGCGCAGCTGGGCGATTGCCCGAGTCAAGGCGTTCGGAGCGACGAACGTCCCAGGCCACACGTTCTCGAGCAGTTCCTCCTTCGTAACGAGCCGATCGCGGTGAGCCATCAGAAAGCGAAGAACGTCGAAGACCTTCGGTTCGAGATCAACCGCCTTGCCGCCCCGCTTCACCGAGATGCGGCTGAAGTCGACGTAGACGTCACCGAATTCACAGGTTCGCGGTTCGGTCACCGCGCCGTCTCCCCCGAGGGCAGAAGCATCATCGGCCGGACATTAAATCATGACGAGACCATCACGACGCGCCGGGCGGCCAGCCGCCATGCTGCCTCCATCGCAGAGCCACACAGAGCTGCCGGCTTGTTGCCGGTCTCATTCAACCCACAGGAGGAACCATGAATCGGCTGAGCAGAATCATCATCACAACGAGCCTTGGCGGCGTTTTGTTCGGAACGGTGTTCGCCCCCGCGGCACGAGCCAGTTGCGTATCGCTCGATCAAAAAGGCCAGCCCGTCTGGCGGCTGCCGGCGGCGAGTAAACACGCCGTCAATTTCGGTTTCGTGGTCGCGAAGTTCCTGCTTGACGCCTCGGCACCCGACGCCCCGATTGTGGGATTTTGGCACGTGGCTCTCACCGCCGATGGCGCCGACCACCCGTTCGACTCGGCTCTGGTCCAGTTCCACAGCGACGGGAACGAAATCATGAACTCGTCAAAGGATCCGCGAACGCAGAGCTTCTGCCTGGGTGTCTGGGAAAAGACGGGTGCCTTCACCTACACGCTCAAACACCTCGCCATGAGTTGGGATGGTGCCGGCAATCCTATTGGGCCAGCCACCATTCTCGAGAACATCATCCTCGACCGCCACGGCGACACGTTCACGGGAACGTTCGTCCTGACTCAGTACAATTTGGACGGAACGATCATCATTCCTCCAGCGCCAGGCGCTCCCGCAGCGCCAATCCCCGGCACCCTTTCTGGCACACGCATCACGCCGAACTAGCGCGTTTTCAGTTCCTGAGGGCAACCGCGTTCACCACAAGGGCGCCAAGGTCACAAGGCTTCGTTTTCAAAACCTTTGTGTCCTCTGGCCCTTTGTGGTGTCTACGCAGCTCGTTGACACACAAAGACCGTGTCATAGCCAATCCTGCTGCCCCAAAAGCCTGACCAATATCCGAGCGTCGTCTGGCGGCGGCGGAAGAATGGAAGATAGCGGACAGATTTCATCTCGACCACGTGCAGTCCCGCGCGTCGCAGCAGTTGGACTTCATGCTTCGCATTTCTCATGTTGTCCGCCAGCTTGTACTCGCGCAGAATGTCGCGGCGCGGAAGGCGTCCCTGAGACAAGTAACGTTCCCAGGCGCGATCGAAGATGGAAGGCCAATAGTTCAGGAGATCGAACACGAAGTAACCGCGCGGCTTTAAGACTCGCGCCACCTCCGCGTAGGTCTTCTCGCGGTCAAGAAACGACAATCCGCTTCCCGAGCTCCCCACGGTATCCATGGAGCCGCTCCGGATCGGCAGATCATCGGCCGAACTTTGCAGCAGATCGCGATGCCCTTTGTCCCAGGCGCCTCGTAACATCCCAATCGAGATGTCGACGCCGAACACTTTGGTGACGCGCGGATCGCGGGTCAGCACGTCCAGAAACCGTCCGTTGCCGCAGCAGACCTCGAGGGCGAAGCCGTGGCAGTACTTCATCGCCAGCGAGTCGATCGCGTTCCAGACCGCGCGATTGTCGCGACAGATCTGATCGTAGTCGGCATGGGGCATGCCGTCCCACTCCTGCTCATGAACCGTGTTCCGGCGTGCGGTCTCCTCCGTCATCAACCGCGGAATCCCCGGAGGCCGTACTTCATACGCCGTCGTACACGCTTCGCACACGAGCCTGCCGCTGAACGAACGAAGGCGTGAGCTTCCACATCCCACACAACGCAGCAGCGGCAGCAGACTGCAATCCACCAAAGGAGCTCCGTAGTCAGCGAATCGCGTGCTTTCTCGCGAGAACCAGGTAGACCAGTCCTGCCGATCGCAGCAGAGGCACGCGCTTGTCCGCGAGCTCCTGCAGCCGGAGATGCCACTTCCATCCCGTTTGCTCGTTGAGCACTCTTCGGTTGCAAAACGTGAAGGGACCGAATCCGAATGTGTGGCCTGCGATTTTGTCGAAACCGGCACGTGCCAATTCGCCGTCAAATGCAGCCAACGAATAGGCGCGAAACCGCGGCCGCAGCGTTCGCAGTCCGGCGGCTCGCAGCATTCGCCCAAGACAACTCTTGAATGGTTTCAGGACGGGATTGAATACCGGATCGAGGATCTGATGAAGCGGCCAGTTGTTATCGGCGGAGATGATCAAGTGCCCGCCAGGCCTCAGGACACGGAAGATTTCGCGCAACGGCCGCGTCAGAGAAACCAGCCACTCGGACACGCCAATCAGCACGACAAGGTCAAACGTGGCATCGGCAAACGGCACATCGTCGATGTGACCCACTCGCGCGGAGACGCGCGAGGAGAGGCCCGCCCGTGCGGCCATTGTCGTCGTCCTATCGACCATTTCATGAAGGCTATCGATGGCCCATACGTTGGCGCCGCGATGAGCGATCGCCGTCGTGATGATGCCGGGCCCGCATCCGATCTCCAGAACCGGACTGCCGGCGGACAGGGCGAGACCGTCCACGCAGGCGATCGCCCGTCGGGCACGTTCCTGATAAATCCGGCCGTACACGGATTGGTCGCTGTAGATCTGCTCCCAGTAGGGAAGCGTGGAACGAAAGTGCCGCTGAACCAGCGCGTGGTGAGACGTGATGTCGGCGCATGGCTCGACGTCGCGAACTGTGCGATTGAAGCTCACACTGCGCGCGCTGCATGTTGACGGCCAACCCACGTCGATGCGGCGCGACCATCCGCGCCGAACGCGGCAGCTGGATCGCCACTGGAGAATGTGACAGGTGTCACAGCGATTCAGCCATTTCGTGACCGGCTGTCGCGAGCCCGCTCATCGAACTCCCCTTGTTGCTTTCTTAATCCGTGCCGCGAGAAGGGGAATGTACGTTGCAGCGGGTGCATCTCCGGGAACGGATGTTACAGACCGGAGGGATGCACCGTGCGCTCGGGCCTTGTTCACACTTCTGATTACCTGAAGAGAATCGGCGTGCCGGATATTGCCAGAGCGACCAGTCCGTTCGATCCAGGTTACGACCCGTGGACGTTTGCCGGCCACTTGCAGCAGAGCGCCCACTTGATGTCGACGCTCAAAATCTCGATGGCGTGCTGGATGGTGGCGAATGAAACCGTCACCAGGGCGAAGGTGACACTGGCCCGAGAGCACGGCGTGCCCACGGTGACCGGCGGAGGGCCGTTTGAAATCGCCGTGGCGCAGGGAGAACTTCCTGCCTACCTCGATCTGTGCGCGGATGTCGGCGTCACGCGAATCGAATGCGGACAGGGATTCACCGAGAGCGATCTCGATCCACGTGAGATTGTCGCCGCCGCCAGAAGTCGCGGCCTCGAGGTTCAGATGGAACTTGGCAAGAAACACGATGGGGGGTTCACCGACGACACGCTGTCCGCGTGGATTGAACAGGGACAGGAATGGCTCGATGCCGGCGCCGTGCAACTCGTCGTCGAAGCGCGCGAAAGCGCCCAGGGCGTCGGATTGTTCGATCAGGATGGATGCCTGAACACGGCATATGCAGAACGGTTCGTCGATGCCTTCGGGTTCGCCACGGTCATGTTCGAAGCTCCAAACAAGCCAAGCCAGTTTGCTCTGTTGAATCATTTCGGCAGAGAAGTCCATCTCTGCAACGTCCGCCTGGAGGAACTGCTCCGCGTGGAAATCTACAGACGGGGCCTGCACTCGGACGCATTTGCACACGGCAATCTCCGTCCTGGGACCGGGGAGGGACGCCCTCAAGGGCGTCCCCTACCGGAGAGAGAGGCGCAAGGGCGTCCCGTACCGGAGAGAGAGGCGCAAGGGCGTCCCGTACCGGAGAGAGAGGCCGTGGAGGGCGTCCCCTACCGTTCGCAAACTAAGGGAGTAAGGCCGTGAACGGCGGACGCGTCTCCATTTGTTGTTTCACCGATGCACTCTCGGAGTACGCAGACGACCGCGCGCTCGTCGCCGTGGATGTCATACGCGCAACGACGACAGCCGTCACTGCCGTTTCGATGGGTCGGGACTGTTACGTCGTGCCGTCGTTGCAGTCAGCGCTAGAGACGGCGTCGCGTGTGCCCAACGCGCTCCTGGCCGGCGAGCTGGGTGGTGCGATGCCGGCCGGCTTCGAGCTCACCAATAGTCCGGCGCAGCTGGCAGCACGCTCGGATATCTCGCGCCCGCTTGTGCTGCTGTCTTCCTCGGGCACCCGGCTGATGTGCGCGATCGGACACCGCGACGCTGCCTACTTTGCCTGCTTCCGGAACTACAGCGCGACGATCGAACACCTCGCGTACAACCACGATGCGGTCACGCTGATCGGCGCTGCAACGCATGGCGACTTTCGGGAAGAGGATCAGATGTGTTGCGCCTGGATCGCGGAAGGTCTGATGCGAATCGGCTTCGCTCCTGAAGATGAGATGACCCGATGCCTGGTGGAGCGATGGCGCGGTGCGCCCTGTGACGCCTTTCTCAGGAGTCAGAGCGTGGCCTACCTTCGAAGAAGCGGCCAGCTTCGCGATCTCGATTTCATTCTCAAACAGTTCGACGATATCCGTACTCCAGGGGCAGTCGTGACGACGGGCGACACGACGCGTGCGGTTGCCGTGAAGGGGTGAACCGATGACACTCCAGGACACCTCACTGCCGGTGCTGGTTCTGCACATGGAGCATCACGGCGCACTCGGCGTCATGAGAAGTCTCGGCCGGCTCGGTGTCCGGATGTACGGCGTGCATTCCACGCCCGGTTCTCCCGCCTCCTTCTCGAAGTATTGCCAGAAAGCGTTTGTGCTGGATCTCGAGCAGACCCCGACGGCGCAATCCGTCGACTACCTCAAGGAGATTGGACGCAGCATCGGCAAGCCACTTCTGCTGCCCACCAACGACGAGTCGGCGTTGTTCGTCGCTCGCAACGTCGCGCCGCTGCAGGAAGATTTTCTGTTTCCGGCGAATGCGGTTCAGGTCGTCTGGTCGCTCTACAACAAGCAAGCGATGCATCTGCTGGCGAAGCGACTGTCGATACCGACGCCTGAGACGGCTTTTCCCAGGTCGCGCCAGGAAGTCCTCGAATTCTGTGAGAGAGCTCAATTTCCCGTGATGTTGAAGGCCAGCGACAACATTCAGACCGCGAGACACGCGGGAAAGAAGATGGTCATCGTCCGCTCGAAAGTCGAACTGCTCAACCAGTACAGCCGGATGGAAGACCCGTCCCATCCGAGCCTCATGATTCAGGAATACATTCCGGGTGCCGACGATTCAGTCTGGATGTTGAACGGATATTTTGACGAGCATTCGAAGTGTCTGTTCAGCGTCACCGCGAAAAAGATTCATCAGACGCCTGTCTACACCGGCATGACGGCGCTCGGCGTCTGTCTGCCGAATGCGGCGATCGAATCGGCCACGAACACGCTGGTTACGGCGGTTGGATACAAAGGCATCCTCGATATCGGATATCGGTACGACGCGCGTGACGGCCTGTACAAACTCCTCGATGTGAATCCGCGGATTGGTGCCACGTTCCGGTTGTTCGTCGGGCGCGACGGCATGGACGTGACTCGAGCCGAATACCTTCATTTCACCGGCCAGCCAGTCCCGCGCAGCCATTTGTGCACCGGAAGGAAATGGATCCTGGAAGATGCCGACCTCATCTCGTGCATTCAGTACTACCGTGACGGCGCGCTGAAGCTGCGCGACTGGCTGGGGAGCTATCGCGGAATACAGGAGTGCGCGTGGTACGCGGCGGACGACCTCGTGCCGTTTCTTCGCAGGTGTCCGTCAGTGGCCGTAAGACCATTGCGAAAAATCTTCAGGAAGATCAGCGCCCGATTCACTGTCCGAAAACGGTTTCCAAATGAGCCAGCAGCAGTACGTGACTGATTTGTTCGAGTCGACGGCGGCGTACTGGCGGTCAGTGTATTCCGACGAGAGGTTGGTGCCGACCATTTACCAGGACCGACACAGCACGGCTCTTGGCTGGGTCCAGGATCTCGGTCTTCGTCCGAATGCCCGGCTCCTCGAAGTCGGATGCGGGGCCGGGCTCCTCGCCGTCGCCCTGGCTCGCAACGGCTACATGGTGGATGCGTTGGATTCGACGGACGCGATGCTCCAGATGACGTGGAATCGTGCCGCCCGCCAGGATCTCCAGGACCGAGTCCGCGTACACGCTGGCGATGTGCATGCGCTTCCGTTCCAGGCGCACTCGTTCGATCTGGTGATTGCGCTGGGTGTGATCCCGTGGTTGCACTCCGAACAGCTGGCGCTTCGGGAAATGCGGCGGGTGCTGAAATCTGGCGGGTTTTTGCTTGTGACAGCCGACAACAATGCGCGCCTGGATCGAATCCTGGATCCGCTGTCATCTCCACTGTTGGCACCGCTCCGCCTGGCTGCCAAGCATTTTTTGCGGCTGTGCCGCTTATGGTCTCCAGCGTCAGGGTTCCAGGCGAAACGGCACTATCCCGCTGAGATCGACGCCTCGATTGCCGAGTGTGGTTTCGATCGCGTGAAATCCTCGACCGTCGGATTCGGACCGTTCACATTTCTTGGAAAGTCCGTTTTTACTGATGCCGTCGGCGTTCGATTGCATCGGCGGCTGCAAACGCTCGCATCAAGACAAGGCGCGTTTCTTCTGGGCCGGGCGGGATCGCACTATCTCGTGCTGGCGACGAAGGCCTGACGTCTTCATTCCGGGAACGCCCTTTGCACGTGGTACGCGCGCTGATTAAGACGAAACCGAACCTCATCGTCAGTGGCAAGCGCGCCGCGTTGGACATCGAGCCGGAGCCACGTCGTGCCGGGACGGGTGTGGTTGTCGAAGAGGTGAAGGACGCGGCCGCGTTCGCGGCGTTGCGTCCGCACTGGAGTGAGCTGCTGCGCGACAGTGTTTCCGATAATCCTTTCCTGACGTGGGAGTGGCAATACACCTGGTGGAATCATCTGCGCGACTCGAGTGCGTTGCGCTTGATCGTGGTGCGCGCGAGTGACGAATTGGTCGCCATCGCGCCGCTGCGTTTAGTGACCGGCCCGTGGCACGGGTTCTCGCGACTGGAATTTCTCGGCACGGGACTCGCCGGATCAGACTACCTGGATCTGATTGTCCGTCGCGGGTGGGAGCTGGAAAGCATCACCGCGCTTGCGCAGTACCTCGAGGCGCAACAGCTGTGCCTCCGCTTCAATCACCTGTCGCCCGCCTCGCTCGCCGCACAGCTTGGCGCCGCCTTGGCGACCGACGGTTGGATCTCGGCGGCGGGTGACGATGGAGCGTGTCCGATTATTTCGCTGGCGGGACACACCTTCGACTCGTATCTGGCGACGCTCGGATCGTCGCACCGCGCGAACGTTCGTCGGCGAATCAGGGCGATCGGCCAGCAGTTCGACATGCGCCTCGATCGGGTGGCGACCCATACAGAACGGCGTCAGGCGCTCTCCGACCTCGCCTCGTGGTCGGAGCGCCGTTGGAAAGATGCCGGCGGATCGACGGCGTTCATCACACCGGCTGTGCGCGCGTTCCAGGACCAGGTCACCGCGCGTGCGCTCGAGCAGGGATGGCTGCTGATGTATGTGCTGCGGCTCAACGACGAGGCTGCCGCTGTGATGTACGGATTCCACTACGGCCGGCGCTTCTACTTCTATCAGCACGGATTCGACGATCGTTACAAGGCGCAGAGCCTCGGGTTGGTGCTGATGGGGCTCACGGTTCGCGCGGTCATCGACGAAGGCGCTCGCGAGTTCGACATGCTCTGGGGTGTCGAGCCGTACAAGTTTCTCTGGGCGCGCGAGCTATCCGCGCTGCAGCGCATCGAGCTGTTTCCGCGCACCATCGCCGGGACGCTGCAGCGGCACGCCATTGAGATACGACGAAGCGCCGGCAAGCTCAGGCGTCGATTCCTGTCCCCGTCGGCTGTGCCGAACGCGACCGCCACATCCGACCCCTGCCAGGTACGACGAACGATAGGGTGAATCGCGTCGACGTCCGCCTCCCCGGAGGTGACCATATTCGGGTTCTCGCCGAAGCGACTACAGTATTAGCGCCATCGTGATCGCGTGCCCTCACGTGACTCAGCACGACGTGCAGTGCGGTTCTCACAGCGGACGGGAAAGATGAGACGAATTCGGGCGCAGGCTCGCAAGGAACTGACGCAGATCATTCGCGACTGGCGCACGTTCTCCCTCGCGTTGGTTCTTCCGATGGTGCTGTTGCTGCTCATGTCTACAGCATTGTCGTTGACACCAAGCCGCCTGCCGATCATCGTGCAGGATCTCGACGACTCCGCGGCTTCGCGACATTTCATCGACGCGTTCCGAGCCTCCAACACCTTCCATGTCGTCGCCTGGCCTACCGACCGTCAGCCGGAACAAGCCTTCATGTCCAACGTTGCCGACGCGGCAATCATCATTCCGGAGCACTTCGGCCGCGACATGGCACGAGGGTCAGATACGCCGGTGCAGTTGCTCATCGACGCATCGGACGCCAACACCGCCAAGCTGATTGCCGGCTATTCCCAGCAGATTACACGGGCGCACAACCAAGGGAATTCCCCTTACGAACAACCGGTTCAGGCTGCGATCCGACTCTGGTACAACCCGGGCCGATCTTCCAGAAAGTTTTTCGGACCTGGAATCTTCGTGCTGGGTCTGTCGATGTTTCCGCCACTGCTCGCGTCGCTGGCGATGGCCAAGGAGGGCGAACAAAAGACCATTCTCCAGGTGTATGTGTCCAACATCTCAGCGCATGAATTCCTGCTCGGAAAAATCGTGGCGTTCATGGTCGTCGCACTCGCGGAGTGTCTGCTGATGCTGGTCTGGCTGTTCACGTATTTCGGCTTGAACTTCGCCGGCGACCCGACACCGTTCCTGATCGCTACCGTTCTTTATGCGTTCTGTGTGGCTTCCTTTGGAACCATGGTGGGCGCCGCCATCCCCAGCCAGGTTGCCGCCATTCAAGCGGTTGCGTTCGGCGGCTTTCTGCTGGTGTTCCTGCTCTCCGGCCTGATGTTTCCGATCGATAACATCCCGTCCGGGATTCGCTGGATTTCGAATCTGATCTGGGGCAGGTATTACATCGAGATTGTGCGCGACGCGCTCCTGGAAGGCGGGGGATGGCCCGCGACTTGGTACAAGGTGGCCATCATCCCCGCGATCGGGCTCGTGTTTTACGGGATCGCCTGGCGCACCATGCGGCGGATGCAATTGTCGATCTGAGCGCGATGTCGATCTTCAACTACCGAATCCGCGCGCTGATTCGAAAGGAACTGGGGCAGATCCGTCGCGACCGGCGTCTGGCGTTTTCTCTGATTCTTCCGCCGACCTTGCAACTGCTGCTGCTGGGATTTGCATTGAGCGCGAATGTCGAGAACGTGAAGCTCGGGGCGATCGATTACAGCCGAACGCCAGAGAGTCGCGAATTGATCGCGAGGCTCAGCGAGAGCAGAAGCTTTCGATTGGTCAGCTACTACGATTCCGTGAATGAATTAGGCGATGCCATCAGCCGGAATGAGGTTGATGCGGGAATGGTGATTCCCTACGATTTGGCGCGCGACTTACAGCGCGGGCGGCCGGTGACGGTGCAGTTTCTCTTGAACGCGATGAACGCGAATACGGCGGCCATCGCGCAGGGTTATGCGGAGGGCGTCATCCAGTCCTACAACGCCGTGTTGCCGGCCGAGGGACTGCGCGCCAGTTTCCGGCGTATTCGCGCCGTGGACCTGAGCCGAACCGGCCGGATCCAATTACATCCGAATTTTCTCTACAACCCCGGGCTCAGAGATTCGTGGTTCATCGTGACAGGGGTGTTCGGGTTGCTGCTGATTCTGAACAGCTCTCTGGTTGCGGCGGGAGCCATGGTCAGGGAGCGTGAGGCAGGAACCATCGAGCAATTGCTGATGTCACCGGCCAGCACGTGGGAAATTGTGATCGCGAAGATCACGCCGCTGTTTGTGCTGCTGTTCCTGATGGCCATTTTGGCGACGGTCATCATGAAGCTGGCATTTGCCGTGCCGTTTCACGGCAGGCTGCCGCTCGTGCTGTCGGGTGCGGCCTTGTGCATCTTGTCGGGGATCAGCATCGGCACGGTGAACGCGACCGTTTCGCGAACCGCGCAGCAGGCGCAGTTGATGGCGTTCTTCATCAACCCGCCCATCAACGCCACTGCCGGCGCGTTTAATCCCGTGGAAGCGATGCCAGCGTGGCTGCAGCCGGTCACCGTCATCAATCCCATTCATCATTTTGCGGTCATTGCCCGGTCGAGCATGCTCAAAGGCAGTGGCTTTGGCGAGCTGTGGCCCAATTTCCTGGGTTTGTTCCTGATCACGCTGGTTCTGGGTACGGTGAGCATCTGGCGGTTCCGGAAGCAGCTTGGCTAGTTGGGCCGGTGGCCCCCAATCGTCGCCGCTCGCAGCGCTTCACCTCGATCTCACTCAATGCTCACAAATCGCTGAAGACTCCAGGCGCTAACACTCATAGAGTTACCTGCGATGGAGCATTTAGTCATTTGGTCATTCAGGACTCGATGACCGAATGATGAAATGAGTAAACCGGAGATCGGGTTCACACCCGGAGGAAGAGGGTGCGGCAACTCACCAGACAAAATGTGCTGGTCTTGATCCTCGCCGTGAGCATCGCTCCTGCCGTAATCGTCGGCAGGATGTGGAAGGCCAAAGCGGACATGCACGGGCAGCAACCCGCCGAGCCGTTCCGCATCGCCGGCAACTTTCACTACATCGGCGCGAACGATGTCTCAGCCTTCCTGATCACTGGGCCGGAGGGCCATATCGTGCTCGACGCGGGATATCCCACGACCGCTCCGATGATCATGGCGAGCATTGCGAAGCTCGGCTTCGACATCAAGGATGTGAAGGTGCTGCTGAACTCGGCTCCGTCCCCTGACTTGGCGGGCGGGCTGGCGGCGCTCGAGCAAGCGTCGGGTGCCGAGCTCTGGGCCAGCGAGGCGAGCGCCGACGCCATCGCGGCAGGCGGCGACAATCGTGACCTTGCACTCCCGTTGAGGACTCTCGCGCAGATTGGCCTCTTCGGGTACCCGCCGGCGCGCGTCCATCATCGGTTCAAGGATGGCCAGACGATCCGTGTCGGACCGATCGCGCTTACTGCTCACGTGACCGGTGGCAGCACACGCGGTTGCACGTCGTGGTCGTTTCCGGTCCACGACGATGGCCGCACGCTGAACGTGGTGAGCGCCTGCGGCCTCGGCGTCGTGCTCGGGCAGCGCTATCCGGAACAGCGCGCCGATCTCGAGCGCAGCTTCACCGTGCTCCGGAGTCTTCCCGTCGACATCTGGGTGACCTCGCATGCGAGGGCGTGGGGCAGATACCGCAAGTTCGTGGCACGCGAGACAGCGAAGAACCCGGTGGACCCGTTCATCGATCCTGAGGGCTACCGCGCATACATCGATGCCGCGGAAACGGAATTCCTCAACGGCGTCGTACATTAGCGGCGGAAGATGCGCCTGCGGAGAACCAGAACGGGAGAGTTTTAGCGCGGAGGCTGCGCGCCGTCGAGCAAAGCGACTACCGCTTCCGGATCCGCCACTTCGATAATCAGCTTCTTGTAGCGTTCGTGATCCAGCGACACGATGACGGTACGCTCAGGAGAACGGACATCCCAGAACACCAGCTCACCCTGATAGTAAAAAGTGCCAGCAGCAAACAGTCCGGGGATGTCGGTTCCGAACACTTTCAGGCCATGCCACCAGCGCCCGACCGACTCCGGATCGTGCTGGGCGCCCAGGATGTGCGCCAGCGGGATTTCCAGACGGCTTCGAAGCGCCCACACTTTGTCGAGGCCCTCGACGGTAAACACTGCGCGGTCTCCGGTAATCGTGACGTCAACCATTCCCGCCTCATACTCAGGTCGCTTCTCGGGTTCGAAAAGGATCGGCGTATACTCCGGCCGAGGCAATTATGAAACGAACGGCGAGCATCGTACTGGCCGGCTTGTGGTTGGGCACAGCGGCGGCTCCGCAGGCTCAGGAGGCGCCGAAGACAGCACCGGCGACGCACGTCACGAAGGACCAGATCCAGGCGTTCTTCGCCCAGCTGCCAAAAGGACGAATCTTGGACAGCCCGATCCGCGCCGTTGACGTGGGCGGATATCGCGTCGGCGTCTTCGCGGTAACCCGTCCGAAGGACTCACCGCAGGACGCGATTTACCACGATACGAATATGACCGAGATTCTGTACATCCTGGAAGGATCGGCGGATCTGATCACAGGCGGTACGATTCCGGACGCTCGTCCTCCCGCGCGGCCCGGCGGCAATTACACGGGCACCAGGATCGAGGGCGGCACGAGCCGCCACGTAGTTCCCGGAGACGTCATCATCACGCCAGGACGAACGCCGCACTTGTGGGCGAATATCCAGAGCGACATGTCATACCTGGTCTTCAGACCAGATCCAAGCGGGACGCTTCCACTGAAGTAGCCTCTCGGTTCAAAACTCCTGTGTGGGATCCGCCTTCAGGCGGATTGATGAGGCGGATTGAGCCGGCTGAAGCCGGCTCCCACGAACCCTGCGGATTGTGCCGGCTCCCACGCATGTGCGTTACTGCCCCTCGATGCTGAACGCGTACAGCTTGTTGTTCCCGCTGCCTTCGATGCCGGATCTCGAATAGCCGGATCCCCAGTAGACAACGCCATTCGCAACGGCGGGACCGGAATTGACCGAACTGCCGGCGCCGAACTGCCACAGGATCGCTCCCGTCGCCGCGTCGAGGGCGAACATCTGATCCTGGTTCCCCATCTTCGCCATCGACGACGCGTACACGATCCCGTTTGCGACGGTGATCGGCGCGAGATCCCACACACCGACAGTGCCCAGCCCGGCGAGTGTTTCAACTTGCGGGTCGGCGGTCTGCCAGAGAATGTTTCCGGTGATCGGATCGAGCGCGGCCCAGGAGCCGCCAGTGGCTGTGATGTTCGAGAGGACGCCGTCCTGCGTCAACCTGTACGGGATGTGATGCTGGTTCGTGATCGAGGCGTAGATTCGTTCGCCGTCGAACGCCGTGCCCCATTCCATGCCGCCTTGATCGCCGCCGGGACCGATGAGCGTGTTCCAGATGAATTCTCCTGTGTTGGCATCGAGGAGCACGTAGACGCCGCTCTTTTCGCCGACGCCGACAACGTCACGCCAGTGCCCGTCCATCCGCAGCCGCATCACGTTCGCGCCTGATCCACCCATATCCCATTTTTCGTCGTCCGACTCCTGAGCACACCACGTCACGCTGACCGGCTGACTGCCACACGCTCTCTGCCACGGAGCGTGGCCGCGCACGCGATATGACCACTGTGGCTGGCCGGTCTTCACATCGAAGGCCACGATCGATTTCAGATACGAACCTGGTTGCTCACATGCCTCGCTGAAGCCATTGGCGGCCGCCGCGTGACACGCGGCTACACTCGCCGGCTCGGTGTATGGCTGGCCGAAGGTGCCGTACACAAGTCCTGCCGGAACATTCACAGCGGGCGGCGAGAACATCGTGGCGCCTGCGTAGCCGCCTGCGACGCCGCCGTTGTCCGGGAGCGAGTAGTGTTGCCAGAGGATGCCGCCGGTCTGCGCGTTGAGCGCGACAATCGATCCACGGAAGGTTGCGCCAGGTCCTGACGCGCCCGACGCCGAGACGCCGGTGAAGAGTGTGTCGCCGGCAAGAACCGGCGAGCCCGTCATGATCCCTTTCGGATCGGGATGCACCTGTGTGATCCAACGCAGCTCGCCGGTATCTGCATCAATACCCAGCATGTCGGGATGCTTGAGATCACCAACGACGAGTGTGTTCCCTGCGACCGACGGGCTCGTGCGCGCGATGTCGCCCGCGATTCCCGTGTAGTCCGACACCTGGTGCGACCAGATCACCTGCCCAGTTGCCGCATCGAGCTTCCAGAGCGTGCCGCCAAAGTCGCCGAAGTACACAGCGCCGTTCACGACAGCAGGTGTCGCCGAAACATCGCCCGTCGTCGTGGCAATCCATTTCACACGCAGCTGATTGACGTTCGACGGCCCGATCGTGTGCTCGAACGGCTGATTGCGTGTGTTCGTTGAATCGTGGCCGATCATTCCCCAGTCGGGTCCGCCGTTGACGGTGGCCCTGATGCCCGCGACGGCGACGATCACGATGAGCAGCGCGACGAACAGCGCGACGTGCGAAAAATTGACGCGACGCTGGTCAGACCATTTGCGGCGGAGTGTTCCAACCATGATTCTCCCTTCGATTGCAGCCTCAGCAGAGCCACAATTCTAGGGGGCACGTGTCGCTCGCGAACCGGTGAAATGTTCGCGGCGAATTTTCGGTAAAGGAACCCTAAGAACGTTGTGGCGCAGCTCTGCAGTTCAGTTCTTGAATCGAGTGCCGTAGCGCAGTGGTGCGCCCTCTCGCCATGGGTGATAGTCGTTGCTGAACTCGATGCGTTCGCCAAGCGGTGGATGATCGGCTCGCCATAGCTTGAAGAGCGGCCCCGGCCAGGGGTTGCCGAGCGCATCTTCCTGCAACTTCACGAACGCCGTTCCCGCGCTGTGATTCGTCCGGGTCATCTCGAGGCCGAAACGATCCGCTTCATGTTCGAAGTGACGAGAGAGGGCGAGTTGCGCCGGTGCAATCACGAACGAGAACACGCTGGTGACGAGCAGCAGCAACGGCAGCGACGCGACATCCGCGAGGTCAGAGAATCCGAACCGATGACTCCACCGCGCGAGGATCGCGCCCATCGTTTTGTAGGCGCCGTAGAGAAGAACGAGGATCAGCAGCGACGATAGCGCCACCATCTGCCAGACGTGGCCGAGCACGTAATGTCCCATCTCGTGCCCCACCACGAATAGCAGCTCGCGGTCGTCCATGCGCGCGATGATCGTGTCCCACAGGACGATCCGCTTCGTCTGCCATAACCCCGCGACATACGCGTTCAGGGTTTTTGTATCGACGCTTTTGTTGACTTCGAAGACGCGGCTGCCTTCGATGCCCGCGCGATCGGCCAGCGCGAGAATCCGCGCCTCCAGCGCCTTGTCCTTCATCGGCTCGAACTTGTTAAAGAGCGGCGCGATCCAGATCGGCGCGACGAGATTAGCGACAACGATGAACGGAATCGCGGCCGCGGCGGTGTACAGCCACCATCGCCGCGGGCTCTTGCGCAGCAGCAGATACGGCACCCACAAAAACAGCCCGCCGGCGACGCACGTCACCGCCAATGAAATCAGCGAGTCGGTCCACCATTTCTGCAGCGTCTGATTCGACAGGCCGTAGGCATGCTGCCGTACGAACTCTTCGTAATAGGTCAGCGGAAGCGTGATGGCAGAGGTGACGATTGTGAACAGCGCAAAGTAGACGACGATCGTAAAGAACCAGTTGCGCCCGATCCATCGGGCCCAGTTCCGCAGTCTGGCAGAGAACCCGGTGAACAGGATGACCACGAGCAGCGCGATCGACACGAATTGGTCGAGCACCCACAGTCGATTACCGCTCGTGTAGTAACGAAGCGCGGTCGGCGTCGCCGGCGGCACGGCCACCGGCGTGGCTTCGCTCACGGACGCCGTTGCGGGTGTCGTCGGTGGCGCGGCGGGCTGCAACAGGGTTAGCGCGATCGCGAGTGCGAAAGCCGGAATCATGCATTTGAAGATAACATTTGCGAAGAGTCGAGGACCGTGATTCCGCGAAGTGGCAAAGATGCTCTGTCAGCGTTCAGTGAACGCTT
>Ga0070681_10000865_pt1 | contig 25494 bp, 29 predicted proteins | sample KBSC83BmetaG_FD_65650 | JGI IMG/M metagenome (GOLD analysis project Ga0070681, IMG submission 65650) | Corn rhizosphere microbial communities from Kellogg Biological Station, Michigan, USA - KBS C8-3B metaG | ecosystem: Host-associated > Plants > Roots > Rhizosphere | place: USA: Michigan...
AATGGTCAAACTCAGGAAATTCCTGCGAGCGCCAAAGCTGCCGCGCCGAGCGTCATAAAACGAAAGCGACTCCCGTATAACCCACACGGAGGTGGATATGAATCGTTATTGCTATTGCTGTGCCGTACTTGCCGTAGCCATCTTTATTTCATCTGCGGCACTCTCGGAAGATTCTTCATATAGGATCGCCTGGGAAAATCGGATTGAACACACGAGCGGTCACGGTGCGTGGACAAGCAAAAGCGCGGCGGCATTCGATCTGATCCGCCTACGCAGCACGAATCCCGCGATCATATATTATGTCGAACGCCGGACGAAAACATGGCTTTTCATGCGCCGACTCAAACCGGTGACGGATGAAGAGTTATTTCCTCCGCCGCCGCCAAAGAAAAACCAAGGAGGTCCATGATGGACCTCCCGTTTTTTTATTCAAGAAGCTATAATTGATGTGCATGAAAATCCTTTCGATTGAAACGTCCTGCGACGAAACCGGCATTGCGCTCCTCGAGGCATCGGGCGGCGTGCGTGCGCCGAAGTTCACAGTGATCGACAATCTCGTCGCATCGCAGATCAAAATCCACCAGCCATTCGGCGGCGTGGTCCCCAATCTCGCGAAGCGCGAGCATTTGAAAAATCTTCCGATTTTATTCTCAAAGCTTTCTAAAAAGCACCCGCAGCTTGCGCCCGATATCATCACCGTAACCGCAGGCCCCGGCCTCGAGCCGGCGCTCTGGACCGGCATCGAGTTCGCAAAGAATCTCGCGAAGTCTTTGCACGCGCCGCTCGTTCCCGCAAACCATCTCGAAGGACATCTCTATTCATTCCTGCTTCCCGGCTCGTCGGCAGGAGGACGCGCACGCGGCAAAAGCGCCGGCAAAATCCCCGCGCCGCGCGACATTTTCCCCGCGATCGCGCTCATCGTAAGCGGCGGCCATACCATTCTTTTAGCGCTTGATTCATTCGCACGGTGGAAGCGCCTCGGCGAAACGCGCGACGATGCCGCGGGCGAAGCATTCGATAAAGTCGCGCGCCTGCTTGATCTTCCCTACCCCGGCGGTCCGGAAATTGAAAAACTCGCGAAAGCCGGCGACCCGGACGCGATCGCATTTCCCCGCCCCATGATGCACGACAAAAATTATGACTTCAGTTTTTCAGGCTTGAAAACCGCCGTCCTCTATTATATTCGCGACAACCCGGATGTTCTCACGAATCCCGCGCGCAAAGCGGATGTTGCGGCATCATTCCAGCGCGCCGCGGAAGACGTCCTCGCATTCAAAACCGTCCGCGCCGCGCGCGAAGCCGGTGCGCAGTCGATCATGCTCTCGGGCGGCGTTGCCGCGAATAAAATGCTGCGCGCGCGCCTCGCGAAAGAAGCGAAAAAGATCGGCTGCAATTTCTTCGTGCCCGATTTCAAATTCAATCTCGACAATGGCGCGATGATCGGCGTTGCCGGATATATGGCGTACGTGCGCAAAAAGAAATACCCACTGCGGGCAAATGGAGAGATGAAAATTTGATTCATTGACTTCACGCTGGCCGATCCATATACTACGAACAGAATCAGAAATGGAGGCCGCCATTGCCCGGAAAGAAAAAGCACCGCAGCTCGCCGAAACGGAAAATCAGCATCGAAGAAGCCAAGTCCGTCATTAAATCGCTCTATAAGAAAAATCCCGACGCGATCCTCGATATCATTTTGGACTGCTACGTATTTCCGCAAGCGATCCACCTCGAGGAAGCATATCGGCGCTTCGAAGACGATAGCCCGCGGGGACATGTTTTGGTCGCGTTCACAAAAGATATGGACGGGTGGGTTTGTATTTTTTCGGCCACACCCGATCCTGAAGACACGCATTTTTCCCAGCGCTTCCGCACTCCCATGATCGGTGGCGGGCAAAGCCCCCAGACCCTTGAGGCGCTCAAAATCCTTGCGTATGCAATAAAAAAAGACAATATCAGTTATCCGCAAAAGCGAGGAACATCGGAGTCAACATCAACCGCCCGGGGAACATGAGTCCCTGGGCGTTTACATTTTAATCTCCGCGCACGAATTCAAATGCGTCGAGCGAGCGCATCGTAAGCCGCAGAACTATGAACGCAATCGCGGCCGTCAAAACATCGAACGCGGCGAGCGGCAAAACCGATCCGCCGGACAGGAATTTATAAAAAAGATACGAACCGAAGCCACCGTACAAGAGCGATCCGAAAATGAACGCGAGACCCGGCAGCGACGTGCTCAAAAGCTCCGGATCGTCGGTATCGAAATCCGGGAACATGGCGCCCAAACCCAAGCCGTAGGCAACGAGAAGCGCAACCATAAGCAGCGCGAACACAATGAACGCCAGCGCCTGCGAGAACGGCAGCTGAATGATCGCAAAGTTCACGCCGCAAAACATGGCGCCGAGGAATAGAAACACGGCGGAATAGAAAAAGAATTTCGCCCAGAAAATTTTCTGTACGCTTAAGGGCGCGGTTCCCAAAATCCATGCCTTCTTCAATTCTCCGCTGAACGACGGGTATGCAAAACGCAGAATGAACGCGCCCATGAAGTAGATTGCCGTTACGAGTTCGAGCGATTCCACCTGCGCGATGATCTTCGCAAGATCAACGCCATATTTAAGAAGGTTCGCGCGGATGAAAAACTCGAGTCCGATCTGGACTGCCCACAAGAAAAAGAGGAAAAAGAACCAAAACAAACCCTTCATTTCACGGACGAACATGAGGGCTTCTTTTTCGAAGAGTGCACCGAGCGCCGTTTTTGCGCGCGGAAATGCCGCGGGCCCCATGCGCATGCGCATCGCCGCAGCGGCCGCCTCAAATCTCCCCTCTTGGAATACCTGCCAGAGCGGTAAATAGACGGACAAAAGCGACACAAGCGCGATGCCCGCCACGACGGCGAAAAGAATCAAGCCGATCACGGCGATTGCGGCCTGCACCACGGTTCCGGTTTGCCCGCCAAGAAGCGCGAGGGTTGCCAGATGGGACGGGAATATCCGGAAGCGGCTTATGATGATGTCGACGCGCGAGGTTACGACCACGCTTCCCACGGTCGGCGCGAAAAGGCGCAGAATATCGCCCTGCGCTCCCACGCGAGCCCATGTGCCCCAGAGCGCAAGAACCACGAGGAGGCTGCTTGCAAGCGCAGCCCGTCCGAATGTTATCAAACGAACATTAAAAATTCGTGAAATGATAAAGAGGAGCGCGCTTGCCGTAAGAAACACGATAAATGCCGCCGTAACGCCCAAAAAATCGAGAAGACAGATTGCAATAATAAAGAGCACGCCGCCCCAAACCGTGATGGGCAATACGACGCTTGAACCGAGGAATGCCGGGATCGTCATTACGACGATGGGCCAGAGCGATGAGACAAGCGTCCGCCAATATGACTTCCAAAAGACAAGCATGAAACGCGGCGAGGACATGACGAGCGCATCGTCGCCTCCTTTAAATAGCGCGAACATGCCGCCGATAAACGCGCTCAGGAATACAAGAATAAAGACGATCAAAAAAAGGTTCTCATATAAATAGAGCGGCAGTGCGACGCGGAGATATGCGTCGTGCGAAATGATCGTGAGCTCCCAGCGGAAGAACTCGAAAATGCCGAACGCCACCCCGAAGAGCACGGCGCAAAAAATAATGATCGTAATAATCTTCGCGGCTTTCTGCGAGCGCATATAGCGCCGAAACCATCGCGAGCGGTATTCACGAAGCAAGCGGATCAGTGCGAACATAAAAATTATTGCGCGAGCGCCTTATAGACCGCGTTGAGGTCGGCCTTGTCGTCGAGGTGCGCCTTCGAGCGCAATTCGGCGAATGATCCCGCGGCGGCGAGCTTCCCGTCTTTCAGCACGCCGATCACGTCGGCAATTTCCTGCGCAACGGGCAGCGTATGCGTTACGATGAACGCCGCGCCGCCGCGCTTCGCGAAATTTTTGAATTCATCTTTCGCGATCTCCGCGCTCTGCGGATCAAGGCCCACGATCGGCTCGTCCACCAAAAGCAATTTCGGTTCGTGCAAAAGCGCCGCCATGATCGTAAACTTCTGCTTGTTGCCGCGGGAGTAATCTTCAAAATATCCTTTTTCAATGCCGGACAAATGAAACCGATTCAAAAGCGCCGCGATGCGCTCGTTGCGCGTTGCCTGCGGCACTTCAAAAAGCGCACCCATGAAATGGAGGAATTCTTCGCCCGTCATCCCCGCCCAAACCGACGGCTCGTCCGGAACATATCCAAGCTTCGCCTTCGCGGCGACGGGATCTTTTGAAACATCAACGCCATCCACCGTGATCGCGCCGCTCGTCGGTCGCAACAATCCGACTACATTTTTTACGAGCGTTGTCTTGCCCGAACCGTTCGGCCCGATGAGCGCATACACTTTCCCCGCCTCGACCGACAACGAAACGTCATTCACCGCGATTTTCTCGCCGAATTTTTTGACGAGGCGATCGATCGCGAGGGGGTTCATGCGTTAATGATATCACACTCTTTTGACAATTTTCGAACTCAGGATATATCATTGCATACAGGGAGGAAATCTCATTGTCATCGCCAACACCAGCGCGTCACATAAACCGTACGGATGGCCCGCAAGACTCGCACGCTTTCCTGGGCATGTTTGGTCCCGACATCGTGAACATCATCGTGAGAAATCCCGATGCTGCCATGGGCATTGCAGAATTGCACGCCGAGAGCTCGCGCCTTAAGCAGCTCATGATCCGGCACCTTTCCACCATGCAGGGCGTTACTCCCGCAGAGTGGAATGAAATGCTCACGTTGCTCGATCTTACCCCTCGCCATCCAAGCGAACATTGCGCATTTTGCGCCACAAAAAGCATCCCCGCCGAAAAACCTGATACGCCGCCCCGCAGAGTCCGGACCGCAGCGATCGGCGACACCGGAATGTGCCGCACCTGCGCGCTGCAAGTGCTCAATGTATTCCCATAACCGTTGCACGACGCTCATCATCTCATCGAAGCCGCCCCTCAAAAGGCGGCTTTTTTCATCGGCTGAAAAGTTTTCCACCGTATTCACATTGACGGTTCTCCCAGGGCCGGGCGAAAATGAGAATAGCAAGTTCCAAAGGAAGGAGGCCGCGTGGCATCGCGAGTCCAGCATTTTCTCAAGCCCCCCACTGATTCGCTCAATCGCATCATTCTCCCTAAAACGAAGATCAGCAAAAAACGCGTTTTATGGAGCGGATTCACCGGCGAAGCCCTGGGAAGTCATTTGTTTCACGAAGAAGTGCCTCCATTCCGGAGGTGGAAACCGAAGCGCTGGTTCTCGGATTATGATTTGAAGCATCCCCGCTTCAATATCGAAATGAAAGTTTCCGGCAATGGGAACTCATGGAAAATCCGCCGCAGCCAGTTCGATCGCCAACTTGGCGAGAAAAGCGAGCGCTTCGATGCTGAATCGCTTGAAACAACGCGGAAACCGACGCCGATCGCATTCCTTATCCGGTATCACGAACAGGAGTGGAAAAACGGAAAGCGCATCCGCCTTTTGCGGTGCAATGGCAACGGACGCTCGTGCATGTCGACGATGAACTACATTGTCGGGAATATCGAGATCGTATACGCGATCGACATGCGGATACTCGAAATGATCAGCGAACAAAACGGCGGCGTGATGACGAACACCATGCTGAGCGTGAGCCAAGAACGCATCGATCGCTTCGCCCTGCGCACGCGCGAGGAATTCCTAAAGTTCGACTATCCGGAAGAATCGCTTTCGCGCTGGCTTCCGCCCAATGCGAAGCGCATTCTCTCCCGCCGGATCGTCACAACGTTCCAGGGAAAAGAAATCACGTTTCCCCTGGTTCCTATCCTCGAACTCGGCGACCGCAGGCTGCTCTTCAAGCTGCTGAATGGCCAGGTCCGCCCCATGGAGCAACAGACCCAATTCCAATTCGAACCATAATTCTACGCCCCAATGCAATTCACCGCATCGGGGCGTATAACTTTCTTGTGCCCCGCACGCGCGCTCATTTCGAGCGCCATCGTTTGAAAATCCGGGCGCCGCAGGGTACAATCGTTCAATCATGGCTATATACGAAAAACTCAAAAAACTGCACGACAAAAACGGCGAGGTCGAATTCGAAGCGGAAATTCCCGCTCCGATTATTGAAGAACATATGACCCTCGCCGCGCGCGAAGCCGCCGAAGATCTTTCGGTTCCCGGCTTCCGCAAAGGCAAGGTTCCCGAGCATATCGCCCGCGAGCACGTCGGTGAAATGTATCTCCTCGAAGCAGCCGCGGACGCGGTTTTACATGCCGCAATCCGTGAAATCGCCGAAGACGAAGAGCTCCGTGCGATCGGCAAGCCGCAGCTCATTATCACGAAAATCGCCCCGAAAAATCCGCTCGGATTCAAAGTCCGTTTTGCGCTCTACCCCGATATTTCGCTTCCCGATTATAAGAAGATCGCAGCCGAGGTTATGGCGCGAAAAGAATCAACCGACGTGACAGACAAAGACATCGAAGACGCGATCCTGCGCCTGCGCCAGATGCTCGCCGATCCGACCGGAAAAAACCAGGGCACGGCTCCCCTCCCCGAAGTGAACGATGAGTTCGTGAAAAAACTCGGGCCGTTCAAAGACCTCGCTGCTTTCCGCGAGGAACTCAAGAAGCAGCTCGCGCAGGAAAAAGAATCGAACAATAAAGACCTGAAGCGCGATCTCATCGTCAAAGAGATCGTTGACCGATCAAAAATCAAAATCCCTTCCATGCTCGTCGAGCAGGAACTCGAAGATTTCGCCGCGAACCGCACGGAAGAATTGAAGCATGCCGGCATCACGATGGAAGATTATCTGAAGCAGATCGGGAAAACTTCGGATGCGCTCGTGAAAGAAGAGCGCGGCCTCATTGAAGACCAGATCAAAACCAGCCTCGTGTTCAGCGAGATCCGAAAAAAAGAAGACCTGAAACCGAGCGAACGCGAAGTGCAGATCAATATGGCGCGCCTCAAACTCCGCTACCCCGATCGCGACGAACATTCGCTCCGCGAAACCGCGGAAGCCGTCGCCATGCAGGAAGAATTGTTCCGCATGCTTGAAGGAAGCGATGAAAAGCCGGAAGAAAAAGAGACCTCGAAATAAGCATTTCGGATCGGTTGTAGTGAAGGGAAGTGATTTCCGTCTCCAAAGATAAAGTCCTGAATAACGGGGTTTCAATGCCGGCCGTCGGCCTCGGAACGTACCAGATAAGCGGCTCCGCGGTGGAGGAAGCCGTTTTTTTGGCGCTCGAAGCCGGCTATCGCCGCATCGATACGGCGAAGCTGTATCAGAATGAACGCGAAATCGGCGACGCAATCCGGGCGAGCGACGTTCCGCGCAAGGATATTTTCATTACGACGAAGCTGTGGCCGACCGACTTCATCAATGCCGAGTGGGCGCTCGAGGAAAGCCTCGATAAACTGCAGACCGATTACGTCGACCTGTATCTCATCCATTGGCCGTTCGTGGGCAAGGGGCGGGCCTGGAAGGCGCTCGAAAATTCCCATGCGGACGGGCGCATCCGCGCACTCGGCGTAAGCAATTATTCCATAAAGCACATTAACGAATTATTAAAAAACGCGAAGGTGAAGCCGGCCGTGAACCAGATCGAATGCAGCCCGTTTTTCTATCGGAAAGACCTTATCGACCATTGCATGGCGAACGACATCGTCGTCGAAGCGTATAGTCCGCTCACCCGCGGCCAAAAGATCAACGATCCCGTCGTTGTGGAAATAGCCCGAAAATACGATAAATCCCCCGCCCAGATCATGATTCGATGGGCGCTTGAACACAGCATGACGACCGTGCCCAAAGCGGCGAGCAAAGCCCACATTGAAGAGAATATCGCCGTCTTCGATTTCTCAATCGACCCGGCGGACATGGCTTCGCTCGACACATTGAATAAAAATTACCGCGCCGGCGCATAGCAAAAAGCCGCGAGCCCTGCCATACTGAAGGCACATCAATGGCATCGCTCTGGGCGCTCATTATCATCACGCTTATCTTCCAGGAGCTCGCGACCACTGCGGCCGTTTTTGCCGTTGCCGCGACCGCTCACCTGTCGCTCCTGCCGATCCACATCATCTATATCGCCGCCACCGTGCTCGACATGTACATCGGCTACGAACTCGGACTCATGGCGAAGGCGCGATTCCAGGGAACGAAGTTCGTGCGCTTTGCGGATCGCATTTCCGAACGCGTGCGGAAAATGCTCGGAAAATACGGCGACAAGGCATCCATCACCGTACTCGCGATTTTCGATTATCCGTATCTCAATACATTCATCGCATCGTGGCTCGGCCTCTCGCGCAAGCTTGCGTTCACGCTCACGTTCGTCGGCAATTTCGTGTGGTATATCGGCCTCTGGGCCGCAATCCTCGGCTTAAAATCGATTGAAACGAATACGACGATCATATTCCTCATCATCGCGGTCGTCGGCGTTCTTTCGCACATCATCTTCAATCGCCGGACGCGATAGCGCATTCGTCCGCGCGGGCGCGATTCATTCGAGCTTCTCCACGCGCACGCCAAGCAGGCGGAATGATTTCTTTTCCGGATTTTCACGCGCATCGAGGAATGGCATGAAAAGGCGGAGCGACTCGAACGCGATCGTTTCGCGGCGCGCATCGGGTTGCGGCAATGTCGCCGCGCGGGTTTTCGTTGTGAAGTCGGCGAAGCGCACGGTGATCGTGATTGCCCGAAATGTCCTGAAGCCGCTTCCGAGAAAACGCCGGTGCACGTCATCCGCGAGCGCGCGCAGCACATCGGTGAGCGCATGCGGATCGCGCGTATCGATTTCGAAAGTCTCCTGCTCGCCGATCGATTTCACTTCCCACTCCTCGACGATCGGCGCCTCATCGCGGCCGCGCAATTTTCGATACAGCTCCAACCCCCATTTTCCCATGAGCTCGTAGAGCTCGCCTTCCGAAAGCCGCTTCGCATCGCGCACGGTGAAAATCTTCATTGCTTTGAACTGCATTTCCGTTTTCGGCCCCACGCCCGGAATCGTGCGAATGCCAAGCGGCTCCAAAAATTGTTCGGCCTCTTCTTCGCGCACCATAGTAAGCCCGTCGGGCTTCTCGCGGTCGGATGCGATTTTCGCAATCAGCTTATTGGGCCCCACGCCCACCGACGCCGTCAAGTTTTCTTTAATCTTTATTTCATCTTTTATTTTTTGAGCCAGGGCGCGCGCCGCCTCATATGACCCCGCGAACGAAAAGTCGGCATACGCCTCGTCCACGCTCGCCTCTTCAACGTGCTCCGCGTGCGCGCGCAAAATGGCCATAACCCGGCGCGAAACCTCGGCGTATTTTTTCATATTGACGCTCAAAAATACCGTCGGCGGTTCGCCTTTTTGAAGCGCCGCCTGCGCATAGCGCCACGCGGTCGAAATCGGCAGAGCCGAACGGATGCCGTATTTGCGCGCCGCGTAATTCGCCGTCGAAACGACGCCGCGCCCCGCGCCGCCTTTCGGATCTGCGCCCACAACCACGGGCTTCCCGCGGAAGCGCGGGTTGTCGCGCTCTTCGATGGCGGCGAAAAATGCATCCATATCCATGTGGGCAATGATCCTCATCTCCCCATCATAGAAGACTTTACTCATCCGGGAAAAGCGGCTACTATGGCGGCAGGAGTTTTCAATATGGAGATATCATCCGCAACCGCCGAAGGGCGCCGGTCTGCCCAGGAAGACCGGTTTCTCATTCATGAAACCGATGCCGGAGCGCTCCTCGTCGTCGCGGACGGGGTGAATGGCTCCAAAACCGCAGCCAAGGTCATCGAACATCTGCCCGAGCTTTTCAACCAGCATTACATGCATCATGGCGGGCATGACGCGACCTTCAAGCATATATTCGAAGAACTGAACCGCCTTACCGAGGAGGAAACGAGCGGCGCCGCAGTCTCCTTTGCATGGGTAACGAGGGATTTCCGTTTGGCGATTGTCGGCGTGCTGGGCGATTGCCCGGTCCGCATTTTCGGAAAAGAAAAATCCAGCACGCTGTGGAGCTCGCCCACGCACGATGTGAACTTCAACGCAAAGGAACTGTCGGCCGCGGTCGGACGCGGCGCAGTGAGTTTGGGCGGCTGCATAACGACCGATCGGAAGAGCGGAACAGCAATCCAGCTTTCGCGCATGCTCGGATATCGCGATCTTGCGCCGATCCTCAACCGGAAACCGGAAGTCATGAAAGTTCCGCTCAAAATCCGCGCAACGATCCTCCTTGCGACCGACGGCCTGAAATTGACCGATGATGAAATCTTCTCATGCCTCTCGCAAGGATATTCCGCACAGCAGATACTCGAAGCATCGCTCGCGAAGGACGACTCGGATAACACAACGGTCATCGTGTGCCGAGCGCTGCCCTATCATCCGCACGCGACGGTGAAAAAAATATAAACGCAGCCACAACAAAAAAGGCGCGGGTTCCGACCTGCGCCTTTTGCATGCTTTTCCGTTCAATCGCTACTGCGCCGAAACTTTCTTATATTTCCCGACGAGCTGCGCGAATCCCAAAACGTGTCCCGCAACGGCCGCTTCGATTTGCTGCCGCGTCGCGCCCTGCGGAAGACTGAGCATCGAATCGAGCGCGTACACCGTAAAGATGTAGCGGTGCTCGGCTGGCGCGTATTGCGGCGGCGGGCACGGACCCGTGTAGCCCAGCTGATTCGAACCGTTCATGCCCGGCGTGCCAACGCTCGAACTCGCGTCGAGCCCCATTGCGGTGCCCGGAATGTTGAACGCTTCCCAGTGATTGAAATATCCCTGAGCCAAAACTTTCGTCGGCACATCGGGATCCCACATCGTGAGCGCGTAGGACTGCGTGCCCGCCGGCGGATTCACGAACGCGAGCGGCGGATTCGTGCTCGCGCCATCGCACGTGTACTCTGACGGAATCGAACCGCCGTTCGCGAAAGCGCTCGACGAAAGCGCAAACGCGGATGCCGATTTATGGGTGTACGCGCCGCCAAGCATGTATGCGGCAACGAGGAACACGAGGATCAAAATGACCCAAACGACTTTAGTTTTATTCATACCATGATTATACCAAGTTCATTTTCCAAACCGCGTAATTAAGCGCCGTGGCGAACGCGACCCATGCACAGTACGGCGCGAGAGCGAGCGCGGCATACGGTGCGTTACCGATCGTAAGCGCGATTAAAATGATGATGGTTATCTCAAGCGCAATCGAATCCCAGAGCGCCGCCTTCATTAAATGCCGCCGGAAGAAAATGTAGGTCCACACTGCGTTCAAAACCGCATTCACGATAAACACGGCGATCGTCACCCAGAAGAGCGCATCGTGCACGGTTGCGTTCCACACGATGAGCGCGGCGATCGCGCCGAACGCATAGATGATCGTCCACGCGACGCCGAAAAATCCGCCGGACGGCGTCCATCGGGGTTTTTTGATCGTGGTGTACCAGAGCGGCACATCGCGCGCCGCGAACAAGCTCCCCACCGTACCCACGGCAAGCGCGATGAACGGAATGACCACGTAATTCCATTGCATACCGTAATTGTAGCAAATAGCGGCGAAACAAATGCGCGCCGTGGACAAATCCCCCGCGCGCATGGTATCAATAACGCACCTGCAATTTTTACAACTTCATAATACGAAAGGACATGCATGCCGACCAACACCGCATCTTCCGCCGTCACCCGCACTGCGGACATCGTGGCTACCCTGCTCGCGGAAACGAGCATCCCCTATGCGAAGGACGTTGCGCAATACGTAAACGTCAAAACCGTGCGCCGGAAACTTGAACGAGAGCGCACGAAAAAACAAATCGATCTCCTGAGGGCATATTTCGAACTTCGCTTCCTGAGCATGAGCGCGCTCATCGCGCAACACGGCTTCTCGAACGTTTTTGAAATAGCCGCCGGGCTTTCTCCGCGCGGACTCGCATTCTCGCGAAACTTCGGCGCGCACTATTGCGCAACCGACTACGAGAATTACCAAACGATCTGCGACATCGTCCGCAGCATCCTCGTGCGCGAAACGCGCGATCGGGAGCGCAGCGGAGAACTCACGGTGATGCGCGTCAATGCGCTCGATCCGGAAGATATCGCCGAAAATTTCCTCCGCTTCAAACAGCGGATCCGGAAAGGCGGCGCGGCACATGATCAGCGCATTGCGATCATCCAAACGGGACTGCTCCGATATCTTCCCACCGAAGAAAAAGTCGCCGAGCTCAGCGCGATCTACAACGTGCTCGACCCTGAAACCTACTTCGTGACCACCGATATCCACTGCGCCGATGTGCACAACCGCTTTTGCCACGTGACCGGATCAGCCGAGCTCGCCCGCAGCACGGGACGTGCCATTGATCATGGCGCAGATATCTTTTATTTCGCCGACCGCGTAGAGGCGGAGGCGGTATTCCAACATTGCGGGCTCGCGGTCAAAGAAGCCTATCAGCAGCTCACACTTGCGCCCGGCATGGCTACCGGACGCTCTCCGGATGAATTCGCATTTTTGAATGCGCATGAAATCTGGCTCATGCAGCGCGCCTCCTAACGCTCAATCGAAACTAAACCAAAACCCCGGGCAATGCTCGGGGTTTCTGCTTGCCCGCTATTCTTCTTCGATTTCGGCTTTTATTTCTTTGAATTCGTTTTCCACTTCAGCCAAACGTTCCTTGCTCAGTTTGATGAGCTCGCCTGCCTCTTTAACTTTACTAAGCGCTTCCTCAAGATCGATCTCCTCTTGGTTTTCAAACCAATCCGAAATCGTTTTGATCTTCTCGATATACTCTTTTAAATTATTGTCTTTTGATTTTGCCGTCATGATATTTTTTTTCGGACGCGCGCATTGCCTGCGAAATTATTTGACCTGCGCATTAATCGTTCCGTCGCTCACCTGCACTTCGAGCGCATCGCCCGGGCGAAGATCGTTCGCCGTCCGAACCACTTTACCATCCTTCCGCACGATTGAATAGCCGAGCGCGAGCTGCCGCGCCGGGTCGTTGTGCTTCGCGAGCTGGTCCGCCAACGCAAGCGTCTGCCGCGCTTCCGCAAGCGCCGCCTGGAACCGGTTCACCATCCCGCTCCATTCGGCGCGCACGCGGTTGCGCGTTTTTTCGATCTCGATCGGAAACCGGTTCACGAGGCCCGAAAGCTCGCGCACCTTCGCATACGCCTCAGCCCACGGTTCGCTGAGCAAATGCGCCGCAGCGGTTGGCGTTGATGTCATAAAATCCGCCGCAAGCGCCATTAAAGGAACATCTTTATCGTGGCCGATGCCTGCAATAACCGGCACCGGGAATGAAACGACTTCGCGCACGAGCGTTTCGTTGTTGAATGCCTGCAGCGATTCAAGCGATCCCCCGCCGCGGATGATTACGAGCACCTCGATTGCATCCTCTGCATCCTCCTCCGCACGCCTGCGCATCGTTTTCAATGCCGCGAGAAGCGGTTTCGCCGCCTGCGCGCCTTCAACACGCGAGTCGAGTACGTTCACGACAAATCCGAACTTGCCCAAATTATTTTCGAAATCATGAATCACGGCGCCTTTCATCGAGGTGATCACGCCGATGCGATGCGGATATTCCGGGAGCGGTCGCTTGCGCTCCGGCGCAAAAACGCCCTCGGCTTCGAGCTTTTTCTTTAACGCGTCATATGCTTTTTTGAGCGCGCCTTCGCCAACCAGTTCAACCGTGTCCGCCACGAATGAAAGCCGGCCCGACGGCGCGTATACGTTCGGATGCCCGGTCAAAATAACTTCAAGGCCGATTTCAAGATCAACGCCCGCGAGTTCGTAATTGCGATTCCAAATAATGCAGTCGAGCACCGCGCCGTCTTCTTTATCTTTAATAGTGAAGTACACGTGCCCGGATGCCGCGCGCTTCAATTCGCAAATTTCACCGGCGAGGCGCACGTCTTCGGCTTTAAAGATCTCGTTCAAAAACGAAATGTATTCCGCGACGCCAAACACCTTCGCTTCAACGAACTCCTTGAAGTCGAGCGGTTCGCCATTTCCTGCTTTTGCGGCACGTGCCATATGCCGTCTATTTTACTCCTTGCATAATATTTCACAATGCGCCGGCGCAATAAAAAGGGAGGCATATCGCCTCCCTGAATTTTTTTCTTGCCTACCACGTTATCCTACTGCGGCGCGCGCGGCGAGAATCGCCGATTCCGGCGCATCCTTTTTCGCGAGCGTCACGAACGGCCCTTCGGATGGCAGCGTTTCGATGTGCGCTTCGCTTTCCACGTACCGCACGGACGTCCTGAGTTTTTGTTCGCGGAACTGCCGCGCAATCGATCCGAGGTGCTCATGCACGAGATCGAACATCGCTGCCGCATCTGCCGCACCGGCCTTCATTTGCACATACACCCGCAATAGCGGCGTTTCGGTGCGGACTTCGGTTATCAACCGGCACCGCAGAACATTCGGAGTGGCCAAGATGGCCTGTAAATCGGTATGCTTCCGCAATTGACCAACCTCATCTCCTTTCATGATTATCGCCTCCTCTCTAAGTATTAATAAATCAAAAATCGCGAGGCGGCAAATATGCCTCGTCTATATAACAATACATAAAATCCTCGCCCGGCGTTACAGATTGCATGATCGGATGGCCCATTTCTTTGAAGTGGCGCGTGGCATGCTTGTTCTTCGAGCTGTCGCAGCAGCCCACATTGCCGCAGGTCATGCACATCCTTAAATTAACCCACGTGTCGCCGAGCTTCACGCACTTGTCGCATTGGTTGATATTGATGTCCGCGTATTCGGCGGGGCCGATTTTGATCTGATCGAGATGAGTGCAGACGGTTTGTTGCATATATATAGTATACGCAATCGCCAGCGAATTGCGCGAGGCTCGACTATTTTCCCGTTCGGCGCTATAAAGAACGGAGCAAACACTACGGAGGGATCGTGCAATTAGGACTGCTAAAACCTGAACCAGGCGATTTGATCATACGGAACCATAAGAAAAGCGGAACAGAAGAGTTCGACTGCTACATCGGATGGACGCTGGCCATCGAAGAGATCACGGAAGAAAAGATCACGACATACGTCCTCTCTCACGGAAACAATCCACTGAAAGAGCCGGCCGATCTCGACGAACGCGAACATGTCTATTTCCTTGAGTCATGGGAATCCATCGCGATGTATTTCGATGTGCACGTAATCCCGGTGCTTGAACAGCCGGCCGACGTTCTCATTGATCCGGAAGACTGGGTAACGCTCACCTATCTTCGCGCACGATATCCGCCGACCGTTATTGAACACGCTACTCGGCGCGTCATCGAAGGGTTGCGGGAATACGAAGCGCAGACCGGCCGTCCAATCGCGTTTTTGGACTCGGTCGGAACCGTGCAATAATTCCACCGCTCGCTCATCAATTCCATCGTTAACACGAACGCCGCGCTTCCCCGCGCGGCTTTCTATTTCCGCTAAAATAAAAGGCACGCCGAAATTTCTCGGGGCGCCCATTAATACATCTTCAGAATGATCGCATAGGCAATCACCATCAGTAAGTTAAACCAAATGCAATCTTCTGAAAGCATTTCTTTGTTGGGATTTTTAAAAACCAGCACATGCAAGATCGCCAAGACAATAGCCGTCACCTCGACCGCAAGAAACATCCATATGGCAATATGGGCAAGCCATACTTCGCTTCCGTAAAGAGCCAAGACCATTGAGAATGCTGCCATCGAGGATATAAACCACAGCAGATGCTGCGAGCTTCGGAACCGCAACGGGCGTGCGAGTTTTTTCGTGATCACGCCATCGTGTCTGCGGTCCACAACATACAACAGGAATAAAATCCCGGAAATAACATAAAGAACCATCAACCCATTCTCCTTTCGTCGAGATCAGCTCTGCGGAAGTTATACCATAAATATTCGCGAGAGTAAATATGTTCTCCTAGAAAATCTCCGCGATTTTATTTTTCGCCGTCTGCCCCGCGATTATTTTCACGCGCGATTTCGGCACGCCGAGATATTCCGCGAGCGCTTCTTCGATCGCGCGGTTTGCCCTCCCCTCTTTCGCAGGCTCGCGCACGGCAACCACGAAATGCCGCTCGTTTGGGTCGACAAAGAGATCGGTGGTTTCTTTGATGTGCGGGCGCTTGGAGCTGGGCTTCGCGAGGATGTGGAGGCGCATGTAGCAACAATACCCCAGCTCCCCAATTGGAACCAATTTGAGCAGATAAAGTGGGACGAATTGTTCGAGTTTCCAGAAGTGGCGCTGAGCCAGATACAGAAAGTGCTGGCAGTCGGATCTGATTAAACCCGCTTCATCTGAAGCAATATTTTGTTTGCTAAATCCCGCTTGTCGATCAGATATTGATCCCACTTATTCGTTTCTTTTCTTTGCCTACCCGCGACAAATCCATAAGCATTTCCGTCATCAAGTTTATTAGCCATTTTAATAAAATCGGGCGCAGGAACGAACCAAAGGTAATCCCAAAGATCTCCTTCCTCGGTATCGAAGAAACAAAATACTACAGCCACCGAATAGTTATCGGGGATGGTTGCGGCTTTGATAGTTGCGGTAAAAACTTCATCTGGGTTATTTCCAAATCGGCTTTTGATCTGAATGTACATCGTTCGCAAACTCCCTTTTTCTTTCACAATCAGATCTATGCCTTCGTCATCGGAAATTGGTTTATAGCAGGAAAGGGTTGTCTCGCCGTACAGAGTTACTAACTCCGCAATCCTCGCTTCGGCAATATCTCCTTTCTGCTTCGTAGAAACTTGAGATGAAATTTTCCATTTTTTCTCCAAGACTGAGGCGTCTTCAGTTTTAACTTTTTCAGCAACTTTAACTACCAACGTTGGATTCGGATTTAACCCGAAAGTGGAGGGAGCGGTTTTTATAAATCTAGAAGCGTCTTTCCTGGAGTTTATATCAACAACAATTTGCGCGTTCATAGTCGCTTCGGGGGTTCTCCCTGCGGTTTTCAACCAGCCACGCTCCAAAGCGATTTTTGTAATCTCTTTGCTATGAAGTGGTTTGCCAGCTTCTTTTAGAATTTGATAAGCGATGCCCTTAAAAGTGTTCATTGATTTATTAATTTTTTATCCCAACCATGCTGGACTATAAAATTTAAACAATTTATTGTTTGCAGCTCGGTAAATTTTTCAGCTTTTGATTTATATTCTTTCCCTTCAACTTTCCAATTTTCCATTTCACTCCTTACTTCATCGAGATTAGTAGATTTCAGATCCTGAACAATTTTACAAACAGTTGCCAGGCGCTCTATGTCATCACTTTGTGCTTTTGAAGTATATTTTAGAAGTTCACCTAAAGCCGTTCTAGAATCTGCTAAGATATGACTCGAGTATAAAAATAATTTATCTTTATTATCTCCCAAAGTATAAACCTGTTTATCTCCCACACCTCTAACCTTAAAAAACTTATCTTTGTTGAATGAGCTAGCGAGAATAGCTCGCTTGATGTTTGGATCATAAGGTCCAAAATTATGACGGACGAAATTAAGTCCAAATTGAATTTTATAAATTTCTTGCAGAAAATATATATATTTTGCCAATACCATCTCACCTCTTTCGTATGAAGTTTGCGATAGTGCCTCTAAAGTAGCGCCGATTCCTTGTTTAATCGCAAACCAATTCAGATTCGAATGCTTTTTTACTGGAGCGTTACCTAGTGAATCCTTTAAAACAACCGAAAATAATTTTGCAGAACTAAACTCATGGAAGTACGATTTGCTTTGCTGAATTTTATATTCAATCCCTTCAATTTTTTTGATGATCAATTTTTGTTTTTGAATATCTGGCAATGGAAAATTAATTTTTGACAGTGAATTTTTATTCAAAGCTGGATAGTGAGCTCCCTTCATTAATTCGTTACACTGATCAATTACGAAAGGAGAAATTAGCGCATAGAAAACATATTTCGGCAAAGCTAGATTTCTGCAACTTATAACGTTAAAACCAGTAGAGCATACAGCGCCGTTTAGTTTTTTCGGAACGATAGCAAAAGAGCGAAGGTATGGTCGAACAGAAGACATGATAATGTCATTCTCTTTCACTAACCTCCTAGCTCTTGAAGGAGCACTGATTCCTAACATCTTCTTTGGATCATTAATTTTATTGATTCCGTTTGGTAAAACACTCTCTATGTCGATGTAATCGAATTCTTGTGTTCCAAACGCTTTCTGGGGATTGATTTTCGCCTCATTAATACCAAAATATATTCCATCGCTCAGGCTTACACTAGGCGCATTGAGACTTTCAATAGCTTTCATAATTTCAGAGCCTAGTAGAGTATTTAAAGATTCAATACTATTTTCTTTTATCCTCTCGATCTCCTTAATTTTTAAACTAATTTTATTTAACTTCTGAACGATTTCCTTCTGTTCTGGTATAGAAGGAATTAAAACCTCTAAGCTTAGAAAAATATCTTCTTTAAGCCTTTGTCTATTCGTTGTTCCCTTGCTGGCGTTTATGCAAGCTCGTAACAGTTGGTTTGATTTAATGAAATAATCAAAAAATGATTCGTCCACAATAGATTTATCAAATATAAACAATGGGAAATCTCCCGTTACAATGGCTCCATCTAAATCCGCAGGAATTAATCCAAATGCTCCATTTCTCGCATCGATTCTTGACGCAATAAACTGCCCTTTTTGCGCGAGAAATTGTCGCTTGGTTTTTATATCGGAACCCAATTTAATGCATCTCAAAGCCACTCCTTTGCCATTGAGTTTTACCGTTACCTGTCTGTACTCTTTTTCGTCAGAAACCTGAACGGTTTCAGAGCTTTTTTTCAGGAAATCACCAATTTTATACTTTTCCCAATTCGGGTTCATAGCTCAGATTGGATTTCCTCCATTAACTCAACTATTTTCTTTTCGTTCGCAATTATTTTTTTCACTAGCTCATCTGGCTTCTCAAGCTCTGGGGCATCAACTTTATTTGGGTTTTTAATATCCAAATTAAATCCTTTTTCGATAATTTCTTTAATGTCGATTACCCATGCGTTTTTTGATATGCCATTATTCTTTATCAATCCTTTGCACTCCTTAAACTCATCAAACGCCAGCGGATTAGTTTTTGTATAATTTTTTCTACCCGAAGGAAGTGGCAACTCGTAATACCAGATCTTTTTTGTTTTTCCTTTCTTCTCAAAAAACAGAAGGTTTGTCTCGATATTGGTATAAGGAGCAAACGTTCCATTTGGCAATCTTACAATGGCGTATAAGTTAAAATCTTCAATTAATTGCTTTTTTATTCGTGCTACTACTCCATCCCCGAATAAAAAGCCGTTCGGTACAACTATCCCGCATCTGCCGCCGTTTTTAAGAGAACGCATAATGAACTGCATGAAAAGCAAGGCTGTTTCTGAAGTGCGGGAATTCATCGGAAAATTATTCTGGATTCCTTTCTCTTCCTCGCCACCAAAAGGCGGATTTGTAATGATTACCTGATACCTATCCTTTTCCGTAATTTCATTAAGAGCCTTAGTCAAAGTATTGGCACGACGAATATTAGGAGTTTCGAGGCCATGCAGCATTAAATTCATTACTCCGAGCAAATAAGGCATTGGTTTCTTTTCGACGCCGTAAAGCGTGTCGCGCTGCAAAAGCTTTCGATCTTCTACTGTGTCAACTTGCCTTTTCATGTATTCATATGCCTCGACAAGAAATCCACCTGTTCCGCACGCGGGATCTAAAATCTTTTCTCCGATTCGAGGAGCTATTTCTTCTACGATAAAGCGCACTACTGGGCGAGGCGTGTAAAATTCACCGCTTCCATTAGCTGCATCCCTAATTTCCTTAAGAATTGATTCGTAAATATGGGATAAGGTAAAAATGTCGTCTTTTGATTGAAAATTTATTTTGTTAATCAGATTCACAACATCTCGAATCAGGTAACCAGATAACATTCTGTTGTGCGTTTCAGCAAAAAGAGCCGCAAGCACATTCCTTGGATCATGCGTTTTTGATCCCGATAAATTCCGAAGGTAGGGAAGAAGCTTGTTGTTGATGAATTTTAATAAATCATCTCCAGTCGCTCCTTCCTCATCGGCCGCCCAATCCTGCCAGCGATAGGGTTTTTTAATTGAATATTTATATTTTTTTATCAACGTGGCATTTCGATTTTCTAAATCGTCGAAACTCTTAAGAAATAGAATCCAAGATAGCTGCGGAATCCTATCGATATCAGACGACAAACCAGCGTCTTTCCGCATGATATTCCGTGCTCGCTTTATGATTGTAGAAAGGTCTTGTTTGTGCATTTTTATTGATTAATGTAAAGGTATTTTTGAACTTGTTCAATTGCTTTTAGGTAACCTTCTTTCCCGCCAAATAACTCGATAATTTCAATCGGAGTGCCAACATTTGCCAACGGTTCAACATCTAGGATTTGTATTGCTGGAGGTAGCTCGTTTTCTTCTTGAGAAACCGACGAGAGTTCCTCTATACCGTGGTCGGCATATTTTTCGAGTAATATATCAATAATCTTTCTTGCTTGAGGGCTATACTTTTCCAGAAACGATTTTTTAAATGTTTTTAATTCAGCAACCCGTTCCCTGCGAGATTTGATTGGTCCGTTAAAAGCAACGTAAACCAAGAGATCGAGCGAGTCAGCTTCTGGTTGCTTGGTAGTTTCTTGTAATAACTCGATAGAAATTCCTTTTTCAATGAGTTCGTGAATTAACTGCCATCTCTTTTCTGGATCAAGCCAAATATTCTTGAGCTCATCGGCATTCTTAAAAAGTTGCCTGATTACAACTCTCGTATAATCGGTAAATTTCTTAAGCTCAAGTTTTTTGCCGTCGGGTCCCAATTGATATTCAACTTCATGAATAATCCCAACGGGAATTGTGTCAACGTAGAATTTTTTAATATCCGTTTCCGATGCTTCTTCGTAGATTTGTCCAAAGGCGGAAGCAGAATAACTTATTTCTTCAGTTTCAGCAACGCTTGTTTCTTTCTCCTCGATTACATTACCCTCAGAATCTATTTCTTCCTCGTTAATATACTCTGGATCTCCATCGAATTCAGGATCAGAAAATAATCGTGTTGCTCCCGTGTAGTCCAAAATTGTAAACCATAATTTATCCTTATCTGTAAATAATCGTGTTCCACGGCCAATGATTTGTTTAAAATCGGTCATTGAATTTATCGGCTTAAGGAGGACAATATTTTTGCACATTGGAGCATCTACTCCCGTGGTAAGCATTTGTGAAGTTGTAAGGATGATGGGAGATTTGTCTGGAGTATCCTTTTCGGGATCCTGAAAATCATCCAAATAATTTCTTCCTATGTCGCCCTCATCGGAAACAACGCGGGCGCAATAATTGGGATAATCCTTGGTAATATCGGAATTAAAATTATTTATTGCCTTCCGTATTTCGTCGGCGTGCTCTTGGTCTACGCAAAAAACAATCGTTTTTGCGTATCTATCGGTTTGTTTCAAGTAGGCCGTTAAATGCTTTGCAATAGCTAGAGTTCTAGATTTCAACGCGACCACTCGTTCAAAGTCTTTCGTAGAGTATTCTTTGTCTGGTATCTCGTTCCCATACCGATCCAGCATGCCCTTATTGGGTCTAAAACCAGTAGCATCTATATCTGTTACCACCCTCCAAACTTGATAGGGAGCAAGAAAACCGTCCTCAATCCCATCTTTAAGTTTGTAGATGTAGATTGGACTCCCAAAGTATTTGTAAGTGTCGATATTGTCCGATCTCTTTGGGGTTGCGGTTAATCCTATCTGGGTAGCGCCCTCGAAATATTCTAAAACCTCCCGCCATCTGCTTTCATCTTTAGCGCTTCCTCTATGGCACTCATCCACGATGATCAAATCAAAAAAATCTTTTGAGTATTCTTTGTACAAAGCTGATCGAGTATCATCTCCGCAGATGGCTTGGTAAATAGCGAAATAAACCTCGCGCGATTTATTGGCTTCTCCCTGAATTTTCCACAGCGCATCACCGATAGGGCTAAAAGTTTTATCTTTTGCCTGATCAACTAAGATATTTCGATCGGCGAGAAATAGAATTCTTTTCTTTCGTCGAGTTTTCCAAAGCTTCCAGATGATCTGAAAAGCAACAAAGGTTTTGCCAGTACCAGTTGCCATTGTCATCAGAATCCTTTTGTTTCCTTTTAAAACCTCCGTTACAGCCCTATTAATTGCCAACTCTTGATAATAGCGCGGCTGCTTACCACCGATTTCTCTAAAGAATGGGAAAAGAATATCCTTTTCGACTTGCGCATCAGAAATCCCTTCCTTGTTTTTCAGTTTTTCCCAAAGAGCAGATGGATCAGGAAAATCTTGGATACTGCTTTGCTTACCCGAAATAAAATCGTACTCTTCGATCTCTTTTCCATTCGTTGAATATGCAAATGAAAGCCCAAGAATTTGAGCATATTCTTTTGCTTGTTGCATTCCGTCGCCTGCACTTTTGAAATCTGCTTTTGCTTCAACTACAGCGATTGGAAAATCTGTCGTGTACCGCAAAAGATAATCCGCTTTTTTACCTGGTTTTCTGAAATGCTTTTTGCCAACAACAACGATTCGGCCATCCGTAAAATAAAATTGTTCATTGATTTGATCGTCAACCCAGCCCGAATTATAGAGTTTTGGAAGAACGTATCTTCGACATGTATCCGCTTCGTTAAGCATGTTTTTTTAAAACTTTATAAAATTGGATCTTTCCAAATCCAATTCAAACTCGGCATGTCTCCATTTTTCTAATTCCCATAATGATTCGTATGCTTCCCCTTCGCCTTCTTGATCGGGAATCGCTTTTCGTTCTTCTTCACCTTCTTGTCTAATGCATCCAAGGGATCAACGCCCAGATAGTGCGAGGTGAGCAAAATCCAATATAAGCAATCCGCAAGCTCTTCCGCGATCGCGTCTTTGTGATCATTCGCATACTCCTTCATCTCCCGCTCTGCGCGCCACTGAAAGTGCTCCATCACCTCCGCCGCCTCAAGCGCGAGCGAAAGCGAAAGGTCCTTGAAGTTGTGGAACTGCGACCAATTCCGCGCCTCGTTGAAGGCGACGATCTTTTTCGTAAGCGCTTCTACGCTGAATTTTTTATTTTGCTGCCGTTTCTTTGCCATGCTTATAGCCATTCCGCCACGCCGCCGTGATGCGAACAGGTCCCCTGCCGATGCTCGCTGAAACTGTACGTGCCGTCCGCGCATCGAGCCGTTGCGCCCGCGGGAACTTCGTCGTTCGCCGAGTACGCCGGCGAGTGAACCGTATTGCCGCTCGAATTCACGTAATAATTGTCATTTGAAAGCGAAGGTGCGGGCGTCTGCACGGCTGCCGGCGCAGATATCGGCTGAACAGCCGTCGGCGCGCTTTGTAGCGGCGCGAACTGATTCGCCTGCACGGCGGTATTCGCAACGGATTGCGTGCCGGAATTATTCGAGGCTGCGCCAACAATAGCAAGGAATGTCAAAACTCCGACCGTAATCCACAAGCCTTTTTTGCCCTTCCGAGGCGGCATGTTCTCATTCATGAAAATCGGGAATTATTAAAACTTTATTAAATCCTACCCCTAAATCGGGCAAATAAAAAGGAGCGGTTTTCATCGTTCACTGTGTCGATAAAGAACAAGGGCTGCCGGATTCCCGGACAGCCCCGTTGCTCATAATTGATGAATCGATGTTAGCGGATGCCGAAATGCGTCGCGGCGTAAGCTATAGCATCATCCGCCGCAGGCCCACGAAGTCTGGCCTGCGCTTGCCTGCTTTCCGCGCGTGCACGCTGTTTTTTGTCCATCTCTTTTCGATGCTCCACGATCTTCAGAAGACCATCTTCCGTTGCGAAGAGGTTTTCCCAGGACCCAGGAACGTAGAATTCATACTTAACCCCGTTGTAGACCGCTGGGTCTTCGCTGCCAAACCTTCCTTTGTCCGTGGCCTTGAGTACCGTCGATACAGTCGACTTTGCCGGCCGTTCAATAACCACTTCACACGACTTGCCGGCACGGGAATGTTGGATACTAATAGCAATCCGATCGTCCCCGGACCTCGCAAAATATGTCCGGATCGTGCCGCTGAAATTCACGTGATCATCCTCTTCGATCCATGCCGTCACGACCTTCAAATCCACGTGGGGATGGTGGAGGTTTTTTCCTTGTGGCGTCAGTTTCTGAACGCCGAGAATCACTCGATGAAAAATTCCGGCCTCGTCTGCCCGCTTGACTCTCTCCCGAGTCAACTTCTCAAGTTCGGCATAAGTGATCTTCCGTTTTTTGGGCATTGCGCCCTCCTTTCTGCTTTGTCTATCTTTGCACAAATCTAGACACAGAATCAACCGCCCCTCAAAACTGTTATCGAACCGCTCTCTTCCCTCCGCTCTGCCACAAAACGAAATCGAGCATTTTCATCGGGCCGACGTTCGGCGCCTCGTGTTCGTTTTGAAATCGCTCTATTAAATAGCGGCCCGCATCGGTTTCGAGGAATGCGTGGAATGAATCATGCATGGCGTCGTGCAATGCGACGATCCCCTTGAGACGCTCTTCGGGCGGGCGCGAAACGGGCGGCGGACGGCGATCAAGAAACGAAAGCACGTGCCGGTCGATGACGGGCAGCTCGGGATCGATCGTCGATGCCATCTTGCTTGCAAAAGACATTTCCACCTGGCCCGTCGCGGCAAAAATCTCATTCACGACGGCGCGGAAATCGATCTTCGGCCCGCCCGCATATTTGAAAAATATCTCGTAAAACTTTTTCCGCCACGCTTCGTTCCGGCGCACCTGATAAAAATAATTGAAGCGCGTTTGATAGGTCGGCCAAATCGCCGGATCGGCGGCGCGCAATAAATTGAGGCGCAAAAAATCATACACGCCGATCAGCTTGTCCCAATCGCGCGCATCGCGCTCGCGAAACACGCGATCTATTTCGCGCTTCGAAAGCTGCAGCGTAATCACATTATTCAGCGGCTGATATTTCATCGGCTCGATAAAAAACGGGAGCGGACTATATGCCGCTCCCACTTTAATAAACGAACAATTGCGTGTCAATGCTTTCCGCCCGCACGGGCAACCCTCGCCTGCGCGTGCATCTGTGTTTTGCGCATGAGCTCCTCTTTCTCGGCAATCTCCTTGCGACGAATTGCGGCGTACGCAAGCTTCGGCACCTGGAGCGCGAGTTCCCATCGCCGGCCGGGAATGTATATCTGATAGCATATTTCGTCCACAACACGGATCCAGTTGCATGGCTCCGGCATGCGCGTCGTGGCAGACAAAACCGCTTCCCGGCGCCCAAGTTTCGGAATCCATGTAACCTTGCACGCCTTATTTCCTTCCCGTCCCGCAAGGCGCAGCGAGAGCCGGTCATCGTGCGTATGAGAGATGAACGCGATTACCTCGACGTCGAACGATTCGATGCCGCAGGGCTGATGCCACTCCCGATGAATAAAGAACTCCGCCATCGTTTCTTCGCGCGGCGCATACCGCTCCGTGAAAAAATGCCGTCCAACGGCCCAAACACGCGAGACAAGATTGCATCTCGCCGCCTGCAGAATATTCGTCCGGAATTGCTCCTCCGGACTTCCTTTCTTC
>Ga0070681_10000867_pt1 | contig 25473 bp, 24 predicted proteins | sample KBSC83BmetaG_FD_65650 | JGI IMG/M metagenome (GOLD analysis project Ga0070681, IMG submission 65650) | Corn rhizosphere microbial communities from Kellogg Biological Station, Michigan, USA - KBS C8-3B metaG | ecosystem: Host-associated > Plants > Roots > Rhizosphere | place: USA: Michigan...
TCATCGTCGTTTCACCAGCGTACGCCTGCCAGGTCGTCGCGGTGGAGAAGCTGATCGACGTGTTGAGCGCGAGATCCGGCGACATTGGCGTCGCCAGCGTCGACGCGTTCGGTCCCACGGGCCATATGCGCTGAATGCGTAGCAGCAAATAGAGCAGAAGCGTTCCGACGAACCCGAACAGGATCACGGCAAGCGCATACGTCAGCGCGTCCATCTCGGCATCGATGCGAATGCCGGCGATGCGATAGATCGCTTGCTCCATACGGCGAAGCACCGGATCGAGCATGGTGCGTTTTCCGCAGAAGACGCGCTCGAGGTACACACCCGTTGGTTTTACGAGGAGCGCGACGATCAGAACGAACACGCCGTACTGGACAACGTTGCGCGGTAGCACGCGTCGCGATCCCGGTTAGCGAGCTCGCGTCTGCAGACCCGCCGGCGCGGCGCTGTCCAACGCGAGATTGAGCATCAACACATTCACTCCCGGTTCGCCGAATACGCCAAGGCTCGGGGTTTCCGTGTGTGCGTCGATCATCGCCGCGACGAGCGACGGCGCGAGGCCGCGCACGCGCGCGACACGTGGAGCCTGAAGGCGTGCGTTGTCGACGCTGATCTCGGGATCGAGTCCACTACCCGAACCGGTCACGGCGTCGACAGGAACGTCGGCGTTGGCGGGCAGCGCGTTCTCGGCACGATATGCCGCGAGCGCCTCGCCAACATTCCGTATCAATTTCTGATTCGTCGGACCGAGATTGCTGCCGCCCGAGGCGAGCCCATCGTAACCTGTTCCTGCCGCGGACGGCCTCGGGTGAAAGTAGCCGGCGCCGATAAAGGCCTGCCCAATCAGTCGCGAGCCGATGACGTGACCGCCTTGGACCACGAGCGATCCGTTCGCGCGCGACGGGAAGGCCGCTTGCGCGATCCCCCAGAGCACCGCGGGAAACACGACGCCGGCAAGAAGAGTCAGAGCGAATACGAGGCACACAGCCACGCGAAGCATCGAAAGCGTCGAGCGCATCGTTCTTCACACGAGGTGGAGGACATCGTGAATCAGCATGTCGATCAGCTTGATGCCGGCGAACGGCGCGGCCAGACCGCCGAGTCCAAAGATCAACAGATTGCGGCGGAGCAACTGCGATGCGTTCACTGGTCGAAACCGCACGCCGCGTAGCGCGAGTGGGATGAGCGCCACGATGATCACCGCATTGAAGATCACGGCACTGAGGATCGCGCTTTGAGGCGTTGCGAGGCGCATCACGTTCAGCGGCGCGATCTGTGGAAACGATGGCAACATCGCCGGGATGATCGCGAAATACTTGGCGGCGTCGTTGGTGATGCTGAACGTCGTCAGCGCGCCTCGCGTGATGAGGAGCTCGGTGCCGACTTCGACAATCTGGATCAGCTTCGCCGGGTCGCTGTCGAGGTCGACCATGTTGCCGGCTTGCTCCGCGGCGCGCGTCCCGCTGTGCATCACCAGCCCAACATCGGCTTGAGCGAGCGCCGGAGCATCGTTGGTTCCGTCGCCCGTCATCGCGACGAGATGGTCCTCGGATTGTTCGCGTCGGATGAGTGCGAGCTTGTCTTCAGGTTTTGCCTCGGCGAGGAAATCGTCGACACCCACTTCGTGTGCGATCGCTGCTGCAGTGAGTCTGTGGTCGCCCGTGATCATCACCGTTCGCACGCCCATCATGCGCAGGCGCCTGAAGTCACCGGGCAATCCAGGCTTGATGATGTCTTTCAGCTCGATGAGCCCAAGTGCGCGATGGTCGTCCGCGACGACGAGCGGTGTGCTTCCGGCGCGGCTGATGCGGTCCACGACCTGTTCGAGCTCGGAGGCAAAGTTGCCGCCGCCGTCGGCGAGGAAGCCGCGAATCGCATCGACGGCGCCTTTCCGGATTCGCTTTCCGTCGACATCGACGCCGCTCATGCGTGTCTTCGCCGTGAAAGCCACGAATACCGGATCGCCTTTGCCGTCGGACGGAGGATCCGCCTCGAGCCGCTGTGCTACGAGCGTCACGATGCTGCGACCCTCAGGGGTTTCGTCGGCAAGACTCGCGAGCCGCGCCGCCTCAGCGAGTTCGCGAACGTCGATACCCGGAGCAGGGAATAGCTCGACGGCTCGACGATTCCCCTGCGTGATGGTGCCCGTCTTGTCGAGCAGCAAGACGTCGACGTCGCCTGCCGCCTCGACGGCTCTGCCGCTCCTGGCGAGCACGTTCTTCTTGACCATGCGATCGATCCCCGCGATACCGATCGCGCTGAGCAACCCACCAATCGTCGTGGGCGCCACGCACACCAGCAGCGCGACGAGTACCGTGATCGGGAAGTCGACGCCGAAGTAGTAGCCGATCGGCTTGAGCGCCATCACGACCACGAGGAAGATGATCGTGAGCGCACTGAGCAGAATGGAGAGGGCGATCTCGTTCGGCGTCTTCTGTCGCTTGGCGGCTTCGACGAGTGCGATCATGCGGTCGAGAAAGGATTCACCCGCGTCGACCGAGATGCGCACCTTTATTTGGTCGGACAGCACCTTGGTCCCACCCGTGACCGCCGTGTGATCACCGCCGGCTTCACGGATCACGACGGCGGATTCGCCGGTGATGGACGATTCGTCGAGACTCGCCGAGCCCTCGATGACCTCTCCGTCCGCCGGAACAACCTCGCCCGCGCACACGATGACGATGTCGTCGCGCCTTAGCGACTCACCAGGGACTTCTTCGACTCTACCTCGTCGTCCGAGGCGGCGGCCCACGGTTTTCGCGCGGCTTCGCCTGAGCGCATCGGCTTGCGCTTTACCGCGGCCTTCCGCGACCGCTTCGGCGAAGTTCGCGAACAGCACGGTCAACCAGAGCCATATGGTCACCTGCAAGGCGAAGCGTATGTCTCCGCCCGATCGCGCCGTGCGAACGACGTCCATCGTGGTCACCGCTGCTCCGACTTCCGTCACGAACATGACGGGATTTCGGAACATGTGTCTTGGATCCAGCTTCGCGAAGCTTGCGCCGACGGCGGGAAGCCAGGACGGGCGCAGCAGCACCCGCGTGTGGCCGAGCATGCCGGAATCAGACGGCATGTGCATGGCGGCGGGCGGCCGCCGTGGCAACCGCAATCAGAAGCGTTCGGCGCGTATCAGCGTGACGAACAGATACACGAGCAGTGCGACCGCAACTGCGCCGACAAACAGATCGAACATGTGCACTCACTAGTCATTCGTGGCTTTGCGCGCACTGTTCATGTGCTCGAGGGCCGCGGCAACGCCTCGCGCCATGGTGCTCGCGTCGCCCGTGCCATACCAGTGCATCCAGTACATGAGCGGAGTCTGATCGACCATGTGATTGTGGATGGCGGTCACGTGCAGGCCGTGCTCTTCCAATGTTCGCGCAACGACGTCGATCTCGCTCGGCGCGACGAACAGCTCGCCGCCGCACGCGAATCGTCCGTTGCCGAACTGTTGAAAGACGACTTCGGAGGCCGTCTCGAGCAGCCCACTCGATTTCACCGCGACGCCACCGACAGTGATGGGCTCGCGGCGAGGGAACTCGTATTCGGCAGTGTGACCTTTCGCTTCAGCGTGCTTGCCCAGGATGGCGTCAACCGACGACCAATCGACGGTCGACGGCGCATCCGGTGCCGCCGTCAGCGGCGTTGCGGATTTCATGAAGGCGGCACGAAGCTTCGTCGCAACGGACTCCGCGGCGCCGCGCGTCATCACATGAATGAACATGATGCGCGGCGACTCTTGAAGCAGGTGATTGTGCAAGGCGGGAGTGCTGATGGTCTGACGCCGCAGCTCGCTCATGACGGAATCGACTTCATCGTCGCGGAGCACGATCTCACCCATGGCAAGAACGTCCGTTGTGCCAACGGGTACGAAGCCGACGTAGCTCGTGAGCTCGAACGGCGTCTCTAACTTGTCGCCACCGATGCGAACGCTGAGATCGGATCGCGGTAGGTTGATGCGGAAATACTGATCGTGGAGCTCGCCGTCCTGGCCAAAGATTTTACTGATGGCAGCCCACCGTGGATCTCGGCTGGCGGCGTTGCTTGCTTTGCTTTGCGCTAGAACGCGGGATGCGATCAGTAGGACAAGCAAACACGACGCAACGGAAGGCAAGCCATTCGGCGCACGGCGCGACGCTCGGGTTCGCTGGCCCAGCGTTCGACCGAAGCATCGCAGTTGGTGTCCACTTGGCATGACGTTCTCCGAATCGGCGACGCTCACGCGTCGTCATGCGAACGAGAAACGAACGCCGCTGGTTCGCAGAAGCTGGGCCAACGCGGAAGCACGGATATGCGCCCGAACACTCGCGATACAGCACAAGGTGCCCCGCCTTGGCAGTCGTTTCTGGGATCAGGCGGCGCGTCCCTTGCCAAACCTGTTGACGTCGTCAACGGATGAGCCCAATGCTTCAAAAAACCGCAACACTCGTATTAGTCGCTGCCTCGCTTGCGGCGTGCGCCAAGACCAAAGTGCAATCGGCCCCCGGAACAGTTGTGGCCGTTACTCCGTCCAACGCACGGACGCTTCCGGCGGGCGCGGAACTCAGCGTTCGCACGAACGAGAAGCTCAACGGAAAGGACCACGTTGGTGAAGAGTTCTCCGCAACAGTGACTGACAACCTCGTCGCGACGAACGGCCAGGTTGTCGTGCCGGAAGGCGCAAAGGTCTACGGTCACATCACGGGATACCGGGAAGCCCCGCACGCTGGCGACCCGTCCGTGATCAAGCTCAACTTCGATCGCCTCGTCTTCGACGGACGGAGTCGTCCGTTCGATGCGAGCGTCACCAAGGTCGAGTCCCCGAGCGTCAGCAATCAAACGCTCAAGAGCGCCGGGATCGGCGCAGCCGCTGGTGCAGTGTTAGGTGCAATCATCACGGGCGGCGAGTTTGGTGGAATCGCAACGGGCGGTGCGCTCGGCGCGGCGGCCGGAACGGTGATCTCGCTCGGCATGAACCGAGAACCCGAGTTGCCCGAGGGCACGCGGATGACACTGCGCTCGACACGGACAGTGGCACTTCGCTAGCGCGTTCGATCGCTGGTCAAGGCAAGTGACAAAAAAAGGTGGCGGCGTCCGGTTTCGGACGCCGCCACCTTTTTTCCGCGATTCGCCTCGACGAAACGTCGGCAGGAACGCCCGCGGCTAGGCGATCGTCACAGGGCCGCTCGCATTGTCCCAGCCGATGTGCGCGAATTCGTGCACGAGCCGGACGTCGGCCTGAAGCAGCACCAGGCAGTCTCTCACGAGACTTCGCGATTGCTTCGCGTCGAGCATCGCCGCTTCGAACGCAACGAGAAGGGCGTCGAGCTCGGCGACAACCGCTTGCCAATTGCATCGTTGACGTCGGCGATACAGGCCATGCGCCCTGGCGACGCCGCTCAGCCGAAGCACGTGTCGTCCGTCGCTCGGATGACACGCCTCGTTCAGCAGCTCGCTGATGACGGGCCGCATGTACCCCAACGCATCATCCGTTGGCATCGATCGCCAAGGGGCGTTTTTTCGAATGGTCTTCAACCACCTCGACAACACTGCATCGACGTTGGCGGGGATTCGTTCCCAATCCCAGCCGTCGAGTGAATCCTGAATAGAGTGGTGGGTCACCGGTGTAGCTCCAAGTCGCTGACGTGGAGCCCGGGATCGCATCAAGAATGTCGTCGCGCAGCACAGCCTCCGCGGTTGGCTACCGCGTGCGAGGCATGCCTCGTGTACTCGTTCCGCGCCCGGGCAGAAAGTCGAACTCGAAGCGCTCGAGCGATCCACACGGATGCTCGAGCGCACGTCCACTCACGCTGACCGCGGAGGATGAAACGGTGGCGGCGGAACGAAGCTTCGCGGCACGAGGACGTCGCCATCCGGACGCGATGCACGATCGTTCGCGCGCAGCTGGCGCAACGCCTCCTCGTCGGGGAATCCGGTGCCGAGGGTTGGAGCGGCACGACGCAATCCACCGCGATGCGTGTGTGCTTCACGCACGCGAGGGGCGGAGTCGTCGCCGCTCTGCAACGAGCCGTCGAGCCCAGAGACGAAAGACGTCGCGCGAGGAAAGATCTGTGCGCGAGAAGGGAAGGACGACCGGAGAAATCCGACGGTGCAGCCGAGCGTCGCGAGAACTGTCGCGAGAAAATGCAAGCAGCGGACTGACGTCCGCCGCCGTCCTCGGAGTCCGGAATGGGCTCGGCCGATGAACACGGGGCAACGATAACGTCGCGCCTCGATGCATTCAAGCGCGAACGATCAAGGATCCAATGGAGCAAGCCGAAACTGAAAATCATGTGGGCTCCGTGACATTACTCGACGCCCCATGCACTCATGTCCAACGCTCCATTCAACGACTTGGCAGCGCCGCGGTTTTCGGATCGACTCACCGGCCTTCCGCTTCGCGAATCGCTGGAACGGAACGCAGCGGACGCGCTCGCGCAGCGGCAGGCTACACACGGCGTCGTATCGCTGCTCGCCTTTCGTCTCGAGCCAAGCGCCGGCTGGAGCGACGTCTACCGGCGGCGCGTGCTGCGATGGATCGCGCAGGCACTCCGGAGCGCGACGCGCGCGACCGATTTCGTCGCACGAACGGGAGAGCACGAATTCACGGTGGTGCTCCCCGGCGCATCGAAGGAGCAATCGCGCGCGGTGATGGTGCGCGTGCAATCCGTACTCGGACGATACCTCGATACGCGCGGCCAGCGGCTGAACGCTCGCCGAGTTCGCGCGAGCATCGCCACGGCTCCCGAGGACGGCGAGACGGTCGATGCGCTTTTCTCGTACCTCTCCGGACGCATCCCTGAAAACGAAACAGCCAGCCGTTCACGGGCTGGCTGATCGCTTGCGTCGCTGTGGGCGCGCTACGCGAACTTGTGCGGCGTGCTCTGTTTGAATCCAACCTTGTCGAGCGCCCAGTTCAGAAGGCCGCTCTTCGCGCCTTCCTGGTGAGTCCAGGTGAAGATCTTGGCGCGCCACGAGGACGCGGCTTCTTTTTGTATCAAGCCGATTTGTTCGGCGTGCTTGAGGAGCGAGGCGCACATCGGATCCTTGCTCGAGATCTTCATCTGCTTCTGAATCTGCATGATGAGATCCGCAGCCGAGGCCTTGAGCGCATTCAAGAACGTCACGCCTTTGTCGAACTGGCCTTGCGTCATGACCACGCCCTCGCTCGTGGCCACTTCGAGGAAACGCATCGCGTCGCCCGCGATGCCGCAGTTCATGATCAACGCGGCCACGATCGGCGAGCGGCCGATCGTCTTCTTGAACCAGTGAGAGAACTCGCTGCCATTTTTTTGGATGGCATCGCTCTGTCCGCGGCAAGCCCACTTCTCACGGCAATCGGCGAAGATGTGTCGGAGCGTGAGCCCGTCGCAGAAGCGCACTGCGAAGCGAAGGAGCGCCTCGATCACGCCGGCGACCTTGTTGACGATCAGGCCCGCGCCTCCCGTGAACGCGGCGAGTGCGGCCTTCGCGCCCGCGAGCGCCGCTTCAGCCAATCCAGCCAACGCGCTCTTCAGCACGGACAGCTGAATCGATTTCGCGATGAGGTCCGGATGACCGGACTGCAGTGCGACGCCCTCGCCGGCGTGATGGAGGTTGTACAGCTCGACGGCCTTCGTGACCCCCGTAAAGAGGCCCGACGCGACGCCTCCGAGTCCAAAGTCGCCGGCCGTCTTTCGGACCTCGCTGTGAATGTCGACGACGAGCCCCGGCAGGTTGTAGCGCACGTGCTGAATCGCGAGCTCGACGTCGCTCGGCGCAAAACCGAATTTCTTCGACAGCCAATCGCGGATGGCGTCCGCAATCTGGTCCACCGTTTTGTCGATCGCTTTCGAGAGGCCTTCCGCGCCTCCCACGGCCTTGGCGGCGCTCGCGATTTTGCCGCCGACGCCGCCCGAGGGAATTCCGGTCAGAAGCTTGGTTGCTTCGTCTTTGAAGTTCTTGGAGGCTGTGTCGGGCGAGAAATCGAGCTGGAGATTCCCGAGAAAGAAGATCACGCCCAGTCGCGAGTTCTCCAGATCTCGCAGACGCGCCATCGCTGGGTATGCTGGGGACTTCGCCGTTTGCGCCGCGGGTTTGACCATTGGGTTTCCGGTCTGAAGGACGTTCGCGTGAATCCGCCTCAGGGCGTTCGCGCTGCGCGCCCGAGCCTGTCTCTATAGTGTAGCAGTTCAGGCCGCTGGTCGCCAATCAGCGCGCGAGGGAGACGCCTGTATCGCGGTGACGACTGATTGCCTCTGGTGCAACCCACGGTCGGATCGAACAACGGTCGCGCGTGTTTTGGCGCGGCGATTGCCCCCTCATGCTGATGATCAGCAATCTGTCGAGACGAGGATTGGTATGGCCGAGAAGGGGAAGAAAACGCGATCCGACGAAGGAGCGGAGCAGGACAGCCGCCGCGAGAGCGGTGAGCCGGGGGGCGGTGCGGGCCGGCGCGATGAAGTCGGACCGACAGGCGTCTATCCGATGTCGGCAGGGATTCCGCCCGGTAAACATCCTGAGATCCGCACGCCTGCGGAGTGGGGCCAGGGCGATCGTGGCGCCGAGGGCTATAACGATGCCGGCGGGTCAGAGCTCGTTTGGCGTGATGGCCAACTACTGGGTGGTCTGACCTCGGGCCCGAGCGGCGAGCCGACGATCGATATCCACGGCGGGGACAAGACCGGCGAAGAGGCGGAACGGCGGGAAAAGAAAGCCGACGCGAACAAGAAAGAGGGTCGAGAGAAGTGAGCGTAGCGAGATGGTTAAGTGCGGGGTGCTACGCGCGGGATCGAACGGCGTGAATTGCCCGACGATCAAGCCAGACAAACAGAATTTCTTTCGTCTCAGTGGCTATTCGTAGCGCAACGCGACGATCGGGTCGAGGCCTGCGGCGCGCCGTGCGGGCCACACACCGAACAGGATTCCCACGCCCGCGGCAAACGCGAATGCGGCAAGGATGGCGGAGATATCGATAGCGGCTTCCCAGCCAAACGACTGGCTGAGCACCGCCGACGCAATCGCGCCGACGCCCACACCCACTGCGCCGCCCGCAATGCAGAGCACCACCGCCTCCACGAGGAACTGCAGGAGGATGGTCTTCCGTGTCGCGCCGAGTGCCTTTCGAATGCCGATCTCGCGCGTTCGTTCGGTGACCGACACCAGCATGATGTTCATGATGCCGATGCCGCCGACGAGCAGCGACACCGCCGCGATCCCGGCGAGCAGCGCCGTAAACGTCGCCGTCGTTTCACTCAACACGCTGAGCAGGTCGGCCTGATTCCGAATCGAGAAATCATTCGGTTGCTCCTGCCGCAAACGATGTGAGCGGCGCAACGCCGTCTGGATCTCGCCCATCGCGACGGCGAGTGAATCCTCGGAGCTGACGCGCGCCCAGATATCGTTGATCCGATCCGTGCCGAACACCTGGAACCGACCGGTCTCGAATGGAATCAGAACCTGTTCGTCCGCATCGCCGAAGCCGGTCGTACCTTTGCGCGCCATGATGCCGATGACCGTGAACTGCCGTGACGCGATGCGAATCTGCTCACCGAGGATCGCTTCGGGCGCCGCGTCGAGCAGCGGAAGCACGTCGGCGCCAAGGACGGCGACCCGCGCGCGACCCATGTTGTCGGCGAAAGTGAACATTCGACCGTGCGCCATCGCGAAGCCGCGTACCTCGAGAAAGTTCGGCGCCGTTCCGGTGACCTGGATGTTCGTGTTCTTGTTGCGCCAGGTCACCTGTAGCGGGCGGTCCTGCTGCTGGTTGACCGCCATCACGTTCGACGCATGCTCGTCGATCGCTTTCACGTCGATCATGCTCAGCTTCGCCTGGGTCGACGTGCCGATGCCGCCTTGTTGAACCCGCTGCGGATTGATCTGGAGCACCGTGGTGCCGAGCCGCGCGATGCGATCCTTGACCGCATTCGCGGCGCCGTTGCCGAGAGCAACCATCGCGATCACGGCGGCGACACCGATCACGATGCCGAGCATCGTCAGGGCGGACCGCAGCTTGTTCGCCCGAAGGGAAGTGAGCGCTACTTGAACCGTTTCACCGACCAACACGCGTGACCTCGACGTCGCGAGAGGATCGCGACCTGGGTGGGAATGAAAGACCCGGCATCGCGCCGCGGCTTCGAGGGGGAGGGTCCTAGAATCTACTCACGCGTTCAGCTCGGCCGTCATCTCGACCATGGTTCGTCGAAATCCCACGCTCGCGAACAATCGCTGCGCGCCTTCGTTCTGCGCCGCCGTCGAAAGCACGACACGAGGCATTCCCTGAGACTTCAGGAATTCCAGCGTCGTCGTCAAGAGCGCTCGGCCCACGCCGCCACGCCGATGTTCCGGGTCGACGACAATGTCGTGCAACACGCCTGCGGGTCCCCGCAGCGACATCCAGTCGTTGCCCTCGACGCCCGCGTAGGTGTAGCCGACGACTTCTCCGCTCCGATCCGCAACGAACACCGCAGCATCCAGGCTGGCGAGCTGCGTTCCGAGAAAGCCGGCGTAGCCCGACTCGGTGCGCGGTGACGCGGCGATGAAGCGCTGTGCGTCGAAGTCGTGGTGTGCGCGCACGAGGAGCGCGCCGAGCCGGCCGAGCGTCGGGAGATCGGCTTCTGTCGCCCGCCGAATGACGAGGCTCATGGTTCCGGGACGACCTCGATCGGGATCAGTCGCGATGTCATGGCCCAACCACGGACGCGAGAATGCGCTGGATCATTCCGTCCACCGAACCCTGGTGCCAATGCCATACGAACACGATGTCGTGCTCAGGATCGATCCAAATCGTGTTCGAGCCATTGCCAATCGCCGCAAAGCTCGACGCCGGTGCACTCGGCCACTGTTGCCGCTTCGTGTTGAGCCACCACAGGTAGCCGTAGTCTGGTCCGTGCGCGCTCGGCGTGGTCGCGTCGCGCAGCCATTGCTCGGAGACGAGTTGCTTGCCGTTCCAGTTGCCGTGATCGAGGATCAGCAGGCCGAAGCGCGCGAGATCCTCCGAGTTGATCCAGAGTCCGCCGCCCCATCGCGTCCCGCCACTCACTGACCACATTTCTTTATCGTCAATCGTGACGTTGGAGTTGGCGTACGGTACCCAATGCCACTCCTGCGATGCGCCGATCGGATCCATGATGCTCGTCTTGAGCACATCGGGCAGGGGAGCTCGAAACAGGCGGAGCAGAGAGAGCGCAAAGCGGTTGATTCGCGCGTCATTGTATTCGTAGAACGTGCCCGGCGCCTGAATCGCACGCGGCTGCCGCCGGCCGTTGCCGAATTCCTCGACACCGACGAAATCCGCGTTCTTGCCCCAGATCGTGCCCTCCCACTCGCTCTCCTGCTGCAGGTGATTCTTCCACGTGATCGCGGCATTGTGCGGCGAGTCATAGCCGCCGTCGTGGATGTAATTGGCGACGGGATCGGTGACGTTCTTGATCAACCCTTTTGCAACCGCGACGGACGCGACGGTGGAGAGAAAGCTCTTCGCGACGCTGTAGACCGGATCATTCGCCTTCGTGTCGCCGAACTGCGCGACGATGTATCCGTGGCGCAGGATGATTCCATTCGTCCCGGCGCGCGTCTTCGGCAATGGTCCGAGCGGCCGGCCAAAGGTTCTCACCTGATCGCGATCGAAATCCCAGGTGCTGGCGTGCGCGTTCGCGAACTCGATCGCTTCCTGCAGCTTGACCGAATCCATGCCGAGCGACGCCGGCGATTTGTGCGCCCATTGACCTGGAGGCGGGAAGTATTTGGATTGAGTCGACTGCGCCGCAGCGCTCGTGGCGATGAACAGCAGCGACGCGATCGCGGCCGCGTTCCTTCTCGAACCCGGCGATCGGCGAGCGGCGAAGGACGACTCGGAACGACTCATATCAGATAACCCGCGGAAAGAGTTTCGATATGCCCACCTTGAGCACTCGCGACTTCACGCACGTACTGCCGACGCTGTTGACCGAGCTGGTCCACGGCTCGCCCAATCCCGAGGTCGGCACTTACATGCTCAATCGCGGTGATATTGGGCTTCTCGCGTCGCTCGAGAAGATATCCGCTTCCGGGGCTTCCGCCACGAATCAGGGCGGCGGCTCCATCGCGTCGCACGTCGACCACCTGCGATATGGCTTGTCGCTATTGAACCGGTGGGCACGAGGTGAGGAGACGCCGTGGAAGGATGCCGACTGGACGGCGAGTTGGCGAATCTCCGCGGTGGACGATGAAGAATGGCGACGTTTGCGCGATGCGCTTCGTCTGGAGGCGGACGATTGGACGGAGGCGCTTCGCATGCCGCGCGACGTTCATCCCGCGGTGCTCAACTGGGTGGTCGGCAGCGTCGCGCACCTCGCGTACCACGTCGGCGCTATTCGCCAGATCGATCGCGCGAGTAGAGGCCCTACAGCGGATGATGAGCGTCGCGCGGAGGATGCGCTCCGTGCGAAGATCCGAACAACGGGCTAAAGCGGGAGGTCGCAGAGGCAATATCGCGCCTGATCGGCATCAACAAAGAGATTTTACATCAAATGAGTTTACAGTGTCCCGGCTCGGCGGCCGGAGTGGCGCGTCGACAGCGGGAAGTGCAGATCCCTCGCGAAGCCTGCCCTCGAGGAGCGCCAGCGACGAAGGGCTCGGGATGACAGACGGGCGCTCGGAATGACACCTCACGACAGGTCCGTGCCCCGAAGCAGCTGAGCATTGATCGCAACGATGATCGTGCTGAGCGACATCAGAATTGCGCCAACCGCGGGACTCAACACGATCCCCTGGCCGCGAAGGACGCCAGCCGCGAGCGGAATCGCAACGATGTTGTAGCCGGCAGCCCACCACAGATTCTGAATCATCTTGCGATACGTCGCCTTGCTCAGCGTGACGATGCGCGGCACGTCGCGCGGATCGCTTCGCACGAGCACGATGTCGCCTGCCTCGACCGCGACGTCGGTGCCGGCGCCGATCGCCACAGCGACGTCCGACGTGACGAGCGCCGGCGCGTCGTTCACTCCATCACCGACCATGGCGACGCGCTGGCCGCGCGACTGCAGGGCCTTGATCCTCTCGGCCTTTTCGCCAGGCAATACCTGCGCGAACACTTCATCGATGCCGAGCTCGCGCGCGACTGCCTCCGCGACTGGCTTCGCGTCACCGGTGATCATGACCACGCCGATATCTTCGGCGTGAAGCCGGCGGACGGCTTCGATGGACTCGGGTCGCACCGCGTCGGCGACGGCGAATGCCGCGAGCGCTGTATCCTTTTCGACCAGGTAGATCGTCGTTTGTCCACGCGCTGAGGCCTCGGCTGCAAAACGCTCGACGTCGTTCGGTAGCCGGACATTCGATTTCTGCAGCAGGCTCGGACCACCGACCGATAGCTCCCGTCCGTCGATCACCGCCGTCGCGCCAGTTCCAGGGATCGCACGAAAGCCCTGCGCTTGCGGCAAGCGAATGCCGCGCTCTTCTGCGCTCTTCACCAGCGCCCGTGCGACGGGGTGCTCCGCGTCCGCCTCTATGCCAGCAGCTAGTCGAAGCACCTCGGCGTCGGGGACTCCGTCCGACGTCTCGAGACCAACGACTCGATGCTCACCTCGCGTGAGCGTGCCGGTCTTGTCGAAGACCACCGTCGTGATGTTGCGCGCCTCCTCGAGGCCTCGGCGGTCGCGAACGAGCAATCCGTTGCGCGCGCCCAACGTTGTCGAGATCGCAACGACCAGCGGAACGGCAAGACCCAATGCGTGCGGGCATGCGATGACGAGTACGGTCACCACGCGCTCGACCGTGAACTCCACAGGCGCCGCCAGAAACGTCCAGACAATCGCCGTGACAATGGCGGATCCAACCGCCGCGATCGTCAGAAAGAACGCCGCGCGATCCGCCACGACCTCGGCGCGTGACCGCGACTGCTGCGCCTGATCGACGAGACGCATGATTCCGGCGAGCGCGGTGTCCTCGCCGATTTTCGTCACCTCCACGCGGAGCGATCCGGTGTCGTTGACGGTGCCCGCGATGACGTCGTCGCCCGCATGCTTCTCGATCAAGCGCGACTCGCCTGTGATCATCGATTCGTCGATGGAGCTCGACCCGTCGCGGACGACTCCGTCGGCGGGGACACTCGCTCCGGGGCGCACCACGACGATGTCGCCGACTCGCAGCGCGGAGAGTGGCACATCCTCGATGCGGTCTCCGGTCACTCGTGCTGCCGTGTTCGGGAGGAGCTTCGCCAACTCGCGAAGCGCTCCTTGTGCGCGCGAGACCGAACGCATCTCGATCCAGTGCCCCAGCAGCATGATGGTGACGAGCGATGACAGCTCCCACCACAGCGGCATTCCATGAAGTCCGAATGTGACCGCGAGGCTGAACACGAACGCGACGGTGATCGCGATCGAGATGAGCGTCATCATACCCGGTACGCGCCGCGCGATCTCCTTGCGTGCGCCATCGAGGAACACCAAGCCGCCGTAGAAGAAGACGGCAATGCCGAACACCGCCGGAATCCATTGCGAGCCTGGGATGCTCGGCGGAGCAACGCCGCGCATGTACGGGATCATCTCGCTCCACAGCAGCGTGGGCAGCGCGAGAATTAGCGTGATCCAGAACTTCTTGCGAAACGCCGCAACCGTGTGCCCGGCGTGCTTGTCGTAGCCTTGGCTGGTTTCGTGTGCCGCGTGAGCGTCGTGCGCGTCGTGCATCGAATGGAGTCTCGTAAGACTCGTCAGAAGCTACCGATGCTTCGTCGTCGGCGCTGGCGTCGAGCTCTGACGGGTCGAATCGCTCGAGCCGGCCTCAGTGCTGTCGAGTCCCGCTGCGTCGATGAAGACGTCCTCGCGAAGCTCCTGAAGGTTCGGTGGTTTTTTCACGTTATATGAACGGTTTGACAGGATCACGACCCATACGCCGCGGTTCGGATCCAGCCAGAGCGACGTGCCCGTCCAGCCGGTATGGCCGTACGCGATCGGCTGAGCGCACGCCTGTTGTTGCGTCGGATGTTCGGCAGGGCAGAACGCCTCCCATCCGAGCGTGCGATGTCCCGCGTGTGGCTGCTGCGTGAAGAGCCCCTGCACGAGGTCCTTCCGAAAAATGCGAACGCCATTCAGCTCGCCGCCGTTCGCGATCATGGCTGTAAAACGACCGAGATCGTCCGCCGTCGAGAAGAGACCGGCATTTCCTGATGGAATGCCGAGCTTGTGAGCCGTCGGGTCGGACGGTTTGCCACGATAGGGCTCACCGGACTTGAGTAGCATCGTCGGCGCACATCGCGTGCATTCTTCGCCCGGCCAGAACGCGGTGGATCGCATGCCCAGTGGCCGCCATACACGTCGCTCGAGGAGCTGGGGCAGGGGCTCACCCGCCACGCGCTGCGCGGCCGTCCACAGCACGATGAAGCTCACGTCGGAATACTGCACGCCGGTGCCTGGCGGCGAGTTGAGATTGGTATTCAGGACGCTGGATAGCCGCTGACTCGGCTGACTGCCGCGCAGCTTCGCCGCCGGCGGTAGACCCGACGTGTGCGTGAGCAGCTGCCGCCACGTCACGCGCTCTTTCCACTTTCCTTGAAACTCTGGAAGCCAGCGCTGGATCGGATCGTCGAGGCCGATCTTGCCGTCCTGAACGAGCAGAAGCACGGCGCTCGTAGTGCCAATCGCTTTCGTCAGCGACGCCAGATCGTACATCGTCGACTCGGGCGAAACGGGCGCATCCGTCGCCTTCCACCCAACGCGACCATAGCCCGTGGTCTGAACCAGATGATCGCTGTCGCCAATGGCCAGCACGGCGCCTGGAACGACCCGATCAGTGACAGCCTTTTGCAAGTCGCTCGTCGCAGAATCGATGTCTTCCGGAGCGACGACGAAGTCGGACGACGGTTCACGTCCGACGTAGTTCATGTTCGGTCTTGACTGCTGCGTGGGGCCAATCGCCCTCATCGCGCTGATGATCGTTTGCGAGGCGAGAATAACGGTACCGCCGAGGCAGAGCACGCCGACCGCCCACACCATCACCCATCCGACCGCCCCGCCAATTCTCGACGCCCGCGTCGGCGCCCCAGCCGCTTGCATAGACCGCCTCCCACCCCTCGGCGGACAAAAAAGCAAGAGGAACGCCAAGGTGCCCCAATGACAAAAGCGCCGACACGTTTGGGCTGGGCTCGAGCTCGGCGAGGAGACGCGGATTGACTGGGTCGCTTACGATCCTCGGACCGCCTGCAGCTTGGCCGAGCGCTCGGCGATGGCGATCACGCGCGCCTCACGCTCCGCGCGCGTGCCGATGCTGCGCAACAGATTGAACGCGAAGAGGTACGCTCCAACCGCGGACAGAACTCCGCCGCTTGCGAGGATCGACGTGGCGACTGTCATATCCATTTTGGACGACACGCGAAGCGCGAATCCGACACACATGACAGCGAGGCCGGCGTTCGAGACCCACACGTGCACCCCGGCGAGCCGTTTGCTCCACAGCGGGCGCCCCGCGAACCGGGGAATGACGTGGTACGCGACGCCGAAAATCATCATCGTCACGAAGCCCAGCAGCGTCATGTGCATGTGGATCGGACGATAGATGGTCCACGGCGGATACGCGGCCATCGCCGCACCGACAGTGACGCCGAGAGCGAGCCACACCAAACTTGCTTGAATGAAAACCCGAGCGAACCAGTCCATCAGTCGTCGTCCTCCGAACAGTTGTCACAGTTGCACGAGCACTGATTCGTAACGGGCAGCCCGCCGCGCGGCGCCACGGCGATTTGAGCGAGCAATGCGGCCGGATCAACGCCGGCTTCGGCGGCGGCGCGGTCCAGTGATTCGTTTCCCCGGCAACAGGTGTCGATGCCGTACGCCGCAAGCGTGGCGATCGCGAACGGAACGCGTTTGACGATTTCGTTGACCGTGAGTGTTTGGTCGAGCTCAGTGTTTGTAGACATCGGTTGTTCGAAGGATTGGGTTATTGGCCATGAGCCATCGTGCTCAGCCCCGTCTTCGCCGCGAACACCGCAGCGTTGTCCGGCCCTGAGACGTGGAGCATTCCGAGCGCGCCCTGATTGAACGCGCGGAAGATCGAGTGGTCGACGAGCACGAGGTCACCCGGCTTCTCGACGCCGAACTCCACGATCGCGGCGCCGCCGGACGGAATCAGGGTCGTCTGCACGTTGTGCTGCGACACGACCGTTCCGCCTTCGGCGTACACGTTGTCGAAGATCTCGCCGACGACGTGGAAGGAGCTCGTGAGGTTCGGGCCCGCGTCACCGATAAACAGTCGAACGCGCTCGCCGACTTTTGCTTGCAGCGCTTTGGGGCCAGTGAGAGCGCCGACGGCGCCATTGAAGACGACGTAAGTCGGACGCTCGTCGATGCCCTTGTCCATGCTGAACTGCTGGAGGCCCTTCTCGCCGTGCTTGCCAGTCGTGTAGAACTCGCTCTGCATCACGTAGTACTCGCGATCGACCGGCGGAAGGCCGGCCTTGGGCTCGACGAGAATCATTCCGTACATGCCGTTCGCCAGATGCATGGGCATCGGCGACGTCGCGCAGTGGTAGATGAACAGGCCGGGATTGAGCGCCGTGAACGTGAACACCGACTCGTGTCCCGGAATGGTCATCGACGCGGCGGCACCGCCACCCGGGCCAGTCACCGCATGCAGGTCGATGTTGTGCGGCATCATGCTCGACGACGCGTTCTTGAGGTGCAGCTCGACCAGGTCACCTTCGCGAACGCGAATGAACTTGCCCGGTACCGAGCCGCCGAAGGTCCACACCGGGTAGGTCACGCCATCATCGATCTGCGCCGTCTTCTCGATGATCTCGAGATTGACGATCACTTTGGTCGCGTGGCGTCGGGTGATCGCCGGCGGAACGTTCGGCGCGTCGGTGAGCGTCGCTGTCTCCACACCGTCCACTTTGCCGTCGGGATCATGCACCGGAATGCGAGCAACCGAGCGCTCGGCGGCGTTGGCGTTGGTGCTGCAGCCGGTCGATACGGCCGTTGCAAGCAATCCGATCGCCGTGAGCGCGGCAGTAGCCGCGAGCCGTCCGGCGGAGTGCGCACTGAATCTATAGAGTGTCGACATGAGCGTCTGTTGATTGAATGGTTCCCCGTCGAGCGGGCGATCGTTTCTACGGTTTGAGGATCGCGATTTCGCCCCGGCGGAACCGTCAGCCCAGCCCCGAACTTGTGTGAGAGTTTTCCCGACACGGATCGGCTGACCTGCCGCACGCAGATTCCTCTCTCACCCGACAGAGCGCTGCATCTCGAGATCCGATCTTCTCTCCAGCTCGAGAGACAAGTCCGCGCACCATCCGGTACCGGCGACTCTCGATAGACGAGGGGGAGAGATGACCAGAGCCTATATCGCCGCCGTGACACTGATGGCTACGCTCGCCACGACGGCAGCGGCGCAGGCGACGGCGCGGGTCGCCGTCGGCCCCGACAGCAAACTGTGGATCGAAGGAACGTCGAACCTCCACGGCTGGAGCTGCAAAGCGGAGAAGCTCGAGGCCGCCATCGAGCTGGATGCCGTTGTCGCCGCAGAGGTGACCGTCGCTCCACCCAAGGCGCTCAAGCGGGTCGAGGTCAAAGTGCCCGTGCGCTCGTTGAAATGCGGACACGGCGCGATGGACGACAACCTTTATAAGGCGCTCAACGCGGATGCGAGCCCGGAGATCAGCTATATCCTCGCAACGTTCGAAGCCGCGCCCGGTGACACGAAGGACACTTTCACGCTCAAGACGATCGGCAGCCTCACCGTCGCGGGACGAGAGAACAGGCTCACGATGGATGTGGTCGCTACGCGGCTGCCGGACGGGACGGTCAAGGCCACTGGTATGGTGCCCATCAAGATGACGGACTACGGCATCAAGCCACCGACGGCGATCTTCGGCCGCCTCAAGACGGGGGACGAGGTCAAGGTGAACTTCGAGCTCACCGTCGGAGCGAAGGCGATCGCGGCGGCGGCTGAAAAATGACTCGGACTTGCCCTCACTGATATCGATGATCTCCGGGAAGCAGATTCTAGTCGTCAGGGTCAGTCGTCAGGCGATAGGCCTCAATCGAGTGGGTCGGCGCGGCGCGCCGACCCGCGATGTTTTGACTGGCGACTGTCGACTGACTCTGACGCCTTCAACAGTCCGCCTCGCGCCGATTGCCTGAGTTGTCTTTTGTCAGGGAATCCCCGTCATCTATTCCTGTGACTTCCCGACAGAGGCTGTTTCGCGCCGAGCGCAGATTGCTATGCGTATGGTGACTATCGGTCGCGCCACCTCCAACGGATCACACCCGGGAATCCAACTCGCGGCGCTGCGGGTTCCGCTCGCCGTGAAGCTCACGGGCGCGAACCTCCTGGTTGTCGCGCTGTTGTTCACCGCGTGGCTCATGGCCGGCGGCGCCTTCAACGGTACGGTGGCAGTCATACTCGGCGCCGTGATCGTTCTGCACCTCACTCTCGTGCTCGTCGCGCTTCGCCCCATACGCGATCTGGAAACCGTGGCCTCGCGCGTGTGGCAAGGTGACTACGGCGCGCGTGTCGCGCGATCGAGCATCGCGGACAAGGAAGTGCTGCGGGTCGGTTCGATGTTCAACCTGTTGCTCGATGGTCTCGCGGCCGATCGCACGCGCCTGCGTGCGCTTGCCTCCGAAGTGATCGCGGCGGGCGATCGTGAGCGCGCCGCACTCGCTCGCGAGCTTCACGATTCCACGGCGCAACACCTCGCCGCGCTGCAGCTCCAACTCGCCGCCGCCGCGCGCGACGCGACTGACCCCGATCTCGCCGATCGACTCAGCGACGCGCGGGATGCTGCCGCAAGCACCCTGGAAGAAGTGCGCGTGTTGTCGCACAGCGTTCACCCAGCCGTGCTCGATGGCCTCGGCCTCGAGGCGGCGCTTCGCCGATTGGCTCGCGATGCCTCCCATGGCAATGGCATCGATATCGACGTCGATGTCGAATCGGCTCCGGGGCCGCTGCCGGCGAATGTCGCGGGTGTACTCTACCGGGTCGCACAGGAGGCCGTTCGCAACGCCGTACGGCACGCGAATCCGAGTCACGTGCGTATCATTCTGTCACGCTCCACTTCCAACATTACGTTGGAAGTGTACGACGACGGGACCGGGTTCGATCTCGAAGCCGCCGAACGCCGCCGGAAGGGAATGGGGCTGTTGTCGATGCGCGAACGGGCGGCGCTGATCGACGGGACAGTCGAGATCAAGACCGCCGAGGGCGACGGCACCACCGTGCGCACGGTCGTGCCGCTCGAACACGATTCTCTCTTCGCAGTGGAGACTGCATGACTGGTGATTTGATTCGCGTGGTGCTGGCCGACGACCACGCCGTGGTGCGCGCGGGATTGCGCGCCGTGCTCGCCGCAGCGAAGGACATCGAGGTGATCGGCGAGGCGAAGACGGGCCGAGAAGCGGTCGCGATCGCGGAGCGTTTCAACCCCGACATCGTGATCATGGATCTCGACATGCCGGACCTCGACGGAACGGCCGCGACGAAAGAGATCGTCGCGAAGGGCCTCGCCACGCGCGTCCTGATCCTCACAATGCACGTCGAGGAAGATTATCTGGTGCCGTTGATGTCGGCGGGCGCGGCGGGATATCTGGTCAAGAGCGCCGCGGATCGCGAGCTCGTCGACGCCGTCCGCGCCGTCGCACACGGAGATGTGTACGTGCGCCCGGCGGCCGCGCGCGTGCTTGCGAAGAATCTGACGAAGAAAGATCCCGCAATCACGGATCGCGAACGCTTCGAGAAGCTCACCACGCGTGAACGCGACGTTCTCCGATTTGTTGCACAGGGCTACTCTGCGCCCGAGATCGGGGAGAAGCTCTTCATCAGTCCCAAGACCGTCGATACGTACAAGCAACGCATTCAGGAGAAGTTGGGGCTTGGCCACCGGTCAGACTATGTTCAACTCGCGTTGAGGCTGGGGCTTCTCTCAGAGGGGTGATTCTGTCCATCGAAACGCTGATCGCTGGAGCGGCGCTACTCCTGGTCGTTTTGCAGCAGCTGTATCTGCGATCGCGTCTTCGGGAGCAGCAGCGCGTGCAGGAGGATCTGCGCGCGTCCGAGGCGAAGTTTTCGGGCATTCTCGCGATCGCGGCCGACGCGATCATCACCGTCGATCACAGCCAGCGGATCGTCCATTTCAATCGCGGCGCCGAAGAGATCTTCGGATACAGCGCCAAGGACGCGATCGGCCGCCATCTCGCGATTCTGCTGCCTCCGCGCTTCCGGCAATCGCACGAAGGGCACATGGAGCGCTTTGCCCAATCGCCCGAGACCGCACGGCGAATGGGCGAACGTCGCGAAATCTTCGGCCGCCGCGCGGACGGTACGGAGTTTCCCGCCGAAGCATCGATCTCGAAGCTCGTGACGCCAGACGGCCTGCTCTTCACGGTGGTGCTGCGCGACATCACGCGCCAGCAGCGCGGCGAAGAGGATGAGCGATTCCTGAGCGCAGCGTCGAGCGATCTCGCGCAGACGCTCGCGGTCGATGCCACGGTGCGCGCCATCGTCGACCTGCCGATCCCGCGACTGGCCGACGCGTGCATTCTCGATTGGCTCGGCCCGAGCGGGGAACTGCTTCGCGCCACGAGCATACGACAGCGCCCCGAGCTCACGCCGGCACTCGACGGTCTGGCCGCGCACCCGCTAACCGTCGACTCGCCATCACCAATCATCGACGTCATCCGGCGCAACCGTCGCGAGCTCGTGTCGCAGGTGGACGAAGACTGGCTCGAGACGAGCGATGACCCCGCGGCGATTCCACACTGGCGCGCGCTCGGCGCTCACTCGCTCGCCATCGTCCCGCTTCAGGCCGGCGGTCAAGTCCTTGGTGCATTGACGCTCGTCCGTACGCGCGAGGATCCGTTCGATTCCGACGCGAAGGCGCTCGCGGACAAATACGCCGCGAGCGCCGCTGCCGCGCTCGAGAATGCCCGTCTCTACGACGCGGCGCGACAGGCGAACCGCGCTCGCGACGACATGCTCGGCATCGTGTCGCACGACATGCGAAACCCCATTAGCGCGATCGCAATGTGTGCGCGAGTGCTGGCGGAGAATCCACCGTCCGATCCCGCCGCGCGCAACGCGCTGCTCGTGACGATTCGGGAATCGACGGAGTGGGTGAACCGCCTGATCGAGGATCTGCTGGACGTCGCGACGATCGAGCGCGGCCGTCTGTCGCTCGACACGCGACCACATGAGCCATCGCAGCTCGCGTTGCAAGCGCTGCACATGTTCGACGTCGAGGCGAAAGAACATGGCATCGCCCTCGAGGCTCGTTTGCCCACGAACCTGCCGCTCGCGTCCGCCGACGGCGCACGGGTCGTCCAAGTGCTCGCCAACCTGCTTCGCAACGCGATCAAGTTCACGCCGCACGGCGGCCGCGTGGAGCTCGCCGTCGCGCAGAACGATGGCGGCCTCGTCTTCTCGGTGTCAGATACTGGCCCAGGAATCGCCGCGGAGAATCGCCCGAAGGTGTTCGAGCGGTACTGGCAGTCATCGACGGGTGCGCGCGCGCGCGGCGCCGGGCTCGGATTGTCGATCGCCAAAGGCATCGTCGAGGCGCACGGCGGACGCATTTGGCTCGACAGCGACGTGGGGAAGGGCAGTACGTTTGCGTTCACCATTCCACGCGCGACACCGCCGGACGCCTGATTCGAGAGGAACGATGACCCAACTGAAACGCCCGTTGTTTGCCGAGCTTTCCCGAGACGAGTCGATCGAGCTTCTGGACCGCAATCACATCGGCCGCCTCGCGTTTTCCTTTCACGATCGCGTGGACATCGAGCCGATCAGCTACGTGTACCGCGACGGCTGGCTGTACGCGCGTACGTCGCCCGGAACGAAGCTCGACACGACACAGCATCACCCGTGGGTCGCGCTCGAGGTCGACGAAGTCCGCGGCCCGCTCGATTGGCAGAGTGTCGTCGCGCGAGGCAAAGTGTACTTCCTCGAGCCGGAGCTTGGGCCGCGCGATCGTGAGGAGTACGAGACGGCCGTCGAGGTCCTGCATTCGATCGATCCGGACGCGCTCACGAAGAATGATGCAACGCCGCATCGGCGGCACGTCTTCAGGATTCACGTCGACGAGATCACCGGACGGCAAGCGCGATCGAGCTAATCGCCATCCCGAGCGCAGCGAGTTGTCATCCCGAGTGCAGCGAGGGATCTGCACCTCCCGTTGTCATCCCGAGCCAAGCGATGACATGGGGTTTACCTGACGGGTCGCACCGTAATCCCTGACTGACGCCACCGCCCCCCGATCGCAGGATTCATGAGAACCCTGGGATCGAGAGGCGCTCGGTATGACCTCGCTCGCAACTTCATGGCAGGCCCTCACGCGCGCGGTCGCGCCGGACAAATGGCGCCGCAACATCGTCGTCGCAACCGACGGCCGGGCGCCTTCCGAGGCGGCGCTCGTTGCCGCGCAGGAGCTCGCGGGACACGCACCGTTCGGCGTGATCTCGGTTCTCGCGGAGGCCGCGTCGAAAGACCGGATCGCGGGATGGATGCCGTCGCCGGAGACATCCGATGCGCATCGGACAATGGTGGCGGCGCACACGCGGCGTGTACTCGGCGAGTCATCAGACTTCTGGGTGGAGGTGCGACGCGGCTACCCACCCGCGGCGCTCACCTCATTTGCCGAATTGCACCGGGCTTCGCTGCTGGTCGTCGGCCTGGGACGTACCAAGGTCATCGATCGGCTGCTGGGCGACGAATCGGCGCTGCGCATTGCACGCATGACGCAAACGCCGCTCTATGCTGTCGCGCCAGGGTGCGCGACACATGCGCGCCGCCTCGTGATCGGCACCGATTTGAGCGCGACGAGCATGCGCGCCGCGCAGCTTGCGATCGCGATGGCCGATCCGAGGGCCGACGTGACGTTGGCACATGTGCACACGCCAGCCGGGCGCTTCACGCCTGAAGACCGGCTTCGGCGCAACGCGGAGCTGCTGCAAGAACGCTTCTCCGGTCGCGTCACGCCGGTCGACCTCACGGGCGACGCCGCAAGTGAGCTGCTTGGCCTCGCGGCATCAGTCGAAGCGGATGCAATCGCGATCGGCGCGCACGGATACGGCGATGCGCAGCGATGCACGCTCGGCCCAGTGGCAACGCGCGTCGTTCGATGCGCGCCGTGCTCGGTCCTTCTCACGCCGAGCTGATCGCGGACGGCGGAACGACGGAAGTGCAGATCCCTCGCCTGTGGCTCGGGATGACACGCATGCAAGAGAATTCCCGACACAGTTTCCGAATCTTCACCGACAGTTCTCTAACACGCGGTCCTCCATCATTCGAGTGACTCGATAAGACTCGCTCACGACTGGAGGAAGTCATGCAAACCGTCGGCATTCCGTCCGCGCTGCCCGAACTCGGTGTTCGCGCCAGCCGCACCGCGCCGATCCTGATCGCGACTGACGGACGCGGACAGTCGGACTCGGCAATGATCGTCGGGCGCATGCTCGCCGAATCGCCGAACGCGCTTCGCCTCGTCACCGTCGTTCGCCCGATCCCTGTGATTGCCGAAGCTCCAGTCCCGGTGCCGCCGGAGATCGAAGAGCAGCGCCGAGATTCGATTCGCGGCGACATCGCCACGCAAATGCTTCGCACGTGGGACGATGAATACGACGTCGAGCTCTACGAGGGCGATCCAGCGACGGTCGTCTCGCGCCTCGCGCATCAGGCAGGCGCAACGATGATCGTCGCGGGCCTTGGACGTCACCGCGTCACCGATCGCGTATTCGGCGACGAAACCGCGCTCCGGCTCGTGCGGCTGTCGGACGTGCCAGTGTTCGCCGCCGCGAACGGACTCACGCGGGCGCCACGGCGCATCGTCGTCGCGGTCGACTTCAGCGAGACGAGCCGTCGCGCGGCGCGCCTCGCCCTGGAGGTCGCATCCACGAACGCGACGGTGCACCTCGCACACGTGGCGCCGCGCGACAGCGCATTCGAAGAGTGGAAAGGGCACGGCGCCAGCTACAAGGACGACGCGGCCGCCGCGCTGCGGACACTGCGTGAGCAGCTTCGCGTGCCGCGTGGTACCGTCGTGCAAACAGTGCTCTTGCAAGGCGACCCCGCAACGGAGCTGCTCGCGTTCGCCGCGAGCGTCAATGCGGAGCTCATCGCGACAGGAAGTCACGGCCACGGGTTCGTGGCGCGTCTGCTCATCGGCAGCGTGGCCACGCGCATCGTTCGGTGCTCGACGTGTAGCGTACTGACGGTACCCCACGCGGCTGCAATGACGCGTGCGCGAATCACCGCCGAGCCGCCCGTGGCCGTGGCGCTTCCCACGAGCGAGTGGTCGTCGCAGCTCGACGACTTCTCGCGACGCAACTTCGGGCGGCGGGGTTCGCTCGAGGTCGACGATCCCGACATCGGCGCGCAGGCGCAAGAGACGGCCTATCCATTCCTCGGCGCGACGTTCGACGCCCACGATCAGAAGGTCGAGCTGATGTTCGGCCACGTTGGCCAGGGCAAATGCCACCTGACGCGCAACATCGGCGGCATCTCGTCGATCGACATCCTGCGCGACGACCACGGCCGCGACCTCGCGAT
>Ga0070681_10000868_pt1 | contig 25466 bp, 25 predicted proteins | sample KBSC83BmetaG_FD_65650 | JGI IMG/M metagenome (GOLD analysis project Ga0070681, IMG submission 65650) | Corn rhizosphere microbial communities from Kellogg Biological Station, Michigan, USA - KBS C8-3B metaG | ecosystem: Host-associated > Plants > Roots > Rhizosphere | place: USA: Michigan...
AGCAGGTCGCGCAGGCGGGTGAGTAGGCCGAGGCGCTTGCCCTTGTCGGTCCAGAGTTCGACGTCGAGCCTGAGCACCGGGACGACCGTGTTGCCGTCGACCGTGCGCAGCACGCGGCCGACGCGCATGACGACGACGGACGGCCGCAGCTCGGACGGCTTGAACGACGCGCGCGAGAGGGTCAGCGGGCCGAGGAGGGCACGGGCGGGCCGGAGGACGACGGCCCACGGAACCTGGATCGCCGCTCCCGTCACCGGCGTGACCGTAAGCGACCCGAGCGCGGCTTCGCCCTGGGCGATCGTGATCGGCGGGATGTGGAGGGCGATCCTGGCGACGGCGCCCGGCTCGATCTCCGTCCGGCGCGGCGTGATCCCGAGACGGACGGCCGGATCCGTCTGCCGACCGGCGGCGATGTAGACGGTGAGCCGCCGGCCGGAGACGTTGCGGAGCCGCAGCACCTCGTTCCCCCGCCAGCCCTCGACCGTCCCGCGGCCGAACGTGAGGAGCGGCGGATCGGCGACGAGCTCCGCTGCAGCCGAGCGGCCGACGTCGAGCATCCCGGCGCCCTGGGCGGCCGGCGGTGCCCCGTCGAGCGGTCTTGCACCGCCGACGAGCAGCGCCCGCAGCCTCGCGGCGCTCGCATCGGGCCTCGCTTCTGCCAGCAGCGCCGCCGCGCCGGCGACCACCGCCGCCGCCGCGCTCGACCCGCTGACCGTGGCGAAGACCGAACCGCCGTCGGGAGCGGCCCCCGGGTCGGCGGTCGCCAGACCGACGCCCGGGGCGAGCAGGTCCGGCTTGATCCCGCCGTCGAACGCGAGCCCCCACGACGAGAACGGCGCCGGGGCCGTCCGCGCGTCGTCGCTCGCCCGCGGCGTTGCGATCACGACCATCGCTCCCGGCTCGGTGCGCAACGCAGTCGTGACCTCGTCCGGAAGCACGACCACGGGGACGGCGATCCTCCGGTCGAGCGCGATTGCACCGGGCGCGACGGGACGGCCGTGGAGGATGACGGCGTCCGCGCCGGCGTCGGCGGCCGCACGCGCGGTGACGGCCGGGTCGACGCCGGCGGCCGCGACCGCGGCGCGGTCGGCCACCTGCGAGAGCCCGCGCCGGAAGAAGGCTGCCTTCGCCGGGGCGGACGGCGCCAGGACGAGTGTCTGCGCAGGTGGTGCGCCGCCGACGAGCGGAACGAGACGGTCGAACAGGACGCGCAACCCCGCCCGCACGACCACCCTCACCTCGGTGAGGCTGCGGCCGGCGTCCGCCGCCCCGACGGCGAGGGCGTCCGGGGCTCCGGCGGGGCCGCCCACGCTCCCGAAGGCAGGGCCGGCCGGGCCGTCGTTCCCGGCCGCGCCGACGACGAGGGTGTCCAGGCGCAGCGCGCCGTCGACCGCGCGCGCGAGCGGGCCGTCCGTGAACGCGGCGAAGGGCTCCACGAGTGGGACGAGCGCGACCCGGGCGGCGTCGTGCGCGTCGCCGTTGCCGTCGGGGTCGACCGCCCGCTCGAGCCCGGCGAGCAACTGGTCGGTGCGCGCGTAAACCGTGTAGCCGCCGCGTGCGTCGGCCTGCCACCCCGCCACCCGGAGCGGCAGGACCGTGGCGGCGGGCGCGACGCCGGTCACGCCGGCCGGCCCGCCCGCCCCGACGAGCAGGCCGGCCATCTCGGTTCCGTGGGCCTCGAGCGTGGACGGGTCGGTCGGCTTCGCCTGTGCCTGCGCGCTCGGCTCGGTGCCGACGATGTCGAGCCCCGGAAGCACGTGCCCGTGGAGATACGGGGTCGCGGCGTCGACGCCGGTGTCGAGCAGCGCGATCAGCACGCCGCGTCCGGCGATGCCGGCAAGGCGGACGCCGGGCCGCGCGGCGGAGGCCGCAGCCTGCCGGAGCGCCCGGGGCGAGAGCGTGGCGGGAAACGCCACTCGCACCGGATAGACGCCCTTGACGCCCGGGGTGCGCTCGATCAGGGCGATCGCGCGGGGATCGAGGACGGCCGAGAAGCCGTTCAGGGTGCGGGTGAAGCGGAACTCGGGCCTGATCGAGACACCGGCGCGCCCCAGGTCGGAGATGAACTGCTGCTGCGCCGCCGCGGCGCTCGCCGTCCAGCGCCGCTCCTCGCCGTCGGTGGCGAGGCCACCCGCGCGCTGCACACGATCCGCGAGCGAGAAGGCGGTCAGCACGACGAGGACGCGCTGGCCGGTCCCGACCTCGGCTCTCGCCCCGCCGACGAGACCGTTCCAGGCGGCGGCCGACGCGAGTCGGGTGGGCGTGACAGGCGGTGCTCCGCCGCCTCCCTCGGGGACGACCAGCACCGCCGCCGCGACGATCGCGGCGAGCACGACGAGGCCGAGGGAGCTACGCCACCGCATAGGCGTCCAGGCGCAGCGGCTCGGCCGACGGCTCCGTGTACCGGGCTGCGGAGGCGATCATCGCGCCATTGTCGGTGCAGAGCTCCAGGGGCGCGGCGGCAGCGTCTGGCAGGGCGGCCCTGAGCTCGGAGTTCGCTGCCACGCCCCCGACGATCGCAACCCGGTCGGCGCCCAGCCGTTCCGCGGCCTCGAGCGTCCGGCCGGCGAGCGCCCGCACGATCGCGTGCTGGTACGAGGCGGCAAGATCGGCACGGCGCGCCTCGAGCTCCTCCGGAGCCAGCTCCCGAACGGCGTAGAGCAGCGCGGTCTTCAGCCCCGAGAACGAGAAGTCGAAGTTCGGAACGCGCGCGACCGGGAAATCGTAGGCCGCGGGGTCGCCGGTGCGGGCGAGCCGGTCGATCTCCGCGCCGCCCGGGTAGCCGAGACCGAGCAGGCGGGCCCCCTTGTCGAAGGCCTCACCGGCGGCGTCGTCGAGCGTCGTCCCGAGCACGCGAAAACCCGCGTGATCCTCGACGTCCAGCAACAACGTGTGCCCTCCGCTCGCGAGCAGGCAGAGGAACGGAGGATCGACTGGGGCGGGCCGGAGGTACAGCGAGGCCACGTGCCCGTGCAGGTGGTCGACCGGGACGAGCGGAATGCCGCTGCCCCAGGCGAGACCCTTGGCAGCGGCGAGCCCGACGAGCAGCGCGCCGATCAGCCCCGGCCCCCGGGTGACGCCGATCCGGTCGACCTGCTCGAGCGTGACGCCGGCCCGGTCGAGGGCCTCCCGCACCACGGGCGAGACGAGCTCGAGGTGCCGCCGCGAGGCGACCTCGGGCACGACCCCGCCGAAGCGCGCGTGCAGCTCGGACTGCGAGGCGACCACGTTGGACCTGATCTCGCCGTCGCCGGTGACGACCGCGGCGGCGGTCTCGTCGCACGACGTCTCGATTCCGAGAATCACCCGGCGACGGAGTCGCGGACCGCAGGGTCCTTCCACATGATCAGCGCGTCCTCGCGGTTGTCCGTGTAGTAGCCGCGGCGGACGCCGCGAGGCTCGAACCCCAGGCGCTCGTAGAGCGCGATCGCCGCCGTGTTCGACACCCTGACCTCCAGCGTGTAGCCGCGGCGGTCGTCGGACGCGGTCAGCTCGAACAGGCGGCCGAGCAGGGCCGAGGCGATGCCCATCCGGTGGCGGTCCGGTGCGACCGCGACGTTCATCACGTGCCAGGCATCAACGTATCGGGAGGTGATCAGGTAGCCGAGCAGGCTCGGCTCCTCGAACGCGCCGAGGCAGATCGAGGACGGCTTCGAGAGCTCGCCGGCGAACATCGAACGCGACCACGGCGTCGGGTAGGCGCTGCGCTCGATCTCCTCGATCGCGGTCAGGTCGCGCAGCTGCAGCGGGCGGATCTCGATCACGCGGGTGCCTTCTCGGCGTCCGGAGCTCGCACGTAGACCGGCTCGACGAGCTCTGCCGGGCCGCCTTCGCCGGCCAGCCCGGCGTGAAAGCGGGCGCGGGGGATGTGGAGCTCGCTGTCGTCGGGCGGGACGGCGCCGCCTGCGTCCTCGATCGTGTCCCGGTAGCGCACGGCTCCGTCGCCCACGTACGTTCGGCCCCTGTGCACTTGGAGCGCGTCCGGTGCCAGGGACCGGACACGGCCTGAAACGACGGTGAAGATCTCGCCTCGCTTTGCGTCGATGACGGGTGTCGCACCGGGCGATCCCGCGGCGAGCGCGTCGAGCGTGGATACCCCGGCCACGGGCAGGTCGAGGGCGAGCGCAAGCCCTCGGGCGGTCGCGAGCCCGATCCGCACGCCGGTGAAGCTTCCGGGGCCGACCCCGACAGCGAGGAGGTCGAGATCGCCAGGGGTCAGGCCGGCAGCGCGGAGCAGCTCGTCGGCCTCCGCGAGCACCTCGGACGCACGTCCGATCCGCTCGCCCAGCACGTCGCAGTCCCGGACGAGCGCGGTCGTCGCCACGCCGGTCGCCGTGTCAAAGGCCAAGGTCAGCACCGGTTCTGAGAAGACATGTCCTCGAGCACGATCAGCCGCCGCCTCTCGTCCACGTGCCGTAACCGTACCCGGACGCGTGGATCGGGCAGGGAGCCGCCGGCCGCCTCGGGCCATTCGACGAACACGACGGCGTCGTCGAAGTACGGCTCGAGCGCGCCCCACTCGGCCTCGGAAACCCCTTCGAGCCGGTACAGGTCGAGATGGGCGACCGGCACGCGGCCCTCGTAGCGGTGGCCGATGGTGTAGGTAGGGCTCGTCACCGGCTGCGTCACGCCCAGGGCGCGGCACGCCCCGCGGACGAAAGTCGTCTTCCCGGACCCGAGCTCGCCGGAGACGGCCACGACGTCGCCGAGCTCCAGACGGGCGGCAAGCCGCGCGGCCACCGCTTCGGTCTCCTCGGGCGAGCCTGTCTCGACCCGGATCAGAAGAGACCGAGCTGGACGGCGACCGGCGCCGGCTCGGGCTCGGCGAGCAGCTCGGCCAGCGGCTCGATCGGCTCCACCTCGCGGTCCAGCAGCGCCGGGATCCGCGCGAAGTCCTCCTCGAGCACCTTCAGCATCGCCGGGGTGTAGAGCGCGGCGGCCGGGTGGAAGATCGGGAAGATCGTCACCGACATCGAGCCGTAGGTGGCCGGCTGCGGCTGGCCGTGGACGCGCGTGATGCCGGTCTCCTTGCCGGTCAGCTGCTTGGTCGCGTGGTTGCCGAGCGTGGCGATCACCTTCGGACGGATCAGCTCGATCTGCTTGAACAGCCACGGCTCGCAGGCGTGCTTCTCCTCGGGCAGTGGGTCGCGGTTGCCCGGCGGCCGGCACTTGAGGGTGTTGACGACGTACACGTCGGCACGAGTGAGCCCGATCCCGGCGAGCAGCTTGTCGAGCAGCTTCCCGGCCTGGCCGACGAACGGGATGCCCTGCTGGTCCTCGTGGAAGCCGGGCGCCTCGCCGACGAACATCAGGTCGGCATTCGGGTGGCCGTTGCCGAACACGACGTGCGTCCGGCTCTGACTCAGTGCGCACCTCATGCAGGTCGAGGCTTCGATCCCGAGCGCGTCCAGCATTTCGACGCGGCAGTCTACGCGACGAGACGGACGGTTCTTCCAGCCGGCTGCAGCAGGCAGACGGCTAGTGGCCGCAGCCGCAGGAGCCGCCGCAGCAGCCGCCGCCGGCCGCCGTCTGGCCGAAGCTCGGCGCCGACTCCGCCCCGTGCGTGGCGAAGACCGAGAACTGCTTCTGCACCTTGGCGCTGGCGCAGTCCGGGCACTTCGGCGTCTCGCCGTTCCGGACGAGCTCTTCGAAGTGCGACTCGCACTTCATGCAGACGTATTCGTAGATCGGCATCGCAGGCGCAGTGTAGACATACGGGTGTGTGGACCGCCGAGCAACTCCGACCTCGGCTCGAGGGTCGCGTCGTCACCCTCGAGCCGATCGAGCAGGGGCACGTCGAGGGGCTGCGCGCGGCGGCGGCGGACGAGCGCGCCTGGACGTGGATGACCACGCGGGACACGGAGGCCTGGATCGCCGCAGCGCTCGCGGCGACCGAGATGCACCACTTCGTCGTCGTCAGAGAGGGCGAGGTGATCGGCTCGACCAGTTACCTGAATGTCTTCCCGGAGCATCTCCGGCTGGAGATCGGCAATACCTGGAACACGCCGTCGGCCTGGGGCACCGGCGCGAACACCGACGCCAAGTACTTGCTGCTCCGGCATGCCTTCGAGACGCTCGGCGCCCGCCGCGTCGAGTTCAAGACCGACGCGAAGAACGAGCGCGCGCGGGCGGCGCTCGCCGCGATCCCCAGCGTGTTCGAGGGCATCCATCGCAAACACATGATCGTCCGTGACGGCGAGCGCCGCGACTCGGCCTGGTACGCCGTGATCGAAGACGACTGGCCTGACGTGAAGGCTGCGCTCGAGCGGAGGATCTCGACCGGCCGTTAGACTGCTCCTGCCCGGTATCCCCTGCGGAACTGGAGCAATCGAGATGGTCGACAGCGTCAACGTGATCGGTCGCGGCCGCGCGGGCTCTGCCCTGAGCGCCCGCCTGCGCGAGCGCGGCGTCGAGCTGCGCGACGGCAGCGCCGAGCTGGTCCTCCTGTGCGTCCCCGACCGGGCGATCGCCGAGGTCGCCGCCGGGATCGAGCCCGGGCCGTGGGTCGCGCACGTCAGCGGGGCGACGCCGCTCGCGGCGCTCGACCCGCACCGGCGGCGCTTCTCCGTCCACCCGCTCCAGACCTTCACGCTCGACCGCGGGCCGGAGCAGCTCGACGGCGCCTGGGCGGCGGTCACCGCCGAGACCGACGAGGCCCGCGCGCTCGGCCGCGAGCTGGCGACGACCCTCGGCCTGCGCCCGTTCGAGCTGGCCGACGACGCGCGAGCGCTCTACCACGCGGGCGCTTCGATCGCCTCGAACTACCTGGTCACGCTCTACCGCTCGGCCTCGCGCCTGTTCGAGGACGCCGGTGCGCCACCGGAAGCGCTCGTCCCGCTGATGACCCGCACGATCGAGAACGGCTTCCAGCTGACCGGGCCGATCGCGCGCGGCGACTGGTCGGTGGTCGACGCGCACATCCGCGCGCTGCACGATGCCCATCCCGAGCTCGAGCCGATGTACCGCGCGCTCGCCGAGGTGACGGCGGCATGAAGATCACCCGGACGATCGCGGAGACCCGCGCCGCGCTGGCCCCCGGCCGGGTCGGCCTCGTCCCCACCATGGGCGCCTACCACGCGGGCCACGTCTCGCTGTTCACCGCGGCCCGGGAGGAGAACGACCTGGTGGTCGCGAGCCTCTTCGTCAACCCGGCCCAATTCGGCGATCCGGACGACCTCGACCGCTACCCCCGCGACGAGGCCGCCGACGCCGCGATCGCCGAGGAGGCGGGCGTCGACGTGCTCTTCGCCCCTCCGCTCGAGGAGCTGTACCCGCCGGGCTACGAGACGTGGGTGGACGTGACCGTTGCCTCGCAGGGTCTCGAGGGCGCGCACCGGCCGGGTCACTTCAGGGGCGTGGCGACGATCTGCCTCAAGCTTTTCAACATCGTCCGTCCCCGGCGGGCGTACTTCGGCCAGAAGGACGCACAGCAGGTCGAGGTCGTGCGCCGGATGGTCCGCGACCTGGACCTCGACGTCGAGCTGCGCGTGCTGCCGACGATCCGCGACGCCGACGGCCTCGCCCTCTCTTCGCGCAACGGACTCCTGTCCCCGCAGGAGCGGGACGCGGCCCTCGCCCTCCCCCGCGCCCTCGCCACCGGCGATCCGGCCAAGGCGCGGGCGCTGCTCGACGGCCTCGACGTCGACTACGTCGAGGTCGCGCCCTTCGACCCGCCCACCCTCGCCGCCGCAGTGCGCGCCGGCTCCGTCCGCCTGATCGACAACGTCCCTCTCCAAGGAGACACTCCATGAGCGTCATGCCGCCCGATTTCGGCCGGGCATGGCCGGCTTTGCCGGACATGCGTCCAGCCTCTGCCAAGCTGCCGCTGCCCGAGCTCGCCGCGATGAAGGCGCGCGGCGACAGGATCGTCATGGTCACCGCCTACGACGCGCCCGGCGCGCGGTTCGCCGAGGACGCCGGCATCGACATCGTCCTCGTCGGCGACACGGCGGCGATGGTCGTCCTCGGCCACGAGGGCACGACCGTGCCGGTCACCGTCGACGAGATGCTTTTCCTGACGCGGACGGTCTCGCGGCACTCGAACCGGCCGCTCGTCGTCGGCGATCTGCCGTTCGGCTCGTACCAGGTCTCGGATGAAGACGCAGTGCGTACGGCGATCCGCTTCGTCAAGGAGGGCGGCGCAGACATCGTCAAGCTCGAGGGCGCCGGCCCGATGGTCTCGCGTGTCAGGCGGATCGTCGAGGCCGGGATCCCCGTCATGGGCCACATCGGCCTGACGCCGCAGTCGGCGACGATGCTCGGCGGCTTCAGGACGCAGGGCAAGACGGCGGAGGCGGCGCGGCAGCTGCTCGTCGACGCGCGCGAGCTGGAGGCTGTGGGATGCTGCTCGATCGTGCTCGAGGCGATCCCTGCGCCGGTCGCCGGCCGGATCACGCGGGAGCTGTCGATCCCGACGATCGGGATCGGCGCCGGGCCGGACTGCGACGGCCAGGTGCTCGTCTACCACGACCTCCTCGGGCTGACGGAGGGCCACCTCCCCCGCTTCGTCAAGCGGTACGCGAATCTCTCGCGGGAGATCCGTGACGCGCTCGAGGCCTACGCCGCCGAGGTTCGCTCCGGGGCGTTCCCGGGCGGGGAGCACACCTACTCGATGTCTGACACCGAGCTGGAGGCCTTCGCGAAGACGACGTAGGTCCAGCCGGGCCGCCACCCAAACGGCGCGTCGACCAGCTGCCCGAGCGGCGCGCCGTTCACGAGATGGTCGAGTGCCCAGCGGTTGGCGGAGTGCGCGATCACCACGATCCGCTCGCCGTCGTGACGAGCCGTGACGTCCTCGAGGAACGCGCGCGTCCGCTCGACCACCTGGCGGTAGCTTTCGCCGCCCGGGAACAACTCCTCGACGTGACGGCGGCGAACGGCCGCGACCTCGTCGACGGGCGCGCCGTTGAGCTCGCCGTAGTCGCACTCGCGCAGCCGCGGGTCCCGCCGCACCGGGATGTCCGTGCCGTCGAACGCGATCTCGGCCGTCTCGACCGCGCGGCCGAGATCCGAGACGTAGACGGCGGAGATCCGGTCGTCGCGGCGGCGCCGGCCGAGCTCGGCCGCCTGTTCGCGTCCGCGGGCAGACAGCTCGCCGTCGAGCCAGCCCGTCGCGATCCCGTGCTCGTTGTCGACGCTGGTCGAGTGCGTCTCGTAGACGAGCTCGACTGCCACCGGCTCAGAAGACGACGAACAGCAGCACGATCAGCGTGAGGACGGCACCCGCAATCGCGAGCGAGGCGAACGTGCGCGGCCAGCGCCAGCCGTTCAGCGTCCGGACGCCGATCACGAGCAGAACCAGCGACCAGGCGAGGAAGCCACCGTCCAGCACCCGGAAAACGACCTCGCGCGCGCCGTGGTCGGAGCCGCCGTCGCGGAACGAGTCACCGCCGAACATCGCCAGCCGCACCGGCCAGACGAAGATCAGCTCGACGACGAACGGCGCCGTCGCGAGCGCGACCACGTGCCGCGCCTGCCGGAAGCTGGCGGCACTGTCCGCCGTGCGTCCGCCCAGGTAGACGGCCCCGCCGACGATCCAGAAGTTCTGGATCGCGACCAGTAGCCCGGCGACGATGCATTCCATGAGCAGCAGCAGATAGCTGTTGTTGTTCTCGAAATCGTCGAAGAAGCGGCCCGCGGTGCTGGTGGTGAGGAAGACGGCGATGCCCGAGACGAAGACGAGCGCGGTGAGCGGCTCCTGCCGCGCCGCCGCTGCCTCGGCGGAGTCGTCGCGAACCCAGACGAACACCGACGTGGGCGCGGCCAGGACGCGGGCCAGGCGCAGCCACCACTCCCGCTCGGCCTGCCCCGTCGGGACCTCCACCTTCACGCTCATGCGCTCAGCTTATTTCGTGGCGTCGAGGAAGAGCGCGATCCCGATCAGGCAGAGGCCGACGATCGCAAGGACCAGCTGCTGGCTCCGGTCTCTCGACGAGAGCGAGCGCTCGTAGAGCCCCAGCGGCCCCACCCTCCACCGAACGCCGCCGTCGACAGCGTGGCGACCATCCCGCCGCCGACGATCAGGAAGAGCTTGACGAGGTCGTGTCGGCTGGTCCAGCCGGCCAGCTCGCCGATCAGCAGGACCAGCCCGGTCGCGACCGCCAGTGCGACCGCGAACCGCACGATCCCGACGAGGACGATCCCGTACCAGGTGGTCGGCCTGGGCAGCAGCCGCCGGCGCCGCCGCCAGCGGTCGCGCAGGGACGGCTTGCCGACCTCGAGCTCGCGATGGCGGAGCTCGTCGCCGATCGGGGTCAGCGATCGGCGCCGCGGGCCCTCGTCGAAGGACACGGGGCGAGTGTCTCAGACGAGCAGGTCGACTTCCACGAGCGGCGAGCCGGCGGTCCAGGCGTCCGCCTGGGCAGGACGCAGGCGCTCGAAGATCGCCCGCCGCTCGCGGTCGACGACCGGGAGCGCCCGTGCCGGGACGTCCGCCTCGACGTCGCGCTTCAGGTGGATCCTGAACACCGGGTTCTGCTCACGTGGCTTCGCCACGTGAGGCAGGGCACCGGCCGCGCGAAAAGCAACCCCGTCGCGGCCGGCTTTCGCCCGCCAGTCCCCGCAACCGGAGAGCCGGTCGGGTAGATGGTGTTGCCGCCTGGGCGTCGCTAGATCAGGCGAACAGCTCGCGATCGCGGATCCGGCGCGCGTCCGTGTAGTCCTTCTTCCACCACGGCACCTCGCCGGGGGCGCGAGGCGGCTTCCTGAGGACGAACGGCTCGCCGGCCTTCTTGTACGCGCTCTGGCTGACCCGGAACTGGTAGTGGTCGCAGATGCGCAGGGCCTCGATCATGAACGACACCGCGATCCGACGGTCCCGGATCCGCAGCAGGTTCTCGCCGTTCTTCGTGTCGGCCGGCGAGGAGAAGTTGTACGAGCCGAGGTAGAGGCGGGCGGTCGGCTTGTCGAAGTCGATCACCACGAACTTGTGGTGCATGCGGATGCCGCCGCCTCCGGTCGGCTCCGCCGAGAAGGGCGGCGGGACGCCCTTGCGCAGCTGGGACGGGTAGACCGGGGCGACGTTGCCGTCCGGCTGGACGAAGTCGAAGCCGCCCACCCTGCGGTCCGAGATCCCGTAGACGAAGACGTCGTCGCGCGCGGTCATCGCCTTGATCGCGTCCAGGACCGGGCCGGGCGTCTGGTAGAGGAACGCAAGCGAGAAAAGCAGCGACGAGGTCGTGTGCTCGCCGATGTCCTCGGCGATCGTCGCGAGCAGCGCGTTCGAGGGAGAGTGCGGTGAGAACGCGACCCGCGCGTCGATGCCGGTCAGGCCGAGGTCGGTCCACTTGGCCGAGTCCGTGTCGCCGAAGTCGTGAGGCGGCCCCTGCCAATACGCCTCGAACGCCGCGCGGTATGCCGCCACCGCGGTCGCGCCCTGGAGCACGAGCGCGTTGTTGTTCTGGACGTAGAGGCCGCGCCAGCTGAAGTTGGTCGAGCCGCACACGACGGTCCGGCCCGTCGGGCCGTCCACGACGATCACCTTGTTGTGCTGCAGGTTGAGCACGTGCTGGCGCTTGACGTTTTCCTCGCCGGCGGTGGCGGTGAGCTCGCCCGCCGCCTTTGTCTCTGCCGATCCCGGCTCGCCGTGGGCGTCGCTGTCGTCGACGATCACCCTCAGCCGCGTGCCGAGCTTCTTCAGCCGCGACACGATCTCGGGCTCGTTCAGGTCGTACGCGATCACGCAGACCTCCGCCTCGTGATCCGCGATCGCCGCATCGAGGACGTCGAGGATCGCCCGCCGCGCCTCGAAGCCCATCCAGGCGAGCGCCTTCGCCTCCTTCGGATGCGTCGGGACGAAGTCCAGGCCAGCGTCGGCGTTCGCGGGCAGCAAGGTCGAGATCGGCCCCGCTGACTCGTAGAAGTCGACGAACGCCTGTGACGCGACGAAGCCGCGCGTGAACGCGACGTTCAGCACACCGGGATAGGTCTCGCGGCGGAGCTCGATCGCGACCGTCTGGGCCTCGCCGTAGCCGAGCGCGTCGTCCGCGCCCATGAAGACCGGCGTCACCCGGTAGGTGAACTCGCCGAGCAGGTCGGCGTTGCGGGGAAAGTGCACCCAGCGGAACTTCTGGATCGGGGATTGCAACGTCGACAGCTGGTTCGGGTTCAGCGCACCCCCTGCGGTCGGGAAGGCGAGGCGGTTCCTCAGCGGGTAGAAGCGGTCGCCGTCCGGCTCCCGGTACTCGATCGCGAAGCCGACGAAGTCGTCCGGCGGCGCGTCCTGCTTCCAGTTCATGGCCAGGAGCGCCATCCCGTCCCCGCGGTGGACCTTCAGCGTGAAGAGCGCGTTCGCATTCGCGCCCGAGACCTGGAACTCAGCAGCCATCGAGCGTCGTCCTCACGTGCAACACGGCACGAAGTATTCAGGGTGCCGACGTCCTGTCAACCGCCCCGGGGCCATCACCTCACGCGACCGGCTGCGGCAGCTCGCCGCGCACCCGCGGCCGTTCGGGCCATGGCGCTCTTCGTGACGTTCCGCACCCAGTCTCTGAGACTGGGGCTGAAACGTTTGCGGGTCGATTCGTCCACAGGATTCCCGCGGCCCGTTCGCACCTCGCCGGAGCGAGCTCCCCCGGGGCGCGGACGAGCCCGGCCCGATGCGGTCAGAACTAGGCCGCGGCCGCTGCGGCGGCTGGGAGCAGCTCGCGCAGGAACTGCCCGGTGTACGAGCCCTCGGCCTCCGCCACCTGCTCGGGCGTGCCGGTCGCGATCACCTCGCCGCCGGCTTCCCCGCCCTCGGGACCGAGGTCGACGATCCAGTCCGCCTGCTTGATCACGTCGAGGTTGTGCTCGATCACGAGCACGGTGTTCCCCGCGTCGACGAGCCGCTGGAGGACCTCGAGCAGCTTCTCGATGTCGGCGAAGTGGAGGCCGGTGGTGGGCTCGTCGAGGATGTACAGCGTCTTGCCGGTGGCGACCTTCGACAGCTCCTTCGAGAGCTTCACGCGCTGTGCCTCGCCGCCGGACAGGGTCGTCGCCGGCTGGCCGAGCTTGATGTAGTCGAGCCCGACGTCGTGGAGCGTCTGCAGCTTCCGCCGGATCTTCGGGATCTTGGCGAAGAAGGACAGGGCCTCCTCGACCGACATGTCCAGTACCTCGGAGATGTTCTTGCCCTTGAAGCGCACCTCGAGCGTCTCGCGGTTGTACCGCGCGCCCTTGCATGTCTCGCACGGCACGTAGACGTCGGGGAGGAAGTGCATCTCGATCTTGATCTGCCCGTCGCCCTTGCACGTCTCGCACCGCCCGCCGCGCACGTTGAACGAGAACCGTCCCGGCTTGTACCCGCGCACCTTCGCCTCCGGCGTGAGCGAGTACAGCTCGCGGATCGGCGTGAAGAGGTCCGTGTACGTCGCCGGGTTCGAGCGCGGCGTCCGCCCGATCGGCGACTGGTCGATGTCGATCACCTTGTCGAAGGCGTCGATCCCCTCGACCGACTCGTGGTCGCCCGGCTTCGTGCGCATCTTTTGCAGCCGGTTCGCGCACGCCTTGTAGACGATCTCGTTGACCAGCGTCGACTTGCCCGAACCTGACACGCCCGTGACGCAGACGAGCTTGCCGACCGGAAACTCGACGTCGATGTCCTTGAGGTTGTGCTGCGACGCTCCGCGCACGGCGAACGACCCGAGATCCTCCGTCCGGCGGTCCGGCACGGCGATCGCCCTGGCGCCCGAGAGGAACTGGCCGGTGGTCGACGTTCGCGACCGCTGCACCTTCGCAGCCGTCCCCTCGGCGACGACGTGGCCGCCGTGCTCGCCGGCCCCCGGCCCCATGTCGACCAGCCAGTCGGCGGAGCGCATCATCTGCTCGTCGTGCTCGACGACGACGACGGTGTTTCCCAGGTCGCGCAGCCGCTCGAGCGTGCCGATCAGCTTGCCGTTGTCGCGCTGGTGCAGCCCGATGGAGGGCTCGTCGAGAATGTAGAGGACGCCGACCAGCTGGGAGCCGATCTGCGTGGCCAGCCGGAGACGTTGCGCCTCGCCGCCCGAGAGGGTCGCCGAGGCGCGGTCGAGGTTCAGGTAGCCGACGCCGACGTCGTCGAGGAACGTCAGCCGTTCGTTGATCTCCTTGACGATCCGCGAGCCGATCAGCTGCTCGACCTCGGTCAGCTCCAGCCCGCCGAGGAAGGCGAGCGACCGGGTCACCGACATCTTCGTGAACTCGTGGATGTTGAGACCGCCGACCGTGACCGCCAGCACCTCGGGCTTGAGCCGGGCGCCGCCGCACGCCGGGCACGGCCGGAACGACATGTACTCCTCGATCCGCTCCCGCTGCTGGGAAGAATCGGTCTCGCGGTAGCGACGCTCGAGGCTGGGGACGATCCCCTCGAAGTTGAGCATGTACGAGCGCTTCCGGCCCATGCGGTTGCGGTACTGGACGTAGATCCGCTCGCCCTTGGTGCCGTACAGGAACAGGTCCTGCTGGGCGGTCGTGAGGTCCTGCCAGGGCTTGTCCAGGTCGATCTCCCAGCGCTCGGCGATCGCCTGGATCACCGATTCGTAGTAGCCCGAGTTCCCGACCGACCAGGGCACGAGCGCGCCCTCGGCGATCGAGAGCGACGGGTCGGGGACGAGCAGGTCGGGATCGATCTCCTGCTGCGCGCCGAGGCCGGTACAGCGCGGGCAGGCGCCGTGCGGGGAGTTGAACGAGAAGATGCGCGGCTGCAGCTCGGGCAACGACACCCCGTGCTCGGGGCAGGCGAACCGCTCGGAGAAGGTCAGCTCCTCACCGTCGACGACGTCGATCACGACCAGCCCCTCGGCGAGCGCAACCGCAGTCTCGATCGACTGTGCGAGCCGCGTGCGCAGGTCTTCCTTCATCACCAGCCGGTCGACGACCACCTCGATCGTGTGCTTGAACTTCTTGTCGAGCTCGATCTCCTCGTCGAGCAGCCGCTGCTCGCCGTCGACCTTCACCCGGGTGAAGCCCTCGGCGCGCAGGTGCTCGAAGACGTCCTTGTACTCGCCCTTGCGGTCGCGGACGACCGGCGCGTTCACCGTGAACCTCGTCCCTTCCGGCAACCGCAGCACCTGGTCGACGATCGCCTCGATCGACTGGCCGGCGATCGGGCGGCCGCAGATCGGGCAGTGCGGCCGGCCGACGCGCGCGTACAGCAGGCGCAGGTAGTCGTAGATCTCGGTGACGGTGCCGACCGTCGAGCGCGGGTTCCGCGAGGTCGTCTTCTGGTCGATCGAGATCGCCGGCGAGAGCCCGTCGATCGAGTCGACGTCGGGCTTCTCCATCATCTGCAGGAACTGGCGCGCGTAGGCGGAGAGCGACTCGACGTACCGGCGCTGCCCCTCGGCGTAGATGGTGTCGAAGGCCAGGCTGGACTTGCCGGACCCGGACAGGCCGGTGATGCAGATCAGCGCGTGCCGGGGCAACCGGACGGTGATGTCCTTGAGGTTGTGCTCCCGCGCGCCGTGAACGACGAGCTCGTCCGCAGCCATCGATCCACCATTCTACCGCGCGAACAGACGTTCGCTCACGATACCGGAATCCGTTTGGACAAGCGCCTCACGGGAGAGAACCATGGGCAATGGGCGACGTCGCACGAAAGTCCTTCGTCGCCACGGTGGTCGCAGTCGCCGTGGTCGTCTCGGCGTTCGCCCTGTGGCACCTGAAGGTGCTGATCGCGCTCTTCCTGCTCGCGATCGTGATCGCGTCTGCGATGCGCCCGGGTATCGAGTGGCTGCACAACCGGCGCGTGCCCCGGTCGGTCGGACTGTTGATCCACTACCTGGGCCTGATCGTCGCGGTCGGCTTGCTGCTCTGGCTGATCGTGCCGCGCGCGCTCGACCAGGTCCGCAACGCATTGGGCACGTTGCCGACATCCAGCTCCGACGTCGCCCGGGCTGCGCGCAACTCGCACGGCGTGAAACACGAGATCCTCGTCGCGATCCAGCATCGGCTCGAGCAGCTGCCGCACGGCACGAATCTGATTCATCCGGCAGTCACCTACGGCCGGACCGCCCTCGAGATCCTGATCGCCATCTTCCTCGTGTTCGCGATCGCCGCCTACTGGGTCTTCGAGAAAGAGAAGGCGCAGACGGTCGTGCTCAGCCTGGTCAAACGCGACAAGCGGAGGCGGGTCCGCGACACCTGGGATCTGATCGACGCGAAGCTCGGTGCCTACGTCCGCGGCATGCTGCTGATGATCGTCTTCGTCAGCACCGTGCTCTCGTTCGCGTTCTGGCTGATCGGTCTACCGTACTGGCTCCTGGTCGGCGTCTTCGCCGGCATCGTCGAAATCGTGCCGATCGTCGGCCCGCTGATCGCCGGCGTGGCCGCGATCGGCCTCGGCTTCACGGTGTCGATCGGGGCGGCGATCGCCGCCGCGATCGCCGTCTTCGGCCTGCGTCTCCTCCAGGACTACGTCGTCGGGCCGAGGGTGCTCGGCCACGCCGTCGGCCTCTCCCCGCTGATCGTGCTGGTCACGGTCACCTCGGTCGGCATCCTGATCGGCCCGGCGTACGTCCTGCTGTCGACGCCGTTCGCGGCGGTGCTGGCGACGATCATCGACGTCGCCGTGTTCGAGAAGGACCCGGCGAAGGAGGACGTGCCGGCAGTGATCTTCCCGGCGAAAGACGCCGAAGCGGGCTAGGCCCGGCGCCAGCGGCCGAACACCAGGCCACCGACCGTGAATCCCAGGCCGAACGTGCCGACCGCGAACGCGCCGATCGCGACCGCCTTGCGCCAGCTCGACATCTGGCGCCAGCGCCCGAGCGCCTCTTCCTCATCGGCGGTCAACTGCTCGCCGCGGCGCTGCTTGCGGAGTGCGCCCCCGGCCCGCAGGCCGAGGTAGAGATCCTCGACGATCTCGGCCGGCTCGTCCGTCACGACGATGAGTTTATAGGGTGGTTCGGCCGTGGCCGCGCGGATTCTCCACGTCTCCGACCTGCACTTCGGCGCCCGCGAGAGCCCGGACGCGGCGGCTGCGCTCACGGTGCTCGTCGAGCGTCTCCGACCAAGGCTGGTCGTCGCCAGCGGCGACCTCACCCACCGCGGGCGCCGCGAGCAGCACGAACGGGCGGCCGCCACCCTCCGTGATCTGGCTGCTCCCGTCGTTGCCGTTCCCGGCAACCACGACATCCCGTACACGTTCCCGGCGCGGTTCACGCGGCCGTGGGAGGAGTTCGAGCGGCTCTGGGAGACGACCCGGCCGGTGTACGCCGATGACGACGTCGTCCTCGTCGGGATCAACTCGGTGCGGCCCTGGCGCCACCAGTCGGGCGGCGTCCGCGACGACCAGCTCGAGTGGGCTGCCTCGCAGCTCGCCGCCGCGCCGCCGGACGCCCTCCGCATGGTCGCCCTGCACCACCAGCTCGGAGGCGCCCCCTGGCGGACGCGTAAGCGGCCGGTCGCCCGGCGCGACCACGTGCTCGGCACGCTCGTCGACGCCGGCGCGGAGCTGATCGTCTCGGGCCATACTCACCAGGGCGCGATCGCCGAGCGGCACGAGTTCGAGGTCTGGTCGGACGGGCAGGCGGGCGCGGTCGTGGCGACAGCGCCGGGCCTCGGGCAGCCGAGACCGCACCGCCGCGGCGAGGCGCGTGGCCTGCTCGTCTACGACGCGGATCCGCGCTCACTGACCGTCCAGACGTACATCTGGCGAGAAGGCGGGTGGCGGCTGACAGCCGAGCGCCGGTTCCCGCGCGGAACCAGTGCGCTCGGCTAGTAAAGGCGGGCGGTCCGCGAGCGCGCGAGCGGCCCGCCGCTCGCGTCGAGCGCAACCACGGCCGCATAGCGAGTCCGGGGCGGGACGGCGAAGCTCGTCTCGAAGCCTCGCTTCGGATGGACGCCGCTCGGGCTGAGCGCCCCGGACTTCCGCCCGGTCTCGAGCCCCCAGGCGGCCAGCGCGGTCGAGCCGTTCCAGCTCGCGTAGAGCCGGGCCGCTCCGGCCCCCTGGCGGTAGGCCTTGAACGCCGGCGGCACGCCGGGATGTGCGGCCCAGGGGAACCGGAAGACGCGGTAGTTCTGGCCGTGGGTCGGCAGGTGGGCGTCGAGGCAGACCCGGCCGTCGGCGTCGTACTCGGTGAACCACCCCGTGATCCCCCAGGTGACGAGCCGGTTCGCGTTCGGCAGGAGCTGGTTGCTCCCGGTCGCGAACGCGAAGAGCGGCCGACGGTGCCGGATCTCCCGCTTCAGCGCCACCTGCCGGCGCCGCTGGTCGACCGCGAGCACGATCGCCCGAGATTCCGGTCGCCGCCCGTCCGGCCGCGGCCCGTTGTCGAACAGGCTGATCGTCCGGCCGCCCTCGTGCAGGCGCGCATCGTGCTGGAAGCCGAACTGCGTTCCCTTGCCCATCGAGAAGTCGCTCCGCGTCCCGCCCAGGCGCCACAGGACGCGTCCCGTCCGACGCGAGATCTTGTACAGCGCGCATGTGTTGCGGGCGGAGACCAGCAGGTTCCCGTCGTGATCGACCTCGATCCCGTTGATATGGAAGTAGTCGAACGGCGCGCCGAGCTGGTCGCTGACGGTCTCCGTGACGGCGACGTGGTCGAGACTGCGCCACTCCCAGAGCAGACGGCCGCTCGGGACCGCCAGTTCCTGGACGACGCCGCCGTAGACGAGGCCCGCGCTCGGGCCGCCGACGGCGGTCAGGTCGGCGGGCCGCGTCTCGTAGGCGGTGACGAGCAGTGTTCCGTCCTCGGTGAGCAGGACCTCGTGGAAGTCCGGCCGCCGACGGCGTGCCGACGAGAATCGCGCGACCTCGCGGTATGACGCGTCCACGATCACGTACTCGCCGACCTTGCCGACCCCGAACACGTAGCGGCCCTCCCACCAGCTCAGCACCGGCTTGCCCCGCAGCAGCCCGGCGCGGAAGTCCATCACCGTCCTCGGCGTGGCCGGCCGGAAGTAGACGGGGTCGCCACGATCGTCGGCGATCAGGCCCCCGCGCATGCCCGGGCCGGACGAGGGCGCGAGGAACAGGAGACCGTCGGCGGTTCCGTGGGCAGGGGAGGCGATCGTGATCACCGGCGGCCGGAGGTCGGGACGGGTGACGAACCCGTGGACGTCCGGCCTGCGCGCCGCCTCGGCGTTCTCGAGCAGGTGGAGCCCCCGGCCCGGGAGCCCGCCGAGCAGGGTGAGCCCGGCTCCGGCGCCGATGCCCCGCCGGAGAAGGTCCGTCCTGGTCAGCCCGCCCACAGACCGCGGATCATGCCGCAGTCCGGCCTAGGCGGTCACGGCGACCAGCTCGCGGCGCAGCTCCTTGATCTCGTCCCGGAGCTTGGCGGCGTACTCGAACCTGAGCTCCTCCGCTGCCGTGAACATCTCCTCCTCGAGCTCGACTACGAGGCGTTCGATCTCCTCCGGCTTCATCCCCTCGACCTCGGACTTGCCGCGGCGGCGGCGCGACGGGACCGTCGGCGACTCGAGCATCAGGAACTCTGCGATGTCGGAGACGGCCTTCGTCACAGACTCGGGCGTGATCCCGTGCTCCTCGTTGTACGCCAGCTGCTTCGCTCGGCGGCGGTTGGTCTCGTCGAGGGCACCCAGGATCGCCTCGGTCATCTTGTCGGCGTAGAGCAGGACCTTCCCGTTGACGTTCCGAGCGGCGCGGCCGATCGTCTGCACGAGCGCCGTCTTCCCGCGCAGGAAGCCTTCCTTGTCGGCGTCGAGCACGGCGACCAGCGAGACCTCGGGCAGGTCGAGCCCCTCGCGGAGCAGGTTGACACCGACCAGCACGTCGTACTCGCCGAGCCGCAGCTCGCGGATGATCTGGATCCGCTCGAGCGTGTCGATCTCGGAATGCAGGTAGCGCGCCTTCACGCCGGCCTCGAGCAGGTAGTCGGTCAGGTCCTCCGACATCTTCTTGGTCAGTGTGGTGACGAGGACACGCTCGCCCGCCTCCTCGCGCCGGCGGATCTCGTTGAGCAGATCGTCGATCTGGTTCTTCGTCGCCCGCAGCTCGACCTCGGGGTCGACGATGAAGGTCGGCCGGATCAGCTGCTCGGCGACGACCTTGGAGTGACGCAGCTCGAACGGCCCGGGCGTCGCCGAGACGAACACGAGCTGCGGCACCTTGCCGAGGAACTCGTCGAACCGCAGCGGCCGGTTGTCGAGCGCGGACGGGAGCCGGAAGCCGAAGTCGACCAGCGTCTGCTTGCGCGAGCGGTCGCCCTCGTACATGCCGCCGAGCTGCGGGACGGTCTGGTGCGACTCGTCCACGAAGACGACCAGGTCGTCGGGGAAGTAGTCGAGCAGCGTGAACGGGTGCGAGCCCTGCGGACGGCCCTCGAGGTGGCGCGAGTAGTTCTCGATGCCGTTGCAGAAGCCGAGCTCCTTCAGCATCTCCAGGTCGTACTCGGTGCGCTGGCGCAGCCGGTGCGCCTCCAGGAGCTTCCCCGCCTCCTCGAACTTCCGCACCTGCTCGTCGAGCTCGTGGCGGATGTCGTCGACGGCGCGCTCGACGGTCGGGGTCGAGGTGACGTACTCGGTCGCCGGCCAGATCACGAGGTTGTCGAGCCGCGCGTAGACCTCGCCGGTCAGCGGGTCGAAGTGGGAGATCGACTCGACCTCGTCGCCGAAGAACGAGATTCGGTAGGCCGTCTCCGAGTTCGCGGGCTGCACCTCCATGACGTCGCCCTTCACCCGGAAGCGGCCGCGCGCGAGCACGGAGTCGTTACGAACGTACTGGCTCTCGACCAGCGTCCGCAGCGCGTCGTCGCGGTCGGTCGTCTCCCCCACCTCGAGCACGAGCACGCGGCCGCGCCATTCCTCCGGCGAGCCGAGGCCGTAGATGCAGGAGACCGACGCGACCACCACCACGTCTCGTCGGGTGAAGAGCGCCGAGGTGGCCGCGAGCCTGAGGCGCGAGATGTCGTCGTTCCGGGACGAGTCCTTTTCGATGTAGAGGTCGGCCTGCGGGACGTAGGCCTCCGGTTGGTAGTAGTCGTAGTACGAGACGAAGTACTCGACTGCGTTGTCCGGGAAGAACTCGCGGAACTCGTTGCAGAGCTGGGCGGCCAGCGTCTTGTTGTGCGCGATCACGAGCGAGGGCCGGCCGACCTTCTCGATGATCCAGGCCATCGTCGCCGTCTTGCCGGTGCCGGTGGCGCCGAGCAGCGTCTGGTAGCGCTCGCCGGCGGTGAGCGAAGCGGCGAGCTGGTCGATCGCCTGCGGCTGGTCGCCGGTCGGCCTGTATCCATCGGACGTTGTTAGGTCGGGCACCGTGACCACAAGGTACCGGCGTGGGTCGGCCGATTCACATCTCCTCCCCGGCCTGCCTCCGTAGTGCCGTTTGCAGGGTCGCCGCGGCCGGCCCCCGTGCTAGATGGATGCCGTCGACCTCGACGGCCGGCATCACCTCCCGGACCGATGACGACGTGAACGCCTCTTCGGCCTCGAGCAGATCGGAGAGCGGGAACGCGCCCTCGACGACCTCGAATCCCGACGCCGGCGCAGCCTCGAGCAGGACCGCCCGCGTCACGCCGGCGAGGATGCCCAGGCCGACCGCAGGCGTGAACAGCGTGTCGCCGCGTCGCCACCAGACGTTCGTCACCGGCCCCTCCAGCACGACGCCGTCGTCGCGCACGAACACCGCGTCGTCGGCGCCGCGTCTGCGTGCCTCGGCTTCGGCGGCCATGTTCACGGCATAGCTCGTCGACTTGACGCCGCCAAGCAGCCACGGCGCCTCCGCACGCACGCCGAGCAGGGAGATCAGCGAGATCCCGCGCGACCGGCGCGCCTCCAGGTCGGCCGGCAGCGAGCTGACCAGCGCGAGCGCCACGGGCGCGTCCGCTCCCTCACGCCCCGGCGTCAGGTAGAGGCGCAGCATGGCCTCGGGCTCGCCCGCGGCCGCGAGCGCCTGGGCAGCCAGCTCCTCGAAGCCGTCCGGAAAGGCGATGCCCAGCCGACCGGCCGACGCTCGCATGCGCGCGAGGTGCTCCTCGAGCCGGAACGGGCGTCCGCCGTAGACACGCGCCGTCTCGAACGCGGCGCGCCCGCGCAGGAGCGCCTCGTCGTCGGCGAGCAGCACGGGCTCGTCCACCGGGACGGGGCCGCGCCCACCCACCGCCACAGCGAGCAGCCTCAACGGCGAACCGCGTCCCGCAGGGGCGCCCCGATCGCATCGAGCAACGGCCGCGCCTTGACAAGCGACTCCTCGATCTCCGCCTCCGGGTCGGACTCCCAGACGATCCCGCCGCCGACCCAGAGGTGGATGCGATCCTCCGCGACGGCGAACGTCCTGATCGTGAGGGCGAGGTCGAGGTCGCCGTTCGGATGGACGCGCCCGATCGCACCCATCGAGGCTCCGCGCCCGACCGGCTCGAGCGCGGCGATGTGGTCGATCGCCGCGATCTTCGGCGCACCCGTCACCGAGCCGCCCGGGAACGTCGCCTCCAGCAGCTCCGCCAGGCCGACGCCATCCCGCAGACGTCCCTCCACCGTCGAGACCATGTGCACGACCCCCGCGAGCTCACGGCCGGCCATCAGCTCGGGCCAGCGGATGCTGCCGGGCTCACAGATGCGCGAGAGGTCGTTGCGCTCGAGGTCGACGATCATCACGTGCTCGGCGGCGTCCTTGGCAGAAGACAAGAGGTCGGTGCCAGAGCTTGCTCTGGCTTCGACTCCGTTTCCCGCGAGCGTCTCGCCGAGCGGGCGCGTGCCCTTGATCGGCTTCGTCCAGACCCGCGACCCGCGGCGCGCGAGGAAGAGCTCTGGCGAGGCCGAGACCACCGTCCAGCCCTCGCCGGGGAACGGTCGCGGCTCGAGCGGACGCAGCGAGGCAAGCGCCGTGGCCAGGCCAGCCGGATCGCCTCGGAACGGCGCCGAGAGGTGCTGTACGAGGTTCACCTGGTAGACGTCGCCGGCCGCGATCGCCTGCCGCACGGCCTCGACGGCCTTCGCGTACGACGCCTCGTCCCAGGTCCGCTCCCAGTCGCCGACCCGATAGCGCCCGCCCGCCGGCACCCGCTCGTCGGCGCCCCGGACGCGCACCGCCCCGAGCGGCAGCGGGCACGGCTCGGGCGGATCGGGGACGGACGTCCGCCGGAGCGTCCGGGAGAGCCCGTACCCGAGGTAGAGGTCGGCGACGAGCCCGTCCGCGCCGCCCTCGAAGAAACCTTCGCCGCGCAGCTCGCGCTCGACCTCCGCGATGGAGCGCAGTTCCTTCATCCGGATCTACGCTAGCCGCTTCGGGTCGGCCCGCCTCACGAAACTGCGATCGCCTTCCCCTCGGCCGGCTCGTCCGGGTCCTCGGTCGGCGGCAGCTCGCGCATCGTCGGGATCGGCGACGGCAGCAGCCAGAGGAAGCCGAGCATGCCGCCCGCGACCGCGATCCAGAGCGTCGTCCGGACGCCGATCACGCTCGCGAGCACGCCGCCGAGGAACGCGCCGAGCGGCCGCACGCCGTAGTTCACGACCATGTAGGCGCCGGTGACCCGGGCCCGGAGCCGGTCGGGGACGAGGGCGGCCTTGATCGCAAGGGAGGAGATGTCGAGCAGCATCACGCCGAGCCCCGAGCCGAACTCCGCAAGGAAGAGACACGCGAGCACGAGCCAGTGCGGCCCGCCGGCGAGCGGGACGAGCACGAGCGGCGCCGGAAAGAGGACGCAGCCGACGACGTAGGTCGGGCCGATCCCGATCCGGCGGGAGACGCGGCCGGTGATCAGGGCACCGACGACGGCACCGGCCGCCCCGAGCCCGAGCACGACCCCGAGCACGCCCGGACCGACGCCGAGATAGCGATTCGCGTACAGGACGAACAGCGCGAAGAGGACGAAGTTGAAGAAGTTGATCGTCGCGGACGCGGCCAGCGAGGCGCGGATCGCCCGTGAGTGGAGGATGTAACGCAGCCCCGCCGACAGGTGCCCGCTCTCGGCCCGTTCGGTCGGCGGCTCCTGCGGTCGGATCAGAGCGAGAGACAGGGCAGAGCCGAGGAACGACAGGGCGTCGGCGGCGAGGGCAACCGGGGCCGAGAGCAGCTGGACGAGCGCGCCGCCGAGGCTCGGCCCGACCATGCCCGAGAGCGCCCGGCTTCCCTGCAGGAGGGAATTCGCCTCGACGTACCGCTCGCGCGGCACGAGCACCACGAAGAGCGTGGTGTAGGAGACGAAGAAGAAGACACTGAGCAAACCGGTCGCGAAGCCGACCACGTACAGCTGCGCGAAGGTCAGCACCCCGAACGCGTACGCGATCGGGACGCTGGCGAGCGCGGCGGCGCGCCCCAGATCGGCGACGATCATCACCCGGCGGCGCCGGCCGGCGCGGTCGATCCACGCGCCGGCGTGCAGCGAGAAGAGCAGGTTCGGGAGCAGTGCGACGGTGACCAGGTAGCCCATCTGGGCCGGCGTCGCGTCGAGCGCGAGAACTGCGACGAGCGGCAGGGCGATCAGCGTGATCTGGTCGCCGACCAGCGAGATCGCCTCGCCGGCGAAGAACGTCCGGAACTGGCGGTTGTCCCGGAGCAGCTCCGGGACGAGCCTCACGCGCGGACGATCCTGATGTCGCCGCTCATCGTCGCCCCCTTGACCTCGACCAGCGGGCCGCCGGTGGCGACCTCGACCCCGCCGAGCTCGACCTCCGAGATCGTGTCGCCGCTGAGCGACTTCGCGTCGACGAAGAGGCGCGAGCCTTGCCTGATCCCGATGTGGACGTCCCCCGACGCCGACTTGACGTCGACCGAGCCTTCACCGATGGAGCCGATGTGCATGTCCCCGGAGGCGGTGTTCAGCGACACCCGCTTCGCCGCCTCGGCGATCTGGACGTCGCCCGACGCGGATCTGATCGTGCTGCCGCCCGCGGCCGAGCCCACCTGGACGTCCCCGGAGGCGGTGTTCACCTCCGCCTTGCCGCCGACTGCGCCGAGCTGGACGTCGCCGCTCGCCGACCGGACCTTGGCCTCACGCTCGACGTCCTCCACCTGCACGTCGCCCGACGCCGTGTTCACCTCGATCGCACCGAGACGGCCGGTGGCGCGGAAGCTCGCGGAGGCGATGTTCGCGTCGACGTCCGATCCCAGGGGGGCGCGGACGCGGATCTCGTACTCGTCGCCCTTGAAGCCGAATCGCTTGCGGCCCTCGATGACGATGTCCCGCCCATGCTGCTCGACCTTCAGGTTCTCGAGCTCGCCGCGAATCGCCTCGACGTCGACCGTCGTCTCGGCGGCTTCCGCCGTCTCGACCTCGATCCGGCCGGCCCCGATCGCGAAGCGCAGCTTCGGCGGCTCCTTGGTGGCGAAGTCGTACCTCACCGTGCCCACTTCCTCCGTCGCGACGTGCCGCGGACGCGCGTGGGCCGAAGGTCGACTCGGTCGTTTCGACGGTCTGACGTCTCCCATTCCGGCAGATGTCCGAACAGTCCGGGTTGGTACCTCATGCCTCCTCCTTTCAGCTCTGGCCGTAGCCGGTCAACCGGCTGCCGATGCGGCCGCCCGATGCGACCGCGCTCGTCAGCCCCCTGGCCAGGGCCTTGACGATCCAGGTGTTTGCGGACACGCCCTCCTTCGCCGCCGCGCCCTCGAC
>Ga0070681_10000870_pt1 | contig 25432 bp, 26 predicted proteins | sample KBSC83BmetaG_FD_65650 | JGI IMG/M metagenome (GOLD analysis project Ga0070681, IMG submission 65650) | Corn rhizosphere microbial communities from Kellogg Biological Station, Michigan, USA - KBS C8-3B metaG | ecosystem: Host-associated > Plants > Roots > Rhizosphere | place: USA: Michigan...
CGTCGGGTGAATAGAACAGTTGCAGGACGGCGAACGCGGGCCGCCCGAGCGGCGCCGTCGCGACCCTCGAGAGCGAGACGGGGAGCGCCACGTCGGCGACGATCGCCAGCGCCTGCCTGGCGCCCTCGTCGACCGCCTCCGCGACGAGCTCGGCTGCGCGCGGCAACGCCGCCGACACGTCGCCGAGACTCGCAAGCTGGGCGGGCACGCCGTCCGCGTTGACACGCCAGAAGATCCCCGCGCGGGCACCGGTCGCCGCGGAGGCGACGCGCAGCGCCTGCTCGGCGGTGCGGTTCGCATCCCAGCCCGCGGCGAGCGCTTCACCAGCCAACTCCAGCCAGGCGAGCCGCCGGAAGCCGACCGCCGAATGTTCGCCCGGGGCAAGTGTGCGCACGGCGAGCCCGACCTGGGCGGCCGCGAGCGCGGCGAGCGACGCATCGTCCTCGCCGAACGGCTCGCGCCGAACGACCTCGACCGCGCCGACGAGCCGCTCGCCGGCGAAGGCGGGAACGGCCAGGACCGCGGCGCCGGCCTGCTCGGCGACCCGGAGCACGACGCCGGAGGCCAGGCCCTCGGCCAGACGGTCGGCGCCGACGCGGGTCCCGGCCACCTCGGCGGCGAGCGCCGATGCCTCAGGCGCGACCGACCGGGCAACGAGCTCGCCGTCGTCGCCGACAACCCTGATCGCAACGAGCTCCGCGCCGAGCGCCTCGGCGGCGCCGGCCGCGATCGCGGCGAGCGCCGGCCGCAGCTCGCTCCCCGACGCGACCTGCTTGGCCGCTTCGGCAAGCGCCTCGATCGGCGGCCGCTGGGCTCCGACGGCCATCGTGGAGACGATAGTGCCTTACAATCCCGCGGATGGCCCAGCCGGCCCGCCAGACTGCCCCCGACCTCGACGACGCGCCGTCGCTCGATCCACTTGCGATCGAGCGGAACTACCGGCGCGAACGTGCGCGCCGGCGCGCCCGGATCGAGCGCAAGAGCAGAGCGCGGCGCTCGGGTGTCCGCTTCTTCGTGACGCTGCTCGTGCTCTCGTTCGTGACCGCGTTCGTGATCCTCGCGGCGTGGCACGAGGTGCAGACGCTCTTCGGCGTGTAGTGATGTGGCCGGTGACGTTGCTGGCGAACGTTGCCGGTCGCATCACTACTAGGGGTGGGGTGTTTCCCGCTCCCAGGTCGTCCCGTTGCACATCGGGCACTGCGGAAGCGTCGACTGCACGGTCACGCCGTAGCCGCAGGACGAACAATGAAACGCGCCGGTAGCCGGGGCGCCGGTCGTGACAAAGTCGACGTACTCGACCGGCTCCGACTCGACCTTCTGTACTCCATGACGCACCTTGACCCCCCTCGGGTGACCGTTCGAACATCCTCCGACCGGGTTCTTGCCCATACTTACGCCCGTGGAAACGCCTGACTTCTTCGACCTCGAGACTCCCGCGCCCGGAGAACCGGCGGGCACCTACGCCCGCCCCGCCGCCTCCGGCCTCTGGGCGGCCGGTGAGCGGATCACGTGGGTGGCCGGGCTCATCCTCGCCCTGTCGTCGTTCATGGACTGGTACGCGGGGTCGGGCGTCGGCGTCAAATTGGCCGTGATCGGCTGGCAGAGCGGCGTCCTCGGCAAGCTCGTGTTCTTCATCGGGCTCGCGGTGGTCGCGATCGTGGCGCTGCGCGAGCTGGGGTTCGAACTGCCGCCGTCGGTGCCCGAGAGCCTGCTCGTCCTCGCGCTCGGCGCGCTCGCCGCGATCTTCGTGCTGATCCGGATCATCTCCATCCCCGACGCGGTCCTCCCCGCCGACGGGCGCGGGATCGGCATCTGGATCAGCTTGCTCGCGAGCCTCGCGGTGATCGCCGGCGGGTTGCTGCGCGCAGCAGAAGAGCTATAGCCACACGGCGGCGGCGCCGGATCAGACGGGAACGAGTTGCTTGGCGCGCTCGATCAGCTGCTGCGGGTCGAACGGCTTGCCGACGAAACCTCGTGCTCCACGCTCTTCTGCATCGATCGCTGAACGCTCGTCGACCTGGCCGCTGAACATGATCACCGGGATCGAGCCGTGCCGCTCCTGCATGCGCTGCAGCATCTGCCAGCCGTCGATGCCCGGCATCACCACGTCGAGCAGCACGAGGTCCGGCGCGCTGCCTTCGATCGCAGCGAGCGCCTCGTCCGCGCTCGCGGCCTCCCGCACCGTGTACCCCTCCACCTCGAGATTGATCCGCATGTACTCGCGGAGGCGCGCGTCGTCGTCGACGACGAGGACGAGAGGGCCGGCGGTCGCCCCGCCCGGGCCGGAGCGCTCGAGGAACGCCTCCAGGTCGCGCCGCCGATAGCGGCGGTGACCGCCGGGCGTATAGAAGGCGGGCACGCGGCCCTGATCCGACCACTTCCGGATTGTCGACTGGGCGACGCCGAGGAACTTCGCAGCCTGGCCGAGCGTCAGCCAGTCCGGCTCGGTCGTCGGCGCCCGCCTACTGGGGTACGTCACGCCGAAAAAGTAGCCAAAGCTTTCGCTATCTAAACCCGTTTATGGGTTTTGCACCGTAACCGTCACCGTTTCGCGTGCGGCCGGCGCGAGCGGTAGGGGCTTCAGCGTGCGGACGAGCGTCTGGGTCCCGCCGGGTTGCGGATTGTCGTGCAGCGACTCGCCGACCGCCACCCCGATCGCGAAGACGACAACCGCCCCGACGGCGGCGGCGATCAACTTCTTCACGGTCGGTAGTCCACGGCGCCGCGCGCATAGGCGTGGAACGCGGCATCCGCGATCGTCCCGGGCTCGACGGGAGCCGCGCCGTCGGGATCCGCGTCCTCGAGCAGCTCGAGCACCCAGCCGTCCGCGCCGCCGTAGGCAACGGCGAGCTCGTCGAGGGTGAACGACTGTCCGAGACGCCGGCGCAGCGCATCGACGACCCGGTCGGTGCCTTCGACGAGTTGCCGGTATCGCCGCCGGTCGCCGCGCGCGTCCTCCAGCCGGCGGTTCCCGTCCCGCCACTGCTGACGAACAAGCTCGAGGTCAGGCGTCATCGACGGGAGTACAGCAGGACGAGGGCCACAACGACGGCAGCTCCGCGACGATACGGTCGCCGAGCTCGTAGCCCGGCCGCGCGAGCGCGAAGGCCGCGTGCGCATGCAGGCATTTCAGGCTGCCGGCGCGCGTCGAGCCGCCGATGCCCGCGGCGAGCTCGGGCCGTTCGCGCCGCTGCGCTTCCTGCGCGGACGCCAGGCTCGCGGCGAGCCCCGGGTCGTCGCTCGCCGCGCGCGACCAGCGCTCGACGCCGCCCGCGGCCTCGAGTCGCGAGATCGCGGCGACGAGCTGCGGGCACGTCACCCAGAACTGGGTCGGGAACGGCTGGCCGGCGTCATCGAACGGTGCCTGCTCCGTCACGGCCGGCCGGCCGAACGGACAGCGAACGACAACACCGCGAAACGCCCGCGGCGGACGCCCGAGCTGGCGCTCGACGATCTCTTCGTCGGTCAACGATTCCGGTGTCGCCACGCGGACACACCGCGCACGATGAATAGCTGCTCGTTGGGACGCACGAGCCCGAGCATACGTCCCTGGCGAATCAGCTCCGGGCCGGTGTTCGCGAGCGCGATCCTCTTCTCGAGCTGCGCCTTCTCAGTCGACAATGCGTGGACCTGCGCGTGTCGTGTCTGGAGCGCCTGCTTGGTGCGCAGGTACGTGTGGATCGGCCGCCAGTAGAGGAACGCGACGAGCGCGAGCGCGCCGATCGCGAGCAGCCGGGTCGGGCGCAGGCGGATCACGCCTCCCGTTTCGGCGGCCGCAGCCGCCGTCCTTTAGGCGATGTCGACCTTGATCACGTTCGTCGACCCGGGCAGGTTGACGGCAGTGCCCGCGGTGGTGACGACGCGGTCGCCGCTCTCGATCACGCCGCACTTGAGCGCGACCTCGAGCGATCTCGTCCAGAGGTCTTCGACGTTCTCGGTCTGAGGCATCAGCACCGGCGTCACGCCCCACTCGAGCGCCATCTGCTGCACCGCGGTCTGATGGTGCGACAGCCCGACGATCGGCCGACGCGGCCGCAGGCGCGCGACCGCCGACGCGGTGCGCCCGGTGAACGTCGGCACCAGGATCGCGCTCGCACCGAGCGTCTCGGCCAGGTCGCAGGCGCCGTTGGACATCGCGCGCCCGACCGTCGTCTCCTCACCCGGCTCGGGCAGCTGGTGCCGGTAGCCCATCGACGGCTCGACCGCGCGTGCGATCGAGTCCATCGTCCGCACGGCCTCGACCGGGTAGTTGCCGGTCGCCGTCTCCGCGGAGAGCATGACCGCCGAGGTGCCGTCGAGAACCGCGTTCGCGACGTCGCTCGCCTCGGCGCGCGTCGGCTCGGCGTGCTCGATCATCGACTCGAGCATCTGCGTGGCCGTGATCACCGGCTTTCCGACCTCGAGGCAGCGCAGGATGATCCGCTTCTGCAGCAGCGGCACCGTTGCCGCGCCGATCTCGACGCCGAGATCGCCGCGCGCGACCATCACCGCGTCCGCTTCCTGCAGCACCTCGTCGAGCACGGCGACCGCCTCAGCCTTCTCGATCTTCGCGATCACGCGCGCCGGAGAGCCGTGCTGGCGGATGATCGCCTGGAGGTCCCGCACGTCCGCAGCGGCGCGCACGAAGGACAGCGCGACGAAGTCGACGCCCAGCCCGAGCGCGAACGTCAGGTCGTCGAGATCCTTCTTCGTCAGCGACGGAATCGGGATCGGGACACCCGGCAGGTTGACGCCCTTGTGCGACTTGACCTCGCCGCCGACGACAACGCGACAGAGCGCACGCCCCTGGTCGACGGTCTCCACCGTCAGACGCACGAGCCCGTCGTCGATCAGCACGTCGTGCCCAGGCCGCAGCACCTCGCCGATCACGGCCGGCGCGACCGGCAGCTCGCCGTTGACCGCCACCTGCTCGCCGACGACCAGGATCTCCTCGTCCTTCAGCAGGATGCGCGGCGCCGGCAGATCGCCGATGCGGAGCTTCGGCCCCTGCAGGTCGGCGATCAGCGCGAGCGGCTTGCCGACTTCCTCCTGCACCTCGCGCACCATCCGCGCGCTGGCGGCGTGGTCGTCCTGCGTGCCGTGCGAGAGATTGAGCCGGACGGCGTCGACCCCCGCGTCGACGAGTGCGCGCATCGTGTCGTGACTCGACGACACGGGCCCGATCGTCGCGACGATCTTCGTCCTACGGCGGACAGCAACCATGTCCCCGCAGCGTACCCCGACCGTCTCATCCTGGCGGAGGACGGCAAATCCTCCTATGCGCCGACGACACGCCACACGCGCGGGCGTAGCCTCAGCGCATGATCGGAACTGCAGCTCATCGGCTCGAAGCACACGCCTTCGTACGCGGCGAAGGTCGCCGCAGGATCTCGCTGACCGAGTACCGCGGGACATGGGTCATCCTTGCGCTCGGCGCCCGGCCGTTCGACGTGCTCGAGCTAGCGTCGCTCGAGGAGTCGTTCGCCGCCGACGGTGCCGTCGTGCTCGCCGCGACGCCGGACGACTGGCACGAGGTCGCCGCGCGGTACGCCGACGAACCCGTTCGCCTGCCGATCCTCTCCTCGGTCGAGGAGGCCCGCCGGCTCACCCTGATCGTCGACCCGGGCGGCGTCGTCCGTCACATCGGCCTGCGCCGCACGGCCCGCGAGACGCTTGCGGCCCTCGAAGGACTGCTCGCCCCCGCGGCTATCGCCGCGTAGCGCGCGGGAAGGCGTCCCAGCCCGGATAGACCGCCCGGGCGCCGAGCTCCTCCTCGATCCGGAGCAGCTGGTTGTACTTCGCAACGCGGTCCGACCGCGCGGGTGCACCCGTCTTGATCTGGCCGGTGCCGAGCGCCACCGCGAGGTCGGCGATCGTCGCGTCCTCCGTCTCGCCGGAACGGTGCGACATGACCGCCGTGTAGCCGTGGCCCTGCGCGAGGCGAACGGCCTCGATCGTCTCGGTCAGCGTCCCGATCTGGTTCACCTTGACGAGGATCGAGTTGCCGACCCCGCGGTCGATCCCTTCCTGCAGGCGCGCCGGGTTCGTGACGAAGAGGTCGTCACCGACGAGCTGAACCCGCTTCCCCAGGCGCTCGGTCAACGCGCTCCACGACTCCCAGTCGTCCTCTGCCGCGCCGTCCTCGATCGAGACGACCGGGTACCGGTCGACGATCTCGGCCCAGAAGCCCGGCATCTCGGCACTCGACTTCTCGCGGCCCTCGAAGCGATACGCCCCGTCTCGGAAGACCTCGCTCGTCGCGGGATCGAGCGCGATCGCGACACGGTCGCGATGGCCGGCGCGCTCCGCCCCTTCGAGGATCAGGTCGATCGCGTCCTCACTGGTCGCGAGATCCGGCGCAAAGCCACCCTCGTCGCCAACGAGCGTCGAGAGCCCACGCTCGCTGAGGACCTTCTTCAACGAGTGGTAGACCTCGACGCCGACCCGGAGGCCTTCCGAGAACGACTCCGCTCCGACGGGCACGACCATGAACTCCTGCAGGTCGATCGAGTTGGAGGCGTGCGCGCCGCCGTTGATCACGTTCATCAGCGGCACGGGTAAGGTCGAGGCTCCCTCGCCTCCGATGTACCTGTAGAGAGGGACGTGAGCCTCGGCAGCCATTGCCTTTGCAGCTGCCAGCGAGACGCCGAGGATCGCGTTCGCACCCAGGCGGCCTTTGTTCGGCGACCCGTCGAGCTCGATCATCGCGCGGTCGAGGCCCTCCTGGTCGCCGGCGTCGCGCCCGCGCACGAGCTCTGCGAGCTCGCCGTTGACGTTCGCGACCGCCTTCGTCACACCCTTGCCGGTCCACATCCCACCGCCGTCGCGCAGCTCGACCGCTTCGTGCACCCCCGTCGAGGCGCCGGACGGGACGATCGCCCGCCCGAACGCACCTGACTCGAGCCGGACCTCCACCTCGACGGTCGGATTGCCGCGAGAGTCGAGGACCTGGCGGCCCCGAACGTCGGTGATCGTCATGCGAGCTCCTTTGCGCGGTCGAAGTACTCATCCTGTTCGGCGAGCGCGAGTGTCGTCCAATCCTTGCCGTCGGCTGCCGCGAGCGCCTCCGCAGATTCCACGCGCTCGCGGAACCGCTTTGCCGCAGCCCGCAGCTCGAGCTCGGGGTCGACGTCGAGCTTGCGCGCGACGTTCACCGCCGCGAAGAGCACGTCGCCGAGCTCGTGCGGGGAGAAGTCCTCCTTCAGCTCGCGCAGCTCGTCGTCGAGGTCGGCCATCGCGCCCGCGACGTCCGGATACTCGAATCCGACCGCCCGCGCGCGGACCTGCACCTTCTGCGCGTACGACAGCGCCGGCAGCCCTTCGGGCACGTCATGGAAGATCCCGACGCGCCCTTCGACGTCGCGTTTGTGGGCTTCCCAGCGCTCGCGCACTGCAAGAGCGCTAGTGGCCTCCGCGTCACCGAACACATGAGGGTGTCGCGCGATCAACTTTGCGGTGACGCGTCGAGCAGCAGATTCAAGATCGCCACTAGCGTTTTCCTCGAGCAGTAGCGAGAGGAAAACGCATTGGTAGAGCAGGTCGCCGATCTCGTCGAGCAGCTTCGCGTCATCGCCGGCAAACGCGGCGTCTGCGACCTCGTATGCCTCCTCGACCGTGTACGGAACGATCGTCCGGACGGTCTGTTCGCGATCCCACGGGCACTCGCGCCGGAGGCGCTCGGTCAGCGCCTGCAGCTCGACGAGCGCGTCCGCCAGCGACAAGGTGGCTACTGCGTCGTCGTGTTGTTCGTGGTCGTCGCGGTGCAGGAGTCCTGCAGCGGCGCGTACCCGACCTGATACTTGATCTTCGAGCCGTGGCAGTAGCTCTTCGTCAGGCTCGACGAGAAGTCCGAGATCGCTTGTTTCTGCTTGTTACCAATAAGCGTCGTCTTGATCTGCGACGCCACCTGCTTCTCGGGCGTCGTCGACTTCGGCTTCACCGGGCCGAGCGGCTCGATCACGAACCACGCCTTGTACTGCGTCGAGTCGTAGAACGGCTTCACGACCTTGTTGGCGGGCGCCGTGAAGGCCGTCGTGTCGAAGATCGCGACCGTCTGCCCCTTCGAGAACGTCGCCTTGCCACAGTTCTCGCCGCTCGCATCCTTGGCGTACTTCTTCGCGAGCGTGCACCACGCCTTGTCGCCGCCCTTGACGAGCTGCTGGTACACCGATTGCGCGGTCGCCTTGCTCTTCCCGACGAGGATGTAGCGGACGGACCGTGACTCAGGCGTCTGGTAGGTCGACTTGTTGTCGTTGTAGTACTTCTGGACGTCGGCGTCGGAGACCTTCACGTCTTTGACGATCTGCTTCTGCACGCGCTCGGAGATCAGCTGCGGGCGGATGACGTCGGTGCGTACCTGCGCCTCGGTGAAGCCCTGCTTCTTGATCTCGGCGAGATACTTCTTCTGGCTGCCGCCGAAGTACTGCTTCTTCACGAGCGCGATGCGCGCGTCGATGTCGGCGTCGGTCACCGTGATCCCCATGGAGGCCGCCTTCTGGTCGAGCTCGGCCTGCTGAACGAGCAGCGAGATCACGTTGTCGCGGATCGCTTGGTAGTTCGTCGTGCCCTGCTTCGGGAACGCCTGCCCCTGTGCTTTGTAGGCGATCTTCGCCCGGTTGAGCAGGTTGTTCAGGTCGGTCAGCGTGACGTGCTCGGAGCCGACCACGGCGACATCGTCCGACGACAGCTTCGAGCTGCCACCGCCGCTGCCGCAGCCTGCGAGCACGCCCGCGGCCAGGATGATGAGAACAAACGACTTCCGCATATGAGAGAGCGCCGGCTAGGCCGCCTGGCGCGCGGCCAGCATAGCATCGACCAAATCGAGCGCTCCCTGGAATTCACTGCCTCTTAACGACACTTCACGGTTGCCTGTCGAGTAGACGGCGGTCTCCACCTGCGCGCGGAGATCGCGGAGCTCGCCGGAGCCGAGGACGACCGGTCCGACCGACGCCTTCCCACCGCGGAACACCAGGTAGTCGGCGCCGAGCACCGCCAGCTTCAGCTTCGCCTCCTGGATCGCGAACAGGTTCTCGACCGGCTCCGGCAGCGGCCCGTAGCGGTCCTCGGTCGCGACGCGGAGCTCGTGGAGCTCGTCCTCTGACTCGGTCAGCGCGAGCCGCCGGTGCAGGTCGATCTTCAGCGCCTCGGCAGCAATGTACGCGGCCGGCACGTACGCATCGATGCGCGCGTCGATGCGTACCGGCCGCGCCGCCAGCCGCCGCTGGCCCTGAAGGTCGGCGACCGCCTCATGAAGCATCTCGACGTAGAGCTCGAACCCGAGCGCGGCGACGTGACCCGACTGCTCGGCTCCGAGCAGGTCGCCGGCGCCACGAATCTCGAGATCGCGCATCGCGATCGCGAAGCCGGCGCCGAGCTCGGTGTGGTCGGCGAGCGTCGCGAGGCGCGCGCGAGCCTCGGGCGTCAGCTCGTGCGCGTCCGGATAGAAGAGGTACGCGTGGGCGAGCCGGTCGCTGCGGCCGACGCGCCCACGGATCTGGTAGAGCTGGCTCAGACCAAGCTGGTCGGACCGCTCGACGATCAACGTGTTCGCCTGGGGGATGTCGAGCCCCGACTCGATGATCGTCGTCGAGACGAGCACATCCGCGTCGCCGGCGAGGAACGAGATCATCTTGTCCTCGAGCTCGCGCTCCGCCATCTGCCCGTGCGCGACCAGGAAGCGCAAGTCCGGACAGAGTTGCGCCAGCTGCTCCGCGCGTGCGTCGATCGATTCGACGCGGTTGTGCAGGAAGAACGCCTGCCCTTCCCGCTGAACTTCACGCTCGAGCGCCTGCTTGACGAGCTCGTCGTCGTACTCGCCGACGAACGTCCTGATCGGGCGGCGTCCCTCGGGCGGCGTCTCGATCACCGAGATGTCGCGCAGACCGGAGAGCGACATGTGCAATGTGCGCGGGATCGGCGTTGCCGAGAGCGCCAGCACGTCGACCTCGAGGCGAAGCTGCCGCAACAACTCCTTCTGGGCGACGCCGAAGCGCTGCTCCTCGTCGACGATCACGAGCCCAAGCTCCTTCGGGATGACGTCGCGCGACAGGATCCGATGCGTGCCGATCAGTACCTCGACCTTTCCCTCCGTGAAGTCGGCGAGGGCTTGCTTCGTGTCCTTCCGCGTGCGGAACCGCGACACCATCTCGACGCGGACCGGGAAGTCGCGGTAGCGCGCCCTGAACGTGTTCCAGTGCTGCTGCGCGAGCACGGTCGTCGGCACGAGCATGAGCACCTGCTTGCCGTTCACCGCGACCGCGAACGCGGCGCGCAGCGCGACCTCCGTCTTCCCGAAGCCGACGTCGCCGCAGACGAGACGGTCCATCGGGTGCGGTGACTCGAGGCCTTCCATCACTGCCTCGATCGCGGTGCGCTGGTCGTCGGTCTCGCGATACGGGAACTCCGCTTCGAGCCGCTCGACCCACTCGTGCTCGACATCGAACGCGACGCCCGGTTGCGTCTGCCGCTGCGCGTAGAGCTGCAGCAACTCGCCGGCGAGCTCGCGGATGTGCTCGCGCGCACGTGTCTTCAGGTTGTCCCACGCCTTGCCGCCGAGCTTCGAGAGCGTCGGCTCGCGCGTGTCGGCGCCGATGTACCGGCTGACCTTCCCGATCTGCTCGTGCGGCACGTACACGCGGTCGTCGCCGCGGTAGGCGAGTAGAAGGTAGTCGCGCGTGACGCCGGCGACCTCCTTCGTCTCGAAGCCGAGCAGCTTCGCGAGGCCGTGGTCCTCGTGCACGACGTAGTCGCCCGTGCGGAGATCGGAGAAGCTCTGCAGCGCACGCCCCGGCGCGGCCGTCGCGCGCGGAGGCCGCTTGCGGAAGACCTGCGTGTCCGGGAGGAGCGCAAGCCCGAGCTCGCGCCACACGAAGCCGCGGCGCGCCGGCGACACCGCGAAGGCAAGGCCCTCGGGGGTCTCCCCCACCTCGAGGATGTCGGCCGAGACGCGCCGCAGCAGCGCCTGCTGGCGGAGCGCCTCGCCACGGTGCGGGAATGCGACGACGACGTCGAGCTCCTGGCGAAGCAGACCGCCCAGCTCGTTCTCCGCCTCGGAGAGGCCGCGCGCAGCGAACGCCGGCCGTTGCGCGTCGAAGCTGAACGGCTGGCCCTGCGGCAGCTGCGTCATCGACGTCGCGCCGCCGAGCTCCACCGGCTCGAGGCCTTGCTCTTCCCATGCAGCCTGCACCTCGTCGGGCGACCAGACGAAGTCCGGTGGGCGGTCGAACGCGGGTACGAGGTCATCGGGAGCCGCAGGTGTGAGCTCCTCGCCTTCGTCCGGCCCGAGGTCGATCTCCACGAGCTCACGCCGCCGTTCGCCCGCCGGGTAGATCGTCGCGCCGTCGACCGTGCGCAGCGCGCGCTGCGTGAACGGCGAGAACACGCGGATCTGCTCGATCTCGTCGCCGAAGAGCTCGATGCGGAACGGCTCGCGTCCCGTCGTCGGGAAGACATCGACGAGGCCGCCGCGGACCGCGAACTGGCCGCGCTCTTCGACACGTTCGACGCGCTCGTACCCCGCGGACGCTAGGTGCTCGGCGAGCGTGTCGATCCCGGGCTCGTCGCCAATGCCCACCGCGAGCGGTGCAGGCCGCGCCTCGTGCGGCGGCAATCCTTCGGCGATTGCAGCGGCGGACGCGCAGACGAGCCCGCCCTGCTCTACCACCTCGAGCGCCCGCGCACGTTCGCCGACGAGGTGCGGCGGCGGCTCGAGCCCGCTGCCCCAATGCACGCCGCGCGACGGGAACAGCGCGACCCGGTCGTCGCCGGCGAACCAGGCGGCCGCCTCGGCGGCGTCGCGAGCGTCGGCGTCCTCGGGCAGAAGGACGATCAGCCCGCGATCGAGCTCTTCGTGCAGAGCCGCGAGGAGGAGCGGCAGCACCGGCTCGGAGACGCGGGCGCGCGTCGGCAGCGCGGCTGCGAACTGCTGCAGACGCTCCTCGGCACGGAGGCGCTCGACGAGCGTGTGGAGTACGGGGCGGTCCATGACGTTTGGCCGAACTGCGCGTTCGGCGGGGTGTCATGGTAGTTCGTCTACAGCAGGCGACGAGCGCCGTCGTACCGCGCCGAGTACCAGCCCGAGAGCGGGTCGATCGCGACGCGCGTGCCCGTGTGCGGCGCATGGATGAACCGGCCGCCGCCGATGTAGATGCCGACGTGGCCGAGCCCGTCGAAGAAGACGAGGTCGCCCGGGCGCAGTCGCGAGCGCGAGACGCCGTGACCGAGGCCGAACTGGCTGCCCGACCAATGGGGCAGCACGATCCCGAAGTGCGCGTACACGAACCGCGTGAAGCCGGAGCAGTCGAAGCCGCTCGACGGTGACGTGCCTCCATAGCTGTACCGCGTGCCGAGGAAGCGCTGCGCGTAGCGGACGATGCGCGCCTGCTCGTGCGCGACGAGGGCAGCGTGGCTCTCAGTGACCGGCTTCGCAACGGCGACCCTGACGTGAGCGGCGAAGAAGGCGAACAAGACGAGCAGCGTCGCGTGAACGCGGCGGAACATACGGGAGGCTCCCTTCGGCAGTGGCGGCGCGCGGAAAGAGGAGGCGCGCCCCCGTGTCGTTGGCCGGCCCAGTGTGACCCGCTCGGCCGCCCCGGCCATGACCCGGACGGGGGGTTTCCCTCTCCTCGATCGAGGGGATCTATGTGCCGTTTCGCACGTTCACTGCGCGTTGGGCCGCCTCGAGGCCTTCCGCATCGAGCAGTTCGACCGCGTCCGCCGCCGCAGCAACAAGCCGTTCCGCGTCGTCGTGCGGCTCGAAGTCGGAGAGCACGTAGTCGGCAGGCTTGCGGCGATCGCCACGTTCGGGCCGCCCGACCCCCACCCGAAGGCGGAGAAAGTCCGCCGTGCCGAGATGAGCCGCGACGGAGCGAAGGCCGTTGTGCCCTGCTGTGCCCCCACCCAGGCGGGCCTGCAGCCGTGCGAGCGGGAGGTCGATCTCGTCGTGGACGACGAGCACTGCGTCCGGCTCGAGCTTGAAGAACTTCATCGCCGCCTGCACCGAGCGGCCGGAGTCGTTCATGAACGTCTCCGGCTTCAGCAGCGCGACCTTGTGCCCGTCGATGCGGATCTCGGCGAGCTTCCCGTTGAACTTGCCTTTCCACGCACCGTCGTGGCGGCGCGCGAGCTCCTCAACGACGAGCCAGCCGACGTTGTGGCGATTGCGTCCGTATTCGCGGCCGGGATTGCCGAGGCCGGCGACGAGCAGGTCGTACGAGGTGCCGTGGCGACGCGGCCACAGGCGCATTACCGCTTACTACTCCGCGGAGTCGGACGAATCGCCGTCGGACTCGGCCGCTGCTTCGCCCTCGGCCGTGGGCTCCTCGCCTTCGGCCGCCTCGCCCTCCGGAGTCTCTTCGCCCTCGACGCCCTCTTCGGGCTCGGGCTCGACCTCGCGCGTCGGCTGCGTGACGGCGACGAAGACGGTGTCGCCATCGTCCAGGAGTGTGACGCCGTCGGGCAGAGCGACCTGCGACAGGTGCGCAGACTCGCCGATATGGAGACCGGAGACGTCGAAGTCGACCGACGCCGGCACCTCCATCGGCAGCGCCTCCACGTTGAGCTCGGTCAGCACCTGGTTGAGGACGCCGCCCTCCTTCGAACCGACGGACTCGCCGATCACGTGCAGCGGAACGGTCGCGTGGATCGGCTGGTCGAGGCGAACTTCCTGCAGGTCGACGTGCGTGACGGTGCCGCGAACCTTGTCGAGTTGGTACTCCTTGAGCACCGAAGAGTGGGTGTTCCCACCCTCGACGACGACGTCGAGCACGGCGTTCAGTCCGCCCGCGCCGGTCAGCGCCGTGCGCAGGTCGCGCTCGGCGATCGAGATCGCGACGGGAGCGTCCTTTCCATAGAGGACGCCCGGAATCAGCCCCTGCCGACGAAGGCGGCGAGACTCGGCGGAGCCGAGGATCGCCCTGTTCTGGACCACGAGTTTGACGCGCTCTCCTGCCACGGCGCGGGATTGTAGCGGCTCAGAAGAGTTGGTTTTCGCCGCCGAAGATCGCCGACACTGAGTCGTCGGCGAAGACGTTCATGATCGTCTCGGCGAGGAGCGGCGCCACGGGCAGCACGGTCATGTTGTCGGGCTTCGTCAGCGGATCGATCGGGACCGTGTCCGTGACGACGATTCCCGAGATCTCGGGCGTCTGGAACTTCTCGATCGCGCCGTCGCAGAAGAGGCCGTGGGTGGCGAACACCCAGACGTCCTCGGCCCCGTGGTCGCGCAGCGCCCGGACGTTCGCGAGCACGGTGCCGCCGGTCATGATCACGTCGTCGCCGAGGATCGCCTTCTTGCCGCCGACGCGGCCGGTGATCTCCGTGACCGACACGACGTTCGCCGAATGACGGGTCTTGTGCATGAGCGCGAAGTCGGCATCGAGCATCTCGGCGAAGCGGACCGCCTGCTTGGCGCGGCCCGCATCGGGTGAGACGGAGACGACGCCTTCGCCCGTCAGCCCGAGGTCGCGAAAGTGGCGCGCGAACAGCGGGATCGCCGTCATGTGGTCGACGGGGATCATGAAGAAGCCCTGGATCTGGCCTGCGTGGAGATCCATCGTGAGGATGCGGTCGGCGCCGGCGAGCTGGAGCATGTCGGCGATCAACCGCGCCGAGATCGGCTCGCGCGGCTTCGCCTTCCGGTCCTGCCTCGCGTACGGGAAGAGCGGGATGACCGCGGTAATGCGCTTCGCCGATGCGAGCTTCGCCGCCTGGATCATGAACAGCAGCTCCATGATGTTCTGGTCGACGGGCTCGCAGCCGGTCTGCACGACGAAGACGTCGGAGCCGCGGATCGACTCGTCGTAGCGCACGTACGTCTCGCCGTTCGGGAACGTACTGACCTCGGCCTCGCCGAGCTCGACGCCGAGCTGCTGCGCAATCCGCTGGGCGAGGTCGGTGTGCGACCGGCCCGAGAACACCATCAAGCGCTTCTGAGGGCCGCGCTCGATCCAGTGGCTCGGCGACGACTGCGTCACGACTGCCGGCTCGAGACCGGGAAGGACGAGCTCAGGACTCGCGCCCACGGGCTGCATATCCCTCCTTGTTCTCCTGCCTCGGCCGCGCGAACGCGAGCGCTTCGGCGGGGACGTCTTTGGTGATGACCGATCCAGCGGCGATCCAAGCCCCATCCCCGATCTCGAGGGGTGCGACGAAGCCATTGTGGATTCCGGTCCTGACGTTGCTGCCGATCGTCGTGCGGTGCTTGGGGGAGCCGGGCTGCAGTGGCAGGTTGGCCGTGATCGCGCCCGCGCCCACGTTCGTGTCGTCGCCGATGTCGGCGTCACCGATGTACGACAGATGCGGCACTTTCGTACGGTCGCCGATCCGTGAGTTCTTGATCTCCACGAAGGTGCCCGCCTTGGAGGACTCGCCGAGGACCGTCCCAGGGCGAAGGTAACAGAACGGACCGACGATCGCGCGGGCTCCGACGTGCGCGTCGATTGCGACGACATTCGGTCCGACCTCGGCGCCGGTTGCGACGCGGGTGGCGCCGCGGAGCACCGTGAACGGGTGAATTGTCGCGTCGGCCTCGAGCTCGACCTGCGGTTCGATCCACGTCGTCTGCGGATCGACGATCGTCACGCCCGCAAGCATGTGCTGTTCGTTGATGCGGTCGCGGAGCACGGCCGCGGCCTGCGCGAGCTCGACGCGTGTGTTGACGCCGTCGGCCTCGCGATAGTCGGCCGCGATGTGCGCGACGACGCGGCCGCCACTGCTGACCACGTGCTCGATCGCATCGGTCAGGTACAGCTCGCCCTGCACGTTCTTCGGCTCCAGCCGTTCGAGCGCCGGCCAGAGCGCGCTCGCGCGGAAGACGTAGATCGAGCTGTTGATCTCGCGGATCCGCTGCACGTCCTCGCCCGCGTCGGTTCCCTCGACGACCTTGAGAACCGAGCCGTCGGCGCCACGGACGACGCGGCCGTAGAGGCGCGGGTCAGGCGGCTCGGCGCTGAGGATGGTCGCGTCTGCGCCTTCACGCCGATGCGACTCGACCAGCTCGGTCAGCAGCGCGGTCGTCAGCATCGGCGTGTCCCCGGAGAGGATCAACACGTCGCCGTCGTAGTCCGCCAAGGCGGCCCGCGCCGACCGGACGGCGTCGCCGGTGCCGAGGGGCTCCTCCTGCACGGCGACCATCACGCCGCTCTCGTCGAACCTGTCGCGAGTCCCCGGCGACGCGACGATGACGATCGGATCGGCACCCGCGTCGCGCCCCGCGGCGATGATCCAGTCGACCATCGGCCTGCCGAGCAGTGGGTGGAAGTGCTTGGGCACGGCGGAGTGCATCCTCGTGCCGAGGCCGCCGGCCATGAGAACTGCGGCGAGGTTCTCCATCTCGAGCGGAGATTACTGGGGCGCCAGGATTCGAACCTGGGATCGCGGGACCAAAACCCGCTGCCTTACCGCTTGGCTACGCCCCACGGAGCGCAGGTCGACTCTATTTGGGTCGCTCGGTGAAGAGGAAGATCAACGCCGCGATCGCAAGGAGCGCGATCACGCCGATCGCGATCGCCTTCACGACCGCGAGAGCGATCGGGACACAGAGGACGAGCAGCTGGGAGGCGGCGAAGATCCACCCTGCCTCGCGCAGCGTGTCGGACCGATTGCCGCGCGCAACGTAGAACCAGAAGCCGACGGCGATGACGGCAAGGGCCACGGCGGCCCACCAGTGGAGCGCATGGAAGAGGTAGAGCAGCCCCTCGAACGCAGCGATCCAGAGCGTGAACCGAAAGCGGCGCTCGCGCAGCCAGCGCCCGGTGCGCGTCGACCCGTGCTCGATCGCGTGGCTACCGAACATCGCGGCTCAACCGTACCACGCTGGTCTCGTCACCCATGTCTCGCCGAGGCCGCTCAGCGCGGCCTGCGCACGCTCGGCTTCGTGGTCGTTTTCGAAGAGGCCGTACACGATCGGCCCCGCGCCGCTGACATCCGCCCGGAACGCTCCTTCCGCGAGGATCCGCTCCGCGAGCGGCGAGCTCGCGAGGTCGTTCGACGGCAGTGATGCCAGGTCGCGCGATGCGAGGGCAGCGCGGAGGGCGGCGGCGCGCTTCGCATAGCCGGCTTCACCGCCGCGCTCGTCGAGCGCGGCGTAGACGTCCGCGGTCGAGCGCTTCTGCGCACCCACCGGGAGGAGCAGCAGCACCGCGTAGTCCGTGGGCAGGTCGACCGGCGCGAGCACGGTCCCGTCCCCCGTCCCGAGCTGCGGCCCGCTGCGCAGGAAGAACGGCACGTCGGCGCCCACGCGGGCGGCGAGCGCGTGAAGCTCGTCGTTCCCGAGCGGTGCCGCCAGCAGCCGGTTCGCCAGCCGGAGCGCCGCCGCCGCGTCGGAGCTGCCTCCCCCGAGCCCGGCAGCCACCGGGATCCGCTTCTCGATCCGCACCCGCCACTCACCACCCAGCAACGCGAGCGCGCTCCGCACAATCGTGTCGTCGAAGCCGGTGACGTTCGTCTCGCCGGCGGGCTCGAGCTCGATCTCGTCGGCGAGCCGGAGCGCCTGGTAGACGGTCGTCAGCTCGTGCTTCCCGTCCGGCCGCAGAGGGCCGACGACGAGAGCGAGATTGATCTTCGCCGGCGCGATCAACGCAGCGCCTCCGTGAGCGCCACGAACTCCGCTGGCGCGAGCGCCTCGGCGCGGACGCCGGGCGCACGGCCGATCGCGTCCAGCGCCTCGACTGCGCGGTCGCGCGGGGCCAGCCCGCCGAGCGCCACTGCGTTCGCGAGCGTCTTCCGGCGGTGTGAGAACGACGCGGTGACGACACGCCGAACCTCCGCCGACGCTCCCGGTCCGATGCGACGGAACGCGACGAGCGCCGACTCGACATTCGGCTTCGGTCGAAACACCTCGCGAGAGACCGCGTGGAACCCGGTCCGCTCCGCGGTGAGCTGGACGAGCACCGAGACGGCGCCGTACGCCTTCGTCGACGGCTTGGCGAAGAAGCGATCGGCGACCTCGCGCTGCACCATCACGCACCACAGCCCGAGCTGACCGAGCGCGAGGCTCTCAGCGACGATCGGCGTCGCGAGGTTGTAGGGCAGGTTCGCAACGAGCTTGTGCGGCGGCGGATCGAGAGCCGCGACGTCGAGGTCGAGCGCATCGCCCCAGTGAATGGTCGTGCGCTCGATGCCTGCGAGGTGCTCTTCGAGCCGGCGATCGACCTCGGCGGCATGCACGTGCGCGACGCGCGCGGCGAGGAACCGCGTCAAGACGCCGAGCCCAGGGCCGATCTCGAGCACGACGTCCGCAGGCTCGAGCTCCGCGAGCCGCTCGATCACCCGGAGGATGTTCTCGTCGACCAGGAAGTGCTGGCCGAGGCTCTTGCGTGCAGCGAGCCTCACTGGTGCCCGCTCCGGCGCCGCGCGTGTCGGCGCCCCCGCTCCTCGACGAGCTCTGTCAAGCCTACGCTCATAGGTTGAACGCGCGCGTTGCGTTCGCGTCCGCGAGCGTGCGCACATCCTCGCCACGCAACTCGGAGAGGAAGTCGTAGGTGTGGACGACGAACGCCGGCTCGTTCCGGCGTCCCCGAACCGCCTGCGCTGCGAGGTACGGGCTGTCGGTCTCGACGAGCAGACGCTCGGACGGAACGCGGCGAGCGCAGTCGCGCAGGTCGTAGGCGTTCTTGTAGGTGACGTTGCCGGCGAACGACACGTACCAGTCGTGTGCCAGCGCGTCGTCGAGCAACGGTGGCGACGAGAAGCAGTGGAGGATCACCGTGCCCTGGTGACCGACGAGCCGCGCCCGCGTGTCGTCGTCGGCGGCGCGCGTGTGGATCACGACCGGCTTGCCGACCTCGAGCGCAAGCGCAAGCTCTTGCTCGAACAGCCGCTGCTGCGCGTCGTGCGGGGCGTAGTCGCGGAAGTAGTCCAGCCCCGTCTCCCCCACGGCGACGACCTTCTGATGATCGAGCAGCGTCCCGAGCTCCGCGAGGTCGCCGGGCTCGCCGGCTTCGTGTGGGTGCACGCCGAGGCAGGCGTACACACCGTCGTGCCGGTCGGCGAGCGCGAGGACGTCTCGCGCGCCGGCGACGGTGGTCGCCACCGCGACGACGCGCGTCACACCGGCGGCGGCGGCGCGCTCGAGCACGTCGGTCGCGTCGGCGCCGAGATGCGCGTGCGAGTCGATCACTCGGCGCCGGCGTCGCGCATCCGCTCCAGCTCTTCGTCGACGATCGACTCGTCGAGCTTGCGGAAGAGCGGCTTCGGTTCGCGCAGCGGCTGGCCGGGCCGCAGGTCGCTCGGTTCCCAGGTGCCGACCCAGCCCGTGTAGTCGCCGGTCAGGATCTCGTGCGTCTCGCCGTCGTCCTCGACCGCCCGGAACTCGACGGGGCCGGCGAGGAACCCGTCGTAGCCGAGGAGCTCGTGCACCTGTTGCGAGGTGTGTGGCAGGAACGGCATGAGGATCGTCTTCAGGCTGTCGACGGCGCGAAGCGACACGTAGAGGACCGTTCCGGCTCGTACGGTGTCGGTCTTGACGAGCGCCCACGGCGCCTGGTCTGAGATGTACTGGTTCACGGTCGACGCGAGTCGCATCGCCTCGGCGAGCGCGGCGCGGAACCGCCCCGCCTCGAGGTGCGCGCCGACGGTGTCGAAGCCCGCGTCAACGCCGTCGAGCACGGACTGATCCTCGGCGGTCAGCGCGGCGGGCTCGGGCACGGCGCCGAAGGTGCGGTGCGCGTTCGTCAGCGTGCGGTTGACCAGGTTGCCCCAGTTCGCGAGCAGTTCGTCGTTGTTCCGCCGCACGAAGTCCGCCCAGGTGAAGTCGGTGTCCTGCGTCTCGGGGCCGGCCGCGATCAGGTAGTAACGGAGCGGGTCCGGGTCGTAGCGGTCGAGGAAGTCGCGCAGGTAGATCGAGTGGCCGCGGCTCGTCGAGAACTGCCTCCCTTCCATGTTCAGGTACTCGGTCGCGAACACGTCGTCGGGCAGGTTGAGCGGCCGGCCGGCACCGACCTGGCCGCCTTCGCCGTAGCCGAGCAGGATCGAAGGCCAGATGACCGTGTGAAAGACGATGTTGTCCTTCCCCTGGAAGTACGCGTGCAGCGCTTCGTCGTTCTGCCACCACTCGCGCCAGGCATCCGGCTCGCCGCGAACACGCGCCCACTCGATGCTCGCCGACAGGTACCCGATCACCGCGTCGAACCAGACGTAGATCCGCTTGTTCGGGTCGTCGGCGTACCCAGCGATCGGGATGCGCACACCCCAGTCGAGGTCGCGTGTGATGGGACGCGCCCGCACGTCGTCGATGAGACCGACCGAGAAGTTGCGGACGTTCGGACGCCAGCCTTGCCGACCCGCGATCCAAGTCTTCAGCCTGTCCGCGAACGCAGGTAGGTCGAGGAAGAGGTGGTTCGTCTCCCGGAACTCCGGCGTCGAACCGTCGATCTTCGAGCGCGGGTTGATCAGGTCGGTCGGGTCGAGCTGGTTGCCGCAGTTGTCGCACTGGTCGCCGCGCGCCTCCGGGTAGCCACAGATCGGGCACGTCCCCTCGATGTAGCGATCGGGAAGCGTGTGCCCGGTCGTGGCAGAGAACGAGACGAGCTGGGCCCGCTCGAAGATCGCGCCGCGCTCGTAGAGCGTCTTGAACAGATCCTGCGTCACCCGCGCGTGGTTCGGTGTCGTCGTCCGCGTGAAGCAGTCGTATGTGAAGCCGAGCCGGCGGAAGTCTTCGCGATGCGCCTGGTTGTAGAAGTCGGCTACCTCACGGTAGGACTTCCCTTCCGCGTCTGCGGCCACCATCACCGGCGTTCCGTGCTCGTCGGTGCCGCTCACGGCCAGCACGTCGTTGCCCTTGAGCCGGTGGTAGCGCGCGAACACGTCGAACGGCACGTACGCCGCCGCGTGCCCCAGGTGCCGGAAGCCCGACGCATAGGGCCACGCCGGCGCCACGAGGATCTTCTTCCCGCCCGTCGCCATGACGGCCAATGATACGAACGAGCTTCTGCGCACCCGTGAGCGCGCCGGCCCCGAGAGCGAGCATGGCCAGCAGCGCGACTCCGATTGGGAACGACCTCCGCGCGTTCGAGTGAACAGCAGGCGGTGCTGCAGGACGTGACGCCGTGCCGTCGGCGCGCCGCGCGTCGGCCGCAGCTGCGACGGGGTCGACGGGTGTGCTTCGCTCGGCCGGCGGCTGCGACCGAACGACGGCGGGCGTGGCTGCGGCGCGCGGTCGTGGAGCAACGTGCCGTGCCTCGGCCACGGGTGTGGAGGAGGTTCGCGGCTTGGCGATGCTCGGCCGAGGACGAACGATTCTGACCTCATGCGCAGGAGCGGCCGGGGCGCGCACCGGCGCCGCAGCGCGAACGCTGAGCCCGCCGGCCGTCGTCGAAGGCTGCGGATCGGCGACGGCCGCACCCGAGGGAGGGGCTGCTTCGGGAGCGGCCGCCGCCGGGCTCGGGTCCGCCGCAGGCACCGGCGCCGAGGCCGGGAGCGGAACCGGTGGCGCGCTCGGCGAGGCGGGAGCCGGCGCAGGAGCGGGGGCGACCGGTGCCGCGACCGGTGACGCAGGAGCGTCCGTGCGCGCGGGCAGGAACGAGAGCGGATCGCGGTAGCCCTGCGCCTCGGCGGCAACCCGGATGCCCAGATGGAGGTAGGGGCCCGCGACCTCGGGGTCACCGCTCGGTCCGGCAGTGCCGACTGCTTGCCCCTCAGCGACCGTCGCTCCCTCGGTCACTTCGATCGCGCCGAGGTGGGTCAGCGTGACCGCGAGCCCGTCGGCCGTCGTGATCGTGAGCGCTCGGCCGGAGGCGGGGACGGTGCCGCTGAACGTCACCCTCCCGGCAGCGGGTGCCCGGACCACCTCACCCGCGGCGGCGGCAATGTCGATCCCGCGGTGCTCGCCTGCGGCGTAGGGGCGCGACGGATCGAAGCTGAACGGCTGAAGGACGGGACCGCCGACCGGCCACGTCCAGGCATGCGCCACCGGCGCGACGAGCAGTGCGGCCAGAACCGCGACGAGCAGCACACGACGCATCAACATCACCTCTGTTGTCAGGAAAGAGAACAGTCGATCCAGGGTAGGAGCGACGTCGTCGTGTTGTCAACCAAGATTACAAAGTTGTCACAGTGTGCCGCGGTAGAGGTCGTTGCGCGGGACGCCGCTCAGCCGCGCCACGACTTCCGCCGCGACGCCGCGCGGCGCGCCCGCCGCCACCAGCTCTCCTACCGCCGCCAGAGCGCCCTCGACGTCGACCTTCGCGACGCCGGGTGCGACGACCAGCGTGACCTCGCCCTTCGGCGGCTCGGCGAGGCGCTCCGCCAGCTCCGCCGCCGAGCCGCGCACGACCTCCTCGAACCGCTTCGTCAGCTCCCGGCACACCGCCACCTCGCGCGAAGCGTCGAAAGCGGCGAGCACCCGCAGCGACGCCGCCACGCGGTGGGGCGACTCGAACGCGACCACCGCGCAACCCCACGACGCCGTCTCGCGCCAGAGCGATGCGAGCTCGGCTTCCTTCCGCGGAAGGAAGCCGACGAACGCGTACGACCCGCCGCCGAGGCCGCTTGCGACGAGCGCCGTCTCGACCGCCGACGCACCCGGAAGCACCGTCACCGGGATCTGCGCGTCGAGCGCCGCGCGCACGAGACGAGCGCCTGGATCGGAGACGAGCGGCATCCCCGCGTCGGTGACGAGCGCGATCCGCTGCCCGGCCTCGAGCCGCGGGAGGAGCTCGGCGACGCGGGTCGCCTCGTTGTGCTCGTGATAGGACAGCGGCTTCGCGCCGATCCCGTGCCGCTCGAGCAGCCCCCGCGTATGCCGCGTGTCCTCCGCGAGCACGAGATCGGCGGATCGAAGCTCCTCGAGCACGCGCAACGTGATGTCGTCGAGGTTCCCGATCGGTGTCGCGCACACCGCGAGCGGCATCTCAGAGCCCTTCGAATGCGACCAGCGCGGCGCCGATCAGGCCGGCCTGGCCGCCGAGCTCCGCCCGGACGATCTCGAGCGTCTGGCCGCCGGGTGCGAGAGCCTCACGGAGCACCGCGCGTCGCGCGGCGGGAACGAGGTAGTCGAATGCCGCGATCCCAAAACCGCCGCCGATCACGACGCGTGTCGAGCCGAAGACGTTCACGAGCGAGCCGATCGCAGTGCCAAGGTGGTGGCCGATCTCGCCGAGCGCGGGATGCCCCTGCTCGACGAGATCGTGCGCGTCCGCGTCCGGCCCGAGCACGCGCTTCGCGAGTTTCCCGGCGGCGGTGCCCGAGCAGTAGGCCTCGACGTGACCACGACCGGAACACGCCCCCTGACACGGCTCGCCGTCCTCGACGATCACCATGTGGCCGAGCTCCGTGTACGCACGGAAGAGCTTGCCGCCCGAGACCACGCCTCCCCCGACACCCGTCCCGAGCGTCAGTGCCAGCAAGTCGTCGATTCCGCGGCCGGCGCCGAGCTTGAACTCCGCGAACGCGGCACAACTCGCGTCGTTCTCCATCTCGACGGGCAGCCCCAGCCGCTGCCGCATCTCGTCGGCGAAGCGGACGTCGCGGATCGGGATGTTGACGGCGCCCAGGGCGACGCCGTGCACGTGGTCGATTCGCGAAGGGATGCCGAAGCCGAGCGCCGATACGCCGTCGAGCGGCAGATCGCGCACGATCGCCGCGAGCTCGTCGAGCAGCGCCGTCTGCGACGTCGTCACGGTTGGGCGCTCGACCGTCTCGTAGACCTTCCCGTCCTGGTCGACGATGCCCGCCAGCACCTTGGTTCCGCCGAGGTCGACACCGATGACACGAGGCCCCGTCATGGCGCTCGGTAACCTACCCCGCCGGATGGCGCGGGAAGAGAAGCCCTACCGCGTGTATCGCGGCGGTCGCGCGAAAGGCAAGGTGCCGACAGTCCGCCCCGCGCGTGTGCGCACCTCGGATGAGGGCAAGGGCGGAGGGGTCGCGGACTACCGCGGGCCGGGGACGTCGACGCCGAAACGCGCACGCTGGGGGCTTCGCATCGGCCTCGCGCTCGGCGCCTTCGTGCTCCTGCTGATCGTCTGGGCAGTCGCGGGCTGGTTCTCCGTCTCGAGCGGCGTCTCCGACGCGAACAAGCGGCTGACGCCGGACGCGAAGTCGGCGCTCGCGGCGCAAAGCGGTCTCTTGACCTCACACTCGACCATCGTGCTGATGCTCGGCACCGACAACTCGGCGCTCGCATCGCGGGCGGGCGACATGCACTCCGACTCGATCCTGCTGCTGCGCACCGATCCGTCGCACCATCGCCTCTACTACCTCTCGATCCCGCGCGACTTGCAGGTGCCGATCCCCGGGCACGGGACACAGAAGATCAACGCCGCATTCCAGATCGGCGGCACCGAGCTCGCGATCCAGACGATCCGCGATTTCACGAGCCTCCAGGTGAATCACGTGATCGTCGTCAACTTCGGCGACTTCAAGGAGCTGATCGACGCGCTCGGTGGGATCGACATCAACGTGCCGAAGCCGATCCGGTCCAACCGATTCGACTGCCCCTACTCGACGCAGGCGCGCTGCAACACGTGGCCGGGCTGGCGGTTCGAGAAGGGCAACCAGCACATGAACGGCGAGCGGGCGCTCATCTATTCGCGCATCCGTGAGAACGTGCTCGACCCGTCCGAGACTGACTTCACGCGTGGCGGGCGCCAGCAGGCGGTGATCGATGCAGTCACCTCGAAGCTTGCGTCGTTCGGGACGTTCCTCAAGGCGCCGTTCAAGGGCAGCTCGTATGTGAAGCCGCTCACAACCGACCTCTCGACCAGTCAGCTCGTCGAGCTCGGCTGGGTGAAGTTCCGGGCATCCGGTTCGAGCTCAGTGCACTGCCGGCTCGGTGGCGACTTCGGCGGGGGTGGCACCGGCGCGCCCAGCGAGGACAACCCCGCGACGCTCGCGATGTTCCTCGGCAAGTCGGCGCCGCAGCCGCCCACGGGTCAGTTCGACCCTGGGTGCGTGATCGGCCACCCGCTGCAGTAGGTGAAATCCGGTCGACCCCGGGAGCACGAACACCCCGGGATGGACGCGATCAGGCTTCTGCTGTCTTCTTCGAGTCGCCGCTGCTGGAACCGGTGTCGGATTTGGACGACCCCGAGTCCGACGATCCACTCGACGAAGAGTCGGACGAGCCACCGTCCTTCGCAGCCTTGGACGACTTGCGGCCGTAGTCGGTCGAGTAGAAACCGGACCCCTTGTAGTGCACCGCGACCGGATGGAGAACCCGCTGCAACGGCGCCGCACCACAGACCTCGCACGCCGCCGGTCCGTCCTCTGTCATCCGGTGGATCACCTCGAAGAGGTGACCGTTCGGACAGCGGTACTCATAGAGCGGCACGGAAGCGGCAAGGCTAGCACCGGCCACCGCGTTAGCCTCGCTCGCGTGAGGCTCGTCGCCGTCCTGGCCGCGGTCGTCGCGGCGCTCGTCCTGCCGGGGGCGGCGCTCGCCCACGCGACCCTGCTCCAGACGACGCCGGCGAACGGCGCGGTACTCGCGAAAGCACCGACGGCGGTCACCGTCGTG
>Ga0070681_10000872_pt1 | contig 25419 bp, 22 predicted proteins | sample KBSC83BmetaG_FD_65650 | JGI IMG/M metagenome (GOLD analysis project Ga0070681, IMG submission 65650) | Corn rhizosphere microbial communities from Kellogg Biological Station, Michigan, USA - KBS C8-3B metaG | ecosystem: Host-associated > Plants > Roots > Rhizosphere | place: USA: Michigan...
GAAGCAGAAAAGATTCAGGGCAGGCTCGCGCTCCATGGAGATAGGCCAACTGCGCCTCGCTCGTGGATTGAGAGAGTGGCACAGCCGCCCTCGGCTATGCGAAAGCGGATTAGCCCCGTGTTCTTTAACAAAACGGCCAGGAGAGCTGGTGTATGGAACTCGTCCAAGAATGCGAAACACATACCATTTTGATGAGGACAAGAGGTCCTCAATTTCTTTGAAAGACGCTCGTACACAGCCGAGGGCGGCTGTGCCACAATTTCAGCACGCCCAACGGTCTTCATAACGTCACCGTTTACAATTCCACCGTGAACGATCTCAAAGGCAAGACGGTCCTTATCACTGGTGGTGCCCGCCGTCTCGGACGCGCGATGGTGCTGGCTGCCGCTCGCGCTGGCGCGCAAGTAGCGTTCACCTACCTGAACTCGCTTCAGCAAGCCGATGAGACTGGCAGAGAACTGGGGCATCTTGCCATCAAGTATCGCGCCATCAAGTCCGACGTTCGCAGCGAAAACAGTGTGGCCCGAACTGTCGAAACAGTGCTCGACACGTTTGGCCGGCTCGACGTCCTGATTAATAACGCGGGTGTATTTGAAACCATGCCGCTTGAGAAGATCACGCAGGAGCAGTGGGAGAACGTCTTTGCCACAAACGTCGGTGGGCCGTTCCTGATGACCAAGTATTGCACCCCAGCCCTGCGTGAAGCCAAAGGACACATCGTCAACCTGGGCTCGCTAGGCGGCGAGAAGCCCTGGGTAACTCATGCCCACTATTGCGCCTCCAAGGCGGCCTTGCACATGCTCACCCGCGTAACAGCCAAAGCTCTGGGGCCAGAAATCGCGGTCAATTGTGTGGCTCCGGGGATGATTGACAGCGGTGAAGGCGAGCACGAGCGAACTTTGTTGAAGCGCCTGGCGGAGCGTGCCCCGACAAACCGGAACGGAACGCCTGAAGACGTGGTGAGCGCGGTGATGTACTTCGCCACGTGCCCGCACTACATCACAGGGCAGATTGTCACGGTGGATGGAGGTCTTGGCCTTGTTTGATTGTCTGCGCTAATCAGGCAGATCAGCGTTGATCAGCGGTGGGGTTCTGGCTCACAAACGCCTTCACTACAATTGATCTTGGGTCTTTGCCCAGGGGGATCATTGTTTCCAGCACCGGCTTGTCAGGTTGCCGGTCTCCTGTGCGATCGATGAGCGACAACACGGAAAGATCCCCGGTTCCGCTATTGATAACCAGCAGCATCAACTGGTTGGGGGAGACTGCCAACCCGTCTGGATGGCCACCGACGGGAACCGAAACGGTCCTCTTGCCGGTATCGATACTGTACACGGCAACAGAATCTGATCCGAAGTTAGCCACGTAAAGCAGGGAATTGTCCAGTGAAACCAGCGCTCGCACCGGCCGATCGCCGATCAGAAATGTGTTACTCACTTCGTTGCCGCCGGTGATGATCTCTGAGATTGAGCTGGCGCCGAAGTTGCAGACAAAAACTTCACCTCCGTCTGGCTTCACCGCAATTTGAATGGGTATATCGCGGACATCGAGCAGAGCAAGGAGTTTGTTGGCCGTCAGATCCACCACGGCCACCTGCTTTGATCCGCTGCAGGCCACGAATACTTTGCTGGAATCAGGCAAAATGCCAAGGTCCACGGGCTGAGCGCACGTTTTCACTTTGGCGCGAAGCGCTAGCTTCTCGGCATCGACAATAGCAACTGAATTTTCATCGCGCAACGCAACGATGACCAACCTTCCGTCAGGCGTGACCCTGGCGAGATTGCTGCCGTTACCGGTGGGAACCACCCGGATGACCCTGCGCGCGTCCAGGTCAACCACAGAGAGGTTTGCGGAGCCCGAGTTAGCCACGTAGGCGCGTTTGCCGTCCGGCGAAACCGAGATGAAAAAGGGCTTCCCGTGCACGCCAATCACCGCGGCGACTCTATTTGTCTCCGCGTCAATCACGCTGATGTTATTGGAGTCAGTATTGGCAACGTAAATCTCGTTCTTCCGAGGATTCACTGCCAGCCCAGTCGGGCTCTTGCCCACAGGCACAATCGCCTTGATGGCGAGAGCGCGCAGGTCAACTACCGTCACGCTGTCGCTTCCGCCATTGCTGACGTACGCGTACTCGCGATAGTTCGGGACCGGTTCAGGTGTTCCGCGGCAGCCGCACAGCGCAGCCACAAGGCATAAAACGGCCAAGCCAACGCGGCATTGGTAGGTGCGAGAACGCAACTTACTTGCCGGCCTTTGCCATGGCAGGGTTGCTGGAGGGTTCCTGCACGCTGCGATGTACCACAGGAGCAATCTGGCGGATCTCCGCCATCAGCTCGTCAAACTGATCAGGAAACAGCGACTGCATGCCGTCTGATAGCGCACGGTCCGGCTCGTGATGCACTTCCACGATTAACCCATCCGCGCCGACGGCGACGGCCGCCCGCGACAGGGGAACAACTTTGTCGCGCTTTCCAGTGCCGTGGCTGGGATCGACAATGATTGGCAAATGGCTCGCCTTCTGCACTGCGGGCACAATGCTGAGATCGAGCGTGTTGCGGGTGTGATCGGCGAAGGTGCGAACTCCGCGCTCGCAGAGAACCACCTCATAATTTCCTTCGCTCAGGATGTACTCTGCCGCCATAAGAAATTCCTCAAGCGTCGCTGACATGCCACGCTTCAGCAGCACCGGCTTGCGCACTCGTCCGGCCTTCTTCAGCAGGGAAAAATTCTGCATGTTGCGCGCGCCGATCTGGATGCAGTCGGCATACTCGGCCACCAGGTCGAGTGATTCGTTGTCGATCGCTTCAGTCACGATCCTCAGACCGAAGCGGTCGCGGATTTCCGCCATGATCTTCAGCGCTTCTTCACCCAGGCCCTGGAAAGCGTAAGGTGACGTACGAGGTTTGTAGGCGCCACCGCGAAAGAAGCGGGCGCCGGATTTAGCTACGCGTTCGGCAATGGCAAACGCCTGCTCACGCGATTCAATCGAGCACGGGCCGGCAATGATCCCCAGATCGCGCCCGCCAAAACTGCCATCCCCATCCGCGAAATGAATGACTGTGTCCTCTTCCTTAACGTCACGGCTGACCAGTTTGTAGGGCTTGGAGACAACAATCACTTCCTGGACGCCGGACATCTCCTCCAGCGCTCCTGCCTCCACTGCCCCCTTGTTCCCGGTGATGCCGATGGCAGTGCGCTGGGCGCCCGGAATGGGATGCGCCCTGTAACCGAATTGTTCTATCCGTTCACAAACGGCGCGTACCTGTTCTTCCGTGGCCTGCGCCTTCATTACGACCAGCATGATGACTTCCCTCTAGTAAGCAGTTAAGTTTACTGTGATTTGGCGCGCCGGAGCAATGAAAACCCGCATGTTTAGCGTGTTAGAATCAATCATTTAGCGCATGTCGCCCGGGCAAACAGAGCGTAAGCGGAAGCTTAGCATGAAGGACGTGCTGCTTTGGTCGCATGGAGAACCGCCTCCTCCTGGTCCGCGACGCATTGGCATCCATACTTCCACAGCCGGCGGGGTTGAGATGGCGGCAGAGCGTGCCTACCGGTTGGGGGCGAACTGCTTTCAGATTTTTTCGTCGAGCCCACGGCAGTGGAAGCCTTATTCTTTGGCTAAGACGCAATGCGATGAAATGGTCCAACTGCGCGAGAAGTACAACATTTCGCCTCTGGTAATTCACAGCAGTTATCTGGTGAACCTGGCCAGCGCGACGCCGGAGTTCCATCGCAAATCGGTGGAGGCGTTTCGCGGCGAGCTCGAAAGGGCGCTGGCGCTCTGCGCAGATTACGTGGTACTACATCCCGGTTCATTTCGGGGACGCAGCCGCGAAGAAGGGCTGCAACTGGTTGCATTATCGATTGCTGAAGCGGCCCAGGGACTTGAACTGGAGAAGGCGCATCTTATGGTCCTCATTGAGAACACCGCCGGGGCTGAGTTTTCTCTGGGTGGATCGTTTGAGCAGGTGGCGCATCTGTTGGAATATCTGCGGCCGGTTTGTCCTGTGGGGGCATGCATTGACACGTGCCATACCCACGTGAGCGGCTATGACATTGTGAGCGCAACCGGCTATGAAGAGACGATGATGCGCTTGGACGAGAGCATCAGCCTCAAGGACGTCCGCGTGTGGCACTGCAATGACGCCAAGGACCCGCGTGGCTCCAAACGCGATCGTCACGAGCACATTGGCAAAGGGACGATTGGCCTGGAGCCATTCCGGCGACTGCTGAATGATCCGCGAACCGAGCATTCGGCCTTCATCGCTGAAACGCCCATTGATGAGCCCAAGGACGACCTCCAGAACGTCGCTCTGCTGAAGTCTCTGGTCGCAAGAGAGGTAGCCCCGGCCAAGGTTCCGGCAAAAACAAAAAGAGCTTAAGATAGAACATGGCTGAGATTAAGGACATTCCCGCCAATCCTCCCCAGCGCCAAGCGGACGACCGTTACGATCCCCATCGCATAGAAGAAAAGTGGCACGCCCGCTGGCAGGCCGAGCCCAAACTCTTCGCGGCTGACCCCGCTGACAGCACACGCAAGAAGTATTACGTTCTGGAGATGCTGCCTTATCCTTCCGGCGTCCTTCACATGGGACATGTTCGCAATTACGCCATTGGCGACGCGCTTGCGCGTTACATGTGGATGCAGGGCTACAACGTGCTTCATCCCATGGGATGGGATTCATTCGGCCTTCCCGCCGAGAACGCAGCCATTAAGAACAAAGTTCCGCCGCGGCAGTGGACGTTGCAGAACATTGCGCACATGAAGCAGCAGATGAACCGCATGGGCTTCAGCTATGACTGGTCGCGCGAAGTCACCACCTGTTTGCCGGAATACTACCGCTGGAATCAATGGTTCTTTTTGAAGCTCTACGAGAAGGGGCTCGCCTACCGCAAGAACAGCAAGGTGAACTGGTGTCCCGAGTGCGCCACCGTGCTTGCCAACGAGCAGGTGGTGGGAGGAAATTGCTGGCGGCATGAAGATACGCCGGTGGTGCAGCGCGAGCTGGAACAGTGGTTCGTTCGCACAACCGCATACGCTGAAGAATTGCTTCAGGGCTTGGATAAGCTTGAGGGCTGGCCGGAAAAGGTTAAGACCATGCAGCGCAACTGGATTGGCCGCAGCGAAGGCGCGCTGGTGGATTTCAAGATTGATGGCCCGATCGGACGCGCAGGCGACAAGGTTACGGTATTCACGACTCGCATTGACACCATCTACGGCGCGACCTCCATCCAGCTGGCTCCGGAGCACCCGCTCGTCGCCGATCTCATCGGCAACGATCCAAGCCTTCATGCAAAGGTTGAAGAAATGCTCGCCGAGCAGAACAAGGCCAAAGAGCGCGGCGAAGTGGAATCGATGGACAAGCACGGCGTGTTTCTCGAACGCTACGCCATCAATGCGTTCAACCAGGAAAAGCTCCCAATCTGGGTAGCCAATTACATCCTCATGGACTATGGCACTGGCGCCATCATGTCAGTGCCTGCGCATGATGAGCGCGACTACGAGTTCGCACAAAAGTACGGCCTGGATATTCGCGTGGTTATCTTGCCGCGCCGCATTGGCCAGCCACCGGCGGAAGGCGAGGCGGAGAAGCCTGTGCTACCGTACACGCCCAAGGACAGCCTGCTCATCAACTCGGGAGAGTTCAACGAGCTCTCGAATGAAGAAGGCATCCAGAAGATGACCGCTTTTGCGGAGCAGCACGGCTTTGGCAAGGCGACCGTCACCTATCGTTTGAAGGACTGGGGCATTTCCCGCCAGCGCTACTGGGGCACGCCCATTCCCATGGTCTACTGCGAAAAGGATGGCGTGGTGGCTGTTCCCGAGGACCAGCTTCCCGTAGTGCTGCCTGACAACGTGGATATCACTTTACAGGGCGGCTCGCCTTTGGGACGAGTGCTGGAATTCGTGAACACAACGTGCCCCAAGTGCGGCGGGGCCGCGCGGCGCGAGACCGACACCATGGACACGTTCGTCGATTCGTCCTGGTACTTCTACCGCTACACCTCGCCGCAGAGCAGCGGCAAGCCATTCGAGACAGCGAACATTGATTACTGGTTTCCAATCGATCAGTACATCGGCGGCGTGGAGCACGCCATTTTGCACCTGATTTACTCGCGCTTCTGGACCAAATTCATGCGCGATCTCGGCCTTGTTCATAACGACGAGCCGGCCACGCGACTTTTCACTCAAGGAATGGTGATCAAGGACGGCGCCAAGATGTCCAAGAACAAGGGGAACGTAGTCTCGCCCGACGACATGGTGGCCCGCTTCGGCGCGGACTCCACGCGCTGCTATGCCTTGTTCGCCGCGCCGCCCGATCGCGACCTCGACTGGCAGGAAGCAGGTGTTGAGGGCGTACACCGATTCTTGAGCCGCGTGTATCGCTTTGTGGTGCGAAATGCCTCCGCAGCAAATGGCTCACAAGGCAAAAACGGAACGGGCTCGCTCACAGCAGAGCAGCTTTCGCCCAAGGCGCGCCAGATACAGCGCAAGCTCCACCAGACCATCAAGCGCGTGACCGACGACTTCCAGGGCCGCTGGCACTTCAACACATGTGTTGCAGCGATCATGGAATTTGTGAACCAGCTTTACGGCGCGGAAGAAGAGATCGCTGCAGGCAAATTTCCGCCTCAGTTCCTCGCGGATGTCCAGCGCAAGCTGGTGTTGTTGCTTGAACCCTTTGCGCCTTATCTCGCCAGTGAGCTCTGGGAGATGCTGGGCGAAAAAGGTGATCTACTGCGCCAACCTTGGCCTCGGTACGACGCAAGTTTGGCCAAAGAAGACGAGATCGAATATCCGGTTCAGATTAACGGCAAGCTCCGCAGTCGCATCACGGTTCCCGCGGACAGCCCGGAAGAACTCGTCCGCGAGCGTGCGTTGGCAGAAGAGAAAGTTAAAGTTGCAGTTGAAGGAAAGCAGATTGTGAAAGTGATTGTGGTTCCCGGCAAGCTGGTGAACATTGTCGTCAGGTGAGATGAGATGTTCCCTACGGAACGTGTGCTTTGGGTCGGAATAGCAGTACTTGTTTTTGGATGCACGTTTTTGTGGGCGTGCGTCCGAAGCGCGCGTAGGTCTCTAAAAACAGCTTCTCATTGCTCGGCGCTGGGGTGCTGCTTACCTGTGCTCTAATGGCAATTGTCTAGGTTGTAGAGCCAATGCAACTCGGGAAGGGTGCTACGAGGTTTCTTGTGCTTTGTGTGTTCGTCCCTCTGGCTGTGAGCCTCGTCTATTTGTTTGACCGAGTGACAAAAAATTGATGAGCTGCCACGCGGTTCAATTGATCCGCGTGCATCCGCGCAAACCCGCGGTGAGCTTTGGTTTTCCTTTACAGCTAACACTCGAATCAGGCACAATCATTCATGGAAGCCCAATCCATCGTCATTCTCGACTTCGGTTCGCAATACACGCAGTTGATTGCGCGCCGCATCCGCGAGCTGAAGGTCTTTTCCGCCGTTCTGCCCTGTTCCGCCTCGCTTGCTGAGATCAAGAGCTACAAACCAGCGGGAATTATTCTGAGCGGCGGGCCATCGTCGGTCTACGATCGGGACGCTCCTCCTGCCGATGAAAGAGTGCTTAGCCTCGGGCTGCCCGTGCTCGGCATCTGCTACGGCCTGCACTTCATCACGCAAAAGCTTGGCGGTCAGGTGGTGCCGGGACCGAAACGTGAGTACGGCCACGCCGAAGTCACCATCTCCCATGCTGATTCACGGCTGTTTCGCGGCCTGCCGCCATCGATGAACGTCTGGATGTCGCACGGCGATGAAGCCAAGGCGCTGCCTTCCGGGTTCACCGTGGTTGCGCGCTCCAGCAATGCCCTGGCCGCCATGGAAGATGACCAGCGCCGCGTTTGGGCGGTGCAGTTCCATCCCGAAGTTCAGCACACAAAAAATGGCCTCGAGCTGCTGCGCAATTTTGTTTACGAAATCTGTGGCGCTCGCGGCGACTGGACGCCACAACACTTTATCGACGATACCATCCGCCAGGTGCGCGAAACCGTAGGCGAAAAGGGAAGAGTGATCTGTGCACTGTCGGGCGGCGTAGACTCAGCCGTCGCAGCCACGCTGGTCAATAAGGCGATTGGTCGACGCCTGGTTTCGATCTTCGTGAACAACGGCGTGCTGCGCAAAAACGAGTTTGAAAAGGTGCAGCAGAACCTGAGAGACAAACTGGGCCTGAACCTTGACGCGGTGGACGCGAGCAAGCGATTTCTCGACAAGCTGGCCGGCGTCACTGATCCTGAAAAGAAGCGCAAGATCATCGGCAATGAGTTCATTGAGGTATTCGATCAGGAGGCGCATCGTCTCGAAAGCACCGTCGGGAAAGTGGAATGGCTGGTGCAGGGAACTCTTTATCCTGACGTAATCGAATCGCGCAGCGTGCGTGGCCCCTCCCAAACCATCAAGAGCCATCACAATGTGGGTGGCCTGCCGGAGAAGATGAAGCTCAAGCTCATTGAGCCTTTAAAAGATTTGTTTAAGGATGAGGTCCGCCGCATTGGCCGCGAACTGGGAATGCCGGAAGAGATTCTGCAACGACAGCCGTTCCCAGGGCCCGGTCTGGCGGTGCGAATCCTGGGCGAGGTCACACAGGAACGCATCTCGCTGCTCCAAGAAGCCGACGACATCGTAGTGAACGAAATACGCCGCGCTGGACTTTACACCCAAATCTGGCAATCGTTCGCGGTGCTGCTACCGGTGATGTCGGTCGGCGTGATGGGCGATCAGCGGACCTATGCGTATACGTGCGCGATTCGCGCCGTGCACTCAGAGGACGGCATGACCGCCGATTGGGTGCCGCTGCCCTACGACGTCCTCAAACGCATCTCCAGCCGGATTGTGAACGAGATTAGGGGGATCAATCGCGTGGTGTACGACGTGACTTCCAAGCCGCCCGGAACGATTGAGTGGGAGTAACCCAAACCTCTGAAACACGGAGGAACAGAGGAAGGGGAGGAACTCCAAAATTTCTGGTGCTCATCGATGCAGTTTGGGTCGACAGTACGCAACAACGATGCTCATCCCTCCGCTAACTCCATTCCTCTGCGTTTCGATGCTTTTGGGCTATGCCGCCCACGGGATTGCCCTCTTATTCCACGGGCTTTCCGGATAGCGCTGTTTCAGTTCAGTGACCACGTTCCCCAGTGCATGATGGTCATGGGTTCGCTGATACTTGGAGACACCCAGCCAATACACAGCAGCCGGCGCAATGGATGCAGTGGGATATTTATCGATGATCTGCTGAAACAGCTTTTCCGCATCGCCCCACTGCTTTTTCATGACGGCCACGCGCGCCAATCCCATCAGGAGCTGTGCAGAGAAATCATCTTTCGGCAGGTATCCCTCGATCCGGAAGCGCTCCTTCCCGTTCTCATCCAGTATCAGAACGGTTGGCGTCCACACAGACTCGAAGCGCCCAAAGCCAGCAGGATTTTCCTTGATGTGAACTCCGATTGGGATGAAGTTCTGTTCGATAAATGCTGCCACTTGTGCATCACCGTACGACTCGGCTTCCAGCCGAGCGCATGCCCCTCAGGCGGGAGCGGCGCTGAAGTCCACCAGAATCGGTTTGTGTTCCGTTTTGGCTTTGCTCAGCCCACTATCAATGTCTTTGATCCAGTTAACTGCCATAAGACTCTCCTTAGCCAGTTTCTTGAAATGCAGTGGAATTTGATGCCGTATGGCGCGCGACTTGCGCTACGTTGACGCGCTGGTGGTGCGTTCTTCCAGCGCAAATATGTTCCTGGACTACTTCAACGTTGGTTTAGTCGCCTGCCATCGCCGGTTCCCGCACTTCATAAAGCGAGAACCACGGCGTGGCGGCTTTCAGCCGCTCGTTTACATTGTTGATGTTCTGTACGCCTTCGCTCTGCAGCCATTTCCTGAAAGCGTCAGCGCCCTGCTTGGCATACACAGGGATGCCGTCCTTCCAGGTGGCGCGTCCGCAGAGGACGCCATTGAATTTCACGCCGGCTTCTGCCGCCAGGGCGAGAGACTCATTGAACTCGGCATTGCTGACGCCGGCTGAAAGATAAATGAACGGCTTTGTAGCTACGGCAGCGGCGCGGCGGAAGTGCTCCATGGCTTCCTGCCTTGAGTACGCTTTTTGCCCACCGAAGGATTTTGCCCCTTCCACAAACTTCATGTTGACGGGAACTTCCACTTTCAGCACATCAACGCCGTATTTGTCTTTTGTAAACTCCTCCATGGAGCTGGCCACCATGTCAGGTTTTTTCTTTGCGAATTCAAAGCCCTTTTCGTCGGCACCTTCTTCGTAACAGACGAACTCAAGGAAGAACGGAATGTCGTTGGCGCGGCACTCATCGCCGATGCGTTCCACCCAGGCATGCTTCTTGTCGTTAATGGCGGGTTCATCGGACGGGGTGTAGTAGAGCAGGACCTTCACGCAGTCGGCGCCCGCGGCCTTAAGTCTCTGCACCGACCAGTTATCCAGCAGGTCAGGAAGGCGCCCCGGGCCGGTTTTGTCATATCCCGTTTTCTCATAGGCCAGCAGCAGGCCGGCATTCCTCGCGCGATTCCGTGAGGCGGGCAAGCCCCATTCTGGGTCCAGCAGTATTGCGCTGGCATGCGGAGTCAGCACCTCACTGACCAGCGTTTTGAATTCCTCCATCATCGCATCAGTGATGTCGCCCCCTTTTTCTTTGGCAAGAGCTTTCTTAAGCGAGCCGCGCTGATCCATGGCAGCGGCGGCAATCACGCCCCGGCTGTCTGAAACACGTTTCATTCCGGCAAGTTTTCCAGGAGTAATCTTCACGGCTATACCCTCCTCTAACGCTTTGGCGGTGTTAGGCTACGACCAAAAGAAGAATGGCTGGCCCAAAGCGGCCAGAAGCTAAGATGCTGAATCGCTGCACAGTATTGCCTGGCAGCAGCCGACCCATCGAACATTGTACTAAATCGGAAGGGCTCCAAAGTCGCTGCTGCTTGCATCAAGAAAATTGGCCGTTATAAAATTCGCCCCAAATGAAAGCGATGCAAGCGAAGAACAAATCTCCGAATCGGGAAAGACCACTAAGGCCTGTAGCCAAGAACCCCGGCGGGGGGCCGGGAAGATTTCACGAGCGCGGCAAGCATGGCAAGATGTTTTTGCCCGGAGCACCAGTGCCGGAAACCGGCATTTATGAAGTGCTTCACGATCGCCAGCATCGTGAGCCACATGAAGTGGTGATGCACCGCGGCGACCCGTTTCCGCCCTGCGACCAGTGCGACATGCGCGTTCGCTTTAAGCTGGTGCGCACAGCGCCTTATATCTTTGACGATGAGGATTTTGTCGAAGAGCCTTAAAGCGGTTTCTGCCACATTAGGAAGTGGGAAGCAGCGGCAAGTCCTTGAGAATGGCCCTTTGCCGCTCGATCAACGATTGAACACCGCGCGCGGCCAGTTCCATCATCTCCCTGAGTTGGCGATCATCAAACGGATGCTGCTCAGCCGTGGCCTGGATTTCGACGATCTTCCTTGCGCCGGTCATTACGAAGTTCAAGTCCACCTCGGCTTGAGAATCTTCCTCGTAGCAGAGATCCAGCAGAATAGATCCTTCCACAATGCCAACGCTGACAGCCGCAACAAAATCACGGATAGGGGCCGCCTTCAACGTTCCTGCCTCAACCAGCTTTTGCATTGCCAGTCCCAGCGCGATGAAGGCCCCAGTGATGGAAGCTGTCCGTGTGCCACCATCGGCCTGAATCACATCGCAGTCAAGCGTAATAGTGCGTTCGCCCAGCCGACGAAGGTCTACCGCAGCGCGAAGAGCGCGGCCAATTAGTCGCTGGATTTCATGCGTTCGGCCACTCTGGCGTCCACGGCTTGCCTCCCGCGGGGTGCGGGTGAGGGTGGAGCGAGGAAGCATGCTGTACTCGGCAGTGATCCAGCCCTTTCCCGAGCCCTTGAGGAACGCGGGTACCGTCTCCTCTACTGAGGCATTGCAGATCACGCGCGTGTTCCCAACCTCGATCAGCGCCGACCCTTCAGCCATGGACACGAAATCAGGGACAATGTTCACTGGACGCATCTGGTCGGGAGCGCGATTATCGGACCGGAACATCACGTCTTTATTTTTCAATGTCAATCAGCTCGATGCTTTCTATGGGGTGGCCGAGGAACTTTTCCCCCAGCCTGCGAAACTTCTCCACTGAATCAGTAGCATAACAGCGGAGCGTGCCAACAGAGCTCTCCGACGTGTCGGGACCAAGGAGCTGAAACACCTTTGCCGCAGTTGATTCCGCCGAATCCACGATTTCGATGTGTGCTGGCGCTACGCGGCGGAGCAAAGGGCGGATCAAAGGGTAGTGAGTGCAGCCGAGCACAAGGACATCAGCATTGTGTGCTCCGTCACTGAAAATCTCATCTATATAAATGTGGGCAACCCGTTCTGTCACCGGGTGCTCCACCCAACCCTCTTCCACAAGTGGAACAAACAACGGGCACGCTCTTTCCGTTGCCTGCAAGCCGAAATTCTCGAGAGCACGCCGATAAGCATGGCTGGCGACTGTGGCTTCAGTGGCAATCACCGCGGCCCGCCGAGTCCTGGAGATTTCGGCTGCCCGCTCTGCGCCCGGCTCAACGACGCCCACGACGGGGATCTTGATCGCAGCCCGAATATCATCGAGTGCGAGCGCGGTGGCCGTATTGCATGCGACTACCAGCAGGCTGATGCCGTGCTGCTCCAGAAACTGTGCGCTGGCAATCGCGTACTTGGCGACCGTGCGCACTGACTTCGCGCCGTAGGGCAGATGGGCCGTGTCGCCGAAGTAGAGATAGTCAGCCCCGGGGAGCGCATTGCGAAGCTCGCGCAACACTGTAAGTCCGCCAAATCCGGAATCAAACACCCCGATGACGCGGGCCACTATTGAAACTCCCTGGCAAGCTCATGAACGGCGCTAACCGGATAGAACGATACCAGGTCGGCATGACCTGCAAGCGTTTGACGCTCTCTGCCTTCGACTAAAAATTTCACTTTGCTGATACCGGGAACGTTGGCATTTAACGTTTCAATGAGAGAGGTCAGGGTCATTTCTTCGAGCAATGCGCCTGAGCGGTGTCCATCAGCAAATTGCGCGGTAGTATCCACGATGACTGTGTCGGGATTGAGAAAGTAAACATCTTTGATGTCCGCGCCCTTGGCCAAAGGATGAGGCGAAGGTGTTTGCAGATACTGGGCAAGGACGGCGCGCAGCGCAGCACGGGCGCGCAGGTCGCGTTCGTCTGGCATGAATGCCTGCGTGGTGCGCCAGCGGAGGGCGAGATCGTCATCGTAGGCCACCAGTACTCGTATCGTTTCTTCCTTCCCCTGGGCTTCGGGTCCTTCCGGCGCTGCGGCGAGTCCCTGCTGAGTCTTTACTTCCTCCGAATGACGAAGTTCAATGATGAAAATTCCAGCGATCAAAATGGCCAGCAACAGGAACGAGATGGCGATTTGGAAGTGACGCGGGATCACCTTCTGGCTCCCAAACGCTCGCGATTTTGCTCCACCGCTGATGCTACGGCCGCAGCCACCGCGCTTTGCACCTTGGAATTCAGAAGAGACTTCACGTCCGCGCGATCGGTTGCCATTTCCAAAGCAATCGCCGGTGCCACAATGTTATTCAGTGGCCGCAGGAAAGCTTGCAACTCCAGCGTCTTGAAATCTCGTTTCTGCAACTCACGACTGATGGACCGAGCCACGGCATTGCTTCGCGCAATCGCGCCTGACTGCGCGCTATCCCAGGGAAGGAAGCTCCCAACCGCCGGCTGAGGAGCCGCCAGAATAGAGGAGTAAACGCGCACTCCCCGGCCAGGTTCGGCGGCGTGGAGCGCGATGTAAAGCGCTTCGTGCTGCTGGTTGCAGAGCTCGGCACGGTGCTCAAGGCTGATGGTTGTATCGGAATCCCTCAGGAGGCGAGCGGAAATGCCGCGTTCTTCCAATTCTTTGCGTAAGAGCCGGGCCAGTGACAAGGTGAGGTCCTTCTCGAATATTTTGGGCGCCAAAACCGCTCCCTTGTCGTCGCCGCCGTGGCTGGGATCAATCAACACGAAAAATTCTGGAGCGGGCGGCTTGCCAGTAGCTGCTGGAGTAGGGGACGGAGTTGCCGGAGGAGCAGCGGCCGTGGCCGGCCCCGATGATGCGATTTGAGATACTGCACCCGGCCCGCATAGCAGGCACAGGAGCACAGCGCCTGCTGTGCCGGCGTTCAAAACTCGCTTACTCCAGAGCATAGATGGTGAGCCCGCTCAGGAGTTTGGGATAAAAATCAGTGGACTTTTGCGGCAGGACTTCTCCGCCGAACGCAATATCGCTTACCTGCTCTATTTTGGCGGCATTCATCAGAAAGGCCACGTTGGCGCCCTGACGCACCCAGGAGATCGCTTCAAAAGCATCGCGCTCGTATTTCACGTGCTCCTGGTTGCGAATGGCTTCCTCCGAGATGCCGAGAATCCGTTCCAGCAGCAGTTTGTGCAGTTGCACTACATCGAGCTTGCGCTGGCGCGCGGAAAAGCTGGAGAGCGCTTCCTGCACGGCGCGCTCTTTTGCCCGCAAAAGATACGGCCCCTGCCGTGTCACCGCGACAAAAGCGGTCCCGTTTTCGCCCGCCTCTTCCAGCAGCGTGGTCGCGCTGCGGCTTTCTGTTCGCAAGTCTATGCGATCAATGTCAAAAAAACGTTTGGCTGATTCCAGCATGCGTTCACGGTCAAAACTCACCAGCCCGTGCACGATGCGGTGCGTGGGCAGGATCACCAGACCACGGCTTTCCATTGGAACCAGCGTCATCATCACGAACTCATAGCCCGCGTTTCGATCCGTGCTTGCAGCCTGTTTCCTGCGCTCATCGCGATAAGCGAGGGCCGTCTCGTACCGGTGGTGTCCATCCGCGATGAGCAGATTCTTGCCAGCCATGAAGCCCTGGATCAAGCTGATCATGGCTGGGTCTTGGATGCGCCACACGCGATGAAGCACCTCATACTCATCCAGAACGGAGATCTCCGGTTCATCTGCGGTCTTCTTTGCCAGAAGTTTTTCCAGCTCGGCCTGCGGATCGCTGAAGAGCATGAATATCTGGCCAAAATGCGCTCTGGTTGCTTTCAACAGGTTAAGGCGATCAGCGCGGGGCTTGGCCAGCGTCTGTTCGTGGCGAAAGACCACGCCATCAGCATAGTCGTGGATGCGTCCGAGAGCGATCAGTCCACGCCGCTCCGCCACATCGCGGGTGCCCGGCGCCGTAAACGTCTGAGAGTACACGTAGAGAGAAGGTTCCGCGTCCTGCTTGAGTATGCCGGCAGATCGCCAGTCGTGCAGATATTCAGCCGCCCGGGTATAGGAATTGAAAGTGGGAGTGTCAGTGTCACCGGGTTTTCCCAGAATAATCCGGACCAGGTTATGCGGGCTCAGGTCGTAATAATGCGATTGCATTTCCGGGGTGATTTTGTCATAGGGCTGAGTGACCACATCTTCCAGCTTTACCTGCTCAGGGTCGTAGCGAAGCGCTTGAAATGGAATGATTTCTGCCATCGTTCGTTAGGGCCTGATTGCATTCTACCAAGCACACCGGAAAACCTGCTGAATCTGAAAAACATCAAAATCTGACAAGCGGTGACTTACAACCGCCCTCGCCGCTTTAAAGGTTTTTATATCAACGATCATGCCGCTGTGGTAACATCGGCCTAAAATGAGGTTCCATATGGCCCGCTTCCAATGCTGCGGGTATGGTGCATCCCATCCCCCGATGGCTCGTTTTTCAACCCCTTACCGGACCCTGGCGATCCGGTGCGTGATCGTGCTGGCCGTCTCGCTTGGCCTGGCTGCGCACTGCAGGGCCCAGGATGATGTCAACGTACACATCCAGCCGCGACCGGAAGCGCCGAAGCCACCTGAATCGCCACAGCCGACTCCGGCCAACCTCCCCACCGATGATCCGGGCCTCAAGCTGAACCACGGCAAGCCTCTGCAGGTTGACGTGGATCTGGTTCTGGTGAACGTGACTGTCACGGACGACTGGAACCGCATCGTAACCGGGCTGGACAAGGACAATTTCACCATCATGGAAGGGAACCAGGTCCAGCAGGTCAAGCACTTCTCTACAGAAGACGCACCCATTTCACTGGGCGTAATTTTTGACATGAGCGGGAGCATGTCCGACAAAATCGAACAGGCACGCGCCGCCGTGATCGAGTTCTTCAAAACCGCCAATCCGCTGGATGAGTTCTTCATGATCACCTTCAATGATCGCCCTGAGCTCCGGGCCGATTTCACCAAATCGGTTGAAGACGTCCAGGGTAGGTTGGTGTATACGGTGCCCAAGGGGAGTACAGCGCTTCTCGATGCGATTTACCTGGGCATCAGCAAAATGAAGGACGCGCGCAATCCAAAGAAAGCCTTGCTGATCATTTCTGATGGCGGCGACAACCACAGCCGCTACACGGAAAATGAGATCAAATCCATGGTGAAAGAGGCCGACGTGCAGATTTATGCCATCGGTATATTCAGCGCCTCGCCTGCCCAGCCGGAGGAAATTGCCGGGCCCGCGTTGCTGGGCGAAATCACCAATGTGACCGGAGGGCGCTTATTCACTCTTAGCAATCCCAATGACCTGGCTGATGTGGCTACGAAGATTGGAATAGAGCTGCGCAACCAATATGTACTCGGATACCGTCCAAACAACAAGGCCAAAGATGGCCGGTGGCGCAAAATCAAAGTTAAGCTCGCTCCGCCCAAAGGGCTGCCACATCTGAATGTTTATTCCAAGACGGGATACTATGCACCTTCGCAATAAAACGGTTGTCGGCGTCCTCCTTCTCTGGATATTGGCGTTCGCAAGCTTGTCGTACTCGCAAACCCAGCCGCAAACGCAATCCAGCCCAGGCAAGGTACAAGCCACGCCGCTGCCATCGGATGTGGACCCCAGCGATCCCGCTTTGCCGGTGTGGGCACGTCCCGCAGCACCGCCAAAACCGGCGCAGCCTGCGGAAACGGCCGGGAATACGCCATCAACGACGAAGCCGAACACGCTGCCGCCTGATCTGCAACCGGAAGGTGGAGTGGTTGGACAGGTCACCAAGGGCGACAAAGGCTTCATTTATCGGCAGCGCGTTGACGAGGTGACGCTGCACGCGACGGTGCTTGACCGGAACCACCATATTGTTACCGACCTGGGCGAACGCGATTTCACTGTCTACGAGAACGGCGAACCGCAGCAGATTAAGGATTTCAGGCGCGAGGATGTCCCTGTTTCCATCGGCATCCTGGTGGACAATTCGGGCTCCATGCGGACCAAGCGCAACGCCGTGAGCAAGGCCGTGGTAAACCTGGTACAGGCCAGTAATCCCAACGATGAAGTGTTCGTCGTGAACTTCAACGATGAACCCTATCTTGACCAGGATTTCACCAATCAGATCCCTCAAATGAAGGAAGCCCTGGACCGCGTTGACAGCCGTGGCGGCACCGCGCTTTACGATGCAGTGTACGCCGCTGCGGATCATCTGGCCAAAGCCGCCAAACTGCAGAAGAAAATTCTGCTGGTGGTCACGGATGGTGAGGACAACGAGAGCCGCATGTCGCTGGAAGAGGCCATTCGCGCAGTCCAGAATGACAGCGGACCCGAGATCTACACCATCGGCATATTGGGGGATGAAGGTAAGCAACGGCGAGCGAAGCGTGCTCTGGAGGCTCTTTCCATTCAAACCGGTGGCGTGGCCTTCTTCCCAAGAAACCTGGACGAAGTGGATGAGATCAGCAGGGCTGTAGCGCACGATATCCGCAATCAGTACAGCATCACTTATAAACCCACGAATCCGCAGAGCAACGGCGGGTGGCGCGAGGTCAAAGTGGTGGCGCACGCTTCCGGATACAGAGATCTTGAGGTCCGCACACGGAAAGGTTATTACGCCAGCGAAGAAAACAATCGCGCCAGCACGAGCAACCGTTAACAAGCAGCACTCAGCAATCAGCACTCCGTTTTGCAACTGAATTGGCTAAAGATAGAGCCTCTTTCCGGCATCAGGAAGGCTGCTCTGGGGCTGACTGCTGATTGCTGACGCTCTTTACCATCTCGACACTGGGCCTAAAATCCTGTCGAACCATCATGCCCACGCCCCTATAGTGCTCAGAATGTTTGCCATTCCGGGAAAACGCGCTGCCACCTCTCACGCTGCTGACCGGCTCATCACCGAGTTGGGCAAGGTGGAAGGCCAGTTGAAGAACTGGATCAGCCAGTCTGAGACAAACGCGCAGCTTTTTCGCAAAGATCCCATCTCGGCTATGCGAACCGCGGGGTTAAGCATTGAAGATGATCTGATCTGCGAACTGGAAATGATTATGCGCGACATAGCCAAAAAGCTCAAATAGCCGCCGCAAGAGCCCTATAACCGAATGCTACCGGGAGGATTTACCCCGGCAAGATCATGCTCTTGATCACTTGGGATTCTAGCCCCTCCGTTATTTGACCTATCTTGTATGCCCCGCCGATAATCGCGCAAAACCCAATCAAGAGAATCTATGCCTCGGCACCCCGAGGCCGGGAGGACTTCCCGTGAAGAAGCTGTCGCAGTTTGCTCTTCTTTTTGCGTTTGCTTTGTTTGCTCTCAAATCAGCCCGTGCTGTCGCCAACAACGGCGGGAGTGACGCGGATGCGCCTCCCGCGCCAGCGCCGGCTTCAATCTCAGGCGACCTGTTCAAGCCAAGCTTCGGCATCGTAGCCAAAGTATCCATGCTGGGTATCGGCGGAGATGTGGGCGCCTCGATCACGCCGTTCTTCAACGTTCGCGGAGGCTTCAATGGTTTCAGCTACAGCCACGGCTTCAACAATAACGGAATCCACTATGACGGCACCTTGCGGTTCCGCTCTGTCGAAGCTCTGGTTGACATCACTCCGTTGCGTGACTGGTTCCACATCAGTCCCGGCGTGCTGGTTTACAACGGGAACCAGATCACAGCTAGAGCAAGCGTTCCCGGCGGCCAGAACTTTGATCTGGGAGGAGCCAGCTTCAAGAGCAGCGCCAGCGATCCTGTCCATGGCAGTGGCCAACTCGTGGTAAACAAGGCCGCGCCCATGGTGATGTTCGGGTTCGGTAATCCCATTCCGCACAGCCACCACGTCACCATCGTGCAGGACTTCGGCGTTGTATTCCAAGGCACGCCCAAAACCACACTGAACCTCGCCGGAACGGCTTGCGATCCGGCCACTGGCCTGGCTTGCGTCAACGCGGCCACAGATCCGGCCTTCCAGAGCCAAATCAAGGCGGAGCAGGACAAGATCAATAAAGATACTTCGATCGTGAAGTTCTATCCGGTGGCCAGCATCGGAATTGGAATCAGGTTCTAGGACCTGCTGTTCGCTTTCGGACGATTGTTTTCATAAACGAACAAAGGCTCATTCGCGCTGAATGAGCCCTTTTTCTATGTGCTTGATTCCCAAAGCTCATTTTGACCGTCGAAGATGGAGTAACTCGTGCATCTTGTTGGCACTATTCAATCGGCGGGAGAGGGAACATGGGGCTTTGGCAGGATCTCCGTTTCGCACTCCGTTCAATGATCAAGGCGCCTTCCGTCGCCGTGGTCGCTCTGTTGACGCTGGCTCTGGGGATTGGCGCTAATACCGCAATCTTCAGCGTTGTCGATGCAGTGCTTCTCCGGCCGCTGCCTTTTCATGAAGCCGGACAGCTTGTGCAACTCCGGGCCGATTTTCGCGGGCTGGGAACGCAGAATCTAGGCTTCTCTTACCCTGAGTTTGAGGACCTTCGCGATCGTTCCGGCATCTTCGATGGCGTTTCGGTCGCCTGGCCTGCGCCCGCGAATCTGACAGGAGGAGAGCACCCCGAACGCGTTGACATTCTCGGCGTTAGCCCAAACTACTTTGAATTGCTCGGCGTGCGCCCACAGCTTGGACGCGTCTTCGATTCAAGAGATATAGCTGAAGGATTTGCGGAAGCTGCGGTCATCAGTGACGGATTATGGCACCGCGAGTTTGCCGCCGATCCCGGGATCCTTGGCCGCAAGGTGCGGCTCGATAACGACCTCTACACGATTGTTGGCGTGGCTCCTGCGGACTTTCGCCATCCTGGTCCCACCAACGCGCAGCCGATCGACTTCTGGGTGACGGCGGGATTCCGCGCCAATCCGTTTCCGCCTCCGGTGCGAAACCTGCGTGTGCTTCCTGGAATTATCGGGCGGCTGAAGCCTGGGATCACGCCTCAGCAGGCGCAGAACATGCTTCAGATTTTTGTGGAGAACTTGCGCAAGCAATATGGTGCTGATTATCCAATGTCATCTGGCTGGACGCTTGTTGCCGAACCGCTGAAGCAAGTGGTCGTTGGAAACTCCCAACCACTCCTGGTTTCCATGCTGCTAGCGGTCAGCTTGATTTTGCTGATTGCATGCGTAAACGTAGCCGGACTCTTGCTCGCGCGCGCGTCCGGCAGACGGCGGGAAATGGCTGTTCGCGCCGCACTCGGTGCAAGCCGCGGCCGCCTCATTCGTCAACTCCTGACCGAGTCTGCCGCGCTCAGCCTTGCCGCCGCCCTGCTCGGAGTGACAGTTGCGTTCCTGATAGAAAAATCGTTGATCGCCCTGCTGCCGGACCAGATCACGCGCGTCGGCCAGATCAGGATTGATGCACCCGTGCTTCTTTTCTCCACCGGAATCGCAGTCGTTGCCGCGGTCCTGTTCGGACTGGCGCCCGCGCTACAAAGCTCGCGTGCCAATACTGAAGCGCTCAAACAGGAAGAACGCAGCGGCGATACCAGCCTGCAATCCCGCAGGATGCGAAAACTGCTGGTGGGTGCCGAAGTGGCTCTTTCTGTCGTGCTGGTCGTAACCGCGGGATTGTTACTTCGGACGTTCTGGGATCTGCTCCATGTAAATCCGGGTTTCAGCTCGAACCATGTGTTCACCGCGACTGTCTGGCTGCCGGTTCCGAATGACCCAAAAACAGATGTTTATCAGACGAATGAGCAGCGCGCGGCTTTCGTTCGCGAGGTGCTCCGCCGGGTTCACCAGATTCCCGGTGTCGAGTCAGCAGCTGTCGCCAGTGCGCTTCCGCTGCGGTCCCAGCTTTTCCGCCAGGGGTTTCGGGTTGAAGGCCGCCCGGAGGAAGGAGACATTCCCATCGCTTCGTTCGTGCTCGTCTCTCCGGAGTTTTTCCGAACGCTGAACGCACGACTTGTCCGTGGTCGGATGATTCAGGAAAACGATGACAAGAATACCGCCCCTACCATCATGGTGGACGAAGCCGCTGCCCGCGTTTTATGGCCTGGTGAGGACGCATTGGGCAAGCGGCTGCGACTAGGCAGAAATATCATTGTGAATAACAAACCTGCCGCTCCTCCCTGGATGACCGTGGTGGGCGTGGTGAACAACATCAAATTTGAATCCCTCGATGAGAAGAACGTTCCGCATATCTACGCGAGCATGTACCAGGTTTCAGGAAAATTGTTCCGCGTTCTGGTGAAGGCGACCGGTGATCCTGCGTCCATCGGACGCGACATCAAGGACCAGGTCCAATCGGTGGATCCCAACCTGCCTGTTTCCGGTGTCGAGGCGTTGAATGAAGTAGTCACGGATTCTTTGACCGACCGCCGCTTTGCCGCGGGCCTGATTGCCTGTTTCGCTTTGCTTGCCTTGGGCCTTGCAGCCATAGGCGTTTATGGCGTGGCTTCCTATACTGTCGCCCAGCGCACAAAAGAGCTGGGCATTCGCGCGGCTCTGGGTGCGACGGCAGCAGATCTTGTGCGCATAGTCATGAAGGATGGAATGCGTCCCGTCCTGGGTGGGCTGGTGGCTGGTGCCCTGTGTGCTCCATTGCTGGGACGCATGGTTTCTTCGCTCTTGTACGGCGTTCATCTGCTCCAGCCGGAGATCTATTTGGTTTCTGTGGTCGTGCTGGCCGGCATCGGCTTGCTGGCCAACTACCTGCCTGCGCGCCGCGCGGGACGGGTGGATCCCAATCGCGCTTTGCGGTACGAGTGAGTCTGCGATGCAGATGCTGGAAAATTCGTCACAGCCGAGGGCGGCTGTGCCACACGGTTTTAATAAGAGCTAGCTGAGCATCCAGACTACTGCAACTGCCCTTTTACTTCGCCAAACGTGCTCAGCTCTTGAGAGTGTCACTTTCAATCATCAATCTTTGGCAATTTTGGCATTCCTGGCAATTTTATCGCTCCACTTCCACTCCGCATACCTCCTCCTGAGCTCTGATTTGAACAATTTTCCGGTTGAGGTATGCGGCAGCTCCTGGACGAATACAAAATCATCCGGCAACTGCCATTTGGCGAACTTTGCTGCAAGGAACTGGCGTAAGTCTTCCGGCGTTGCCGAGGCGCCATCTTTCAGAACGACCACCGCAAGTGGCCGCTCCTGCCACTTCGCATGGCGGACGCCGACAACGCCTGCTTCTTTGATGGTTGGGTGTGCCATGAGCGCGTTCTCAAGGTCCACCGAGCTGATCCATTCGCCGCCGGATTTGATCATGTCCTTGCTGCGGTCCACCAGCTTGATGCAGCCATCGGGATCGATGGTGGCTACGTCGCCGGTACGAAACCATCCGTCTTCACTCCAGCGATTTTCCGTCCCGGGCGAGTTGAAGTAGCTGGCTGCCACCCATGGCCCGCGGACCTCCAGCTCGCCCATGGTCCGGCCGTCCCACGATGCTTCTCCCTGATCATTGACGATTCGCGTCTCGATGAGCGGCGAAGGCCAGCCCTGTTTGCATCGTTGCGCGTATTGCTGATCAGGCGGCCACGTCAGCATTTCCGGCTTGAGGCGCATCGTGCTTCCGAGGGGGGAGGTCTCCGTCATACCCCAGGAGTGAATCAGATGAAAGCCGTGCCGGTCGAGCGAGCGCATCAGGGCCTCCGGCGGAGCCGTACCCCCACACAGGATGCGCACATCGCGTGGCGGCTTCCAATCAGGGCCGCGCTTCTCCAGCACCGGCAGCACCGCCATCCAGACGGTGGGCACCGCACAGGTGATTGTGACGCCCTCGTTGTCGATCAACTCCATCAGGCTATCAGCGTCAAGATGCGGCCCCGGTAAAACGAGCTTTGCCCCTACCAGTGCAGAGGTGTAGGGAAATCCCCAGCCATTGGCGTGAAACATGGGCGAGCCGATGAGAACGACATCATGCTGTGAGAGAGCACAGCAATCAGGCAAGGCCTGGGCCAGGCTGTGCAGCATCTCCGAGCGATGCGAGTAAATGACGCCCTTGGGATGACCGGTGGTACCCGAGGTGTAACACATGACGGCGCCATCATCTTCACTGATCGCGGGGTATTCGAAGCTGTCCTTCGCCTGCCTCAGCCACTCCTCATAATTCTCATACTCGGGTGTCACCGCCTGCCCGCAGTGTGGAACCACGAAGATGCGCTCGAACTTTGCTTTGGTCTTGAATTTCTCCAGCACCGGCAGCAGCACGTCATCCACGATGAGGAACCGGTCCTGCGCGTGGCACGAAATCCAGGCGATCTCATCGGGATGCAGCCGCAGGTTGAGAGCATGCAGGATCCCTCCCGCCGCGGGAACGCCGTAGTGCGCCTCAACGTGGACAGAGTGGTTCCACATGAGCGTAGCCACGCGATCGCCTTTTTTGATTCCCGCCGCTTGCAGGCACTCCGCGAGCCGACGTGCCCGCTGATAAACGCCACCCCAGGTTGTGCGATGGATGCAGCGGTTCGGCATTCGTGAAATCACTTCCACGTTGGCGAAATACCTGGCCGCGCGCTCGAGTACCGGGACCAGGGTGAGCGGCGTGTTCATCATGGTGTGCATTTTGAAACGGCTCCGTGTGGCGGGCCATTTTATATCAGGATTGCGGCGCCTTTCGCCCTATTGTCGGGCGATAATAGAAGCATGAAGCGCTCCGGAGTCGCCGACCTTCCTTTGCACGGCGGACGTGTTCCCGCCTGGCTGGCGGAGCGCATGACGAAGCTTGGGACCGCAATCTGCGAAGCCATTCTTTACGACTACGGCGCGCCGGAGCTGCTCTCCCGCCTCAGCGATCCTTTCTGGTTTCAGGCTCTCGGATGCGTTATGGGAATGGATTGGCATTCCTCTGGCATCACCACGTCAGTGCTTGGCGCACTCAAACGCGGTCTCAATCCACGAGCGCACGAACTTGGAATTTACATCTGTGGCGGCCGTGGCAAACAGTCCCGGAAAACTCCCGATGAGCTTCGCGAGGTAGCTGGTCGAACCGGCCTTGACGGAGACGCGCTTGCCCGCAGCAGCCGCCTGACCGCAAAAATCGACAACAATGCGATTGCCGATGGCTTCCAGCTTTATCTGCACTCGTTCATTGTGAGCAAAGACGACGAATGGGCCGTGGTGCAGCAGGGAATGAATGACTCGACCGGGCTGGCGCGCCGCTATCACTGGCACTCGGCGACCGTGCGAGATTTTGTTTCCGAACCGCACACCGGTATTGTTGGAGCCACGGTGATTGAAGGCGACATTATGAACCTGGTTGAGCACCGTGCCAAGCCGGCGCAGTCAGCCCTGCTGGAGATTGCGCATGAGCCTCCGGAACGCAGCTTGAAGGAGGCTCGCAAGCTGGTCATGCCGCGTCATCACGATGTGCGAGCGAACACTATCGATCTAAAGCGCCTTGGCGCCGTCCTGGCGGTTGCGTATGAGCGTGACCTTCGCGATTTTGCATCTCTCCTGCTGCTGGAGAACCTTGGCCCGCGCACGCTGCAATCGCTGGCATTGATTGCAGAAGTGGTCCACGGTGCGCCGACGCGCTTTGCCGATCCGGCGCGTTTCTCCTTCGCGCATGGCGGCAAAGACGGACATCCGTTTCCAGTTCCGCTCAAAAGCTATGATGAATCTCTCGGCGTGTTGAGGCGATCGCTGGATGCGGCGAAGCTTGGCCACTCCGACAAGCTTGCCGGTTTCGCGCGGTTGGACCGGTTCGTCTGCAATATTGAAAAGCATGCTGCGCCTGCCGCCGATTTCCGCAAGGCCATGCAGCATGAGCGTGCGATTTCTCCTGCTCTCGGCGGGCGGACGGTATTTGACAACGACAAGAGGAGGGAACAGCTCGAGCTTTTTTAGCTGTTACTCTCCAATTCAACTGCGCTCGGCCTCATGCTGCCTGTGTGCTGGCCTTTTTCGGAAGAGCGGCTTGTGCCGGCGCACTTCTGAGCCGCACGATTTCTCTTCGCAACTCGGCATTTTCCGCTTCCAGTGCTCGAACGCGGGCCTGCAGTGCACCCCAAGAGTCCTGGGATCTGGTCTGTGTTTGCAGTAGCCATGCATCCAGGTCCTTACTGCTGGCGATGACCGCAGTATGCAAGTGAGCGGCGGGCCGGTGCACTGGAAGTCCGAGTTTCTCCCAACGCTGCACTGTCCGCACACCTCGGTGCATGTAGTTGGCGATTTCCTTCCAGCCGCTGAGGATGGCAGCCTCTTCTGACCACGCTTGATTTTGCTGCATA
>Ga0070681_10000873_pt1 | contig 25406 bp, 19 predicted proteins | sample KBSC83BmetaG_FD_65650 | JGI IMG/M metagenome (GOLD analysis project Ga0070681, IMG submission 65650) | Corn rhizosphere microbial communities from Kellogg Biological Station, Michigan, USA - KBS C8-3B metaG | ecosystem: Host-associated > Plants > Roots > Rhizosphere | place: USA: Michigan...
GTGAAGAACGCGCTGAACGCGTGGAAGAAGACGCAGGGCGCGGGTGACGCGTGGAAGAAGTCGCGCCGCAACAAAGATGGCTACGTGGAGCTGCTCACCACGCAGGTGGAAAAGGGCGGTGATACCGACCAGGCATGGGGCACGACGCCTAACTTCATGCACGAAAACCTGATCAACGCGCGGCTCGGCGTGATCTACTTGTTTTCGCACCTCACGGTGTCGCCGCGGATCTTCAACGTGCTGCTCGAGGGCGGCTTGTCGATCGCGGGCGGCGCGCTGTCGTACGCCGGCGCGTCGGACGGACTCAAGAATGCGACCGCGAACGCCGTCTCGAACTTTCAGGGATTGGTCATGGTGCCTGGGAACGAGATCCTCAACGCGGGGTGGGGTGCCACCAAGCCGTTGATCCTCAAGCCCGACCAGCAGACAAAACTCCTGACGGTGATGGAGAAAGTGAAGCGATGGTTCGAGGACGTGGCGAAGGGTCTGCTCGAGTCGCTGAAAGAAAAGTGGAAGTGCGAGCTGCCGGCGTCGTTAGTCAAAGCTGCCGTGGGCGCCGCCGTGAGCGCAACGCAGAGTGCGCTCGCCGCCGGTCTGTTGTCCGGCGCCTTGGACCTGGGGAAGGGAATCATCGTATCGGTCGACGCGGCCATCACGCGATTCAAGGCGTGGAAGTCATCGCGCGACGTGGAGTTCAGCTCGGGTCACCCGAAGATGGTGGTGGACACGATCCACCGCGCGATGACCGTGAGCATCGGCGAGGGCATGTGGACGGCAATGAAGGGCGCCGCGAGCATGGGCCTTGCCGCCGCGAGTGCCGGTGCCGGTTTGATTGCCGGCGTCCTCATCGCGGGCGCCGAGATGTTGGCGAAGCTGTTCTGGCGGCTCTACGAGACGTCGCAGATGCGCACGTTCTTCTCGGAAGCGGCCGAGCATTGGCGGAATCGCGACGGCGGCAGCGCACTGCATCGGCAGCCGTTCGCGTTCGCGCGGTGGTATCGCAAGCATACGCTGCTGGCGCCGGCGCTCGCGGTGATCACGCTCAACAGCGGCATCTGCGGCGACAAGATGGTGTACTTGTCGATGTTCAAGGACGACCAGAGCGTGATCTCGACGGCGGAGTTCCAGGCCGGTGTGGAGCACCTGGACGGGCTCAAGGTGTGGGGCGCCAAGTATCTCGGCGAGACCGGATTTTCGTTCGGTGCGACCGACGCGATGGTGGGCAAGTTCCTGCAGTTCGCGAAGGGCGGCGGCAGCGACGGCGTCGTGAAGGCGCACCAGGAGAATCTCTCGGGCGGCGCCTGGATGTGGGACAAGGTGGTGTCGGTGGCGAAGGCCTAACGGAAACGATCCCTGGAGGCCGCATGGCTCGTTCGTCAGGCAGGTGGCGTCGCGCGGCAGCCTGTGCGGCGCTTGCGGCACTTGGCGCGGCCGGAGCGATAGGCGCACAGACGCCGTCGGGCGCCAATTCCTCGGGTTCGGACTCCACGGTGCGTCGCGCGGTGGACGAGCTCAACGCGAAAGAAGTGAAGGCCTGCCAAGAGATGGACCACACCGCGTCAGCCGAATTGTGGGCCGACGACGGCGTGGACCTGATTCAAGGTCTCCAGCCCATGGTGGGGAAGGCGGTGATCGCCGCCTGGCTCAGCGGCCTAACGCCCGGGCTCAAGGGCGCGAAGATGGTCTCCTGCACCATCGACTGGAAGCAGATCACGATTCAGGGCGACTGGGCGTACGAGTGGGGGATCAACAAGCAGCGGATCGAGTTCCCACCGCCGCAGCAGCCGTTCGAGAGCGAAGGGAAGATCACGTTAGTCCTCAAGCGCCAGACGGATGGCGCGTGGAAGATCGAGTTGGAGTCGTGGAACAGCAGCCCGAAGGCCAGCGGATGACCCGTCAGGCGTGACTCGCGAGATGTTACACGCGGAGCGCCTTGACGATGTCCGTTCGCGCGGCGTGCACGCCCGGCACGAGGCAGGCGGCCGCGGTCGTTCCCAACATCACGGCGAGCGCGACGAGAAATGTGACCGGGTCACGCGGGCTGACCGCGTAGAGCAGGTCGCCCAACAGCCGCGTGGTGCCTAACGCTGTGGCGACGCCGGCCCCGATGCCGGCCATGGTCACGATCATCCCGCGGCCGATGACGAGCCGCAGCACACCGGCCGGTGCCGCGCCGAGCGCCATGCGCAGGCCCAACTCGCGGGTGCTCTGCGAGACCACGTACGACATCACGCCGTAGAGGCCGACCGCGGCGAGCAGGACGGCCAGCGCCCCGCAGATGCCGATGAGCGTGACCGCGATGCGCTGTGGTGACGTCGACCGTTGCATGACGTCTCGCATCGGCAAGACGTTGTACGCGGCCAGACTCGGGTCGAGCGAGTGGATCGCACGCCTGACGCCAGGGCCAACCTCCGCCGACGGCCTCGACGAACTGATGAACACGCTGAACATCGGTGTGAAGCTCTGGCGAAGCGGCACGTAGAACAGCGGGGCAGGAGGCTCGAGGAGGGATTCGAACCGCACGTCTCGCACAACGCCAACCACCTGCGTCCAGCGTGTGCCGGAGCGCAAGCGCTTGCCGACGGGATCGGCGCCGGGCCAATACGTCGCCGCCATGGTTTCGCTCACGATCGAGACCGGCAGCGTCGTGTCGGTGTCGGTGAGCCGGAAGTCGCGGCCGCGGACGATCGAGATGCCTAACGCCGCAAAATACGCGGGGGTGACGCTCGTGGATCTGGCGGTGGGTGCTTCGTCCGGCGCATTCTGGTAGCCATCCACTGCGATGGGCACGGACCCGTACGGCGCGCCCGGGTCGAGCGGCCTGCTCGTCGAGAGGGCGACGGCGCGTACTCCGGCAACACCGGCCAGACGAGTAACGAGCCGGTCTGCGTAGATGCGGGACCGCGCGCTGTCATATCGCGCCGCAAGCAGGTTGACGTACGTAGTGTAGGTCCGATCTGCGTCGAAGCCGGGGTCGATGTGCCGCATGTGCTGCAGGCTGGCGAACAGGAGCCCGCCGCCGACGAGCAGCACGAAACTCATCGCGACCTGGAGTATCACCATACTGGCGCGCAAGCGCGCACTGCGTCGCCCGCCCGACAGACTGGGCGCGACGGACTTGAGCGCGCTGGTCAGGTCGATGTCGCTGGCGCGAAGCGCCGGGACTAACGCAAACAACAACACGGAGGCAAGTCCGACGCTGGCGCTGAGCGCGAGGACCCGCCAATCGAAGCTGCTGTTGAGGGTGATGGACGCGCCGCTGCGGGGAGCAAAGAACAGCGAGAGGGCGTGCCGGCAGCCGTAGGCCATGGCAAGGCCGAGCACCGTTGCGATGCCGCCGAGGAGCAACGCCTCAGTGACCAACTGCCGGAGAAGCCGTGCGCGTCCGGCGCCGATGGCGAGACGCACGGTCATCTCGTGGCGTCGCGCAAATGATCTGACGAGCAGGAGGTTCGCCACGTTCGCGCACGCGACGAGCAGTACGAACACGACGACGACGACTGCGACGCGCAGCATTGGTGCGAGCTCGCGCGCCGCGTTGAACGGAGTCTCCCACAGGGGCAGCACGCGGATCCCGCGACCGCGCTCGACATCCGGGAAGGTCAGCGCCAGTCGCGTCGCCGCGACCGTGAGCGATGCTTGTGCCTCGTCGCGCGAGACGCCCGGCGCGAGCACGGCATAGCCTTCGATCCACGGCGCACCGCGGTTCTCCAGCTCGTAGCTGCCGCTGAATGCCGCCTGCATCGATGCCGGAACCCAGAACTGCATCGCGTAGCCGACGAAGGTACCTGCGAAGTCACGTGACGCCACACCGACGACGACGAGCGGTACGCCATTGAAATCGACGGTCTTGCCGACAATTCCGGGATCGAGCGCGAATCGATCCCGCCACATCGCATAGCCGATGACCACCACTGGATGCGTGCCGTTACCGACGTCTTCGCCGGGGATAAAGCCGCGTCCGCGCGCGAGCGGTATGCCTAACGCAGAGAAATAGTTGGCCGAGACGAGCTCGCCGACGACGCGGTCGGCGCGATCCCGTCCCGTGAGGGTGGCGCCGGTAATCTTGTCGGCGACGAACGCTGAAAAACCGGTCGACATGCGACCAAGGTCCTGAAAGTCCAGCCACGAGACGGACGCGTAGCCGGGCGTCCCTTTCACGGTCCCCGCGATGGCGACGAGCCGGTCCTGCGACGCGACGCCGGGATAGGGGCGGAAGAGTATGCCTTCCAGCCAGCTGAACACCGCGGCATTCGCGCCGATGCCGACGGCCAGGCAGAGCACGGCGATGATGGAGAATGACGGCGCACGCCAGAGCGCGCGCAGGCCAATGCGCGTGTCTTGCCACAGTCGGTCGAACCATATGCCGGCCCACATGTCACGCGTGAGTTCTTGCACGAGGCCGACGTTGCCGAAATCGCGGCGGGCGTTGGCCGCCGCCTGGCGCGGCGACTCGCCGCGGGCGATCCGGTCGGCTTCGTCCATCGCGAGGTGCGAGCGGAGCTCGTCGGCGAGTTGGGCGTCGCGGCCCGGACGGCGGAACGGGCGCCAGGTCCTCATGCGTCACTCTCCGCCGGGCGTGTGAGAATCCCGGCAATCGCTTCCGTTAGGCGGTCCCAACGGGATCGCTCGGCTGCCAGCTGGCGCCGCCCTTTGGCCGTCAGGCGATAAATGCGGACGCGCTGATTGCGATCGGACGTCTGCCACGCGGCGCGGATGGCCCGCTGGCGCTCGAGGCGGTGGAGGGCCGGATACAGCGAGCCGGCATCGACCCGGAGGGCGTGGTGCGATGCCGCGCGGATCATCTGCGCGATGCCGTAGCCGTGGAGCGGGCCCCAGCGGAGGGTCTGCAGGATGATCAGGTCGAGCGTGCCCTGGAGCAGCTCGAGGCGTGACGTCGGGGGAGATTTGGCCACGATCCCGCTCCACCGGCCGATATGCCGATATATAGACGCTCTATACCCTTTATATAGACTGTCTATACCCTGGCACGGTGTCAAGGCCTCGCGCGGCTGCGCGGACGCGACCGATGGCCGTCAACAGCGCACGCATCTTGTTCTCGGTTTCCTCGAACTCCCGCGCCGGCACCGAGTCCGCGACGATCCCAGCCGCCGCTTGCACGCTGGCCACGCCCCCGGCGATGACGCACGTGCGGATGGTAATCGCGAGGTCCATGCGTCGGTCGCCGGCCGCGATGTAGCCCACTGCGCCGCCGTACGGACCGCGGCGCTCGGGCTCGAGCTCGTCGATGATCTCCATGGCGCGCACCTTGGGCGCGCCCGTCAACGTGCCGGCCGGGAACGTCGCGCGGAAGACGTCGAGCGCCGATGCGTCGCCGCGTAACGCGCCCTCGATCTGGCTCACGATGTGAAGCACGTGACTGTACCGCTCGATGATCATGAGATCGGTCACGCGCACCGAGCCGTAGGCGGCGATGCGCCCCACGTCGTTGCGGCCCAGGTCGACCAGCATGACGTGCTCGGCGCGTTCTTTCTCGTCGGCGAGGAGCTCGGCGCTCAGTCGTGCATCGTCTTCGGGGGTGGCGCCGCGGGGCCGCGTGCCCGCTATCGGCCTAACGGTGACCGTGCCGTCGGCCACGCGGACGAGGAGCTCGGGTGAGCTGCCGACCAGCTCGAGCCCGTCGAGCACGAGATGGTACATGTACGGCGATGGGTTGAGCGCTCGGAGCGCGCGATACAACGAGAGCGGCTCGAAGTCCAACGGCACCGCGATGCGCCGTGCCAACTCCGCCTGAAAGCAGTCGCCGGCGAAGATGTACTCGCGAATCCGCTCGACGTCGCGCTCGAACTGATCGCGCGAATACGCGGCAACGCCATGCGCGGGCGGCGCGCAGGCGTCCAGCGCCAGCGGTGGCAGGACGCCCGGGCCCTGCAGCCGCGCGACCAGGGCATTGATCTCGCGGTCCGCCTCCTCGTAGAGCCGACGCCGCGCCGTCTCGTCGAGGTCCGGTGCGACCGGAACGGCGACCACCACGCGCGCCTGCGCCCGCAGGTTGTCGATGATGACCAACGCCCGCGTGAACACGAACACCGCATCCGGCACGTCCACGGTGCGCGGCGGAGCGTTAGGCAGGCGCTCGAGGAGCCGGACCACGTCGTAGCCGAAGAAGCCCACGGCGCCGCTCCAGAACGCGCCGAGCTCGGGAACCGGCGCCGGCTCGAATTCCGTTAGGCGGGTGCGCAGGTCGGCGAGCGGGTCGGCCGGCCGCCGCGCGCCGAACCAGCCTCGGTCCGGCGCCCAATCGTCCACGACGCCATCCTTGAGCCGCCACGCCCCTCGCGGCTCGGTGCCGAGGAACGTGTACCGAGCCCAGGTCTCGCTGCCGGCGGGAGCCGATTCGAGCAAGAACGCGAACGGCCCGCGCCGCAACTTCGCGAACGCGGACACCGGCGTGTCGGCGTCGAGCAGACAGTCGCGCCATACCGGCACGAGTCCGCCGTGCTCGGCGAGCGCGACGAAACGGTCGGGCGTCATCATCGCGTCGCTTGCCGCCTGATCCTGCGCCCGCGACATTTCTCGATCATGCTTCGGTTCTCCGCGGCGCACGCCGCCGCGCTGTGTGTCCTGGTGGGTCTCACGACCGCCGTACAACCCGCCGGCGCGCAGGCATGGGATGACCGGCGCACGATGGGGCTGGTCGAGCGCGCCACGAAGGGACGCGCCGAGCAACTCGCCGACAGCACGCTGGTGGACTATCGCGCCACCGCGCACGGCTATCTCACGTTTTTGGTCCAACTCGGTCAGGGCTTTCCCGATCCGCCGTCCGTCGTGAAGTCGGACGAGTTGGCGCTCCAAGTCTACTGGCGCGCGCCCAACCTCAGCAAGCAGGTCATCGAAGGCCGTCGCGACACGCTGCTGCTGCCGACGGACATCCGGTATCACCAGGACCACTTGGGCATCGTCCAGAACAATTTCCCGAACTTCATCCGCTTGGGGGAAGGCGACGAAGTGCGCGACGTGCCGCACCCGTTGTCGGCGGATGGCTTGCATCTCTACGACTTCGCCATTCGCGATTCGCTCGCCATTCGTCTCGCCGGACAGAACCGTTTCGTGTACGAGGTCGCGGTACGCCCGCGCGACGAGAGCGCGGCGCGCATCGTCGGCGCGGTCTACATCGACACCGCCAGCGCGCAGGTGGTGCGGATGGCGTTCGCGTTCACGCACGCCGCCTATCTCGACAAAGAGCTCGAGGACATCTCGATCGTGCTCGAGAACGCGCTCGTGGACGACCGCTACTGGCTGCCGTACCGCCAGGACATCGAGATCCGGCGTACCGGCACGTGGATGCAGTTTCCGGCGCGCGGCATCATCCGCGGCCGGTGGGACATCTGCTGTTACGAGGTCAACTCGCGCCTCGCGCCGGCGCTGTTTGTCGGCCCGGAGATCGTAGAGGCGCCGGCAGCCATCAGATCATCATATCATTGGACCGGCCGCATTCTGGATTCGCTGCCCGCGGATGTGCGGGCGCCGACGGAGGCGGACGTGCGCCGGGTGCAGGATGAGGCGCGCGAGCTCGTGCGCACCGAGGCGCTCTCGCGGGCGGCCGGCGTCCAGCCTGCGGCGCGCCGCGTGTCCGACGTCGCACGCGTCGACCGCGTCGAAGGGCTTGCGTTAGGCGGCGGCGCGTCGGCTCGGTTCGGCGGCGGATTCGGCGCGACGGCCACGGGCCGGTGGGGTTTCGACGACCACCAGGCCAAGGGCCGAGGGTCGGTTGGCTACGAGTGGTCGAGCGGCCGGGCGATCGCGCTGTTCGCGATGCGCGACTATCGCGACGCGGGCGACGTGCCCGAAGTGTCGCCGCTCGTGAACAGCATCGCGGCGCAGGAGTTCGGCTCCGACCGGACCGATCCGTACGATGTGCGTGGACTCGGCGTGGACCTCGCGTTGGGCCGATGGGCCGGCGCGGACTGGTCGGCGACGGCGGCACACGAAGAACAAAATCGGCTCGCGGTGCACGCGGCTCCCTGGCACGGCACGTACGGCGCGACAGTGCCGGCGTGGTCGATCCGCGAGGAGCGGCTGGCGGTGGATGCGCGCCGCTCGCTGCCATCCGTAGCGTTAGGCGACGTGACTGTCCATGCGCAGCTCCGCGGTGGATGGTTCACTGGGCGCGACACGGCCCTGGCGGCGGGCCACTCGAGCTTCGAGCGGGCGTTCGTGCAGGCGCACGCCCAACGGAAGCTGGGCGCCGACGCGTTGGTGCTGGACGCGACCGTGGCCGGTGTGCGCGGCTCGTCCGGGGTCCCGGCGCAGGAGTACGTGTTTCTCGGCGGCCCGATCAGTGGACCGGGATACGACTATCACCAGTTCGCGGCCCGCTTCGGCGCGACGGCGCACGCCGAGTGGCGCGTGCCGGTGCCGTTTGCGCCGATCTCGTTGGGCGCGTTCGGTCGTGCGTCCCCCACCGCGACGGTTGCGCCGTACGTGCACATGGTCTACGTGACCAACGGGGCGCCGTTCGCAACGCCGGCGCGCGGGTGGTATCCGTCGGTCGGGGTCGGATTCATGCTGTTGTTCGATCTCGCGCGGTTCGACGTGGCGCGCGGACTGCGCCGCGGGGCCGGGCGGTGGACCTTCTCGTTCGACCTGGCGCCGGCGCTCTGGCGCGTCCTCTGACATTGGCCTAACCGATGCTCCACGAGAGTTTCCTCCAGCTCCTGCGGACGTACGGCTACGGCCTGCTGTTTCTGGTGGTGGGCCTCGAGAGCCTGGGCGTCCCCGTGCCGGGCGAGACGGCATTGGTTGCGGCGGCGGCGCTCGCGGCCCGGGGCCACATGCGCATTGCGTTCGTCATCGCGATTGCGGCGGCCGCGGCGATCCTCGGCGACGCCTGTGGCTACTGGATCGGCCGGCGCGGCGGCATTGCGTTCGTGCGGCGCTACGGCCGCTTCGTCCGCATGAATGACGCAAAGCTCGAGCAGGTGAAGCGCTTCTTCGAGCGCCACGGCGCCAAGACGGTTTTCTTCGGCCGGTTCATTGCGCTGCTGCGCACCTGGGCGGCGCTGTTCGCCGGCATGGGCTGCATGCCGTACGGCCGCTTCACGATGTACAACGCAACCGGCGGCATCGTGTGGGCCACGGCATTCGGGCTACTCGGCTACCTGTTCGGCCGCAATCTCGAGCGTCTCCAGAACCTTGTCGGCGACGCCAGTTGGGCGCTCGCGATCGCGGTCGTGGTCATCGTGATCGGCTTGTGGATCTGGCGCCGGCGTCGCGAATCGAGGTCCGCGAAGCGGTCTTCCCCGGGCGGAACGATCAATGATGAACAGTGAGGCCGTGCGCGGTCACACTCGATCTGTGGACCGCACCTGGCTGGCATCTACGCTCATAGAGAAACGGACAAAGCGCGGACAAAACGGACACGAGCGGACAAGAACAAGAAGCACTTTCCAGTTTGTCCTTTTCTTTTTTCGTCCGTGCTTGTCCGATCTGTCCGTGCTTTGTCCGTTTCTTTGTGAGCGTCGATGCCAGCCTACTTGGTTCGCGCGCCGGGTTCCCGCGAATCGCTAGCCGGTTTGCGATGCCGCGCATTTAGACAGAGTACGCGCTTGTACGACGGCTTCGGCCCAAAGTTGAGCAGCAGGCCGACCTCGAGGCTGGTCGCCCGCAGATAGTTGAACAGCTGCGCACGCCCAATGTCCGGCGACTCCTGCTTCGACTTCACCTCGATCACAAGACACTCGTCGACGAGCATGTCGAGGCGTTGATGCGCCAGTTCCTCCCCTTTGTACAGAACGGTCACGCCGACCTCGCGGGCCACACGATGACCCCGCGCCCGGAGTTCGCGCTCGAGCGCCGCCTTGTAGATGTGCTCGAGAAAACCGTGGCCGAGCGTATCGTACACATTGAAGAACGCGCCGATCGCCGCACCGGTGAGCTCCTCGTGGATCAATCCAATCGCGGTCATGGCATGAACAGAAACACAGCATGCGAATCGGTGCGGCAGCATTTCATTGCAGGCGTGGCTTTCTCGTTGCACAGCACGGACCGCGAACGAGTCGGCCGCTCATCTCAGCTGGCATCTACGCTGATGAAGAAACGGACAGAGCACGGACAAGACTGACACGACCGGACAAGAACAAGAAAAGTGATTTCACGTTTTGTCTTGTTTTTTGGTCGTCCGTGCTTTGTCCGATCTGTCCGTGCTTTGTCCGTTTCCTCATGGGCGTAGATGCCAGACACGTCGGCTACGCGGCGGTGCTAACGCCATGCCGCGATCGGATCGCCATGACCAACGACGGCACCACGTACAACGTGATGGGCGTCGAGAGCGCCAAGCCGCCGATCACCGCCAGAGCCAGCGGGCGCTGCAGCTCGCTGCCGGGACCAAGGCCTAACGCCAGCGGCAGCAGCCCGAACAGCGTGCACAGCGTGGTCATGAGAATGGGCCGCAGTCGAACGCGGGCTGCGTCGCGCAGCGCCAGGTTCAACGGCATGCCCTCGTGCCGCATCCGATACCGCGTGAAGTCGAGCAGGATGATGCCATTCTTGACGATCAGGCCGACGAGCAGGATGAGGCCCATGAACGACGACACGTTGAGCGGCGTCCCGGTGATCAGCAGCAACACGACGGCGCCGACAAACGACACCGGCGCGGCCAGCGCGATGATCAACGGCTCCGTGAACGACTCGAACTGAATCACCATCACCGCGACCACGCTCACGGCGGCCAGAGCAAGCACGAGCAGCAGCGCCCGGAACGCCTGCTGCTGACTCGCGTACTGACCGGCGATCTCGACACGAATGCCGGTCGGCGCGGGATGCGCGGCGAGCACGGCCTTCACGTCCTTCATCACATCGCCGAGCGAGCGGCTGCTCACGTCGGCGGTCATATCGAGCATCTGCTGCTGGTTCTCGCGATCGAGCTCGGCCCGCGAATCCACGGCGCGCACCGACGCCAGGCTCGACAACGGAACGATCGCATGACCGCTCGTGCCGGTCATGATAGGCAACGAGCCCAACCGCAATGGATCGTATCGGACCGAATCCGGTGCGCGCACGCGCACGCCGATGGGACGGTCGCCGGCGTGCACCTGCCCGGACTCGACGCCTAACAACGACGCGCTCAGCGCGCTGCCCACCTGTGCTGGCGTGAGTCCGACCCGCGAGGCCTCGGCGCCGTCCACGCGGAGCAGCATCTCGGCCGCCGGTTCGCTCACGCCATCGTACAGATCCTCGATGCCGTCCACCTTCGACATGGGCTCGGCCAGCGCCTTGGCGTACGACTCGAGTGCGTCCAGCTGTGGGCCGAAGATCTTGATCTCCACCGGCCGGGCCGCGCCGGCCAGGTCGTTGATGACGTCGGACAGGATCTGCACGAACTCGATGTGCAGGCGCGGCGCCGCCGCTTGGATCTTCGGCCGCACGTCATCGATCACTTCGTCCACGCTGCGGTCGCGCTCCGACCGCGGTACGAGGCGAGCCGCGATGTCGCCGCTGTTCTGCTGCGTCGCGAACAAACCGAGCTCAGCGCCTAACCGACGCGAGGTGCCGGAGATCTCGGGTGTGCGCGCGAGGATGCTCTCCGCGATGCGCACCTGGCGGTCGCTCTCGGCGAGCGCCGTGCCGCCCGGCGTGAAATAGTCGAGCACGAACGCGCCTTCGTCCATCTCCGGCAGGAACCCGGTGCCGGTGAACTGGTACGCCACGACGCCGCCAACCGCGAGCAAGGCCGCGATCACCACCGTTCGCCCGGGATGCCGGAGCGCGGCATCGAGCGACCGCGAGTACGCGTCCGTTAGGCTGGCGAGCGCGCGGCCGATGCGCGCGCTCACGCCGTGGCCGCCGATATCGTCTCCCTCGCCTTCGACCTCGTGCGCGGTCACGAACTGGTCGCTCAGGAGCGGGATGATCGTGAGCGCGAGCAGCAGCGACACCAGCACGGCGATGGACAGCGTGATCGAGAGCGCGTGGAAGAACTGACCCACCACGCCCTGGAGCAGGCCGAGCGGGAGGAACACGACCACGGTCGTGATGGTCGACGATGTGACGGGCCACACCAGCTCGCGCACCGCCTCGCGAATCGCCGCGTGGCGGTCCGGCGTTAGGCGCACGTGCCGCGCGATGTTCTCGGTGATCACCACGGCGTCGTCGATCACGAGGCCGATCGCAATCGCCATGGCGCCGAGCGTCATCAGGTTGAACGTCTGGCCCAACAACCGCATCACGAACACGGTGATCATGAGCGTGAGCGGAATGGACGTCGCGCTGATGGCCGTGATGCGCGCGTGCCGGAGGAATACGAGCAGGATCAGCACCGCGAGGACGGCACCCACGAGCATCGCGTCGCGCACAGAGCGCACGGCGTCGCGCACCAACGACGCCTGGTCGTACACCGGTTTGAGCCGCACGCCCGGTGGCAGCGTCTTCTGCACCTGGGCCGCGATCGCGGCCACGCTGTCGGCGATGAGCAGTGTATTGCCGCCGATCTGCCGAGTCACGTTGAGCAGCGCGGCCGGCCGCCCGTCGCCGGCGATCACGCTCACGCGGTCTTCGGTGCCTAACATCACGGTCGCGAGATCGCGCACGCGAAGTCCGTTGGACACCACGACATTGCCGACGTCCTCCACGTTGTGCGCTTCGTCGTCGGTGACGATGAGGTACTGCCGGTAGTCGCGCGCGACACGGCCCACGGCCTGCGGCGTGATGGCCGAGTCGATGGAGGTGGCGAGGTCGTCGTACGAGAGGCCGGCCGACGCGAGCCGTTCGGGATCGGCCACCACCTCGATCTCTCGCACGTCGCTGCCTTGCACGTCCACCAGTCCAACGCCCGGAATGCGCGAGAGCAACGGCTTGATCTGATAGCGCGCGATGTCGAAGAGCGTCGCCGGGTCGCCGCCCTCGAGGTTGTACGACAGAATCGGGAATAGCGATGGTGTAAGCCGCGCGACCTGCACCTGGATGCCCGACGGCAGCTGCTGCTGCGCTTCGTTCACGCGCGCCTGCACGAGCTGCAGCGCGTAGATCATGTCCGTGTTCGGCGCAAACGTCACGTTGATCTGGCACGAGCCGCGGATGGTCTTGGAGTCGACCCGGCTCACGCCCGGCACCACGCTTACGGCTTCCTCGAGCGGGCGGGTAATGCTGAACACGATCTGCTGCGCGCCTAACGCCGAGCCTTCCGCCACGACCGTGATCCGCGGGAACACGAGCTCGGGGTAAATGGCGGAGGGCAGCTGGAGCGCCGCACCGATGCCGGCAGCGCTGAGCAGCGCCACCACCAGATAGATGAAACGGCGCTGCCGGACGAGGTAATCGAAGAGGCTCACGGCTTGACCGGGACGATCTTCGCGCTGTCGGCGACGCCGTACGCCCCGTACGTGACCACGCGCTCGCCCGCCGCCACGCCCTTCAGGATCTCGGCGTCGCTCTCGGTGCGCGCACCCACGTCCACGTCGCGCGCGTGCGCTACACCGGACGAATCGACGACATACACGCGATAGCCTTCGCCTTCGGGCACCAGCGCTTGAATCGGTACGGAGACGGCGTCGGCGTGCACGGCGGCGTCGATCCGGCCGAACACCGTTTCGCCAATGCGCAGCGCGCGCGCCGGATGCTCGAGCCGTGCGCGCACCCCGACGCTCCGCGTGGCAGAGTCGAGCGTCACCGCCACCGATTGCACGAGGCCCTTGCCTAACGCTTCGCCCCCCGCGCTGGCGCCGGCCACGAGCGATACGCTGTCACCCGGGTGCACGCGCGCCGCCAGGGCAGGGGAGAGCGCGAGCACGATGTCCAGTGCCTTCGGATCGGCGACCTCGACCACGGCCTGGCCCGGGTCGACGGATTGGCCTAACATAGCGCTGAGTCGCGTGACGACGCCGGCGATCGGCGTGCGCAGCGTGGCCAGATCGACGTTCCGTTGGGCAGCGATGAGCGCCGCCTGCGCCTGCGCCAGTTCGGCGGCTGCCGTTTCCGCATCCTTGCGCGGCGCGATGCCTTGTTCGGCGAGACGCGTCGCGCGGTCGTGGCTTGCCTGCGCGGTCGCGACGGCTGCCTGCGCGCTCTTGGCCGCTGCATCGAACGGCGCGTGGTCGAGCTCCACGAGGGTTTCGCCGGCTTTCACGTGCTGGCCGACGGACACGTCGATGCGCGACACGCGCGCGGTGGCGGGCGCCGACAACGCCGCGAGCCCCCACGGGCGCCCGGCGACGGTGCCGATCGCGTCCACGGTTTCGACGAACGGATGCCGAGTGGCTTGCGCGATGCGTGCGCCCACCACCGGCGGCGGCCCAGCGCCGGCGTCATCACTCTCTTCGCCACCGCGGCGGCACGACGCCACGGCGACGGCGAGCACACAGAGAATCAGGAATCGTGGCATTACGGACCCTTGCTGGATGCGGTCGCCAGCTGCAGCGCGGCATCGGCGATCTGTGCGGCCGCGACGTCGTCGACGAACTGGAGCAGCAACCCGCGCGCGTTGCGCTGCGCTTCCAGTACGTTAGGCAGTGCGGACGCGCCCTCGGCGTACGCGGCGAGCGACATGCGCGCGACCGTATCCGCGCCGGCGAGCAGGCGCCGATCGCGCTCCGCGCGTGTGATGGCCAACGCGCGCTCGCGCGCCGACCGCAGCCGCTCGGCGTCGCTCTCGCGCGCGGCTAACGTGAGTTGGGCGCGCGCACGGTTGCGGGCCGCCTGCGCGGTCGCGATCGCGCCGCCGTGGCGGTCGAACAGCGGCAGCGGTACCGACACGCCGAACAGCGGCAGGGCACCGGGCTCCTGGCCCGTCGGATCGCCGCCTTCGATTCCGGCCTGGAGTGATGGTGCCGCGAACACGTTGCGGCGCTCGAGCGCGTATGATCGCTCGGCGGCATCGAGATCGGCGCGCGCGGCGGCGACCGCGAACGGCGCGGCGCTGTCGCCGGGCGCCGGCGGATCGGCGGCCGGAATCGCGAGGCTGTCGGTGAGTGCGATCGCGAGCGTGTCGGCCGTGATGCCCATCAAGCGTTGCAGGTCGAGCAGCGCCAATACCGCGGTGAGCGAGTCATCCTGCGCGGTGTTCTCGAGCTGTCCCGCGTTAATCTCCGCCAGGCGCACGTCGAGCTCGCTCGCATCGCCGGCCTGGAGCCGGCGCTGCGCCATGTGGAACAGACTGTCTGCATCGAGCGCGTCGCGGCGGCCTAACCGGGCGTGCTCCTGCAGAGCGAGCACGCGCGCGTAGCTCGTCTCGGCGACGAAAGCCACGGATGCGCGCGCAAACGCGAGGCGCAGCGACGCCGCCTGCTGGCCCGCAGCGGCCGCGCCGATGCGCGGATTACGCACCCACGGAAAGTCGAGCGGAATGTCGAGGATGGAGTGGTGCCGCGGAATGTCTTTCGTGTACTGAAACGAAAACGTCGGGTTGGGATACGCGCGCGCCGTGGACACGCCGGCGGCGGCCGTCGCGCTGTCGGCGCCGGCGAGCGCGATGAGCGGCTGCGACGAGAGCGCAGCGGCCACAGCCTGCGCGCGTGTGACCGGTTTTTGGGCATCAGCACGCGGCGCCATCGCTACGGCGGCTGCGAGAGCGGCGCTCGCCAACAGCGCACGGGTCGAAGTCGGGTGCGGAGCGTTCGTCGGGCCCATTCAATGTGAAGTTAGAGGCGCAAGCTGTCAGCGCGATTACAGTCAGGGCGCTCTCGGGAATGTCAGCGCGACTTTCGTCCCAACGCCGGGCGTCGAGTCGAGCGAAACCGACGCGCCATGCGCGCTCGCGATCCACCGCGCGATCGACAGCCCGAGTCCGGCGCCCGGCGCGCGCTCCCGCGCATTCTCGGCGCGATAGAAGCGATCGAACACGTGCGGGATCTGTGATGCGGGAATGCCGATGCCCGTGTCCACCACGACGACGGTCGACGTTCCGTTGGACGCCGATACGTCGACGCGAACGCGCCCACCCTGCGGCGTGAATTTCACCGCGTTGTCCAGAATTTGCATGAGCAGCTGGCGGACGAGCGTGCGGTCGCCGATGATCGGGCTCTCCTCGAACGTGCCGACTTCCAACGTCACGCCGCGCTGGCGCGCGAGCACGTGCGCGGCGTCCGCCGCATCGAGCGCGATGTCGTCGAGGAAGAGCCGGTCGTGCGCGACCGGCCATTCGCCGGCATCGGCGTGCGCGAGCGTGAGCAGGTCGCCCACGATGCCGCCTAACCGCTTGGCTTCGTCCTCGACGCGGGACAACGTCTCGATGTACGCCGCCGGCTCGCGCTCGCGCTGCAGGGCCACTTCGGCGCGCGTCCGCAGCACGGCGATGGGTGTGCGCAGCTCGTGGGCGGCGTCGGCCATGAAGCGGCGCATCTGCGCCATCGTGGCTTCCACCGGTGCGGTCGATTTGCGCATCAACACCCACCCGCCTAACGCGACGAGCAGCAGGGCGGCCAGCGCGGCGCCGCCAAACGCGCCGATGAGGGAGGCGTAGCGGTCCTCCAGCTCCACGCGATCGGCCGCCGCGAGCGCGATATAGCGCGTTCCGCTCGAGGTGGTGAACGTCGTGGCGTGGATCCGCAGCGTGTGGCCGCGCCCCACGTGCGCGTTGAGCGTGACGTCGCCTCCCGCCGCTGCCGCGCGCAGTGCCGCGCGCGTGGCCCATTCTGGCGCGGCGGCCGGCTTGAACGGTGTGGCACCGCCGGTCAAGAGGAACAGCTGCCGGTCGGGGATGTGGAGCTCATCCACAGCGTCCACGACCTGGCCGCGCGCTTCCTGCGCTTCCATCTCGCGAATATTCGCGGCGCGAATGAGCTGCTGCGTGGCGGCCTCGAGCGACGCGTCGAGCTGTGCCGTGATCTGCGAGCGGATCACCGCGAACAGGCCGCCGCCTAACAGGACGAGGATCAGGCCGAACGTCGCCGCGTACCACGCGGTGAGACCCAAGCGGATGCGCGTTAGCGGCAGCATCGATCGGTGCTCACTGGCCGAATCGGTACCCCGCGCCGCGCACCGTATGGATCAACCGCGGCGTGAAGCCCTCGTCGATCTTGCGCCGTAACCGCCGCACGAGTACCTCGAGGACGTTGGTGAACGGGTCGTGGTTGTCGTCCCACACGTACGCGGTGATCGCTGCTCGATCCACCACTTCGCCCTCGTGCTGCAGGAAAAATTCGAGCAGCGAATATTCTTTTCCCGTGAGCACGATCTCCGTGCCGGCGCGCCGCACACGATGTGCACGGAGATCCACTTCCAGATCCTCGATGCGCCGGAGCGACGGCTCGAGTCGCGGCTGCCGCCGCGCGAGCGCGTGAATGCGTGCGAGCAGCTCGCGGAACGCGAACGGCTTCACGAGATAATCATCGGCGCCCGCCTCGAGTCCTCGCACGCGATCGTCCACCGCGCTGCGTGCCGTGAGCATGAGAATCGGCGTCGCGACTGCTCCTGCGCGCAGCTGCGCGCAGAGATCGAGCCCGCTGCCGCCGGGCAGCATGATGTCGAGCACAATGACGTCGTACGCGTTCGCGAACGCGGCGTGGCTCCCGTCGGCGAACGTGTGCATGATCACCGCATCGATGTGCTGCTCCCCCAACCCGTCGCGGAGAATGCGCGACAGCTCGGAATCATCTTCAACGATCAGTATTCGCATGGCGAGATTGGCACGTCTCAAAGGTGGAGCCGACGCCTGCGCCTTGGCAATCGACGCACGCCGCCACCTTCCCGAAGGCGGCGCACCCCCCGTTCCCCAAGCGCAGCGCTTCCCCAAGGCGACGCCAGTCGCCGGTTCCCCGTCCTCGCATATCTTTCCCGCCATGATCGAAGCCCGCGTCGCCACCGTCGACGTCTATCCCTTGCGCCGTCACGCCAACGCGTGGCAAACGCTGGTACTCGAGCGAGCGCCCAACACGCGCTGTACGGGTGCATGGGAAGCCGTACACGGCCACATTGAGGCGGGCGAACGCCCCGAGGATGCAGCCATACGCGAAGTGGCCGAGGAAACGGGACTGGTGGTTTCCCGCCTGTACAACGTGACCGTGCAACCATTTTATCTGCACACCATGAATCTCGTCACGCTCGCGGTCGCGTTCGCCGGCATCGTTGACGACGGCGTGGTGCGGTTGTCGAGCGAACACGCGCGCGCCGACTGGGTCTCCATCGACGACGCCATTGCGCGCTACGCCTGGCCTCGTTCGGCGGTCGCGTTGCGCGAGGCCGCGTATCTGCTGCGCAGCGGCGATGGCGGCGCGGTCGACGACGTGTTGCGGGTCCGCTGAGGTGGTGCCGGCAACGAGCGCCTCGCCCAACGGTGCACTGACGGTGAGCGAACGGCGCGCAGTGATCGCGCTGCTGCTCGTGTTCGTCGCGCTCCTGTTCGTGGAGCTGCCCGGCTCGTGGCTCATGGAACCCGACGAGGCGCGCTACGCCGAGATCCCGCGCGAGATGCTGGCGACGCACGACTACGTGACACCGCGCTTGAACGACGCCCACTACTTCGAGAAGCCGCCGCTCCTCTACTGGGCCAACGCGCTATCGATGCGGGCATTCGGCCTCAACGCCTACGCCGCGCGCCTGCCCACGCGACTGGCCGCGTTAGGCACCGGAGCCATCGTGGTGTTCGAGCTCGAGACGCCGGCCCTCGCGGGATGGGGGTTGTGGGCCGCGCTCATCCTGCTCTCCGCGCCGTTGAGCTTCGTCCTGGGCCGGTACAATCTCACCGATGGGATCCTCACCTGCGCGATGACGGGCGCGTTCTTTGCGCTGCGCCGGTTTCTCCTCTCGCGCGAGCGCGGGGCGCGCGCCGTCGGCGCCCTCGCCGCGTTAGGCGCCTGCGTGGCGCTCGCCGTGCTGGCCAAGGGGCTCATCGGCATCGTGTTCCCGGGCCTGGTGCTGCTCATCTGGGCGGGGGTCACCGGGCGGTGGCGCCGGGTGGGCGAAGCGCTCTGGTCGCCGGCGCCGCTCGTGTTTCTCGTCGTGGCCGTGCCGTGGTTCGTGCTCGTCCAACGCGCCGCGCCGGACTTTGCCACCATCTTCTTCATCCGCGAGCACGTTTCGCGATTCGCGACGGGCGAAGCCAAGCGCGCCGGTCCGGTGTACTACTTCGTCGCCGCCGTCATCGCCGGCTTCGTGCCGTGGACGTTCGTCACGCCGCGCACCGTTAGGCAGGTAGCGGAGTCGTGGCGCGAGCGCGCGGCCGCACACGCGGACGACGTGTTCTTCGCGATCTGGTTCTGCGTCATCCTGGTGTTCTTCTCGGTGTCACGGTCCAAGCTGCTGCCGTACATCCTGCCCGCGTTCCCGGCCGCGGCGGCGCTTGTCGCGCGCGCGATCCTCACGCGCACCGAGAGCATGCGACGCCCGTTGGTCGTCCACGCGATCGTCGTCACGCTCGTTGCGGTAGGCGGCGCGGCGTACGGCATCGCGAGCGGCGAGCTCCGGCGCTATGACGTGACGTGGCTCGCTGCGTTGGGCGCCGTGCTCCTCGTTGCGGGCGCCTGGACCGGCGTCGCCTTCGCGCGCGAACATGGCCGCCGCGCCATGTTCCCGGCCGCGTTGGGCTGGGGCGGTCTGTACCTCGCCATCATCCTCGCCATGCCGCGCATCGCCGACGACTTGTCGGGGCACAACCTCGCGCTCGTCGCCGCGCGCACACCCGACGCTCGAGTCGTGTCCTATCGCTGCTACCCGCAAGACTTCCCGTGGGTGCTGCGTCGTCCCATCGCCGTCGCCGACTACGTGGACGAGCTCGGCTCCGATGACGTGCGGCCGCCGGAGTACTACTGGACGCGAGACGAATTCTGGAAACGATGGAACTCCGGCGAGCATCTCGTGGTGGTCGTCAAGCGCCGCACGCGCGCCGAGTTCGATCGCTCGAACGTCCGTGGGACGCCGCTTGCGGCAAATCGGAAGTATGTTGTATTGGCGAATTTTCCGGCTGCAGCCGCGTCCCCTAACCTGGCGAGATGAGCGAACCCGCACGTCCTCCCGCACCGCGTCACGCGGACCGCACCTCGTTCCTCCCGTTCTCGCGTCCCACCATCGGTGACGCAGAGATCGAGGAAGTCATCGACTGCATGCGCTCGGGATGGATCACCACCGGCCCCAAAGTCGAGCGCTTCACGAGCGACTTCGCGGCGTACGTCGGTGGGCGCCATGCGGCGGCGGTATCGTCGGCCACCGCGGGTTTGCACGTGGCGCTCCTCGCACACGGCATCGGGCCGGGAGATGAGGTCATCACGTCGCCGATGACGTTCGTGGCTACGCTCAACGTGATCGAGCTCGTGGGCGCGGTGCCGGTGCTCGCCGACATCGACCGTCGCACTCTCCAAATTCGCGTTGACGAGATTGCGCGGTGCATCGGTCCGCGCACGCGCGCGATCGTGCCGGTGCACTTCGTTGGGCAGCCGGTGGATCTCGATCCCGTGCTCGAGCTTGCCCACACCCACCGCCTCACGGTGATCGAGGATGCCGCGCACGCTGCCGGCACCGAATACAAAGGGCAGCGCATTGGATCGTTCCCGACCACCAGCGTGTTCTCGTTCCACCCCAACAAGAACATCACCACTGGTGAAGGCGGCATGGTGGTGACGCACGACGAGGCCGTGATGTCGCGCGTGACGCTGCTCAAATTCCACGGCATGAGCCGCGACGCGTGGAAGCGCTTCGACCGGGCGGGATCGCCGCGCTACGACGTGGCGCTTCCGGGCTACAAGTACAACATGCTGGACATGCAGGCTGCGTTAGGCATCCACCAGCTGCCCAAGCTCGATGCGTTCATCGACGCGCGCCGGCATCTGGCCGACCGCTACCAGGCCGCCTTTCGCGATCTCGACGCGCTCATGCTGCCGGAGCTGGTTCCGTATCCGGCGCGCCATGCCTGGCATCTGTACACGCCGCTCGTCAACATCGATGCGCTCTCGATCGACCGCGACGCGTTCATGGCCGAGCTCAAGGCGCGCAACATCGGGGTCGGTCTGCACTATACGGCGGCACACGAGTTCTCGTACTATCGCGATCGGTACGGGTGGTGCCCGGACGATTACCCCGATGCGCACTTCGTCTCCGAGCGAATTCTTTCGCTCCCGCTCTATCCCTCGCTGAGCGACGCCGATCAGGATGACGTGATCGCCGCCGTTCACGACATTGCCCAACGGAGCGCGAGATGAGCGGCGCGTCGCGTGCGAAGGTCTCGGTGGTCGTTCCCGTGTACAACGAGGAGGCGAACATTCCCGAGCTCGTGCCGCGCCTCTTCGCCGTGCTCGACACGCTCGATCGCCCGTCCGAGGTGATCTGCGTCGATGATGGCAGCCGCGATCGGTCGCTCGACGTGCTGCGAGGACTCGTCGACCGCTATCCCGACCGTCTGCGCGTCGTCGAACTGAGTCGCAATTTTGGCCAGCACCCGGCGATCCTCGCCGGGTTCGCGATCGCGAGCGGTGACGTGATCGTCACCATCGACGCCGATCTGCAGAATCCGCCGGAGGAAATTCCGAAGCTGCTCGCGCTTGCCGATCAGGGCTTCGATGTCGTCGGCGGTGTGCGCGAAGTACGCCGCGACAGTCTCTTTCGTCGCGCGGCCTCGCGCATCGTGAATCGCGTGACGACGACCATCACCGGGATCCGGATGACCGACTACGGATGCATGCTGCGCGCGTATTCGCGCGAGGTGATCGATCTCATCAACCGGTGCGAGGAGTCGTCGACGTTCATTCCGGCCCTGGCGCAAACGTTCTCCCGCCGCCCGGCCGAAGTCTCCGTTAGGCACGCCGAGCGGAGGGCGGGCGCGTCCAAGTACTCGATATACCGGCTGCTGCGCCTCAACTTCGATTTGATGACGGGATTTTCCGTCGTGCCGCTGCAGATCTTCACGCTCTTCGGCTTTCTCACCGCGAGTGGCGGCCTGGTACTCGGCGTCTACCTGCTGGTGCGCCGCTTCATCCTGCTGCGCGCGTCCGAAGCCGACGGTGTGTTCACGTTGTTCGCGCTGGCCTTCGTGGTGATGGGCGTGCTCATGGCCGGGTTAGGCATCGTGGGCGAATACGTGGGACGCATCTACCAGGAGGTCCGCGGCCGCCCGCGCTACCTGGTGCGCCGTGTGTACGGCGGCGCGGGCGCGGTCATCCGCCTTGAGGGCGGCGTCGAGGGCACGGTGCCGCGTCCATGAAAGGACCGCGCATCGCGCTGTTCGCCTACGCCGACGTCGGACACGCCTGTCTGTCGATGCTGCTCGAGCGGGACGCGCACGTGGCCGTCGTGTACACGCACGCCGACGCGCCGGGCGAGACGACCTGGTTCCCGTCGGTGGCGGAGCTCGCGGTCCGCAACGGCATCCCGGTGCGCCTCGATGCGCGCCTGGCGGAACCCGCGCAGCTGGCGGCGTTCCGGTCGGCGGCGCCGGACCTCGTGCTCTCGTGCTACTATCGCTCGCTCCTGCCCCTCGCGGCGCTGGCCGTTGCTCCGTTAGGCAGCTTCAACGTGCACGGCTCGCTCCTGCCGCGCTATCGCGGACGCGCGCCCGTCAACTGGGCCGTACTCAACGGCGAAACGGAAACCGGCGCCACCCTCCACGTGATGACCGCCCGCGCCGACGCCGGCGACGTCGTCGACCAGGAGGCGGTGCCCATTGGCCCCGACGACACAGCAGGCGAGGTCCAGGCGCGCGTCTGCGACGCTGCCGTGCGCGTGCTCGAGCGGCAGCTCGATGCCCTCGCCTCGGCGCGCGCGCCGCGCCGGCCCCAGGACGCGTCGCGCGCCACGACGTTCGGCAGGCGCCGCCCCGAGGACGGTGCGTTCGAATGGAGCCGGCCGGCCGCCGAGATCCACAATCTGGTGCGTGCCGTGTCGCACCCCTATCCGGGCGCATTCGCGCCCCACGCCGGACGCACGTTGTACGTCTGGCGCACCCGCAACGGCGGCTGGAGTGCTAACGGAGCCCAACCGGGCGAGATGCGCGTGATCGACGACTGCCTGTACGTCGCATGCGGCGGCCCCGACACGCAATGGCTCGAGATCGTCCGCGGCCAGATCGAGGGCGACGTCGAGCGCGACGGCGCGGACCTCGCGCGCCACCTCGCGCCCCACACGTCCACCACTCCTCAGGCAACATGAAAGTTCTCATCCTCGGCGTGAATGGCTTCATCGGCAATGCGCTCACCGAACGCATCCTCACGACTACGGACTGGGAAGTGTTCGGGCTCGACATGTCCGTCGAAAAGATCGAGCCGTTCCTCGACAATCCCCGCTTCCGGTTCCTCGAGGGCGACATCGCCATCAACAAGGAGTGGATCGAATACCACATCAAGAAGTGCGACGTCGTGCTGCCGCTCGTTGCGATCGCCACGCCGGCGACGTACGTGCGCAATCCGTTGGCGGTGTTCCAGCTCGACTTCGAGGAGAACCTGCGCATCGTAAAGCAATGCGTGCGCTACAAGAAGCGCGTGGTGTTCCCGTCCACATCCGAAGTGTACGGCATGTGTCCCGACGCCGAGTTCGATGAATACCGATCCACGCTCGTGTACGGACCGATCCACAAGCAGCGGTGGATCTACTCGACGAGCAAGCAGCTGCTCGACCGCGTGATCTTCGCGTACGGCCAACAAGAGGGCCTCCAGTTCACGCTGTTTCGTCCCTTCAACTGGATCGGCCCGCACCTGGACAACGTGGACTCGCCCAAGGAAGGATCGTCGCGCGTCCTCACGCAGTTCCTGCACAACATTCTCTACGGCGAACCGATCAAGCTTGTCGACGGCGGACGACAGCGGCGGTCCTTCACGCACATCCAGGACGGCATCGATTGCTTGATGCGCATCCTGGTGAACGAAAACGGTGTGGCCAACGGCGGGATCTTCAACATCGGGAACCCGGCGAACGACGTGTCGATTCGCGAGCTCGCCGAGCGCCTGCTCTCCGCGGTGGCGCGCTACCCGGGCTACGAGGCCGTCGCCCAACAGACGCCGATCGTCGACGTCAAGTCGGAGACCTACTATGGCGAGGGCTATCAGGATATCCCGACGCGCGTTCCATCCATCCGCCACGCCGCCGACACGTTGGGCTGGTCGCCGCGCATCGGTTTCGATGAGGCCATCCGCCTAACGTTGGACTTCTACCTGTCGTCGCGGAAGCGGCCGCTGGCGCCGTGACCGGTCCGGCGCGCGCCGCGCCGGCCGTCCGGCGCGTCGCGCTCAAGGTGGACTGCGACACGTTCCTCGGCACGCGCGCCGGCCTGCCCAGCCTGCTGCGCGCGCTCGGCACGCGCAGCATCCGCGCGACGTTTTTCTTTACGTTAGGCCCCGATCGCTCCGGGCGCGCGGTCGCGCGGGTGTTCACGCGCCGGGGCTTTCTGCGAAAGATGCTGCGATCGCGCGCGCTGTCGCTGTACGGACCGCGCACGGCGCTCTACGGCACCGTGCTGCCCGCGCCGATGATCGGCGGCCGGCTGTCGGCGTCGATCGCCGCGGTGGGCGAGGCCGGCCACGAGGTGGGCGTGCACGCCTGGGACCACGTCCGCTGGCACGACAAGCTCGGCCGCCTAACGGAAGCGCAGATCGCCGCCGACTACGGCCGCGCACACGAAACCTTCGCGCGGATCTTCGGACATCGCGCGCGCGCATCGGCCGCGCCGGGCTGGCACGCCACGGCCGGCTCGCTCACGGTCCAGGAGCGCTTCAACCTTCTGTATGCATCGGACACGCGCGGCGGCTCGCCGTTCTATCCGGAGGCCGGCGGCGCGCGCTTTCGAACCATTCAGCTGCCGACGACCCTCCCCACGTGGGACGAGACGTACAACTCGCCCGACATGCCGGACGACGCCTCCCTCATCGCGTATTACCGTCGCGCGATCACCGGTACGGAAATCCACTCGATTCATACCGAGGTCGAGGGGACGGCGCTCATGCCGTTGTTCGAGCGCCAGCTCGATGCGTGGATCGAGGACGGCGTCACGTTCGTGACGCTCGAGGAGATCGCGAAGGAATGGCTGGCGACACCGGACCGCGTGCCGGTGCGACGCATCGTGCGTGGGGAATTGCCGGGACGCGCCGGCCTCATCACGACCAGCGTCCCGGTCTGAGCAGCGCGTCAACCCGCCGCGGCCGAGCCCGAACACCGATCGAGCAGCGCCTTCCCCGATTGCTGCACGGCGCCCGACGCCGGGCGCCCGTCTTCCACCCAGCCCGAGCGCGTGTAGTGGCGGAGCACGGTCTCGGTGCGCACGTCGATCGTCGAGCCCTTCTCGCCGTTCGCTTTCGTTTGCACGAGCAGCTTGTCCACCTGTTGCTGCTCCTGGGGCAGGTCGCCCGACGCGTCGCGATTGATGCGTTGGGCATCGATCGACCCTTCGCGCTCGTTCCATGTGCGCGGCGTGTAGCCCAGCTCCTTGAGCTGGTCCATCGAACACTGGAACGCATCGCCGCGGGTGTGTGTGCTGGCGCCGCTCAGCGTCGGCCAGTACGTCGCGCAGCCTGCCGCGACGCCCAACACAGTTAGGCCGC
>Ga0070681_10000874_pt1 | contig 25402 bp, 16 predicted proteins | sample KBSC83BmetaG_FD_65650 | JGI IMG/M metagenome (GOLD analysis project Ga0070681, IMG submission 65650) | Corn rhizosphere microbial communities from Kellogg Biological Station, Michigan, USA - KBS C8-3B metaG | ecosystem: Host-associated > Plants > Roots > Rhizosphere | place: USA: Michigan...
GCGCATCGGGCGCCGAAGACACGAGAGGTTGGACACGATGTCAGACATAACAATCAGGCAACTGGCGAACATGGTGGGCACGCCCGAGGACAAGCTCCTCGCGCAACTTGCCGAGGCCGGTATGCCATTCGAAGGCCCCGACCAGGCCATCAGCAATAGCGAGAAGACCAAGCTGCTCGATTTCCTGCGCCGCAACCATGGCAAGCAGGAATCCGCTGCCGTCGCGACGCCGAAGCAGATCACGCTCAAGCGCCGCAAGGTCAGCGAGATCACCGTGGCGGGTGGCCGTGGCGCCAGCGCCAAGACCGTGAACGTCGAAGTGCGCGCGCGCCGCACCTACGTCAAGCGCGCCGCGATCGCGACCGGAAGCGTGGCCGACAGCGAGCGCGAAGAGGCACTGCGCAAGCTCGAGGTGTCGCGGGAACAGCACGAGCGTGAGCTAGCCGAACTGGCCGCGCAGGATCAACGCCGCAAGGAAGAACAGCAGAAGCTCGAGGCCGCCGAGGCCGAGCGCAAGCGTATCGAGGAAGAACGTGCCAAGGCGGAAACCGAAACGACCGCCTCGCGACCGGCAGGGGGAGCCGCGACTGGCGACACCTCCGGACCGGCTTCCACGCATGCGCGCCGCACCGAGGCGCCGAAGCCGCCTGCGCGCGAGAACAAGGACGCGGCCGCGCACAACAAGGGCAAGCGCACGCGCGGGTCGCACCGCATGCGTGACGAGCAGGACGAGGGCGCCGCGCGTTACGCGTCGGGCGGCGAACTGCATCTTACCGATGCGGAACGCGCGCGCCGTTCCACCCGCAAGCGCACCAAGACGCGCGTCGATCTGTCGGGCATCACCGGCCAGCACGGCTTCTCCAAGCCGGTCGCGCCGATGATGCGCGAAATCCCGATTGGCGAAACCATCGTGGTGGCCGACCTCGCGCAGAAGATGGCGGTCAAGGGTTCGGAAGTGGTCAAGGCGCTGTTCAAGATGGGCACCATGGTGACCATCAACCAGACCATCGATCATGACACCGCCGCGCTGGTGGTCGAGGAACTCGGCCACAAGGCAGTCGACGCGGCAGAGAAGACGGCCGAAATCGAACTGGCCGCGCACGCGGCCACCGATGCGGCCGAAGGCGAGAGGACGCCGCGCCCGCCGGTGGTCACCATCATGGGCCACGTCGACCACGGCAAGACGTCGCTGCTCGACTACATCCGCCGCGCCAAGGTCGCGTCGGGCGAAGCGGGTGGCATCACCCAGCACATCGGTGCGTATCACGTGGAAACGCCCAAGGGTGTCGTCACGTTCCTCGACACGCCCGGCCACGCGGCGTTTACCTCGATGCGTGCGCGCGGCGCGCAGTCCACCGACATTGTGGTGCTGGTGGTGGCGGCCGACGACGGCGTGATGCCGCAGACTATCGAAGCGATCCAGCACGCGCGCGCGGCCAAGGTGCCGCTGATCGTCGCGGTCAACAAGATGGACAAGCCGGAAGCCAATCCGGACAACGTGCGCCAGGGCTTGGCTCAGCACGAAGTGATCCCCGAGGACTGGGGCGGCGACACGCAATTCGTGCCGGTGTCCGCCAAGACCGGCGACGGCGTCGATGCGCTGCTGGAAGCGATCGGCCTGCAGGCCGAAGTGATGGAGCTGAAGGGGGTTCCCGACGGGCGTGCGTCCGGCGTGGTGATCGAATCCAGCCTCGACAAGGGCCGCGGTCCGGTCGCGACGGTGCTGGTGCAACAAGGCCTGCTGAAACGCGGCGACTACGTCGTGTGCGGCGTCGAATACGGCCGCGTGCGCGCGCTGTTCGACGAAACCGGCAAGCAGGTCGAAGGCGCGGGTCCGTCCATTCCGGTGCAGATGCTGGGCTTGTCCGGCGTGCCCGAAGCGGGCGACGAGTTCGTGGTGGTCGCGGACGAGAAGCTGGCGCGCAACGTGGTGTCCGAACGCGAAGCCGTGCGCCGCGAGAAGCGCCTGGTCACGCGCACCAACACGCTCGAAGACGTGATCGCGATGATGGGCAAGGGCGAGGGCCAGCAGACGCTCAACGTCCTCATCAAGGCCGACGTGCAGGGTTCGGCCGAGGCCTTGCGTGAATCGCTGTCGGCGATCAGCAACGAGCTGGTCAAGGTCAACGTGATTGCGTCCGGTGTGGGCGGCATCACCGAGTCCGACGCCACGCTGGCCTCGGCATCCAAGGCGTTGCTCATCGGCTTCAACGTGCGCGCGGATGCTTCGGCGCGCCGGGTCATCGAGCAGAACGGCGTGGACCTGCGCTACTTCTCGATCATCTACGACGTGATCGACCAGGTGAAGCAGGCGGCCTCCGGCTTGATGGGCATGGAAGTGCGCGAGGAGATCATCGGCACCGCCGAGGTGCGCGACGTGTTCCGTTCGTCCAAGTTCGGTGCCATCGCCGGCTGCATGGTCATCGAAGGTTCGGTCAAGCGGCACAAGCCGATCCGCGTGCTGCGCGACGACGTGGTGGTTTTCGAAGGCGAGCTGGAATCACTGCGCCACTTCAAGGAAAACGTGGACGAAGCGAAGAACGGCACCGAGTGCGGCATCGGCGTCAAGCAGTACAACGACATCAAACCCGGCGACCGCATCGAGTGCTTCGAGCGCATCGAGGTGGCGAGAACGTTGTGAGAGTCGGAGTAAAAACCACGCCAAACAACTCACTTTCATCGTCATTCCGGACGCCGCGCAGCGGCGATCCGGAACCCAGTGCCTTTGTGTTATTCGATTGTTCGAAATAAAGTCACTGGGTTCCGGGTTCCACCGCGATGTAGCCGCGGTGGTCCCGGAATGACGACGTGGTAAATTCGATGTCATCGCCGAACACTGCTCATGCCCACCCGCTCCTTCCACCGCACCGATCGCCTCAACGCCGAGCTTCGCCGCGAAGTCGGCGTGCTGGTGCACGCGGCTGTGCGCGACAATGCGCTGCCGCAAGCCAGCGTGGTGGATGTGGACGCCAGTCGCGAACTCGACGTGGCGACCGTCTGGGTGACCGCGCTGCAGCCCGAACGCGCCGGCGAACTGATGAAGGCGCTGAAGGGCCTTGCGAAAGAATTCCGTTACCAGCTCGCGCACACGATGCGCATGCGCCGCGTGCCCGCACTGCGCTTCAAATACGACGAATCGGTGGACACGGGCGAGCGGATCGAGCAGCTGCTGCGCGAAGATCGGGACTCGGGCCCCGGGACCCCGGACCCGGAAGAGCAGTAACCCGCGAATTCACTTCAATGTCGTCATTCCGGACGCGGCGCAGCCGCGATCCGGAATCCATTTTGCTTTTTCCACAGGCACGAAAATGGATTCCGGCCTGCGCCGGAATGACGAATGAAAGAACTCTGAGTATCTTCAGTCTCGCCAATGGCCCGATCCGAGTCCCGAGTCCCGCGTCCCGAGTCCCGTGCAACCAGCGGCATTTTGCTTCTCGACAAGCCGTCCGGCATCTCGTCCAACCGTGCGCTGCAGCAGGCCAAGCGGTTGTTCGGTGCGGCCAAGGCCGGACACACCGGCAGCCTCGATCCGCTGGCGACCGGACTGTTGCCGGTCTGTTTCGGCGAGGCCACCAAAATCGCGGGTTACCTGCTCGGTGCGCGCAAGGCGTATGCCGCCGAATGCCGGCTCGGCATCACTACCGATACGTGCGACAGCGATGGCGCGATACAGGTCGAGCGCGCGGTGCCCACGCTGGATGACGCCATCATTCGACGCGATCTCGCAAAACTCACCGGACGCATTAGCCAGGTTCCGCCGGTGTACTCCGCGCTCAAGCAGGGTGGGGTGCCGTTGTACAAACGCGCGCGCCGTGGCGAATCGGTGGAAGTGCCACCGCGCGAGGTCGACGTTTTCCATTTCGATTTGATCAAACACGCGGGTGACGCGTTGCGCCTGCATGTCGAGTGCGGCTCCGGCACCTATGTGCGCAGCCTGGTGCGCGACCTCGGTGAGGCGCTCGGATGCGGCGCGCACCTGACTGCGTTACGCCGCTTGTGGGTGGAGCCGTTTCGCGAACCGCGCATGTTCACGCTGGAAGAACTTGCGCATTCGCGCGAACAAGGCGAACCCGCGCTGCACGAAATCCTGCTGCCCATCGAAGCCGGCCTCGCGGATTGGCCCGTCCTGCAGTTGGATGACTCGGCTGCCGACGATGTTGCACATGGCCGCAGGCTGCATGTGGCGGCCGAGCTTGGACGTTATCGCGCGCATGCGTCATCGGGTGCCTTGCTTGCGATCGGCGACGTGGATGCGACGGGCGCCTTCAGGGTGCTGCGCGGGTTTGTTGGCGGCCAGTGATTCGGAATGCAGGTTGGGTTGAGCCGGGCTTCATCCGGCGAATGATTCGGAATGCAGGTTGGGTTGAGCCGGGCTTCATCCGGCGAAGCCCAACGGGCACGACGGATCCTCGTTGGGCTTCCCCCGAAACAAGTCCGGGGTCAGCCCAACCTGCGAATTTGTGCGAATACAAACCGATATGCGAAAAATCCGTGTTGATCCGTGTCGCATGCTCCTACAGCAATCGCATCAACTCCGGCCAGATCGGCAGTTGTCGCACGCGCACCGTGGTGCCCGCGAAGATCGCGTTCGCGAGCGCGGGCGCGGCGGAGGGAAAGCCCATGTCGAACGCTCCGCCGGGATTTTCCTGCGACGGCACCAGGATCACCTGCACCGCGTGCGGCATTTGCGCCATCGTCGCCAGCGGATAATCCTTGAACCCGCGTTGGACGACGCTTCCATTCTTGATCGTGATGCGCTGGCGCAACGCCGTGGAAAATCCATCCAGCGTCGCGCCGACCAGTGCAGCGCGTGCACCGAGCGGATTGACCACTCGGCCGAGGTCGGCGGCGCAGACCACGTTGTGGATCACAAGGCGCGAGCCCTCCATCGACATTTCCACCGCGTGCGCGACGTAGCCGCCGAAGGTGAAGTGGCAGGCCATTCCGAAACCGTGTCCGTGCGGGTGCGGCTTGCTCCAGCCGATCGCGTCCGCCGCGAGTTGCAGCACCCATGACAATCGGCCGGTGTCGAGCACCGGGCCGCCGTGGCCGCGGTAGGGAAGTTTGCGCGGTTCGCCCAGCAATGCCAGGCGCAATTTCAATGCGTCCTGTTTCAGGCCGTGGGCGATTTCATCGATGAAGCATTCGCTCGCGAACGCGTTGACCGCATGCGAGCTCGCGCGGTAACTGCCGCGCGGCAGCGCCGAATCCAGCGAGAACCACGCGTATTGCAGGTTGTCGATCAATCCCGCGGGCAGGACGTCGGGATGCATTTCGGAAAGCCACCCGCGCGAGCGCGGTTCGCGGCCTGCCAGTCGCGATGTACTGGCGATGCGATGCGTCCAGCCCGTCAGGTTGTTCTTGCGATCGGCGCAGGCTTCCAGCCTGTGCACGGAGAAGGGCCGGAACGTGTCGTGGGCGAACGCATCCGCGCGCGTCCACATCAGCTTGACGGGTTTGCCCGCGGCCTTGGCCAGCATCACCGCTTCGGCCACGTAATCCGCCTCGAGGAAACGGCCGAAACCGCCACCTGCGCGCGGCAGCTTGATTTCGATCTTGTCGGGTGCAAGGCCGGTCAGCCGTTGCACGGTGTCGAACGTGGCGCGCGGGTTCTGCACCGGCGCGACGATCACCGCGCGCTGGCTGTCCACCTTCACCAGTGCATTCGGCGGTTCCATATCCGCATGCGCGACGGTGGCCATGTGGTATTCGGCCTGGAAGCGGTGGCGCGCGTGTTTGGCGGTCTCGGCAAAATCGCCATCGGTCCGCACCGCCTTGGTGGGTTGGCCTTGCAGCGCTGCTGCCGCGGCTTGCGCCAGCGCGTCGTCGCCCTCGGCTGCGCGTGCGCCGGGGTTCCAGCGAATATCGAGTTTCTCGATACCCTGCAACGCCGCCCAGGTATCCCGCGCCAGTACCGCCACGCCCGCAGCCAGTTGCTGGGTGCCGAGCGGGCTTGCGGGACTGGGCGGCGGGATCGTCATCACCTTCTTGACGCCATCCAGCTTGAGCGCGGCGGTATCATCCAGATGCGCGAGCGTGCCGCCGGGATACGGACAATGCGCGATCACCGCAACCAGAACGTCGCCGAGCCATTCGTCCATCGTGAAATGCTGGCGGCCGGTGACGATATCGCGCGCATCGACGTCGCCCGCATCTTGTCCGATCAGGGTGTAGCGCGAAGCCGGCTTGGGCGTGGGCGGATTCGTCGCCGGTTTCAGTTTCGCCGCGGCTTCGGCAAGCTCGCCATAACCGAGCTTGCGGCCATCGCTGGCCATCACCATGCCGCGCACTGTGCGCAGGCTTGCGGCGTCGACGCTCCAATGTGCCGCCGCGGCACGCCGCAACAGTTCGCGCGCGGCCGCGCCGACCGTGCGCAAGTCGTTCCACGCGGCGGGTACGCTGGTGCTGCCCGAGGCCATCTGGTGGCCGTAGGTCCAGTGCGGTTCGCCGCCGACATCGGTGACGCCAAGATCCAGCGGCGCTACCGTCACCTTGTTCCAGTCGGCGTCCAGCTCCTCGGCGATGATGCGCGCCTCGGCAGTGCGGATGCCCTGGCCGACCTCGGGATCGCGCGCGCCGATCACAATGGTGCCATCGGGTTCGATGCGCAGGTAAGGATTCAGCGAGATCAGGTTCTGGCCGAGCAATTCGTCCGGCGTCCACGCCATCGCGGGCAGGCCGACCACCAGCGCGCCGGTGGCGGTGCCGAATACCTTGAGGAAGCGCCGGCGGCCGGCGTCGTGCGCGTACGTCATTTCGACTTGCCGTGCATGGCCGCGGCCGCGCGCTGGATCGCGCGTCGGATGCGCGGATAGCTGCCGCAGCGGCACAGGTTGCCGATGCCGTCGATGTCGGCGTCGGAGGGTTTCGGCTTGCGCGTCAGCAGGTCGACCGCCGCCATGATCTGGCCGGACTGGCAGTAGCCGCACAGGATGGCGTCTTCGTCGATCCAGGCTTGCTGCACCGGATGCAGCGCGCCGTCCGGCTTGGTCAGTCCCTCGATGGTGGTGACGTCCTTGTCCGCGAGATCAGTCATCGTCAGCGCGCAGGCACGTTTGAGCTTGCCGTCCACCAGCACGCTGCACGCGCCGCAGCTCTTGTCGTCGCAACCATATTTGCAGCCGGTCAGTCGCAACACGTCGCGCAGGTACCACAGCAGCGGCAGGGCAGGGTCGCCGGTGTGGCGAAAGTGTTTGCCATTGATGGAAACATCGATCCCCTTGCGGATGGGTTCGGGAATGATTTTGGCGGGCGGGGTTTGCGGGGCTTGTGGCATCCGCCGATTGTATTCGCGGAGTCGGTCCGGCTCACCCAAGCCGGTGCGCGCGATATTCAGGCGACGTGCAGCGCACCCGGCCAGCGCATTTGCAAGCCCAATCGGCATGGGCCGTGCGATTGCGTTTTGCAGGGTCGCCCGCAACACTTGTCGGCCTTGTCCGCGCGGCCGCGCGCCTTTCGCCACCCATGCGTCCATGACCGCTTCCGCCGCTGCGCCGCTCGCTCCCGAAGCGCCCTGGGTGGTGCTGAAGTTCGGCGGCACCAGCGTGGCGACCGTCGATCGCTGGCGGACGATCCAGCAACTTGCCTCGGCCCGCCGCGCCGAAGGCGCGCGCGTGGTCGTGGTGGTGTCGGCACTTGCCGGTGTCACCGATGCGTTGAAGGCGCTTTGCGCGTGTGCGCCTGCGGAACGTGATGCGGCAGTCGCGAATCTGATGGAGCGGCATCGCGCACTGGCCGGCGAAATGGATTTGGTTGAAACCGCGGAGATGGATCGCAAGCTGGCGTCGTTGCGGGCGCTGATTTTCCCTCTCCCTTCGGGTGAAGCTGCCATCCATGGCCGAGAGCTCCGTGGTGGCGCGCAAGCGCCGGGTGAGGGTTCGATTCTCGCACAGATGTCGGCAAGATCCGTACCCTCACCCCAACCCCTCTCCCGAGGGGAGAGGGGCTATCTGTGGCAAGCCGCGGTCCAAGCCCATGGCGAATTGCTGTCGAGTGCATTGGGCGCCGCTTTCATGAGTGCCAACGGATTGCCGACGCAGTGGCTGGATGCGCGCGAAGCACTGCCGGCGCGCGAAGTTCCGTTCCTCAACGAACGCGCGCGCGCGCTGTCCGCGCAGGTGCAGGTCGAACCCGATCCAGTGTTTGCCGAAGCGCTGGCTGCGCGCGGGGACGTGTTCATCACCCAGGGTTTCATCGCGCGCGACGGCGATGGGCATACCGTCCTGCTTGGGCGTGGCGGCTCGGACACCTCGGCAGCACATTTCGGTGCGCTGCTGCGCGCATCGCGGGTGGAAATCTGGACCGACGTGGCGGGCATGTTCACCGCCGATCCGCGTCAGGTTCCCGGCGCGCGCCTGCTGCAGCGGCTCGATTACGACGAGGCGCAGGAAATCGCGACCACCGGCGCCAAGGTGCTGCACGCGCGTTGCATTTCGCCGTGCCGGCGCGCGCGCGTGCCGTTGCTGATCAAGGACACCCGGCATCCCGATTTCGAAGGCACGCTGATCGCACCGCTGCCGACCGAGGTTGCGCCCAGCATCAAGGCGATCAGTTCGCGCCGTGGCATCACGCTGGTATCGATGGAAACCTCGGGCATGTGGCAGCAGGTCGGCTTCCTTGCCGACGTGTTCGCGGCGTTCAAGCAGCACGGCTTGTCGGTGGATTTGATCGGCTCGGCGGAAACCAACGTCACCGTGTCGCTCGATCCCAGCGAGAACCTGCTGGATTCCGACGTGGTCGCGGCACTGGCGGCCGACCTTGCCAAGGTGTGCCGCGTGAAAGTGATCGCGCCGTGCGCGGCGGTGACGCTGGTCGGCCGCGGTATGCGCTCGATGTTGCATCGACTGTCCGGCGTGCTGGCCGAATTCGGGCGCGAACGCGTGCACCTGATTTCGCAATCATCCAACAACCTCAACCTGACCTTCGTGGTGGACGAGGCCGTGCTGGACGGCTTGCTGCCGCGCCTGCACGAGTTGCTGGTTCGCGCCGGGGCACTGCGTACCGATGACTCGGCGTTGTTCGGCCCGAGCTGGCAGGAGCTGTACGGCGAAGGCACGAAACGCGTGCGTGCTCCGTGGTGGCGTGCGGCGCGTGACGCGTTGCTGAACCTTGCGAACGCGACGCCGCGTTACGTGTACCACTTGCCTTCCGTACGTGCACAAGCACGCGCGCTACATGAAATGCAATCGGTCGACCGGCTGTACTACGCCATCAAGGCCAATCCTCACCCCGCCATCCTGCGCACGCTGGCGCAGGAGGGTTTCGGGTTCGAATGCGTGTCGCCGGGCGAGCTGGATGCGGTGGACGCGATCAGCGAGGCGCGAGAATCGCCGCGCCTGTTCACGCCGAATTTCGCGCCGCGCGCGGATTACGCGCAAGCGTTGCAACGCGGCATCACCACGACGCTGGACGCATTGCATCCCTTGCAGCAGTGGCCGGGTTTGTTCGCTGGCCGCGAGGTGATGCTGCGGGCGGACCTTGGCCGCGGACTCGGCCATCACGACAAGGTTCGGACCGGCGGCGTGACCAGCAAATTCGGATTGCCATTGGACCAGCTCGGCACGTTCCTGGAACTGGCGCGCGCCCAAGACGTGCGCATTATCGGGCTGCACGCGCATCTCGGCTCCGGCATCATGGATGCGGCGCATTGGCCCAGCGTGTGTGCGCAGCTTGCCAGTCTTGCGGAGCGGATCGGCAACGTTCGCATCCTGAATCTTGGCGGCGGGCTCGGCGTGCCGTCGCATCCGGGCGAAGCGGAACTCGACCTCGGTGCCGTGGATGCGGCGCTCGCGGAAGTGAGGCGTGCGTATCCGCAATACGAATTGTGGCTCGAGCCCGGCCGTTGGCTGGTGGCCGATGCCGGGGTGTTGCTGGCGCGCGCCACCCAGACCAAGCGCAAGGGCGCGCTGGAATACCTGGGTTGCGATGCGGGCATGCACGCGTTGATTCGCCCCGCGCTGTACGACGCCTGGCACGAAATCGTGAACCTGTCCCGGCTCGATGCGCCGGCCGACACGCTTTATCAAGTGGTCGGGCCGATCTGCGAATCGGGCGACGTGCTGGGTTCCGACCGGCGCCTGCCGCGCAGCGAGGAGGGTGACGTGCTGTTGATCGCGCAAGCCGGCGCCTACGGCGAATCCATGGCGTCGCACTACAATCTGCGGCCATTGGCCGAAACCGCAGTGATTGAATGAGCACGCTTGCCGACCCGCGCCAGGCGCAAGCTTTCCGCTTCGTGCGCTGCGATTACGCAGGCGGCGTGGCGGAACTGGTGTATGCGTTCGACGCAGGCCCGGAACTGGTTGAACGCATCCGTTTCCCCGATGCGCCCGCGTTGCCCGAAGCGCGCAAGGCGGCGTTCGATGCCGCGTTGCGCATGCTGCACTTCATTGCGGGCATCAGTTATTACAAGGCCGGACTACCACCGCGCATCGAAGTGGAGACCGTTGCGCCGGATGCGGCAACGGCTGATCTGCTGGATGCGCTGTACCTGCACGGGCTGGGCGAATTTGCATATCGCAACGGATTGGATTTGCGCGGTCGCATTGCGTTTCCGCGCGGGTCGCATTCGGTGAGCGCAATCCTCACGTCGTTATCCCGGCCAGGGAATGGCCGGGACCCAGAGCCAAGGATGGAAAAGAAACTGAATCCCGGCCCCGGATCAAGTCCGGGGCAGGCTCTGCGCCGGGATGACGAAAGCGCGGCGCATTTGGGACTGTCTCGTCGCACGCTGGTCCCCATCGGTGGTGGCAAGGATTCGCTGGTGGTGGTCGAGGCCTTGAAGAAGACTGGCATCGAGGCCACCGCGACTTGGGTTGGCACCTCGCCCTTGATCGCCGGCGTGGCTGCACGCACCGGCTTGCCGATGCTCAACATCGCGCGCGAACTCTCGCCGGTGCTGTTCGACTACAACCGCATGGGTGCGTGGAACGGCCACATTCCGGTCACCGCGATCAATTCCGCCATCCTTGCCTGCGCGGCCGTCCTGTATGGCTTTGACGCAATCGCGTTCGCCAACGAGCGTTCGGCATCGGCGGCAACGCTGGAATACGAGGGGCAGCAGGTCAACCACCAGTGGAGCAAGGGCTGGGCGTTCGAAGAAATGTTCGCGGCGTGGCTGCACTCGCACGTCGCGAGCGATCTCGATTACTTCTCGCTGCTGCGTCCGTTTTCCGAACTCGCGGTGACGCGCGCGTTCGCGAAATCCGGCGCCGCGTATTTCGACGCGTTCTCGTCGTGCAACCGCAATTTCAAGATTCTTGGCCCCAAGCCCGCAGATCGCTGGTGCGGTCAGTGTCCGAAATGCCATTTCGTGTTCCTGGCGCTGGCGCCGTTCGTACCCAAGCCGAGGCTGCTGCAAATCTTCGGTCGCAACCTGCTGGACGACGAAACGCAGGCGGCAGGCTTCGACGCGCTGATCGAATTCCACGATCACAAGCCGTTCGAATGCGTGGGCGAAGCCAGCGAGGCACGCGCGGCGTTCGCGGTGTTGGCTACACGTCCCGAGTGGCGCGAGGACGCGCTGGTGTCGCGGTTCCGCGAGGACATCGCGCCGCAACTCGATACGGCGCAACTGGCGTTGCAGCCGTGGCTGCAGCCCGCGGGTGAACACGGCGTGCCGTTGCGTTTCGCGAGGGCGCTCGATGCGATTCGCGGAGCTTGAGCACGCGAACGTCGCGATATGGGGCTACGGCCGGGAAGGGCGCAGCGTGCTGTCCGCGTTGCGGCGGCGCTTCCCGGACAAGCTACTGACGCTGTATTGCAAACCCGACGAAGCTGCCGCGCTCAACGATGCATTCAAACCCTCCCCTTCAAGGGGGCGAGACAGCGCGTTTGCGAGCCGTGGCTCGCGCGCTGTCGAGCGGCCGCACAGGGAGGTGCGGACCGGACTTGCGAGTGCAGGGATGCACGAGGGGCAGGGTGGGGATGGGGTTGATCCTGCGACGCTCGATATTCGAGTTGACCCACCCGATGCGGGCGCGCTGTCCGCGCACGACATCGTGATCAAGTCGCCCGGCATCAGCGCGTACAAACCGGAAATCATGGCGGCACGCGAACGCGGCACGCGCTTCACCTCGGGTACCGCGCTCTGGTTCGGCGAAAACCCTGACGCGCGCGTGGTCGCGGTCACCGGCACCAAGGGTAAAAGCACCACTACGGCATTGATCGTGCATCTTGCGCGGGCACTGCAGGTGCGCACCGCATTGGCGGGCAACATCGGCCTGCCGTTGCTGGATCTGGACGACCAGCACGCCGACTTGTGGGCCATCGAGCTTTCCAGCTTCCAAACCGGCGAAGCGGGTCCGCTGGAACTCGGAGTGATGGTGAGCCTGGCCGAGGAGCACCTGGATTGGCATGGCACGCGCGAGCGTTACATCGCGGACAAATTGAAACTCGCGGACGTTTCGCGCACGCTGCTGGTCGATGCCGAGACACCATTGCTGATGCAACGCACCGCGGCACACTCGCGGCGCCACACCTTCGGCGATGCAGTGGGATGGCATGCCGCAGACGGATGGATCATGCGTGACGGCGAGCGTGTGTTCGAAGTTTCGTCGCTGCCGCTGCAGGGCGCCCACAACGCACACAACGCGTGTGCCGCCTTGTCCGCCATCGAACTGCTGGGTTACGACGCACGTGTCGCCGCAGCTTCGCTCGCCGCGTTTAAGCCGTTGCCGCACCGGCTCACATCGCTGGGCGTGCGCGACGGCATCGAGTGGATCGACGATTCGATCAGCACCACGCCGGACGCAGCCTTCGCGGCGCTGGAAAGCCTGCGTGGCCGTGCGGTCACGCTGATCCTGGGCGGCCATGATCGCGGGCTGGATTGGCTTGGCTTTGTGCATTCGCTTCAAACCCATTCACCGCATGCCATCGTTGCCCAGGGAGCCGCGGGCCCAAGGATTGCACGAATTCTGCGGAATGCCGGGCTTGCCTGTCCGGTTGAAGAAGCCATCGATCTTGCCGCCGCGGTCGCGTACGCAAAAAAAACCACCCCGCAGGGTGGTGTCGTGCTGTTGTCGCCGGGGGCGCCCAGCTTCGACCAGTTCCGGGATTACGCCGAACGCGGCCGCGCGTTCGCGCGGCTCGCGGGCTTCGACGCCGACGGCATCGGCGAAATCACCGGGTTGGGAATTGCCTGACCGTTACTTCGCGGTCGTGGTGCGGACGGTGTAACCCGACAAGCGCCACTTCTTGTCGCTGTCGAGATGGAACGACACCAGTTCGCGGACCGGCTTGGCCTGTTTGCTGAACTGGGTCGCAAAGTTGACGTTGACGTATACGCCGGCCGGCAGCTTCTCCTTGCCGTTCGAGAGCGCGCGGGTGACGCCCTCGACCTTGCGCGAAGTCATCTTGCCCAGCTTGGCGCGATCACTTTCGGTGGCCTTGGTGAACTGGTCGCGCGACACCGATTTCTTGGCCACGTCGGAGGCCTGGTCCCAAACCTGTCCGCTCTGGCCGTTGTCGATCATCGCCACGATCGACTCGGCGTATTTCACGAGTACCTGATCCTGCTTCTGGATCGCGGCGCGCTGTTCCGGCGTCAGTTGCTGCGCGGCGGGTCTTTGTTGCGCTTGCGCGGGCTTGTCCTGGGCGCTGGCGGCGCCGGCGAAGCCGATCAACAGGGCACAAAGAAACAGACGAACGAGCATGGGTTGGCTCCATGGAGACGGGATGGAACGCCGACGTTAACACGCCGGCGGCCCCCCGCGAAGGGCTGGCCGGGCGCGGGACCGTTGGGACGCCGCCGCACGCGATGGCGGCCGGTGCGGGGAAGGTCAGCCAGCCTGTGCGATGCCGTCGAGTTCCGCGAGCGCGTCGGGCGGCAACTCCATTTCGGCAGCCGCGAGATTTTCCCGCAGGTGCGCCACCGATGAAGTGCCGGGAATCACCAGCAGGTTGGGTGCGCGCTGCAGCAACCAGGCAAGCGCAATCTGCATGGGCGTGGCATCCAGCCGGTTCGCGATACCCGACAGCGTGGATGACTGCAGTGGCGTGAACCCGCCCAGCGGGAAGAACGGGACGTAGGCGATGCCGTCGCGCGCGAGCTGGTCGATCAAGCCATCGTCGTCGCGATGGATCACGTTGTACTCGTTTTGCACGCAGACGATCCCGCTGATGCGCCGGCCCTCAGCGACCTGCGTCGGCGTGACGTTGCTCAGCCCGATGTGTCGCACGAGTCCCTTGCGCTGCAGCTCCGCGAGCGCGGTGAGCGGCGCTTCGATCGAGCCTTCCGATCGGCCGTGTCCCGTTTTGGGCATGACGCGAAGGTTGACCACATCCAGCACGTCCAACCCCAGGTTGCGCAGGTTGTCGTGCACGGCCTGGGTCAATTCATCTGCTGAGGACGCCGGCAGCCATGCCGCATCCGCACCGCGCCGCGCGCCGATCTTGGTGACGATCACGAGGTCATCGGGATAAGGTTGCAGCGCTTCGCGGATGATATGGTTGGTGACGTGCGGGCCGTAATAGTCACTGGTGTCGATATGGTTGACGCCGCTGGCGACGGCCTCGCGCAGCACCGCGCGTGCGGCGTCGGGATCCTTCGGCGGTCCGAAGACGCCAGGTCCCGCGAGTTGCATGGCGCCGTAGCCGAGCCGCTTGACGCGGCGGGTGCCGAGATTGAACGTGCCGGATCGGTCGATGTTCGTCATCGTGATTCTCCTTGTGGATGGGGCGCGCCCAAAAGCGAGGGGCGCCGCGATGTCCAACCACACATTCGATTGGCTAGAAAACGGGCTGCACCATTGCATGTACCGTCAAACGGGTATGGCCGCGCTGCAACAGCAGCGTGCGCGAAGTTCCGGGTGAACCGCTCAATAGCTTCACGACTGTCGAAAACGGCGCTTGCGAGATATCGCGGCCGTCGACTTCCAGCAATTCGTCGCCGATCTGGATGTCTTTTGCGCCATGGGCGACGCTCGCGATCTCGTAGCCGCCATGCACGGCGGGTTCGAGCATGATACCGACCATGTCGAGCGGGGAATCGTGGACGACCGCCGGACCGTCCAGGTAAATCGCGTGCGCCGGGTAATCCACGGTCACCTTGAAATGATGCAGCACGTTGCCGCCTATCGAACCGATGACCGGCGTCCCGACGATCCCCGACATGCCGTGTTCGTAATTCCCCGCGCCACGTGAAACGGCACCGACATCTTCAATGCGGAACGGCCCCCATTGCAGCGCCGCAATGCGCAGCATGTGCAGTTTTGTTTCGGATGGCCCCATCTGCATGTTGGCGGCGCCATAGGCTCTCTCGACTTGCGGCCATGCCGGATGCTGCTTGCGCCACGCGCCGAGGTTGGCGCTGGAAATCATGCAGTACTGGCCGCCGGTGTCCAGCAGGAAACCGTACGGCTTCCCGGCTACGGAAGCCCAGACCACCGGCATGCCACCGCTGATCGCGGCCTTCACTGGCGTGCCGTCAGGCTTGAGCGCGCCCGGATCGGCAAGCGTGAACGCGCGCGCTGGGTAGTCGAAGGTCACGACATAGCGAAGCAGGAAACGTCCGGGCAACATCATCTCCGCATCCGTGCGGCCGAGCGTGCGCGGTTCGCTGGCGTCGATCAGGGCATGCGCATCGACCAGTTCGATCTGCCTGCCGCCGATGTCCAATGCCGGCGTTGCAGTCGGGATCAGTGTCTGGCCTTCCTCATGCAACGATTTGCCGTTCGCCTTCAAACCCAGGCTTTTCGCAAGCCCCGCGGAAAAGATCAGCGCACCGCCGCCCGTATCGACATACGCGTGGGCTTTGACCTGATGTCCGTTTGGGCCAGTCAGCATCACGTCAATGTAGGGCCGATCCAGTTCCAGTTGCATCGGCACCGTAAGGGGTGCCGACGCATCTTTCGCGTATGTCGCACACGGCCAGAGCGTTGGACCGCAGCAAATGCATGCCGCCGCGAGGAAAGCCGTCCAGTCACGACCCTGCATCATTTTCTCCCGTCAGATCGAGGGGCTTGAGTGCCGCCACGCGGATGTTGCGTGGCCGCGTTCTCCTCATGATTACCAGATCCTCACTCGCTGGTCCGGCTTCAGGTACAGCTTGGCATCGGGCCGGACGTTGAACGCCTGATACCACGGGTCGAGGTTGCGCACGGTTTCGGCGCGGAACTGCGCAGGCGCGTGTTCGTTGGTGATGACCTCCTGGCGCAGCGCGGCGTCGCGCATCTTGCTGCGCCAGACCTGCCCGAACGCGATAAAGAAGCGCTGGTTGCCGGAGAGATTGTCGATCACCGGCGCGGGCTTGCCATCGAGCGACAGGTGATACGCACGATACGCGGCGGTGAGACCCGATACGTCGGCGATGTCCTCACCCAGCGTCTGCTTGCCGTTGACGTGCAATCCCGGCAACGCTTCGTAGGTGCTGTACTGCTTCGCCAGCGCGGCGGTCGCGGCCTCGAAGTGCTTGAGGTCGGCCGGCGTCCACCAGTTCTTCAGGCGCCCTTGCGCGTCGAAGTCGGCGCCGGTGTTGTCGAAGCTGTGGCTGATCTCGTGGCCGATGACCGCGCCGATCGCGCCGTAGTTGGCCGCAAGATCGGCTTTCGGATCGAAGAACGGCGGCTGCAGGATCGCGGCGGGAAAGTTCAGCGCGTTCTGCAGCGGCAGGTTGACCGCGTTCACCGTCTGCGGCGTCATCCACCACTCGTGGTCGTTGACCGGCTTGCCGATCTTGGCCTTGGCGAGGTCGTATTCGAACTTCACTGCGCGCAGGTGGTTGCCGAGCGCGTCATCGGCCTTGATCTCCAGCGACGCATAATCGCGCCAGTGGTCGGGATAGCCGACGCCGACGATCAACGTGTCGAGCTTGGCCTCGGCTTTTTGCCTGGTGGCTGGCGACATCCATGCGAGGTTCTGGATGCCGGTGCGGTACGCGGCGATCAGGTTCTTCACCATGGCCTCGGCCGCGGCCTTGGCCGAGGCCGGGAAATACTTCTTGACGTAGAGTTGTCCGACCGCGTCACCGAGGTCGGTGCTGGTGGCGCTGACCGCGCGCTTCCAGCGTGCCTGCTGTTCCGGCGTGCCCGACAGTTCCTTGCCGTAAAAGTCGAAACTCAGGTCGGCGAACGCCTTGGGCAACAGCGGCGCCGCGGAATTCAATGTGTGGAACGTCAGCAAGTCTTTCCACGCGTCGATCGGCTGGCTCGCGACCAGCTTCGCTTCGCCAGTGATCGCGGACGGTTGCCACACGTCGATCTGTTTCACGCCGTCGAGTCCGGCCGCCTTGAAGTAGGCGCTCCAGTCGAGCCCCGGCGCTTTCCTCGAAAGCTCGCCGACTGTCCAGAGATTGTTGGCCTTGTGGATGTCCTGGGTTTCGACCAGGCTTTCCTGCGCCTCAGCGATCTTCGTTTCCAATGCGAACACAGCGTTCGCTTTCTTGTCGGCATCGGAGATGCCGGCCTGCTTCAGCAGCGCGGCGACGTACGCCTTGTATTTGTCGCGCGCCTCCGCCATGTGCGGATCTTTCGACAGATAGTAGTCGCGGCTTGGCATGGCCATGCCGCCTTGCAGCAGGTACGGGATCTGCGTGGAGGCTTCTTCCAGCCCCTTGGTCACGAACAGCCCGAACAGGTTCGAGGTGTGGAAGTGGGTGGCGTTGATCGGATCGACATCGGCGCGCAGACGCGAGCCGAGTACGCGCGCGAGATCCTGGCGCGTCTTGATCGCCTCGATCGCATCGAGTTCCGGCTTCAACGGAGTGAGTGCGGCCTTGTCGATCGCGGCGGTGTCCATGTACGCGGCGTAGTAATCGGCGATCTTGCGCGCGCTGCTGCCCGCGGCGGGGTTGCTGGCGCCCGCGTTCCTGATCAAGTCTGTGGTGTGCTTTTCGGTGGCCTTGAACACGTCGTAGAACGTGCTGATATTGGAACGGTCGGCGGGTATCTGCGCGTTCTTCAGCCAATCGCCATTCGCGTAATCGAAAAAGTTGTCGCCCGGCTTCACCGACTTGTCGATGTACGCCAGGTTGATGCCGATGTCCGGCGCGGTGCTGGCAGGCGCCGGCATGGGTGCGGTGGCGGGTTTGGCCGTGGGCGCGGAAGATTCGACTGTGGCCGACGCGCTGCCGGTGGGCGACTGTTGCGAGCAGGCTGCGCAAGCGCAGGCGACGGCGACGGCCAGTATCAGCGTGGTGCGTGGCATGGACTTTTCCCGGTTGGCAAAATCCGAATCATGCACCGTTCGCCGTCTTTTTGCAGGTCGTGGCCCGCCGTGTCGAATACCATGCCCGGATGGAATCGAAGCACCACCCGCGCGGCGACCAACCGCCCGCTCCGCGCGAACTGGAACGCCTGCTCGATTGCGCGTTGACGCGCGATGCGGGCAGATTGCGCGCGCGATTGCGCGGGCTGGAGCGCAAGCCGCCGTCGTTGCCCGATGCGCTGCGCAAGCTGGCGGAGGAAATCACGGCATCGGTCGCGCAGCGCGAGGCACGCATCGCGCTGGTACCGCCGATCGCGCTTGACGAGGCGTTGCCGATCACGCAACGCGCGGACGAAATCACGCGTTTGCTCCGCGAGCATCAGGTGCTGGTGATCGCCGGCGAAACGGGTTCGGGCAAGACGACGCAACTGCCGAAGCTTTGCCTCGCCGCCGGGGGTGGCGTGGCCGGCATGATTGGCTGCACCCAGCCGCGGCGCCTCGCCGCGCGCGCGATGGCGCGTCGCGTCGCCAACGAACTTGGTGGCGAAGCGGGTGGCGTGGTGGGTTACGAAGTGCGCTTCGCCAAACAGCTCGGTGACAACACGCTCATCAAGTTCATGACCGATGGCATCCTGCTGGCGGAGATGGCGCACGACCGCTGGCTGTCGGCCTACGACACGCTGATCATCGACGAGGCGCACGAGCGCAACCTCAACATCGATTTCCTGCTGGGCTACCTGAAGTCACTGCTGCGTCGGCGGCTCGATCTGAAGCTGATCGTCACCTCGGCAACCATCGATACCGCCCGCTTCGCCGAACATTTCGACAACGCGCCGGTGGTGACGGTGGAAGGGCGCGCCTATCCGGTCGAAGTCCGTTACCAGCCACCGGAACGCGAGGCCGGACTGACCGAGCGCGTCGTCGCGGCGCTCGACGACATCACCCGTGAAGATCCGAAAGGCGACGTGCTGCTGTTCTTGCCGGGTGAGCGCGAAATCCGCGACGCGCACCTCGCGTTGGCGCGCCGGCAATACCGCCACACCGAAGTGTTGCCGCTGTACGCGCGGCTGTCGGTGAAGGAGCAGGATCGCGTTTTCAAGCCGGGTTCGTTGCGCCGCATCGTGCTGGCCACCAACGTTGCGGAAACCTCGTTGACGGTGCCGCGCATCCGTTGGGTGGTGGATTCGGGCGACGCGCGCGTCAAGCGTTACTCGCGCCGCAGCCAGATCGAACGCCTGCATATCGAACCCGTGTCGCAGGCCGCGGCCAACCAGCGCGCCGGCCGCTGCGGACGCGTCGGTCCGGGCATTTGCGTGCGGCTGTACGACGAGGCCGACTTCATCGCGAGGCCGCCGTACAGCGATCCCGAAATCCTGCGCAGCGCGCTTTCCGACGTGATCCTGCGCATGCTCGATCTCGGCCTCGGCGACGTCGAAGCGTTTCCGTTCATCGATCCGCCCGATCCGCGCGCGATCAACGATGGCTGGCGGCGGCTGGCCGAAATCGGTGCGGTGGATGATGCGCGCCGTTTGACTCCGATGGGCAAGCAACTCGCGCGTATTCCGATCGATGCGCAACTGGCGCGCATGCTGGTTGAGTCGCAGAAGCTTGGCGTTGTGCAGGAGGTATTGCCGGTTGTTGCGTTCCTGGGCACCCAGGACCCGCGCGAGCGCCCGGCGGACAAGCAACAACAGGCTGATGCCGCGCATGCGGAATTCACCGATCCACAGTCGGATTTCATCGGCGTATTGAATCTGTGGAACGCGTATCGCGCGGCGCACGAGGAATTGACTCAATCGAAATTGCGCGACTGGTGCGCGAAGCACTTCGTGTCGTTCATGCGCATGCGCGAGTGGCGCGATTTGCATCGGCAGTTGTTGCTTGAAGCGGGTGGGGCGTCACGCACAACCGCTGCATCCGATATTTACGAACCCGTCCACCTCGCGCTGCTCTCCGGCCTGCCGACCAATCTCGCGCGCAAGGACGAGCAGGGCGTCTATCGCGGCACGCGCGAGCGCAAGTTCAAGGTATTCCCGGGTTCAGCGCTGGCGAAGAAACCTCCGGCATGGCTTTTCGTCGCGCAGATCCTCGACCTCGGCGGCAAGGTCTGGGGCATGCAGTGCGCGCGCATCGAACCCGCGTGGATCGAGCGTCAGGCTGCGCATCTGCTGAAACGCACCTGCAGCGATCCACACTGGTCGCGCGCGCGCGGCGCGGTGCAGGCGTTCGAGCAGGTGTCGCTGTACGGGCTGATCCTGGTTGAGCGGCGTGCTGTGACCTTCGCGAAGCAAGATCCGGCCTTGGCGCACGCCATCTTCCTGCGCGAAGCGCTGGCCCGCTGCGACATCGATGGTCGCGCCGATTTCGTGCGTGCGAACGCACGGGTGCTGGACGAGGCGCGCGAAATCGAGGCGCAGCAGCGGCGCGAGGGTTTGCTGAAATCCGACGAGGATCTGGCGGCGTTCTTCGTCGGCAAGTTGCCGGAGGACATCGCCTCGGCCTCGGCGCTGGATGCCTGGTACAAGCGTGCCCCGGCGTCGGAACGCGCCGCGCTGCGCTGGTCGCTGCGCGATGTATTGGAAGCCGGCGCCCAAAGCGACGCAGGGGCGTTTCCCGATTCGATGGAAATCGGCAACCAGCGCCTGCGCTTCGAATACCGTTTCGTGCCGGGTGATGAAGCCGATGGCGTCACCTTGCGCGTGCCACTGCCGCTGTTGAACGCGATTCCCGCTGCGCATTGCGAGTGGCTGGTGCCCGGGTTGCTGCAGGACAAGGTCGCGGCGCTGATCCGCAGCCTGCCCAAGGCGCAGCGTCGCAACTTCGTGCCGGCGCCGGAATTCGCGCGCGCCTTCACCGAAGCGGAAGCGGCGCGCGACGAACCACTCGCGCAGCGCTTGGCGGCATTCCTGAAGAAAGTCACAGGCGTCGCGGTGAAGGCTGCCGACTTCAACGTGGCGGGACTGCCGGCACACCTGCGGATGCGCTTCGAGGTGTGTGACGAGTCCGGCCGCACGCTTGCGGAAGGGCGCGATTTGGACGCGCTGCGTGAACGCTGGGCCGAGCGGGCGCGCGCCGCGTTTTCCGCCAGGGCGGCGGTACCGGTGGCGCGCGAGGACGTGCGCGTCTGGGACTTCGATGCGATCCCCCGCGTTTCGGAAGCACGCGGCGGCATGCCGGCCTATCCCGCGCTGGTCGATTTGGGCGCGACGGTGGCGTTGCGTGTGTTCGAAACCCGCGGCGAGGCCAGCGCGGCACACCACGGAGGCGTCGAACGCCTGTTGCGGCTTTCGCTGGCCACGGAATTCAAGCGCGCGCAGAAGCAACTGTCGCTGAAGCCGAAGCTTGCGGTGGCATTCGCGCCGCACGGCCGCGCCGATGCACTGCGCGAGGACATCGTGGAAGGAGCGTTCGCTGATGTGTTGCGCGAACACGATCTCGACGTGCGTGATCGTGGCGAATGGCAGGCCCTGCGCGACGCCGTATCACGCGCGCTGTTCGGTGAAGCGATGGAACGGTTGAAACTGGCCGAACCGATCCTTGCCGCGCTGGCCGAATTGCAGCCGTGGCTCAAGCCCGCGATCAAGGGACAGGCCGCAGCGAGCTATGCGGACCTGCGCGGCCAGCTCGACGCGCTGCTTGCACAGGGCGTTCTGCGTGAACTGCCGCGTGCGCGACTCGCACACCTGCCGCGCTATCTCAAAGCCATGCGCCTGCGTGCCGAAAAGCTGCGCAGCGACCCCACGCGCGATCATTCCCGCATGCAGCAAGTGTTGCCGTACTGGCGCGCGGTGCTGGACGCGCGCGCATCGGGCGAAGATTCCGAGGCGCTGGACACCCTGCGCTGGCTCACCGAGGAATGGCGCGTATCCGTGTTCGCGCAGGAACTCAAGACCGCCGAACCGGTTTCCGGCAAGCGCATGGCACAGGCGTTGCGCGCCATTGAAACCCAACGCTGAGCCAGGCGGCCCGAACCCGCGCAGCGGGTGAGCTCCGGTTGACCGGATCGTTGGACGCCACAAGGTTTCGGCGCGTCGCCGGCTTTCCGTGAATGTGACCCTTGCTAGAATTGCCGAATGCCGATTACGCGATCGAAGCACTAGTCCGATGCCATGGTTGCGCCAATTGCCGCGCTGGGCCTGGTTTGGCACCGGCGTGCTGGCATTCATCGCGGGCCTCGTCAACGCGGTCGGTTACCTCGGCTTTCGGCACGAGTCCGTCAGCAACATGACCGGAAACACCAGCCTGCTTGGCGTTGCGCTGGGCAAAGCCGACGGTGGCGGGGCGGCGCACTGGGCATTCGCCATCGCGGCCTTCGTGCTCGGCACCATGCTGAGCGCCATGATCGTGCAGCAGAGCACGCTGAAGCTTGGGCGTCGCTACGGTGTGGCGCTGATGCTGGAGTCGTTGCTGCTCTTTGCCGCCGTTCCATTCCTCGATGCATCCAGTTCAATCGGACTCTATCTGGCCTCGATCGCCATGGGCCTCCAGAACGGCATGGTCAGCGCCTATAGCGGCGCGTTGATTCGAACGACGCACGTGACCGGCATCCTCACCGATCTGGGCATCTATCTTGGCCACATGCTGCGCGGGTTGCCGGTGGACAGGTTGCGATTGCGCGTCTGCCTGGTGGTGGCAGCGACGTTCGTGCTTGGCAGCATGGCCGGAGCACTGATATTTGAACGCATGCAGGAGCACGCAGTGCTGATACCTGCGGTGCTCACCGGGACTTGCGGTCTAATTTACGGCGTGTATCGCCAGTACTCGTCGGCCGAAGCAAACTCGACGGATTAACCGCAGTTTGTCCGGGTCATGATCCGTGCCGCCCGGCGCTCGGTACAAACGGCGCAATCCGCGCAGCGGGCGAGCCTCCGCCGGATTGAGATGTCAGGCATCTGCGCACTGACCCAGTTGCTCCAACGCCTCGGATTCCGTGAGCTTGCCAGCCGCCACTCTCGTCTCCTCCGGAACCCAGCCCGGGTAGGCGGTTTCATGCGTGATGTGCTTGCCCGACACGGTGTGTTCTTCCCGAAGCTTGGCCAGTTGCTCTGGTTTGAAGTGCGCAGCGGCACGGACGAGCGCAGGCCACAGTTGGCGATGCACGTACGTGACTTTGCCGCCATACAGTCTGCACACCAGCACGTCGTCCGATTCCGCTACGCCTCGGAGGATGCGGAAAATCTCCTTGCCCTTTGGGTGGCCCCACCAACTGCCGCGGACGGGCTCGCCCGCGATGGCATCCGTGAGCCGCGGGAAAGGCCCTTTGGCCGACGCCAGAACGATGCCGTGGGTTCTCACAAAAGCCATGGCCTGGACGTGATCCATTCGCCTTCTCTGGTGCCTGACGCTTGAGCCAACGGGATAGTCCCGCCGTTGCCATCCGCTGTCAATCTGGAAGTCCCCGTTCTGCACCAAGCTCTTGGCCGATGTCCAGTGGACGCGGGCATGCCGGCGATGCCGGTTTGGCGGCCGGTTACAATTTGAATCCGGCTGATCCCACGAGGGCGCGGCGTGTTCCGTTTCCGTCAACGCGCGACGAGGTCGTTTCCCTTCGATGCCCGCGCGCTCGTCACGACCATTGCGTGGCTGCGTCCATGTGCCGCGATCGGCCAGGCGCTGGCCATCGCGGTGGCCGTCGGCTGGCTTCGGATCGCACTACCGCTGGTGCCGCTGGCTGCCGGTATCGCCGCGCTGGTTCTCGCGGCGCCGGTCGCATTTCTGCGGGTGCGCAATGCCAGGCCGGTGGGCGAGGCGGAAGCGTTCGGCCACGTCGCGTTCGACATCCTGGTGCTGGGTTGGGCACTGTATTTCACCGGTGGCGCCAGCAATCCGTTCATCACGTTGCTGCTGGTGCCGGTGGCGCTGTCGGCGGCGGCGCTGTCTGGAAAGACCACGGCGGTCGTGACCGCGCTGGCGGCAGCGGTGTACGGAGTGTTGATTTTCTTCTACGTTCCGCTGCCGGACATGCCGATGCATGGGAACGGATTCCGCCTGCACCTGACCGGCATGGCGATCAACTTCCTGGTGGCGGTGTTGTTGCTGGCGGTGTTCATTGCGCGCATGAATGCATCCCTGAATGTCCAGCGGGAGGCGATGCGGCGTTTGCGCGAACGGGCGTTGCGCGACGAAGGCATCCTGGCGATGGCCACCCAGGCGGCCGACGCAGCGCACCAGCTCAACACGCCGTTGTCCACGTTGCGCACCCTGCTGCCCGAGATCGTGCGGGGGCGCGAGGACGATGTGACGTTGCGCAACGATGTCGGCGTGATGACGGGCGAGGTCGAGCGCTGCCGCGACATCCTGCGCGGCATGGTCGAGTACGGCCGCCAGCAACTCGCCGGCACCGCGCGGGTGACGACGCTGGGTGATTTCATCGGCGACAGTGCCGATCGTTTTCGCCTGCTGCGGCCCGATGCCGATCTGGCGATGGACGTCGCGAGTGGGCTGCGTGACCGGCCGATCACGGTCCAGCCCGGGTTGGATCATGCGTTGCTCAACCTGTTGCAGAACGCGCTGGACGCATCGCTGCAGAATGGTTCGCATGCCGTGATGTTGGGAGCAACCATCGACGGCGGGCGGGTGCAATTCGTGATCGGCGATCATGGCGACGGTCTTTCCGCGAGCCGGGCAGTCAGCGGCCCGGCCGTCAGCAGCAAGCCGGATGGGCTGGGGATCGGATTGGCGCTGGCGCGTTCGACGGTCGAGCGCATGCACGGCGAATTGCAGGCGCACAGCGATGCCGATGGCACGCGCGTGTGCGTAACGCTGCCGCTCGCGGGCCACGCGTGATGGCGGCGGACGTCACGGACATGGGCCGCCTGCTGCTGGTGGAGGACGATAGTGTCTTCGCCGGCGCGATGGCGCGCGCCTTGCGGGCGCGAGGCTTCGAGGTGTCCGTGGCCGGGGATGCTGCCGGAGCGTTGAAGTGCGTTCGTGCGCAACCGCCGCGCTTTGCAGTCGTCGATCTCAAGCTCGGGGAAGACAGTGGGCTTGCGCTGATTCCCGAATTGCACGCCGAAGTGCCGTCGATGCGGATCCTGCTGTTGACCGGCTACGCCTCGATCGCAACCGCGGTCGAGGCGATCAAGCGCGGCGCGCACGACTATCTGGCCAAGCCGGTGGATGCCGACGCGGTGGTGCGTGCGTTGCTGGACGATGACGACGCGGGCGCTGCCGAGACAGCCGAACTGCCCGAGTCGCCATTGCGCTTGCGCCGGCTGGAATGGGAACACATCCAGCGAGCCTTGCACGAATGCGGCGGCAA
>Ga0070681_10000875_pt1 | contig 25377 bp, 34 predicted proteins | sample KBSC83BmetaG_FD_65650 | JGI IMG/M metagenome (GOLD analysis project Ga0070681, IMG submission 65650) | Corn rhizosphere microbial communities from Kellogg Biological Station, Michigan, USA - KBS C8-3B metaG | ecosystem: Host-associated > Plants > Roots > Rhizosphere | place: USA: Michigan...
TTGACGTATTGCCCGCCGCGCATGGTGTCGGCGAAGTGCACGCGCCAGTTGTCGCGATCGTCGACGTTGCCCATCGCCGCCGCCGCGCCGCCCTCGGCCATCACCGTGTGCGCCTTTCCGAGCAACGACTTGCACACGAGCCCGACGCGAACGCCGCTTGCCGCCGCCTCGATCGCCGCGCGCAGGCCAGCGCCGCCGGCGCCGATGACGAGCACGTCGTGTTCTACAGTTTCGTATTCACTCATTATTACCGATCACCGTTCACCGACCACCGACAATCCGAAAGTCGTGCCAGATCCCCATCGCGCACAACCGCACGTACACGTCGCAGAACGCGACCGAGATCAGGCTCGTCCATGCCCAGCGCATGTGCCATCGGTTCAGGCAGCTCGAACAATCGTACGCCACCTGCTGCGCGCGATGCTTCGACAGCTCGTCGTGAAAGCCACCGACAATGTGCCGGAAGGAGTGACAGCCGAGGGTGTAGCAGCTCAGGAACACGAGATTCGCCGCAAGGACGAGCGTGCCGACGCCGATCCCGAACTCGCGCCCGCCATCGGGCCGCGTGAACCAGAGCGCCTTCCACACATCCGACGCGAGGATGACGAGGAAGAGCAGCGCGACGTACATGAAATAGCGATGGACGTTCTGCACGATCAGCGGGAAGCTGCGCTCGCCGAGATACGACTTGCGCGGCTCGCCGACGGCGCAGTTCGGCGGATCAGCCCAGAATGCTTTGTAATACGCGCCGCGATAGTAGTAGCACGTCACCCGGAAGAGGCCGGGGAACGGCAGGATCAGCAGCGCCGGCGAGAATATCAGCCACGATGGCCACCACGCCGGCCTCGGGCCGAAGAGTGCGTGTGGCGAGTCGCCGAACAGTTCCGGGGAGTAGAACGGAGAGAGATAGGAGCCGTACCAGTAGTTGGCGTTCTGAAACGCGGCCCAGGTTGCGTAGACGATGAAGCTCGTGAGCAGCGTGAAGACGACGAGCGGCTGAACCCACCAGGCGTCGCGGCGCATCGTTTCGCCGAAACCCCGACGGTACAGCGGCAGTGGTGCGTGGGCCATCGCGAGAAGCCCTCCAGAGTTGGCTCGAGGTGCGCGTAAGTGATGCAGCGGTCACCACACTGTCAATGCCGCACTCGCGCTCGGTGCGGGCCGTTACGGCCCGACACCTGCGATGTGTGTTGGCACACCGGCGACGTCGGGGAGCGCGGGCGCGTGGGGAAGGCGGGTGCCGGCCGAAATTCTCGGAGGACGTCGCATGTACGCGAAGCACGTTGTCGCTGGCTCGCTCCTGTTCTTCCTCGCGATTGGCGGGTGCCATCGCGGCGGCTTCAACAACGCCCCGGCCGGGACACAGGGCGCTGTTGGCCTCGTCGTTCAGAACCAGAACTTCTACGACATGGACCTCTACGTCGTGAGCGAGGGTCTCCCCACTCGCATCGGCGACGTTGGCGGCAACTCGAGCGCGCACTTCACGCTCGACCCGTCGTTCTTTCCATCGAGTGAGCTTCGCATCATCGCGACGCCGGTCGGCGGGAACGGCCGCGCGTCGAGTGGGCCGCTCAGCGTAGGACCAGGACAGACGATCAACTTCACCATCGCTCCCGTGCTCCGTCAAAGCTCGGCAACCATACGGTGATGCGCGGCGCCCGTTAGGCAACCGGGCTACGGACGCAACGAGAACCAAAACGGGAGCAGCACGACCTGCGGCACGGTGCACGCACCGACGTGCGCCGGCGCAAAATGGTAGCGCGCCAGCGTCTTCGCCGCCTCGAATCCGAATGCCCGCGACGTCGCGTGCAGTACTTCCATTGTCGGAATCACGGGCGCGCCGCTCCCGTCGACAACGACGCGCAGCAGTGCTTCGCCGTCGCGCCCGTCGTCGCGCTCATCGTGCGGGTACTGGGGCAGCGGAAGCGTGCCCACCGGCTTCGCGTCCACGAGCCGGAGCCGCGGAAAATTCGCGGCGAATACGGTCGCCGGTGGCACACGTGCGCGCGCCTCCTCCGGCCCAGTCGTGATACGGAGACCGAGCATGAGTGAGTCCTGATCCAGAGCACGCCCTACGGTCGCCAGCGCGCTGTCCTGGATCGCGCCCGTGATCGCGGCGGTGATGCTCTCATCGAATCCCGGCACCATCGACGGAGTCATCGTCGTCACCCTGCCGACGGTGCCGTTGCGCCGCATGGGAAATACATACCATCCGTACACAACCGGCGCGCGAATCGCCACACTGTCGCCGACGAGCGTTTCCCGCCGCAGGATTCGCAGCTGAGCCGGGCCCGCGCCGAACACCTGTAACTGCAGCGGCTTGGGCACTTCGAAGTGCGACAGGATCGCTTCTGTCAGCAGCAGCCGCACCTGTGATGGCAGAATCTCGCCGTCCTGACGCGTCAGATACGCTCGCGCCGTGACGGCGACCGAATCCGTGCGGGCGGCGCGCAGAACACCGTCGCATTCAGCCGCGCTCGGCGCGCGTTGCGCCACTAGACGCGATGCGCCGGCGAAACACAGTACGATCCACGTGCTCACGATCTGCTTCATGCCCTTCATCTCACCTGGTATTGGACCTGCGCGCTCCCAGTCTATACACCAGGAAGCCGAGCAGATTCAACCCGATCACTACGCTCGAGATCTTCACCGCGAACGTCCGCCAGCTCGGCACGTCGATGATCGGGAAGATCGACAGAATCACGTACAGGATCGTCGTCGCGAGTCCAGCCATCGCCGCAACCCGGAGCGGCCAGGTGGCTCGCGGCCAGCTGCTCACACCGCGCCCAGCCGCGGCGAGCGGCAACGCAAAGAGCACGAGATACGTGAGGCCGTAGAGAATCCCCGCCGCGTTGTCCAGCAGCTGAAACGCCTCCTGCTCGCCGACGCCGGCGATTCCAGCAAGGCCGAATGCAAGCGACACCGCGCCGACGAAGAGGATCGAGTTCACGGGCGTGCGGTAGCGCGGATGCAGCCGCGTGAACCACGCCGGGAGCAGCTGATCCCACCCCGCCACCATCGGCATGCGGGTATTGCCGGTGAAGACGATGCTGGAGTTGGCGACGAGCCGAGACGTCAGCATGAGAATGACGATCGGCCCAACAATTGCCGCCGCGCCTAACGAGCCGAGTCCTCGCGTGATCGTTTGCGGAATGGGGGCGATGAGGTCCACCTGGCCTGGCGTGCTGAACGCCAGCACCGCGCTCGTACCCAGGATGAACATCACCGCGATGATCGGCGCGGCGATCAGCGTCGCGCGACCGATCGTCCGCTCCGGATTGCGGCACTCTCCCGCGAGCACGGCGACGTACTCGAACCCACTCAATGCGCCAACGGCGAGCTTGCCGAAGATGTTCAAGCTGAGGAGCGTGAGCGTCGGCATCGCGATCGCGAACGGATGGTACGCCGGCAGCACGCCCCGCGCGTGCTGGACGAACGGAAGCACAATCAAGACCGCGAACGCGATCAGCAGCATGACACTGCCCGCGTTATGCAGCCACTTGCTCACGCTCAGTCCCAGGATTCCCAGAGCGATAAGAACACCCATCAGCGCGCAGCTCACGCCGACGATCACCGGCTTGCTCGAGGCGAGCCATGACGCGTCGAAGGCGTACGCCAGATTCGATGCGATCGGGAGGCCGATGCTGGAGATCAGCACCACGGCATACATCCAGAGGTTCCACGCGACCATGAAGCCGGCCGCCTCGCCGAAGCCGAGCTTTGTCCATTGATACAGACCGCCCTCGAGTGGCAGGGCGCGGCTGAGATGGATCACGACCGCCGCCTGCGGCAGATAGAAGAGCAACATCGCCGCGAGCCAGAAGACGATGTGCGATTGGCCGAGCTTCGCGGCGGCGCCAACCCAGACGATGCCGACGACGTAGACGATCTGTTGCAGGACCAGATCGGCGAGGCCGAGCTCCTTCTTGAAGGCAGCGCTGCGTTGCTCGACGCGCGCTATTTCGCCAGTCGCCGTTGTCGCGCCATGGAACGCCTGTTGGCCCTCTCCCCGCTCGGCGCGAACGCCAACCTTCATCGCCATTCCTGAACGATCGTCGCGCGCTGAATCAGATCGAGCTGAGGAAAGTACCTCCTGAGATAGGCGTTGCCCTGATCCGCAATCAGGTCCTGGCGCGGACCGAGGCCAGACGGCGCCCCCTCGCCATAGCCGTCATACAGTGACTCGGCGACGTTCAGCCCGGAGGTCACCTCCGCGATCGGCGGAAAGCCGCCGCCATACGTGTCCAGCTTCGGGTTGTCCCGGAGATTGATGAAGAGCTGCACCGAACGTGAGGCAGGCCCCTGACTCGCGAACGAGACCGTGCCGCGCGTGTTCGGGTGGCGCACCTCGTCGTCCGGGATGCGACGATTCTCCCACGCCGCGTTGATACTCGGATTGCCGGAAATTCCGACCTGCGCGACGAAGTTCTCGATCACGCGAAAGAAGTAGGTGCTGTCGTAGTAGCCATGCTTGGCGAGATAGTAGAAGCGGTCGACCCCGTGTGGCGCCCAGGCTCGGCGCGCCACGACCGTGATCAGACCCTTGGACGTCTGCAGATCGACGCGGAAGCTGTCCGGCGCTGCCCGCACCAGCTCCGAGTCGTTAGGCGAGAGGAGAGGCGAGCCCTCGCCGCCGGCGGCGCCGCCATTCCCGCGTGCGCAGGCGGCGACAGCGGCCAGAGCGATGACGAGGCGCGATGCAACGGCGATCGTTAGGCGATGTGGGTGCATTCAGCGAGCCCGGGTATCAGGGAGTTTGACCGCGCGCGGCGGTTGCGGCGGGCCGGCCGAGAGCGCGTCCGAGACTCGCTCCCGCTGATGATCGTTGCGGCTCCGCAGAACGCCCAGGAGGTTCAGGTTGCGAATGAGCGTTGCTTCGCCGCGCAGTGTCGGCTCGGCCGTCGCCTCGATGTACTTGCGCCGATCGAGGCTGCCCTCGTCTTGGGCGCGGCGAACGGTGTCCAGATAGATGAAGACGTCCAGCTCGGCGTTGCCAACGAGTAGCCGCGTACCCCGCTGCTTGAGTGGCGCGAGCTCGATGACTCCCGCACTCGTGTCTCGCCGCGGGGCAAGCCCCGCGTGGTCCAACCGATCGAAGACCGCACACTCGGACCACTGGCCGGTGGCCGGGCAGCTAGGCTTTCCCGCCGGACCGGCGGCAGTCGGCATTGTTGCAGCCGGTGTGGCTGGCAGCGAATCCGCCGCGACGCGTTGCTGTTTTCGACCGCCGCATGCGACAGCGATCAGCACGACAGCGAGGCGACAGTACGAGCGCATGTGGCGTCGGTGATTGGAGGCGGATCGTCTGATAGTCGTTCGGCGCCGCATCATAAGCCGGTGCAGCGCTCGGCGGCTAGGTCGTCAGCGCGCACCAGACGCGCAAAAAAACGAAAGCCCCGAGGTTTCTACCTCAGGGCTCTTGATGGCAATCGATGAAACCGACTACCGCTTCCGACTCTTGGCCTTCCGCTCGCGTGCGGCAGCCTGCTTGCGCGGCGCCGCTGTCTTCTTCGCCGAGCCCTTCCGAGCCGGCGCCGAGACGCGCTTCGCGGCCTTCGCCAGGGGCTTGGCCTTGGCTGGGGCGCGACGCTTCTCCGCCGTTCGCTTCTCGGGCTTGGCTGCGGCGGTGACTCTGACGGCCGCCTTCCGCGGAGCGGTCCGCGTCTTCGCGGACGAATCGGCGGTCGCAGTAACCTTCTCTGGAGATTTAGCCGGTGCAGCCTTCGTCGGCTTGAGGACGAGCTTGCTCGTGTTCACTGCGACGGTCTGTGTCGTGACAACGGCCGCTGCCGGAGCAGCGGAGGCAGCGTTCGTGCTACCTTTAGGGCGTCCACCCTTCCTGGCTAACTGGGCGTCAGCCAACATCTTACGAAAAGCTTCCTGTGCTTCCGCCATCAGCTGGACGTGCGAAACTCGACGCTCCCGAAGCGCCTTGTCCTTCTCCGCCCGATATATCGCTAGCGCAGTCGTCGCATCCATTGTCAATGTGTGGAAAGGTTCGACGATCTCGACCAGGAACGTCCTAAATCTAGTCGAGATCGCGCTTTCGGACAGGGGCAGTTACGACGGCGACCCTTCAGTCCCGCGGCATCGGATTCGGCATCGCCTCCTCGAACGGCGAGATCAGCTGCTGCGTCGCCCGCTCGAGGCCGGGGTTGTTGCGAACGAGAATTGCCCGCGCCGCGCCCTTCACCAGGTCGCCCATCTCCGGGGGCAGGTTCATCCCCTCGACGCGTTTCTCCACGTCGACGAGGAATGCGCTCACGAGGCCCTGCCGATCCTTGTTCCGCAGCGTGGTCACCTCGTCGGCAATCATCATCATCGCCGACGTGTGTGCCGAGCTCCCGAACCGCTCGCGCGCAATCCGCTCGCGGTCTGCGGAAGAAAGTGTCGTCACCCGGTCGAGGAAACGACTCGCGGCTTCGATGCTCCGATCGATGGACTGCGCCTGAGTCCCAGTCATCGGCGCCTCCGTGTGAGGGTGCAGCCGGCCGGGGCCGGACGGACCCGGCGGTATCAGAAGAATTATGGCGGTTCGGGCTCAGGCGCGAAACGGTCGGTCTCGAGGCGTCGATCTCGTCAGGCTGACGACGCCTCCACGAGCGCCGCCGCCTCTCTCATCGCTTTCCGCTCGCTCTCGAACGCGAGCATAGCCGCGGCATCCGCGAGAGGGACCCAACGCGCCTCGTCAACCTCATGGTCGTGATCGGCAACGTCGCCGGATGCGTACTCGAGGAGGAAGAGGTGCACGAACTTGTGGAAGCGGACCCGTCGCCCATCGCGCTCATTACCGACGTACCAGTACTCGATCGTTTCGAGAGGCGCGGCGATTCGCGCATCGACTCCCGCCTCTTCGCGCACTTCGCGAACAGCAGTCTCCTCCGCCTTCTCCCCCTCGTCGACGATCCCTTTCGGGAGCTGCCAGCGTCGTTTCGGGCCGACGCGGACGATGGCGACCTCGGGTCCGCTGGCGGCGCGGCGATACACCACGCCGCCAGCCGAGACCTGGCGCACCACCGGCAGCGACGAGCCAGGCATCTCGTTAGGCGCGAGCCTCGTCCTCGGATTCGATCTCCTGACGTTGCGCTCCGCTTGCGTCCATTCCCTTCATCCGCGCCTCGTCTCGACTGCTGGGTTCGACCGGACCTCGGTCATCGAGCACGATCCATTCCGAAGGGGCTCGGGCCTGCGAAGTTGGTTGCTTACTCCTGGCAGGCGGTCTGCTTCGTGCCACGGATGCGGCTGAAATGCCGACAGACATGCACACGACACGAGTCGACGTCGCGATTCTCGGCGCCGGCGTCGCGGGGCTCGCGGCAGCGCGCGTGCTGCACGAGCACGAGATTGATTTCATCGTGCTCGAGGCACGCGAGCGCATCGGCGGACGCATCTTCAGCGTTCGCGACGAGTCGCTGCCGGTCGCGATCGAGCTCGGCGCCGAATTCGTCCATGGCAGCGCGCCCGAGCTGCGGGAGATTGCCGACGACGCGGGATTTGCCATCGCCGACATCGATGGCCAGCGCTGGGAGTCGCGTCGCGGCCGCCTGCGTCGCATCGATGATTTCTGGGACCGCCTCGACGCCGTGATGAGCAGACTGCGGACGCGCGGCCGGGACCGCTCGTTTGAGCAATCTCTAAAGAGCGCCGGGCGCCGTGACCGCCGTGCGCGTGCGTTCGCGCTCCAGTGGGTCGAGAACTTTCACGCCGCCGATCCGGCGCGCGCCAGCGAGCATGCGCTCGCCGAGGGGGGAAGTCCCGGCGACGACGTCCGCGAACGGCGTCTGGGTCGCGTGCTCGGCGGCTACGATGCCGTCGCGCGGTGGATCGGCCGTGGCGTCGCCGACCGTATCCGCCTCGGGACCGTCGTCACCGGAGTGCGGTGGGAGGATGGCGGAGTCCGCATCGAGACGGGACAGCCGTCGGGCACGTCGAGCGGCATCGACGCGCGCGCGGTGATCGTCGCCTTGCCGTTAGGCGTGCTGCTTGCCACGCCAGACGAGCCAGGAGCGATCGCCTTCGACCCGCCGCTGGCGAGCGAGGCGAGCAAGGCCGCCGCCCTCGACGGAATGACGATGGGCACCGTGGCGCGGATCACCCTGCGCCTCCGTGAGGCGTTCTGGGCGGGGAGCCGCTTCGCGCGGCGCGCGAAGGACCAGAACCTCGACCGGCTCTCCTTCCTCCACACGGAGGATCCCGACTTCCCCATCTGGTGGACTCCCTACCCGGTTTCGGCGCCGATGCTCGTTGCGTGGCGCGGGGGAGTGCGCGCCTGGGAGATCTCAGCCTCCGGTGAAGACCACGCGGTGGATCTGGTACTCTCCGCACTCGCCCGGCAATTCGGGCTCACGCGTCGTGAGGCGCGCCGCATGGTGACCGCGACCTGGTTTCACGACTGGGCAAGCGATCCGTACGCGCGCGGCGCCTACAGCTACATGCTCGTGGGCGGCAACGACGCGCCGGCGAAACTGGCGCGACCCGTTAGGCGCACCCTGTTCTTCGCCGGCGAAGCGAGCGACTCCGAGGGGAGAACCGGCACCGTCCACGGCGCGATCGCCTCCGGACGCCGCGCGGCAGCTCAGCTCCTCCGCGTTCTTTGAGCCCGAGGCCGGACCTTCAGCGCGACGCGCGCCGAACCTGATTGACGCGATTGATGAGGAGTGCGAGCTCCTCCTGCTGCTCCGGATTGCGCTCGATCATGTCGTCCAGCAGCGTCTCGGCGATCGTGTCCGTGATCATCGTCGGCTCGGGAGCGAAACGCTTGTTGCCGAGGTGCCGCATCGGATCGAGAAGGACAGGATTCTTGAGGATGATGTCGTGTCCCTCGAACTGCACCCGAACGGCGTAGAACTTCTTCCCCGACTTCTCCATGTAGCCGATCTTCACGCCGTTGACGTCGTCTGGCCATTCGGGAATGCGATGCTCGACGTCGTCGGTGCCACGGAACGCGCTGGTTCCAGTCTGCAATTCCGAATAGTTCTTCTCGTAGCTTCCCTGATACATGAGCCCGTGCTGCATTGCGTGCTCTCCAGTGATGGTTCGCGACGAATATTGGCGCAGCGGCGAGATCGCGCCCTGCCGGCGCACACGTTGGAACAATTCCAGCGGTCGAGCGGAAGAATATGGTAGCTAACAAACCCGGCGACCGGAACAGCGGAGCCGTCCGAACTCAACGCCCACGGCCCCGTGCCGGCAGGAGTACCGCAATGCAACGCCTCGTCCCCGCCATCGCCTCCATCGGTCTCGTGCTCTTTGCCGGCGCCGGGTGCGCGCACACGATGCAGGTGCCCGAAGAGGCCCCCCTGCGCACGGTGCTGAAGGTCGAGAATCAGGGCTTTCCGGACATGAACATCTTCGTCCTGCCGGAGACCAGCAACAGGATTCGCCTCGGCACGGTCACGGGCACGAGCAACGCGTACTTCACGCTCCCGGCCAGCGTCGTCCGCGGTACCCGCGAGCTGCGCTTTCAAGCACTCCCGATCGCGACGCCGCGTGGGCCAATTTCGCAATCGATCGTCGTCACCCCGGGCGACACCGTCGTCCTCACGATTCCACCGGCGTGATTGGGCTGGTGGCTGTCCCTCGGCTCTCAACAGCGTTATCGCGGGCGCACGCTGACACTGACGGACTAACGCGGACCGCTCCTCAGCATTCGTCATCCCGTGCACAGCGAGGGATCTGCTTGATTTGTGAACAGCACACTAGTCGAACACTGGCCGCAGAAGCCGACGGAGCCGTTCACAACGAAGATCGTCCTGGCTCGTGCCAGTACAACCCTTTGCGCCACGAGGAGCGGTCCGCGTAAGTCCGCCAGTGTCAGCGTCAGTCCGCGATTAAGCTGTTGAGCCGCCCAAAAGAGCGCCTACCACCAAACCTCACACCGCCTAACAGCTACTGCTTGTGGCCGGGCGCTAGCGGTGACCAGGAGGGCGGATCGCTCGCCGGAAAGCTTTCCTCGTCAGCCTCCTCGACACGATCAGGCACTCTCTCTTCCTTCCGCGGTCCTTGTGGCTGGGAGCCGCCCTCGTCACCACGCCGGGGCTCGTCGTTCGGATCAGGGGCGTCGCCACGATCGGGCTTTGTCGGCCTCACGGATACTCCTCCATCGACAGAGTCAGTGATTCAGGAGGCGGGCCGCAGACCGCGGTCCGAGTCCAGCCACTCGCGAGGGTTCCAGTTCACGGGCACGGCACCGATCCGCTCGAAGCGGATGCGGGGATCGTCCGACTGAACGAGCGCGAGCAACCGCTGTCCAAGTAGCAAGAATCGTCGCGAAGCCGATTCGATGCTGTCGAGGAGTGTGTGCGCGAACTGCGGATCGGCGCGCGAGAACGCATCGAAATGACGGAACTGCATCACCACCCCACCCTCGTGAGGCACATCGAGCTCGCCGAGGCAGTCGATCCACGACGCAAGGTTGGCCGTGTAGTAGTCGGGAAAGGCGAACTCGCGCCGGGCCGCGGCGTGGAAGTCCGCCGCGCTCTGCCAGAGCGCCGCATCGAGCGTATAGACGCGGTAGCCGAACTGCTGGAGAGCAGCGATGTCGTGCGTCAGCAGATTGGCTTTGTGGTACAGGGTGACGGCGCTGCTCTGCAGGAGCTGCACGTCGAGTCGCTCGATCGGCGGATGTTGCGCGCGAGGCGGCGCCGACCGCTCCTTTCTGAACAATCCCATGAGCTCCCGCTTCAACGGCTGAGTTCTCGAACGCGCGGCCATCGCGCGCCATCGAAGATACCGTCGTCCGTGCGCCTCGCGGGAGATCTCGACGGACGTGCTATGCGTAGTAGCGACGAATGGCCGCGGCCACTCCGTCGAGATCGGGAAAGAGCCGCCGCTCGTCGACCCCAACCAGGTCGAGCTGGTCGCGCATGCGGCCGACTTCCTTCGCGGGAATGACGAACTTCGTCAGCGCGTTGCCGAGCCCCTGATCGCCGAGGAACGAGTCGAACGGCCGCGACTTGTCGGAGCAGAGCGTGAACACGGCCGCCTGGGCGACGATCCGTTGATCGAGTGACGGGGGCTCGAGCAGGCAGGCGAAATCGCGGCGTGCGCCGCGCCGCATGAGCGCCCAGGGCGTGAAGTGGCCGTCCTTGACGAACAGCTCGTCCAGATCCTTGATGAGGAGAGAGAGAGGGGGAAACTCGAACTTCTCGTGCAGTGACTTCCAGTCGAGCCGCCAGACGGCGCGATCGCGTTCCTCGCGCTCATCGCTCGGCCGCGTTGCGAAGAACGCCGCGACCAGGGGTGAGTAGGTCCAATCAAGCAATCGCGTCGGGACGCCGTGATGCTGCGCCGAAACGAGCTGTTCCCAGTCGTTTACGGGATCGGTGCCGAGATAGGGCCGCGAGTAGCGCATGTAGTTGCGGAGGATGTGCTCCTCGAGATCGGACTTGGTGTGCGGCGGCTCGATTCCACCCAGCCTGTCGAGGCTCGTCAGCAGCGGATTCGCTGCGTTCGAGCTACCTCGGTACACGCCGGTGTCGCGGCGACGGCCCGTTACGCGGTCCGGCTCCGACGGCGTCACACGATCGACGAGCTCGCCGAGACTGTGAATTACGAAGGTGTGCACTTCTTACAGTCTAGCACGACCCCGAGCATGCCGTCGCGACCGGCCTGCGTCAGCACCCAGGGGCGATTCTGCCACGGTGGGTCGTGCCGTACGTGCACCGTGTGCCCGCACTCGAGCTCCGCGACCCAGTGCTCTTCCTCGTCCGTATGGAATCCAGTGATCCGGCGTTGCATGCGACCCGCCATCACGTCGATTGGGTCGCGTAGACGTTAGGCGTCCGGCGCTCCATGTACGTGGAGGCGCCCCGAGCCGGTCCGAAGCCATAACGCTCGTAGAGCCCCTGCGCGTCGCGCGTGAAGAGGGCGAAGCGGCGGAGACCCTGGAGGTCGGGATGCGCGAGAATGCACTCCATCAACCACTTGGAGAGTCCGCGGCCGCGATACTCCTCGACGACGAACACATCCGAGAGATAGGCGTAGGTCGCCCGGTCGGTGATGGCGCGCGCGAAGCCGGCCTGCCGCGGGCCATCGTAGATGCCGAAGATGAGCGAATTCTCAACAGCGCGCTCGAGGACGTCGCGCGGCATCCCCGCGGCCCAGTAGGACGTGCTGATGTAATCGTGCACCGCGTCGAGGTCCAGGCGGTCGCGGTCGGTAGAGATCACGAACTGGCCGCGAACCCACTCCCGTGGCTCGTCGTGCATCCGGTCAGCGAGCGACGCCGCGCGAGGCCGGGTCGCGAACACCGTTCACGTCGGGGGCGGCCACGCCGCGTTCCGACAGCAGCTTGGTCGCGAACCGCTGTGCCTCGGAGATGCGTTCCACCTCGATGGCGACGGCATCGAGCGACTGTTGCATTTCGGAAAGGCGGGATTCGATCCGCTGCACGCCCTCGTTCGACGGGATCGCCGGCGAGCGGCGGCGTATCGTCCACGCGATGATGACGCTGATGAGGAGAACCGTTCCGCACAGCTGTCCCGTGAGCGCGACCACCATCGAGTATCGATCCATGGATTCTCCTCGCGAAGGGTGGCGGGCTCAGAAGCAGCCGCGCGTTCGATCGCTCGCCGGATTGGGGAAGTCGCCGGGATAGGGCAGCCCCTTCTCGTCGCGACGGCTCACGATCTCGCTCTTGTGCTTCTCGGCCGGCTTCGCCTCTGGCGCCCGTTCCGACGGGAGATGACCAATGATCTGTTCGAGTGCCGTGTCCAGTGATCGTCGGGTTGGTTTGCCCATGTCATTTCTCCCTGAAGAGTGGCGGCGCCACTACGGATTCTCTGGAGCGGAAGTTCTGATCGCGCGGTTTACGTGGGCTGCACGAGCTCGATGCCGGTCGTGCCAACGGTCACGTAATCCTCGGAGTCGCCCGCGCGCACCAGACGCCAGAACTCGGTCTCGACATGCGGGGAAGCCGAACTATTCGGAAATATCTCCAATTCGATGCCACCAGTTGCGACCAGGCGCACGCCGCCATACGAGTCTGCTAGAAAGGTGGTGATCATAACCAGCTCCTCGAGCATTCGGCCAATTTCGTCCATGCGCACGTCCCACCAACTCGCTCCGCGAACGTCCCAGTCGAATGTCTCGAGGTCGGCGTTCTCGTCGGCCGGCGTCAGGAGATCACCGGAGGCAAGAAGCGGAGTCGTCGGTCCAGCGATTCGCCATGCACAGGCGATGCGCAGCGTGTAAGCACCGGCCGCCGCTCCGTCGACCTCGCGACGCTCGCCGAACTGCACGATCAGCACGTCCGCGTCGCGGCCGAGCCCCCACATTCGCAATCCCACCAACGGCGCGAGAACGCGCTCCACGATCTCCTTCAGCGATCCTCCAACGAAAAAGGGCGACGATTGGAATCGTCGCCGCATTCGCCTCTGGAAGCAACCGCTTCGTGTTCTCCGCTGAGCAGTGCTCCTACGAGGCGGCCTTCTTCGCGCTGTCACCCGCCATCGCAGCGAGTGCTGCCTTCGCGTCGGCGACGGTCGCATCCGATCCGGCGCGTGTCCACTCCACCATCTTGGATGGCGAATCGAGCCGGAACGCGCTGAGGGCAAACGGATCGACGATGAGCTCGAGGGCCCAACCGGCACGGCGCCAGGTGATGGTGATACCACCCTGCGGAGTCACGGTGATCTCGTCGGGCGTGAGATCGTTCCGCCAAGATTGAACGAGCACGGCGCGCGCCCGCTCCAGGGCATCAAAATCGACACCGGGTTGATCCGGTGAGATCTGCAATGCGCCGGCGAGCGGAAAGGCATCGAGCGTCGCCAGTCCGTGCGCGAGAGTCGGGAAGGGGGATGCGGTCGCCGTCATCAAGCCAATGACGACTGGAGTCGGACGAAGTTGCGTGGTCATCCGAACCGGGCCACGCCCGGCGTTCAGCTCTCGCACGGAGACATTCGCCTATCGGTAAAGGGGGCTGCCCCGTCGTGTTCGATCGTCGGCGAGTGATCCGAGGCACGGCACGGAGACCCAATTCGGGTGCTCCGTGAACCTCTGAATCAACGCGGCGCCGCGTCCCTCCCTCCCCTACGACACTGCTGCTGCCCCGCTGGCCGCATCCCTAGGAGCCAATGGTTGCGAGCGCTCTCGGGAAGCCGTCGAATCAGAGCAGCAGCAGCAGCAGCGCACCCAGCCATTCGGCAGGAGGATCCGCTGAGTGAAATCAACTGGGCGCTCGAGCTAAAGAAGATCGAGCGCGAATTCGACGGCCTGCCGCCCGAGCCGTCCCCGAACGAGCAGCGCCAGAAGCGCGAGGTCGAGCGTCGCGAGCGGCAGCGTCAGGAAGCCGGCACCGCCTCGTTTGGCGTCTACTTCCGGTTGACGCTGGTCGTGTCGCTCGCCATTTCACTCGTCTGCTGGCCGTACGACGTGACCTGCGGCGCGATGGTCTTCGGGTATCTGGCGGCGGTGGTGGTTCTCGTCGTCGGCGGCATCTGGACGGCGGTAGCCACCTTCACGCATCAGATGCCGCGGCGCCATCTCGTGGCGCTCGTGATGGTGCTCTGGGGCCTCGCGCTGGGAGCCGCACAGGTGCTGCCCCGAATCGGCTACTCCAATCCAGTCGCTGGCCGGACTACGAGCTGGAGCTGCTCCGACTGACCTCGCTGTGGCGAGGTCAGGGTTTGATCTGGATCGGCGTGCCGTCCCGGATCACACCCCAGAGCTCTTCAATCTCTTTGTTGGTGACGGCGATGCAGCCGTTGGTCCAGTCATAATCCCGGTGCGCCGCTCCGAACGGTGCCTGTTCGGCGGGGAGGCCGTGGATCATGATGTCGCCGCCCGGCTCGACGCCAAGCCTGGCGGCGCGAGCGCGGTGGGTTGCATCAGGATAGGAGATCCGCAGCGAGAGGTGATACCGGCTGTTCGGATTCCTGCCCTGGATGAAGAAGAGCCCTTCCGGCGTGCGATTGTCGCCGATCCGTTCCTTGTCGCCGACCGGATTGAGGCCCAGCGCGACATAATAGATGCGCACCGCGTTGCCATGGTAATACAGGACCAGCTCACGGCGACTCTTGGTGAGCACGAGACTATCGGCCGCGACAGGCGCAGTGCTCCGCGCCGTCGAGCTCGATGCTGACGCGCGGGTGCTATCGGTTCCGTTGTTCAAGGAGAGCGCTACAGCGCTCACGAGAAGCAGCAGGCTCATAGCTGGACCAATGCTTCGACAATGCGCGGACGGCACCGGCTCAGCAGCGGGCGGGATGCTCCGGCCGCTAAAGACGGTTGATGCGAGTTCTACGTTACGTCCGGGCAGAATCTGTACTCGACGTCACCGCCAGTCCAGTCTTTTTGCGTAACGAGGCAGGCCTCAAGGTCCCATGACATTCCGACCGTCTAGCTTTGGGGATGGTCAGCCCCGCTCCCAAGCGACGTCAGCCTGCCCGGCCAGCCGCGGTTCTTTTCGATCTCGATGGCACCCTCATCGACTCTATCGCCCTCATTCTCGGATCGATGCGTCACGCGTTCGCGCGATGCGAGAGGGTGATTCCCTCCGACGACGAATGGCTCACGGGGGTCGGGATCCCTCTCCGCACGATGTTTCAGCGATACGCGGCAACCGATGCCGAGATCGATCAGCTGATCGCTGCCTATCGAGAGCATCAACTCGCGAATCATGACAGCCTCGTGCGTTGTTACGACGAGGTGCCGCAGACCCTGGCGAAGCTGCGGCAGGCCGGCCACCCCCTGGCGGTGGTGACGAGCAAGGGCGACATACTGGCCCGACGCGGTCTCGAGCTCGGCGGCATCGCTTCGCATTTCCAGACGATCGTGAGCTGTGATTCCTGCACGAGACACAAACCCCATCCGGAGCCCGTACTGACCGCTCTGGACCGCCTCGGCTACGAGCCCGATGAGGCGTTGTTCGTCGGCGATTCCGTGCACGACATCGAAGCGGGCAATGCGGCCGGCGTGCAGACCATCGCCGCGCTGTGGGGCCCGTTCTCGAGGGAGCAGCTGGCCGTCGCACGGCCGGACCGGTTCATCGATCGGATCGGTGACCTCGTGCAAGTCCTCGCCGGACGGTGAGTTGCAGCGATCCCGAGCGTTCGGGCTCGATTCAAACCTTTCCTCCAATCGTGGTATCTCATCCGGTGCCTGGGTGGAGACCCCACGATCCATGACGGCAGTGGCGATCATCGAAGCATCGACAACTCCGAGGAACGACGGCGATTCCGACGTAGCCCGTGCCGCTTCGGGGGACCGCGAAGCGTTCGAGCGCCTCTACCGCGATCATGTCAACCGCGTGTTCTCGTTATGCGCGCGCATGGTGGCGGATCGTCTGCGCGCCGAAGAGTTGACGCAGGACGTGTTCGTTCGGGCGTGGGAAAAGCTGCACCTGTTTCGCGGCGAAAGCTCGTTCGGAACGTGGCTGCATCGCATGACGGTGAACGTGGTTCTGAATGCGAGAAAGAGCGAAGGGCGGCGGCAGTCGCGCTTCGAGGATTCGGAAGAAGACAACGGTGGAGTGGACTCGGTCGCATCGAGCAGCACGTCGGGTACGGTCGGCATGCCATTGCCGCCGGGCGATCTGCTCGATCTCGAGCAAGCGATCGGCAAGCTGCCACCTGGTGCACGACGAGTGTTCATACTCCACGACGTTGAAGGCTACAAACACGAGGAGATTGCCGAGATGCTGGGCGTGACGACGGGCGCAACGAAAGCGCAGCTCCATCGCGCGCGGCTTCTCTTGCGGGAGGCGCTCAACCGATGATCAGAGAGACTCAGTGCGACGCGTTCGCCGAGCGTCTTGCGGATCTTCTGGAGCGTGACGTCGACGAGTCGGCGCGCGCTGCGCTCGAGGCGCACGCGCTCGCGTGCGCCGACTGTGGCGCGTTGTTGTCCGATCTCCGCAAGCTGCGCATCGACGCGTCGAATCTGCCCACGTTGGCGCCGAGCCGCGATTTGTGGGAAGGAATCTCCCAGCGCATCGACGCGCCGGTGATTCCGCTGCACGCTGGTGTCGTCGAGCGCGGTGCAGCTGCCAGCCCGCGGTGGCGTCGCTGGGCGTCGATGGGTGCCGCGGCCGCCCTGCTGATGGCCGCAACGGCTGCTTCGACTTATTACCTCACGGTTCGGTTTCGGGGCGCAGACTCTGCCACGGCGATTGCCACACGCTCGCCGGTGGTATCCGATACGGGTCGCGCGGCGCCGGAGAGCGCGGCGGTTCCAGCCGTTGCCGTTGCCGACAGCGCAAAGCGGGCGGTGCCGGCGCCGAGGCAGACCGAGCGTGCCGCGAACCCAACGCCCGCTCCGGCAGTGCGGCTGGTGAGCAGCAAGCCGAGCGCCGAGCAGGTGTACACGACCGAGATCGCGCGTCTGCGAACGATCGTGGAGCGGCGGCGCGCGCAGCTGGACCCGGTGACCATCGGCGTCATCGAGCGGAATCTGAAGGTCATCGACGATGCGATCGCGCAATGCAAGCTCGCGCTCACCAAGGATCCGGCAAGCCGGTATCTCATGGAATCGCTCAACAACGCTCTCGAGAACAAAGTGCAGCTGCTGCGGACGGCGACGATGCTGCCGGCGCGGAGCTGATCGATACGATAATGCTAAACCATCGGCTGTTCACCAGGCTCACCTCGACGCTCGCCGTCGTGCCGTTGCTGCTCGCGCTCGCGACGTCAACGGCAGACGCGCAACGATCGCGTCGCGACTACGACCGCGATTACCGGTCGAACGTCGATACGAGCTTCTCCTTCGAGCGCCGCGGCCTCGTCTCGCTGACCATCGGCAGCGGCGACATCGTCGTCACGGCGTGGGATCGCGATCAGATCCGCGTTCACGCAACCACGGAGAGCGGGGGCGTCCGTCTCGACGCGACCTCGTCGCGCGTGGTCGTCGAGCCCCGCGGCGGCTATGGCAGCGGCGGGGAGTCGCGGTACGAAATCACGGTCCCTGTCGGTACACGGATCGTTGCGCGTGCCCAGTCGGGTGACATCGCCATTACGGGAACCCACGCCGACATCGATGCACGCTCCCAGAGCGGCGACATCAGGATCGAGGACGCGGCCAATCGACTCGACGTCGGCACCCTCTCTGGGGACGTCGAAGTCCATGCGGCAATTGGCGACGTGCAGATCAAGTCGGTGAGCGGCGACATTCGGCTCACGGACCTCAAGGGCGATTTCGAAGGGGAGACGGTGAGCGGGAGCATCGACCTGCAGAACGCGGTCGGGCGCCTCGTGCGATCGCACACTACGAGCGGAGATCTCTCGTACGAGGGGAGCATCGACCCCAGCGGCCGATACGAGCTCAGTGCGCATTCGGGCGACATCCGTCTCGGCATTCCCTCCAACGCCAGCGCGCAGCTCTCGGTGTCGACGTGGAGTGGAACGCTCGACAGCGACTTCCCCATCACGCTGCGTCCGGGCGAGCACGGCATCGGCAGCGGCCAGGCAAAGCGGTTCACCTTCGACATCGGAAGCGGCCAGGCCCGCATCGAGGCCGAGACGTTTTCGGGTGACATCACCATCAGCTCGCGCGGCTCCTCGCGGCGGCCATAGACTTCTCGTCACACTCCGTCACCTAACGAGCACATGACCATGCGCATTGCTTCCGCACTCGCTTTGCCGCTCCTCCTCTGCGCCCCCCAGCTCGCCCGTTCGCAGAGCAGGGACGGCGACTTCCACTGGGAGCGTCGGCTCGGCTCCGGCCAGGTGGTCCACGCCCGCAACATCAATGGCGATATCAGCGTCAGGCCGTCCTCCTCGGGACGCGTCGAGATCGTCGGCGTGCGGCGCGGAAGCAGCCGCTCGGCGGACCGCCTGAACGTCGCGGTCACGGAGACCTCGGACGGGATCATCGCCTGCATCGTTCGGGTCGACTCGGATGACGAGTGCGACGGGAACGGCTACCACAACCACAGCCACAACGACGACGACGACAATTGGGGCAACGCCAGCATGAACCTCGAGGTCCGGATTCCGTCGAACGTGGAGATCGACGCAAGCTCCGTCAGCGGCAACGTCGAAGTCGTCGGAGCGCAGGGAGATGTGAAGGCCGGGTCGGTGAGCGGCGACATCCGCATGGATGGTCTCCGAGCCACGTCCATCGAGGCCAGGACGGTAAGCGGCGAAATCATCGCCGGCGTCGAGTCGCTGACGGGCAGCGGACCGCTATCATTCAAGTCGGTGAGCGGCGACGTGAAGCTCGACCTGCCGCGAAGTCTCGATGCGGACCTCTCGATGAGCAGCGTGAGCGGCCAGCTCGACTCCGAGTTCCAGATGACTCTCGGAGGGCGAACGAGCCGGCGGCGCATCGAAGCGCGGATCGGGCGTGGTGGGCGCGAGCTGAGCCTGACGACGGTCAGCGGCGACGTGCGATTGAAGATTCATAGAGACTAATACTGTCATCTCAGAGGAAATCGAATGCGACGTAGCGCAATTGCCCTCTTGAGCATTTCCGTAATCGGTGCCTCGCCGCTCGCGGCGCAGCGCCAGTCGGAGCAGAATGCGTTCACCTGGTCTGGCCGCGTCCCCTCGGGCCACTGGATTCGCGTGCGCAACCTGAGCGGCGAGATCAACGTCGTCGCGTCGAACAGCGATCGGGTCGAGGTCACGGCGACCCGCCAATGGCGCCGCAGTGATCCCGAATCGGTGCGCTTCGAAGTGCACAAGTACGGATCCAACGAAGAAGACGTCGTGATCTGCGCGATCTGGACCGATCGCACCAACTGCGACGAGCGCGGCTACGATACGAACAACGGGCGCAACAACGGGCGTAACAACGACGTGAGCGTGCAGTTCCGCGTTGCTGTCCCACGCGGCGTGAAGGTAGGCGTGTCGACCGTGAATGGCGCCATAAGCGTCGAAGGCGCGACGTCGGAGGTGGAAGCAGTTACGGTGAATGGCGAGGTCGAGGCGACGTCCTCAGGCGGGCCGGTGAACGCGTCGACCGTGAATGGCAGCGTCACGGCGCGGATGGGGCGCTTCGACGATGACGAAGATCTGAACTTCTCGACCGTGAATGGGACCGTGACCGCAGAATTCACGGGTGATCTCGACGCGGACGTGGAGCTGAGCACGGTAAATGGCCGGTTCCAGACGGACTATCCCGTCACCATCAATGGCCGACTCGATCCACGGCATCTGCGTGCTCGACTCGGCCGGGGAGGACGCCGTATCCGGCTTTCGACCGTGAACGGCAACGTCGAGCTGCGGCGCCGCGGCTGACGAACGCGGTTGCTCGAACCCGCAGGGCGCGTCTCTCCGTATGGCGGGACGCGCCCTTTGTGTGAGATCTTACTGGTGTCACGACGAGAGGTAATCATGCGAACGCTGGTCTCGCTGCTGGCGCTCTGCGCCCTAACGGCTTGCGGGCGCCGGGCGCACGATTCGCCCGACGCGTTCCGCTGGGAGGCGGAGCTCGAGCCAGGCACCACGGTTCACCTGCGTACCGGCTCGGGACGCATCGACGTCACGCCCGGCAGCGGTCGGTTCGCGCGGGTCACCGGCGCCACGCACTGGGTGGGTCGTAATGATCCAATTCACTTCGCCTGGAAGCGGGAGGGCGACGAGCTCTATGTGTGCGCCCTGCGGAGCAGTCGGGGCGACTGCGACGAAGACAGCGGGTCGTTCGGCGATTCCGGACACTCCTGGCTCGACATCTTCAGCCTCTTCAAGAGGCGGTCGACGAACGCCATGGCCTCGTTCCGCGTCGAGCTCCCTTCTCAAGTCAAAGTCGACGCCAGCACGATGAACGGCACGATCTCCCTTGCCGGTGTCACGGGCGGCATCAGCGCTCGAACGCTGAACGGGTCGATCGATATCAGCCACGCGGTTGGAGCCGTCGAAGCCAAGAGCACGAACGGCAGCATCGACGCGGTCATCGATTCGCTCGGCTCCGACGACGAGGTCGCGCTGGAGGGCGTGAACGGGAGCATGACCGCGGTACTGCCGCCGGACTTCGAGGCGGAGGTACAGCTCAGCACCGTCAACGGCGGTATCCGAAGCGACTTCGCTGTCACCACGGAGGGAGAGCTCAGCAAACACCGTCTCCGTGGCCAGATCGGAAGCTCGTCGCGAGAGCTCGTGCTGAAGACGGTGAACGGCAATGTTTCTCTGCTGAGACACCCCGACGGCGAGACCGCCGAGGAGGGGCGCCGTCCCACGCCGCCTCGTCCACCGACGCCACCGCGGCCGATCGCGCCACGTCCGCGGAGTTGACGATGTTCTCGGCTCTTTCTGCTCGGCGCTGGGTATATATTCTCGTCGAATTCTCAAACGGAGTCAGAGCTCGCCATGGGCTTCTCGTATAACCCTGCCGTCAGAACGTTTCCGGTACGCAGCGGCGTCGAGCGTGCTACGCTCGTGCGTCGAACGTACGCGCTCGTCTTTGCGAGCATCGTCGTCACCATGCTCGGCGCCGGCTTCGCCGTCACTCAGCCAAGCCTGTTCACGGCGGTCGCGCGGCATCCCTTCCTGACGTTCATCTGTGCGCTCATCCCGTTGTACATGGCGATGCGCAATCATCGAACGTTCCCGCAGAACCTCGGCTTCACCTTCCTCTTCACCTTCATCGAAGGGATCTGGATCTCGCCGCTGCTCGTGCTCTACGAGCGGATGCAGCCAGGCATCCTCGGACAGGCTGGGCTGCTCACCCTCACGACTTTTGGCGTGCTGTCGCTTTACGCCGTGGTCAGCCGCAGGGATTTCAGCGCCTGGGGTGGCTTTTTCATGATCGGGCTGTGGGTCCTGATCGCGACGTCGGTGTTGAACATCTTTTTCGGTAACCCGACGGCCTCCCTCTGGCTCGCAGCTGGGACGATCTTCGTCTTCGGCGGCCTCCTGGTGTTCGACACCTGGCGCATCGTGCGTTCGGGAGAGTTTGGCGAGGACGATTACGTGCGGGCAGCGGTCCGAATCTATCTCGATCTGCTGAACATCTTTCTCGCGATATTGCAGCTGCTTGGAGGCAATCGTCGCAACTAGCGCCGCCTAACGGCGGAGCGCCGTGCACCGACTCGGCTGCGTCTTTGCCCACCCGGACGACGAGACGTTCGTGGCCGGCGCGACGATTGCGAAGCTGACGGCGGCCGGAGATCGCGTCGATCTGTTCTGCGCCACGGATGGGGATGCCGGAAAGAGCTCCGGCATCCCCTTTTCGTCGCGCGCCGAGCTCGGAGCGCGGCGTCGGACGGAGCTCGCGGCAGCGAGTCGCATCCTGGGCATCGCGTCGCTCTCGACGCCAGGCCACGGTGACGGCGTTCTCAAAGAAGTGGATCCCGACCGGTTGATTGGCGAGATCGTCTACTTCCTGCGCCGGCATCGCCCCGAGGTACTGCTGACGTTCGGCCCCGAGGGGGCGCCGACACAGCATCGCGATCATCGGGCGATCTCGCGTGCGGCGACAGCCGCATTCTTTCTCGCGGGACTCGCGTCCGAGTACGCCGATCAGCTGCGCGAAGTAGAACCGCACTCACCCACGCGGTTGTATTACGCAGCGTGGGACCCGCCGACGGCCGAGGCGGAGCTGAAGGCACTGAGCCCCCCCGTCAGCTGCCGCATACCTGTCACGGCCTATCTCGCCACGAAGCGCGAGGCATTTTTCGCGCATGCCAGTCAGCGGCAGCACGAGAAGCGTTTCGAGGAGCTGACCATGCTGCCGACGGAGCGGTACGCGCTCGCGGCCGGCTTGCCACAACCGAGACCGGTGACGGAAAGCCTCTTCGAAGGTCTATGACTTCGCCGCGGCTTTCTCGATGTCGTCAGCCAGTCGGAGGTCGGCTTCGGTGATGCCGCCCGCGTCGTGGGTCGACAGGATGCACGTAATCTTCGTGTATCGAATGTCGATGTCGGGGTGGTGATTGCTCGCATCCGCCGCCCTGGCGACGCGAGTCACGAAGGCGATGCCGTCGGCGAACGATCCGAAGGTATACGTCTTCGTGAGAGTATCGCCCCGGCGAGCCCACCCGGTCAGACGGCCGAGGGCGCGTTGAATCTCGAGATCGGAGAGCTTGGTGCGCATGGAGCAGAAAGATCCTGAAGTCCGGACATCAGAGATCATAAGGAATTGGGGACGCATCGGCTATGCTTCGCTGGCACGAACAATTGGAGTGATACTGGCCCTTTCGATCGCGCATCCGATCGAGGCGCAGACCCCGGCTGATAGTCTCAGCCTCTCGCACAAGGGAAGCTCGACCGGCCGCTGGTGGGTGGTCTTCGCGACCGGATTCGCGTCGAGCATCCTCGCGCACGAAGGAGGACACGTCGTTGCGGCGTACGCAGTGGGAGGGCGCCCGAGCTTCGGCCTCAACGAGGGGCGACCGACGATCTATTCGGGCATCGACGCCACAACGGATCCGAGGAAGCAGTTCGTGTTCTCCTCGGCGGGACTCACCGTGCAGTCGCTCATCGACGAGGGGATTCTCGACGCTCCGCACCGGTCGAACCGCGCTGGTGCGTTCGAGCGCGGATTGCTCGCCGGCGGCCTCGCGACGTCGTTCTTCTACGTGACGATCGGGCGCACGGGCAGCGTGTCGGACGTGGATTTCATGGCGCGCACGTCGAAGCTGAACAAGACGAGCGTGACGGCCATCTTCGGTGGTGTGGCCCTCGCGCACGCATGGCGCATCGCGCACAACAGCCGGTACGCCGATTTCTTCGCACGGCCGGCACCGGAGGGCGGCCTTCGCGTCGGCGTGACCTTCGAGCCCTAACGAGTGAGCGGCACGCGGGCGGCGAAGACGGTTCCATCGGCAACGCGGGCAACAGCGTGGAGGCCCGGCGCGCGCGCAAGCGCCGCGACGCCGATCTGGTCCGGGCTCGGCTGATCGAAGGCGAGAACGACGCCGCCGCGCGCGCGCACCGTGTCGGCGAACGCGTCGAGCAGCGCCGGGGTGGAGTCGTTAGGCACCTCGAACGCGGCACGGTGCAGATGAAACACGATCGCCGCCGGCCAGTTCGAGTAGAGCGGGCGTCGCGGCGCGTTGGCGCGCGCCCAGGCGAGGAGCGGTGACGCGGTCCATTGCGCCTGGGCGAAGTCCGACCCGTTCTCGAGCATCCACTCGACGTCGTCCTCGGATGCACGGAAGGACGCGGCAAGCCATGCGACGACGAGGACCGCGGCGATGCCGCGCGCGATTCGCCCTGCGGTCCGCCACCACGCGGTGAGCGCGATAGCGCCGCCGATGGCGGCGAGGAGAAAGAGCGGCACGAGGATGCGCTCGTCGAACGGAATGCCGGGATCGGCCAGCAAGCGTGACGTGACAAGAACAGCGATGTAGCAGACGACGAGCGTCGCAATCGCGGCGAGCGTGTCGGCGGCGGGCGTCCGCCGCGCGGCAGGCACACCCCGCGTCACGACAACGACCAACAGGGCGAGAACGACCAACGCAATCCAGCTCCGGCCAGGGAGGGAGTCGTCCGACGTGAGCGGAACGAGCCAGGCGACGACCGTCGAGAACCCCATGGCGAGCGTTTCGCCGAATCCGCCGTACGCGCCGAGCGCACGAATGGAGCGCGGGCCACTCATGAAGTAGGATCTCGCCACCCACGCGCCGAAGAGGACGGCAGTCGGCAGCGCGGCGACGAGCGCGCGTCGAGCACGAACGGCGACTGGCGCTGACGGCGCGGCGCACCAGAGAACGACGGCGGCGACCGTCGCGGCACCCGCGTAGCGCGTGAGGACCGCGCCAGCAGCCGCGGCGCCGGCGAGCGCCGCCATCCCGAGCCTCGCGCTCTCGTTAGGCGCGTGTCGGAATCGCGACATCGCCACCGTGGCGCAGACGAGACAGGCAAGAAAGAGGGGCTCGCTGAGGACCGACAGATGCACGATCACCACCGCGTGCATAACGAGAAGCGCGACGGCGAGCGCGAGGCCCGCAAAGAGGCCGGCGACGCTCGTGACCACCGCGGCGGCTCCCGCCACCGTGACGAAAGCGGCAGCGGCGTTCACGATGCGCGCCGCACGCGTGGGCGCGGCACCAGCCGCGATCGCGGCGGCGAGAGCAGTGGGATAGCCGGGCGGAAAGTGCGCGAGTGCCGAGCTGCTGTCCGCTGAGCGCCAGTCGGCGATCGGGATGCGATAGCCACGGCCGTGAGCGAGCGATTCGGCGGCGCCGAGGTAGGACGCGGCGTCGGGGTCGAGACCGGGACCCGGTGGCGCAGAAAGGATCCAGACGCCGGCAGCCGCGACGAAGCCGGCGACGAACGCGGCGAGGTACTTGCGTCTTCGGGTTTTGTTCGGTAGATCGAGTCTGGTCACTATGAAACGAGCATTGTCCCCGGAAACCACCGCGCTGCAACGCGCCAGACAGGGTGCGCTCTTTGCCGACGTCGCGCTCGGCGTGCGCGTACTGCCGGTGATCGGGGAGCAGAAAGATATCAACTACTACGGCTCGGTCGCGCGCGGCGTGTTGAACGGACCGGAGGT
>Ga0070681_10000883_pt1 | contig 25300 bp, 21 predicted proteins | sample KBSC83BmetaG_FD_65650 | JGI IMG/M metagenome (GOLD analysis project Ga0070681, IMG submission 65650) | Corn rhizosphere microbial communities from Kellogg Biological Station, Michigan, USA - KBS C8-3B metaG | ecosystem: Host-associated > Plants > Roots > Rhizosphere | place: USA: Michigan...
AGATCGCCGACCCTAAAGGATTGGAGCGGGGAGGAACGTCAACAGGCTTAGGGCTTCTTGATGTGACGACGGAGCTTGATGCGCCGAAGATCTGCCGGCAGATCCGAGCTACGTCGCTGCTCTTTGGCGTGGACCGGCACGTGCCGGTTTGTGGCTATGAAATCCACATGGGGCGAACCACTCGCGGAATGGCGAACCCCTGTTTTCAAGTTGAGACATCTGAATCCCGTGAAATCCACGATGAAGGCGCAGCGGGCAACGATGGCCTTGTCTGGGGCACCTGCATTCATGGTCTGTTTGATCAAGTTGAGTTTCGTCGAGGCTGGTTAAACCGGGCACGAGGCCGGAAGGGGCTTTCGCCCATATCGCATGTTGAGTCCGAGCTCGTCACCACACAATTGGGTGCTGAGCTGGACCGGTGGGCTGACCATTTGGCGCAGCATGTGAATATGGATATGATTTATTCTGCAGTAGAGGGTCGATAAGATCGAAAACTCGCGCCAGGGATTGCCCCGGATAGAGACCAAGCCCTTCGATGTTGGTGGGCTGCCGGCTACGGTGCCCGGGCAGACCTTGTGTGAGAGACCTGCCACAGTAGATCCTCACGCCTGCCCCGATGTATTTCTCGAAACCCGCCGCCCCATTATTCGGAACGTAGCCCCAGATGGTCGCTCCAGCCGACTCTTAATACATTCCTTTCGAATTCGAAGGCTCGCCCGTTGTTTCATGGAATCCGGCTCCGATGCAGATTGATTTCCGGCATACATCTTCAAACAGGCTCCAACCGTAAGAGTGAACTCACCTACGTGTTCAGAACTCACAGTCATCACTGGCGGGCCAATCCACTAAACTCTCGAATGATAGGTCCATGAAGTTGCCCCATTCCCGTTACTTTCCGTTCCTCCATGCCCAGCGGCACGAGTTGTTCTGCAGCAGCTCTCCTGATCATAGATATTGAAGTAACAGAATCGACTGAACAGACATGGAGCGATGTCAGCCTCCTGATCAAGCGTTATCGGATGGTTCTCGCCATGGCATCCGGACAATTCATGCTCCTAATGGTGTCGTCTTCCACAAGGAACTGCTGGTCCTGTTTGGCGAAGTAAGCTGCGCGTTGGTTCATTATCTGAAGAATTGATGGGCTAAGACGAGGTGAGATCATCACGAACGACTATGATGACGAAGGAATCTTCTCTGTGGAGGAGCCATGCCAAAAAAAAATTGTCTGCTACACTTTTCTGGGTAGGTGGAGGGGTTAGGACCAGCTACGGAATGTCGGTCTTAGGAAAATTTAAGCCGTGATCAAAGTTATTGTGATGCCGAAGTCTATGATTGTGATGGGTGATGGTCATTTTTTGCCAGTACGACATCATTTTGTCACAAGGTGAACAGTCCTGTGCTCGAATGGCACAGACGATGAACCAGAGAAGAAATTCTAACTCTATGAAACATCGAAACAAAATAGCCACAATCGGCCTCTTAGAAGTAAGCATGGCTATTCAAGCATAACCTTTGCAGAGTTGCCGCGTGACGATTGTTGGTTGTTGATGGTTGGAGGGGGATAAGTTCTTGAGAACTAAGGCCGTGATGCATAGAGGGTACAGATGGAGAGGGGCAGAATGGAGGCATCAATGAGGAGGAAGGGCATGAAACAGACACGTCTCAGTTGGCGAATGGTGGGCGGAGCGGCTGCGGTAGCCCTGGCGCTCTATGCGAATCCGGTCATGGCTGGGAATGAGGCAGAAGTCGCGGAGCACCTGATCGAGCTGGTCAAGATCGGTCGAGGTGTTCTGTCGGAACAGATGAAGAATATCAATGATCCGACGAAGGCCGAGAAGGGGTTTACCGGCGATTATATGGCAGGACAAGTCCTCGAACGTTTTAAAAAATCTACGAAACTCGACTTGCGGATTCCAAATGTCGTGCCCCAAGCGAATCTGTATCTCGCCTTAGTCCAAGCCGAAAAAGAAGTGGTAGACGAGGCCCAGCCGGTCATCAATAAGCCTGGCATCTCGTTCAAGGGATTCATTCCTGCCGTTTTTGCCCGAAGAGTCGGAGAGCAGTTCTATAAGAAGTCCGGTGTTCGTGTGAAGTTGACAGGGATCGACTATCGGAACGCCAACAATAAACCCGATGATTTTGAAACAGAAGTCTTGCGAATGTTCAGCGATCCGCGCCATCCCAAAGGACAGTCGTATGTCCGGAATACGATGGTCGATGGACGACCTGTCCTTCGTATGATGGACCCGGAGTATGCCGGACCAACCTGCTTGGGTTGTCATGGCGCCCCGAAAGGTGAGCGTGATGTGACCGGAATGAAAAAAGAGGGATGGAAAGAAGGAGAGTTGGCTGGGGCGATCAGCATTGTGCTGCCATTGAAGTAACGCAACAGCGTTGGATGGATGAGAGATTGAGTTCAAGCATATTCACCGGACCTTACTAAAGGAGTGTGCAAGATGAGCAAGATTGTTGTGGTCGATGATTCGTACGCCGAATTGCAGTTGATCGAGGGGTGCCTCAAGGCTGCTAATCATACCGTGGTGTCTTTCCCTAACAGCGAGAAACTCGAAGAGAAGGTGGCCAGCGAAAAGCCTGACCTTATTGTAATGGACGTGGTGATGCCAGGACGCAACGGGTTCCAGGCTTGCCGGGATTTGAAGAATGATGAGCGTTGCAAGAATGTTCCCATCATTCTCTGCACCTCAAAAGGCAACGAGAGCGACAAATTCTGGGGACAGCAGCAAGGGGCTAACGGGCATATTGTGAAGCCGTTTAAGAATGAGGAATTGTTGGCGGCCATTAAGCGGGTGATGGGCTAAGCCGATGGCATCTATGCAGCCAGTCATGAACGTGAGCCCCAGTAGGCCTGCGCCCGGAACCTCGAACTCCGGGAATGGCCCTGCCCATTCCTCCGCGTCGGCGACCGTTCGTGCCGCCATTATCTCCATGGGGGGAGAGCTCTTCACGATTGACCTGCAAAATGTACGCGAAGTCTTTGTCGTGGAATCCATCACGCCGGTTCCCGGAATGCCGGATGGATTGGTCGGAGTCACAAACCTGCGCGGGACGGTGATTCCTCTGCTCGATCTGCGTCCGATGTTCGCCTTGAACGCGGAAGCCACGTTGCGCTATGCCGTGGTGGTCAAGCACGGGAATTGGCAGGTTGGCGTCCTGGTCGATACGGTGCCGGAAATTCGAACGCTATCTAAAGACCAATTCTTACCGGCTCCGACCGGCACGAGGGAAGGGGCATTCCCCTTTGTGTCGACCGTGGTCAAACTCGAGGACCGGCTACGAGGGGTACTTGAAACCTCGGCCGTGCTCTCGCATTTCGAGGGCGCAGGATGAATCGTCCGTATTCCACTCGATTCACGACATTGCATCGATCGTTAGCTAGAAGGAGGAGATCCCCATGGTGAGGCTCACTGCGTTGCAGCGGTTTGAAGACTTAAAAACACAGACAAAGCTCCTGACGGCATTCGGGCTCGTCAGCATCATCATCATGATCATGAGCTCGCTCGGCGTGTGGACGAATAAGCATATCAGTCAACAGACGGACGCGATTTATGTCGACTATACCGTGCCGTTGATTGATTTCAACACGATGTTGTTCAACCTCAACAAGTATCATGAGACCCTGCAGGACCTTGCCCGGGCTCCTCGTGCTACGGACTTTAAAGTTGACGTCGCCAGGATTGGCCCGTACCGGCAGCAGGTCGACCAGTTGATCTCGAAATATGAGGCGACCACCCTGCGCGTATCGAGCGCCGGCCGCGATGAGGCCAAGGATCTCGCGGAATTGAAGAGCGCTCTCGCGACATTTTTCCAACAATCAGAGGCCGGTATCGCCGCTATCGCGGAAAGTTTTGAGTCCAAGGCCCTGTCGGCCGGACAATCGCAACAAATGCGGGAATTGGGACAACTCGCCCTCACGGTGAGCATTGCCCCGGCCTTTGATGCGGTGAGCACACGTCACTCTGAACAGATCAAAACCATGCAAGAAATTGCCAAGGACCTCAGCGATGAAGCCAAATCACTCGCTTGGAACGCGACCCTTGCCCTGGTGATCGGTGGAGTGATCGCTGTGTTATTGGGATTATCGATCGGTTACTGGGTGGCTCACAAATTGGCACTTGGTATCGGACAGGTCGCGAATGTCGCGCAGTTGGCGGCCAGCGGTAACTATCAAGCCCGCGCCAAGATCACATCGAAGGACGAACTCGGACAAATGGCCACATCCTTCAATGCCATGTTGGACCGCATCACGGCCCTCGTGACGTCGGAGTCCGAACGCGATGATATGCAAAAACGATTGATGAGCTTTCTGGTGTTGGTCTCCGACGTCGGGAAGGGAGATCTGACGAAGCGCGGAGAGGTAACCGCGGATATGTTCGGTAACCTCGCGGACGGGTTCAATCTCATGATCGTCCGGTTCGGGCAGTTGCTCAAACAGGTTCGAGAGGCAGCCGAACGTGTCAATAAGTCAGCCGGAACACTCCGTGACAACGCAGGACAGATGGCCGGCACGGCCAAACATCAGGCGGATGAATCAACAAAGACGTTGAGCGCGGTCGAACAGTTGGCCTCCTCTATGCGTCAGGTGTCAGAAACTGCCGGTGCGTCTTCCGAATCCGCCAAGCAAGTGTTGCAGGCGACGGAACGGGGACGCGTGGCGGTCCAAGAAACCGTGCAGGACATGCAGAGCATTCGTTCCGCCGTGCAACGTATGTCGAAACAGGTCAAGGCGCTGGGTGATCGGTCGTTGGAAATCTCCCAGATCGTGTCGACGATCCGTGATATCGCCAATCAAACCAACTTGCTTGCTCTGAACGCAGCCATCGAGGCGGCCGGCGCTGGTGAAGCCGGGGCCCGATTTGCCGTCGTTGCCGACCAGGTCAGAAAACTGGCCGAAAGCTCGACGCAAGCCACACGGGAAATCGCAGACCTCGTGAAGGTGATCCAAACTGAAACGCAGGACGCGGTTGTCGCGATGGAGCAGGAGACGCAAGCGGTGGAAGCAGGATCGGCTTCTGCGCTACGCACAGGTGAAGTCTTCAACGAAATTTCAGGAATCGCCCAACGTTCATCCGAATTGGCGCAGACCATCGCCAGTGCCGCGGTGAACCAGACCGCTTCGACGGACCAGGTGGGTCGCTCGATTAAGGATTTCGCCGGCGGTGCCGTGGCGACGCAAAAAGCGACAGACTCCGCGCGTGTGACCGTCGAAGACATGGCAAAACTCGCCGAAGGGCTGACGTCGTCCGTCGCACAGTTCAAATTGGCCTAGGTCGGCTTCCCGGAGCATTCGGCTGAATGTTCCGGGTAAGAAAGGATAGGGATGAGCTCCGAACTTGACCGACAGGGCCTGGTTGAGATTTTCGTTGCCGAAGCGTCGGAAGCAATGTCAGTGCTTACGAAGGCGTTCCATCCAGCGGAAGGGCCGACACCGTCCCCCTCAGTGCTGCAGGAGCAGTATGTATGGGCGCACAAGATTCGAGGGGCGTCAGCACTATATGGGTACGAGGGCCTGGCCACGATGGGGGCATTGCTCGAATCGACCCTCGAAGAGGCCCCAAACATAGAGGCCACTCTCTGGCCGAAGGCATTGGAGATTTTACGTGGGATGGTGACGTCCTTCGGAGCTCAATTGAAAGTCGTCGCGCAGGGGGGCGCCGAAGATCCCTCAATCAGCGCGCGATGGAAAAGTGAAGTGGCCGGCTTGTTTCCGTCTCTGGCGCCCACGGTGCAATCAGACCAGCCACTGCTTGCTTCAGACTATCTCGTTCCAAACCTCGATGCCGAGGTGTTATCGTATTTTGCGCCAGAAGCCGATGAGTATCTACAGACTATGGAGTCGCTCCTTCACCGTTTACACCAGGACTCTACCGATGGAGAAACCATTCATACGCTCTATCGCACGGCTCACACACTCAAAGGTTCTGCGCAGACGATTGGTTTTAAGGTGATCGGTGATGTGGCTCACCCGATTGAAGACTGCATGGTTGCGGTTCGTGAAGGACGAATCTGCATTTCTCAGGATTTGCTCGGCGCCGTGGGACAGGCCGTCGAGGTCATCCGGCTTCTGATGCGTCGAGATGACGGCAAGGTCGCCCAACTCAGGCACGATGTACCGGAGGTGACTCAGGCGCTGACGCGGATCCGCAACGGGGAACAGATGACCGTATCGGCTCAGATGGCAGTTCCGATCATTCCCGCAGTTCAGGTTGCAACGGCCGTCATGGATCGTCCCGAGAATTCCGCAGGTTTATCAGTCGAATCGATCCCGGGATCGAGCACATTAACGGATGAATACTTGTTGCCGCTTCTCGACGCCGAAGTTCTTTCGTACTTTGCCCCTGAAGCGCAGGAATACTTGGAATCTCTTGAAGCCCAGCTGCTTCGCCTCGAGAAGGAACAGCACAATCCGGAAGTCATTAATCAACTCTTCCGAACAGCTCATACACTCAAAGGGTCTGCGTATACAGTTGGGTTTCAGTCGATCGGGGATCTGACCCATTATGTTGAAGACTTCATGGGGGCCGTACGGGAGGGCCGTGTCAAGATTCTTCCCGGACATACGGATGTGTTGTTGCGAGCGGTCGATGTGGTACGGCTGTTGATGCGGCGCGATCCCACGTCCCTCGATATGCTGCGGCAACGATTTACCGTTGCCTTGCAAGGGCTCAAACAGTTGGATCAGCCGGTCGCTGCTCAGGTCGCGGAGCCGACGCCGACCTTCCATCGTGTCGAAAAGCCTCTGAATCAAGAGCCACACGATCAGCAAGACATCGAACCAGCCAAGGCGACAGAAGGAAAAACTGCGGATGGAAAAGCCGCAGAGGATCGAGAAGTCATCCGGGTCAGCCGCGAGCGATTGGAGCGATTGCTAAATTTGGTTGGTGAGTTAGTCATCGGCCGAGGACGGCTCGAGCAGAGGTTACATATGCTCGAGCAGCTTTCGCAACAAGTCTTGGCTTGTAAGGGGCGGTTGGTGGAATCGGTCCGTTCGTTTGAAGAAAAGCATACCTTTACACTCCCGACTGCGGCCGCCGGTCCGGCAACTGCTCAGACGCAAGGATTCACCGGTCTCAGTGATTTTGGCAGCCTTGAGTTCGATAAATATGATGATTTCAATATCTTGGCTCGTCGGATTAGCGAAGTCACGGCGGATATCTCAGAGTCGATGACGCAGTTAAGCGGGTCGATTCGGCGTTCACATGAAGACATGAGTCATTTGGCACAGTTGACTCTCGGTATGCGTGATGAGATTGCCCGGGCCCGTATGGTCCCGGTCGGCACGCCATTCACACGATTCCGCCGGGCGACGCGCGAGATGGCACGTGCGACGGGCAAAGAGGTGACGTTGGTGACCTCCGGGGAACACACCGAGGTCGACACGGGAGTCGTGGAGCGGTTGGTTGATCCACTGGTGCACCTTGTTCGCAATGCCGTCTATCATGGAATTGAGCCTGCAGCGGTCCGCGTATCGAAGGGAAAGCCGGCGGCCGGGACGATATATCTCCACGCTGCTCATCGCGGGAATGCCGTGTTGATTGAAGTGGAAGACGATGGGGCTGGGCTCGATGTGGAAAAGATTCGGGCCAAAGCCGTAGAGCGAGGACTGATCCGTCCCGAGGTTGCCCGTACATTATCAGAATCTGAAGTTATAAAGTTTATCTTCATGCCGGGATTCTCAACCGCCGACCAGATAGGAGATCAGGCCGGGCGCGGAGTCGGGATGGATGTCGTCAAGCGCGTCATAGAAAGCATGAACGGCCACATCGATGTTGAATCCGTTCGAGGGGTGGGAACGAAATTCACGCTGAGTCTGCCGCTCACACTCTTAATAGCCACCGCTCTCATGGTGCGGGCAGGGAGCGAGCGCTACGGGATTCCTCTTCCGGCTGTCCGCGAAGTAACCATGTTGACCCCCAGTTCGCATCAACGGATGGGTGAACGGTCAATCTTACATATCGGGGACGAGGCGATTGAGGTGCAACCGCTCCAGCAGCTTCTCACTCGAAGCATGGTGCCGGTGGAGATCGGGAAGCCGGTTGTCATCGTCCGTACGGCTGCCGGGATGATCGGAATGTTAGTGGATGAGTTGCTCGGCCGCCAGGAAATCGTCATTAAGCCGTTGGGTTCGTTTAAGTCCTTGGATCGTTCCACCTTCGGCGGTGCGACCATCGATCCGGAAGGTCGAGTCGTTCTTGTTCTTGATCCTGCACGCCTGCTGGCGCGCGAGGCTCAAGCTTCTGTAGTACCGGAATTGCCGTCTGAGACCGACGTGGCGGCGGACGCTATCGTTTCACACGGCGAGGGATCGGAGCAAAGGGCATCCGAGCAGTTGATCCTCTTGATCGACGATTCGTTGAGCATTCGCAAGTTTGTCGGCAGGATGTTGGAGTCGGCTGGGTATAAGGTCGACACGGCGGTGGATGGTGAAGAAGGTCTCCGTAAAGCGTCCGCCCAAAACTATCGACTGATCCTGACCGATCTTGAAATGCCGAAGCTCAACGGCTATGAAGTGATTCAGGGATTACGGAGTCGGGCGCAAACGCAGCAGACTCCGATCATTGTCATGACCACGCGAGCTGGTGATAAACACCGGCAAATGGCGCTTAATATAGGAGCAAGTTCTTACATCGCGAAGCCGGTGGAAGAACGGGCCTTGATTCAGGAAATTGAACGTTGGATCGGTAAAGACGCACCAGCACATAAGTAGGATGACAATCCTGACATCCCTGGATGTGCCGGACCGTCGCACGATCGGTAGCTATTATGAGTTTACGTGGTCATCATCATTCGACGAGCACGCTCGTTGAGACGGCCAGTTTCCTGGTCGTCCGTCTAGGCCTCACCTATTTGGCACTGCCGGCAGATGGAGTTCGTGGCGTTCTCACGCCGGAAGAGGCCGGTCACGAACAGACCGTGACTGCCTCAGGGACGAACTACCAGTACACGGATGTGGCTCATCTACTGGCGCTGGACGCAGATTGGTCGGGCCCCGAGACGAGAACCGTGTTGTATTCGACCGGCCATACGCATGGTGCGATCCGCGTTGAGCAAGTGGTGGGATTGACGGATGTAGAACGCAAGGATTGTCTTCCATTGCCGCCACAGTTTCAATGTGATGAACGAAATTGGTTCGGAGGGATGATGGTCTATCAGGATCAGTTGGTTCTGATCGTGAACCCGTCGTGGGCGTTGGGAGAATTGGCACAACTAATACCTGAACCCCGGCTACAGAGCGAACGCCTGATAGAGGCGACTCCTGCTGCGTTCGGTGGATCATGCTGAGGACAGCTCGAGGACAGCAGCAGGCTCAGACGATAAAACGGTCCTGGAGTGTGGTGGTTTTCTCAATCGGCGGGTTAAAACTGGCCGCACGAACTGAAGATGTGGGCGGGGTGTCGCCCTGGACTGATACGACTTCAGTTCCAAGTAGAACTCCTTTCGTGCAGGCTATGCTTAAGCGCGATAATCGTGTGATGCCGGTCTATGACCTGGCGAGCAGATTGAGTTGCCCGGTCCAGGGCGAGCCATTGTTATGTCTAGAGGCGCGCCACCTTGACGGGCCGATGGCGATCTGCATCGATGCTGATGTTCCCTCTTTGGAGACTGTGGATGCAGCGGCGATACGTCCGCAGGGCAGGAAGGATGTTGAAACATTAGGTATGGTCACGATAGGCGGGGAAGATGTGAGTATCGTGGCCTTGCAACAACTTGGTCGATTGAGACAGGATGCAGGGAGAAGCTAGGGGTGTCGGAAAGGAATCGATATGCCGAAAGTGCTGGTAGCTGACGACAGTATTGCCGTTCGGAAGGTTGCCGAACGGCTGCTGACTGAAGCGGGATTTGGAGTCACTCTTGCCGCGAACGGGGAGGAGGCGTTGGCCTATTTGGCCAAAGAGAAGCCTGATTTGGTTGTATCCGATGTCATTATGCCTGATAAGAGCGGCTACGAAGTCTGTGCGTTCGTGCGGGCACAGCGGGCTTTAGCGAACATACCGGTACTATTGATTTCCGGCATTGTGAATGATGAAGTCACAAAACAGGCCGAGTCTTGTCACGCCGACGGGGTATTGAAAAAACCATTCCAGGGCACCTCCCTCAAAGATCGTGTGTTCGAGTTGCTGGCGAAGAGACAAGGCCCAGTCGCGCCTGCCGCAAAGAGTGTTGAAAAGGTGCCTGTGTCCAACGAACCGGTTCAAAGCGCGCGAGTCAGCGATGAGCAGCTGGAGACCTATCGACAGACCATGGCGCGATCGAAGTCGTTGGAGGAAGAACTCAAGATCGAGCGAGATCAAGCAGCGCAGATGGCTCAACGCGTGGCGCAGCTTGAAGGACAGTTGGGTGGTATCAAGGAGCTGGAGTCGATGCTCGCCAAGGAGCGGGAGCAGACCGCCGAGCTGAAGAAGAAACTCGTAGAAAGCGATAGTGCCACCGCCCGGGTACAGGAACTTGAAGACACCCTCAAGACCGAACGAGCGCAGTCAACAGAGCTCAAAAAGCAGGCATCGAATGCGGACAGCCTGAATGGACGAGTGCAGGAACTGGAGGCGGCACTCCTGAAGGAACGAGAGAGTATCACGCAACAGGCCGCACGTCTGGCTGAAATGCAGAAGAACGCGAGTCGCGTCCAGGAAATGGAGGCGACTCTGCATGCCGAGCGCCAGGCAGCCACGCAGTTAGTTCAACAAATGACTGCGATGGAGAAATCGGCCAACCGGACTCAGGAGTTGACGCAGCAGCTTGCACGGGAGCAGGAACGTACGAGCGAATTAACCCGTCGCGTGGCCGAGAGCGAACAAGTTGCCACCCGAGTGACTATGTTGGAGCAGGCTCTCGCCGACGAAAAGCAGCGATACTCAGATCTGTCCGCCAGAAATAGTGAATTGGAGAATGCCCTCGGGTTTGAACAGAAAAAGAGCGAAAATGTTTCCGCTCGTCTCACCGAGCTCCAGCACGCTTCGCAGAACGGCCAGGAATATGAAAGGCTCCTTCAGACTGAGCGGGAACGGAATAACCTTTTGGCAAAGCGCGTATCTGAAACTGAAGAAGCGGCCGAGCAAGCCACCAAGCGATTTGAGGAGATGGCAACAAAGCTTGGCGAGATAGCGGGACTGGCCTCTCAACTAGGGAGCGGAAAGCGGCGGTCCTGATCGTGTGCGATCCCTCTTTGTGGACCGTCACTGTCGTGAAGGACTAATGCCATGGCTGCCGACGCTACAGACGATTTCCAGAAAGAGTTGGTCGATCTTTTTGTTCAGGAAGCACAGGAATGGCTTCAGAACATTCATGTCGCCCTTGATGAACTCCAGCAGGGGCCGGCGCCGGAGCGGCATGCCAAGCTGATTGAGACGATCTTTGCCGGCGTGACGAATCTCGGGGGATCTGCTGCTACGATCAATCTTCCAGACGTCGAGCGGGCGAGTTTCGAGGCGATTCCTTTTATCGAAGCCCTCCAGGACCCGCAGAAGGCGCTCTCCGTCCAGCATTTTCTGGCCCTGTGTAAACAACTGGGACAGATCCATACCACATTGACCCGTGCGACGGGAGTCTCCTTTGAAGATGATGGGAACGGAGCAGCGGCTCAGACCGTGAGCGCTAGTCTCTCTCCGCGGGAATTTATGCAGGCACTTCAGGAGCTCGAGAAACAATCTTGCGGTTCAACGTCAGGGCGGAATCTTATCCGTAGTATGATCGAACAGATGGAAGGGCAGATTCATGCCGGTGTGGACCGAATTGATGCGACGGTCATCCAGGGATATCTTGCCCGAGTTTCAGAGGCGGAGGAGTCTTTTCTGAATACGATTGAGGAGCGCATTCCTAAAATTTTCGAGAAAATGAGCGCGCTCAAGCCGGGCAAAGGAGAGGACGCGTCCTGTATGACCGTCCTTGAGACGTCTCTTCAGGATATCGCATGCCTGCGCGCCGGGGCACAGCAGGTGAATGCGGGGCCGGCGATGCTGTTTTTTACGGGGTTGCAAAGCCTCTTGATGGTGGTGACACAGCGGCGTGTGCTTTTGGCGGCTGCGCGGGTGGAATCGGTGAAAGGCCGGTTGCAGGCAATGGGTGATGCCATTCGCCAGTGGGTGGAGCTTGGGCGGGCCCAGCGAGCCGCGATCGATCAGTTGCTTCCTGCCAGCCACTCATAATCGATGCGTCTAAACCCCGCACAGAAGTCCGTCGGAACAATTGATAGCGGTCCCCTTTGTAAAATGTATGGATGGTACGATGAATCCAGTTGTTGATTATACGAGTTACTGGGATCTTCACGCCCAGCCATTCGACAATGTGCCGGATCCGCGATTCTATGTTCCCTCCTCTCAGCATGATGCAGCGCATCGATGGTTGAACTATGGAATTCAGACCCGCAAGGGTCTGCTGCTGCTAACCGGCGACATCGGCTGTGGCAAAACGCTGCTGAGTCGTCGACTGATCGTCGGGCTATCCCCAGACCGGTATGATGTCGCACTTATTGCCAATCCCGCATTGTCTCCTTCTGAATTGCTGGAGGAAGTGTTGGCTCAGTTTGGACTCGACCTTGTGCGCTCAAAGGCAGGACGATTGCGGATCCTCAACGAGAGGCTCCAGTCTAACGCGAAACGCGGAGTCAATTCAGTATTGGTCGTAGACGAAGCCCAAGCGATCGAAGGCATCAAAGGATTTGAGGAGCTTCGATTGTTGACGAATTTCCAGCTCAACGACCGCTTCCTCTTGACCATTGTGTTGATCGGCCAGCCGGAACTTCGTCACCGAGTTTCGGGGATTCCGCAATTGAACCAGCGGATTGCTGTTCGCGCTCATCTGGGCCCCTTCACGCAGGAAGAGACCGCATCGTATATTACTGCACGGATGGGAGCTGCGACGCACCGGACAGACGTGTTTACGAAAGAGGCAGTAGCCGCCGTCTATGGATTGACGAAGGGCATCGGGAGACTCATTAATGCCCTTTGCGAGCAATGTCTTTTTGCCGGAGCGGTCGAGAATGTGTCACACGTCGACGAGATGCTTGTTCAGCGGGCCGGACATTTTTCATGAGGCAGAGTCCATGTTAAATGAGGGCAGGGGTCGACCATGAAGGAACCCCTCACGACAGACTGGTACCGATCTGCGCAAGAGCAACTGACAAACGTTGCTGTCGCCGTGCAGCGGCAAGACGTACTCGATATAGAAGGCTTGTCCGTACTGGCGAATGGAATTGTTGAGGCATCAAAAAAAGGTGACCAATTAGTGGTTCAAGCCATGAGTGGTCCCGCCGGGCCTCCATTGATTACGAATCTCGTGAATGTCGCGATACTGGCGACCAAGGTTGGCGCAGGGTTGGGATATTACGGAAAAGAGTTGGAACGGCTCACCCTGGCCGGACTCGTACATGACATCGGTCTTTTTGCCGTCCCGCAGTCGGTGATTACCAAGTCCGGTCGGTTGACTCCCGATGAGCGCACGCTCATCGAACAACATCCGGAACTCGGCTATGAGGCGATCCGGAAAGCAGGACCGAAATACGACTGGTTGGCATTGGTGGTGCGCCAGGCGCATGAGCGATGGAACGGACAGGGCTATCCGAACAAGATGAAGAGGCGGCAGATCAGCGAGTTTGCTCAAATCATCGGTGTCGTGGATGTCTTTGACGCACTCGTGAGTCCGCGCGGTTACCGTCGCAGATTTTTCCCTCATGAAGCGGTGCGAGAATTGATCGTGGCGGAACGAACGGCATTTCCTCGAGAGGTCGTCAAAGCTCTGGTCGAACAACTCTCGGCGTACCCGCTGGGCACGTCGGTACGGTTGACGACAGGAGAGGTCGGATCTGTCATACGCGTAAATACACGCTATCCTCTTCGTCCGATTGTGTGGGTCGAGGGAGATGCGGGTCGTGTTCAGGAAGGCCGCCAGCTTGATCTGAGCTCCACCCCCCTCGTCTCGATCATCGAAACACTGGAACCTCCTGACGTGGCTCGCATGTCGTTTCCAGCCGAGGAGGTGCGCGCCAGAACGTCGGAAGTGCTGCCATCGGCATCCGATCAGTTTACGTCTCTTCTGGAGGGGTTGGATGCCCTTGCAAGCGCCATTCAAGGAGCCGTCGAGTCCAGGACTACCGTGCAAGAAGAGGAGACTGAAGGGCGGGCGAGCAACCATCGATGGATAACTCGGCCTCCGGCCCAGGATCTTGTCGATACGAGTTTCGAAAAGGAAGTGATCGGTTTATTCGCTCTTGAAGCGCACGAATGGATGGCTCAAATTCAAACGGCGTTGAAACAGCTCGCCGAAGGGGCCAACGGAACGGCGCGTCCGAAGCTCTATGGGATTCTCCTGCACGGCATTACCAACCTGGCCAAATCCGCGTCCACTGTGCAGCTACAAACCATCGAACGGATGGCCTCGAACCTGCTTCCAATCCTCCACGATGTGGGCCGTCAGGAACCACGGGTGATGACGGCCGCTCTTCAATCGCTTCAGGAGGGATTAGATCGGATCAATCTCGCTGTGCGTCGATTGGCAGGAGAACGAGAAGACGAATGTGCCGGTGGCCCGTGCGTTACTGTGAGATCGGTCACTGAATCCGTCGAGGCTCTTCCCGCAGTCGTGCCCGAGCAGCCCGCGGTCTCCGAGTTGCCGGCGTCATCCTCCACAACCTTCAGTATCCCGCTCATTCATGCGCTCCGCGACCTACAGCAGGCTCGTGCCAGGTCGATGCAACCAGCGCGCGATGTCTTAGAGGCGGTGATTCAGCAAGCAGAGAAGGCAGGCGATGGGCTCGATGTGGCCGGCGTTGGGCGTATCCTGACCGAGCTTGACCGGCTCGACGAAGCGTTCCTTCAAGAAGTCCGTCGGAAGGTTCCCATCATCAGTCTCACTCTTGCAGAATTGCGAACACAAGGTACGACGGATTTCGTCACGTCATCTCAGCTCGATCCGATTCTCGAACAGGTTGAGGCAATCCACACTCTGGCGAGCCATGTGCAGGCGACGATGATCATGATGTTCTTACAGGGGTTGCGGTCTTTTCTCATGGTTGCGGCATACCGGAAATCGTCGACCTTGGCGCAACGCTTGGGAACAGTCGAGACGAGAATTCATGCCTTGATACCGATGGCGGAGCAGTGGGTCAACATCGGGCGCGTCGAACGATCAGCCATCAGTGAGATTCTTCCGATATAGCTTTGTCCCATCACTCCGAACACTTCTGTACGTTCAACCGCTCAAAGTTTCTCTGCAACCTGCAAATCTGTACGGTCTCCTCCATCGAGTTGCTGGTAAAGATGTCTATCACGATGTAATTGCATGGAATGTGCTGCCTACGGTTTGGGCAATGTGCGAGGGGCGGTAGTGCGGCATCGTATTGTTCGTTCATCCACATGGTTACACACAAGTCATGCACATATTTTGTGGACATCAACCTGCTGAGCGTTCACGTTCCGGCTCCTTGTCACAGCTGCTTTCGCCTAATTTCATGCGACGAACGACGAAAGAGCATTCTGCGCGGGACGTTTCCGCGCCTGCGCCTATCGTTGCAGCGTCGCTTCTGTTGATGAATTCCCGGCAGATGAATTTCGGGCCTGCCATCTATGGTTTCTCATGGGCGATCCACAACCTCATGGCTGGCCGTGGGGTTCGGCCATCCCGTCCAATCATCGCGATGGAAGTATCCTCTCCCGTCTTCGTCATGTGATAAGTCGTTGAAGGATGATATGATGCCGGCCTCTTGCGGCCTCCTCTTGATGAGGATGAGTCCGGCAGCGTCTGAAGTCGGAGAAATCAGCAATGGCAAAACTTGTGACGGTCTTGCGACCGGAAAAGATTCAGGAACAGGCTCGCTTCTATGTCCGGTCCTACATCATTTTCCCCGCAGGAGTGGTTGGCCTGGCCTGCATGATCGGAGGAGTCGGGTCCCTCGGCTACCAGCTATTGGCTGATCATACATACACCTGGTTGACGTTTCTCAGCAGCTCCAGTTTGCTCGTAACCGGTGTACTAGGCGGATGGGCTCAAACTCGGTATCACCGGTATCTCTATGAAACCTTTCCCGATATCTATGCGGCACGGATGCGAACAGCTGTGGCGCAACGCAGCAGGAAGGCCAAAGCGGAGCCGGAAGCGCCATCCATTGAGCATCCAGGTCGCAGCCTAGTCCCGATGGTCACCATGACCGGAGTGGCGCTCATTTTTAGCGCATCAGCCGCGGCCATGATGCGCGGGGACCTGGACCCGCTTCCGGCCGTCCTCATGCCTTGGGCGGGATTCTATTGGGCGAAGTTATTTGGTTGGCGTGGAGTGGTGGGATAGGATCGGCGACTGAGGGTCGACCGACTACCGGGTCCGTTTCTTCGTCTTTGTGTCAGGGGTTGGAGGCGCCGTACTCCGCGCTTCTAGCCGCTTCGTCCGTTCTTCCAATGTGCGTATGGCTTGTCGGAGTTCGGGCAGCCGTGGAATCACGGCCTGCGCTTTCACCCATTGTTCATGAGGCATCACCGGTGCGCCTGATACGACCTGGTTTGGTTCAAGACTGCGGTTGACACCGGCACGGGCGGCAATCATAACCTGATCCCCGATAATGAGATGGTCTGCCAATCCTGCCTGTCCACCGATCATCACATGGTGTCCCACCTGAGTGCTGCCGGCGATCCCGACCTGTGCGACCAGAATTGAATGGGCACCGATCGTCACGTTATGGGCAATCTGGACCAGGTTATCGACCTTGGTGCCTTGCTTGATGACCGTTTGTTTGTCGGGTGTCGTGGCGCGATCGACCGTGACATTCGCTCCGAGTTCGACGTCATCTTCGATCGTGACCCCGCCGAGCTGAGGGATCTTGTAATGTCTCCCTTGGTCCTGCACATAACCAAATCCGTCGCTGCCGATCACTGTGCCACTGTGTATGATCACCCGGGCTCCAATCGTACAGCCTTCCCGGACCACGACGTTGGGATATAACAGTGTATCGTCCCCAATGGTCGTGTCATTGCCGACAAAGACACCCGGATAAAGAGTCACTCGCGCGCCAATCGTCACCCGGTCACCCAGGCTCACTCCGGGCCAGATCGAGACATCAGCACCGATCTGAACATCCAGACCGCGCACAACGGTTGCCGCAATTCCTCGAGGAGGCGAAGCCGGGCAAAAAAAAGTTCGGGCAACCTGTGCGAAGGCCAGCGTGGGATTGGCGACGACGATGTGAGGATTCGTGATCCCGGTCAGATGCCGGTGGGCGAGAAGTGCTCCGGCTGCAGTGGATCCGCTCGTCTTGAGCATCCGATCCCCCGTGATGAATGTCAGATCGTTCGGGCCTGCGATATCAAAACTGGCCAGGTTTGTGATCGTTGTGTGCGGGGAGCCCACCATCTCTCCTCCAACCACGGCGTGGATCTGATCCAGCGAGAGAGGAGTATGCGCCAGTGTCGACATAAGGATTAGGATTTCTTCTTGTTCTTGAGCTTGGACGGCTTCGCCGTATTCTTGGTCGGGAGTGAAGCAGATGTTTTCCCCAGCCGTTTTTCCACATAATGCACGACTTCGCCGACGCGAGTGAGCCCCACCAGGTCCTGGTCGGGGATCTGGAGATCGAAGGCCTCCTCGATCCGATACAACAACTCAATGACCGCCATAGAGTCGAGACCTAAATCGTCACGCAGATGGTCCGTCATGAGTATGGTGGTCGGATCGCGTTTCAGGTACTGACCCAACGCGGTTCGTATTTTCAGCGAAATGCCGGGATCGGTTGCCATCAATTGTTTGCTCCATCCTATCTATGCGATTGCGTGTTTCAATACCACAGCAGCGTTGTTGCTGCCGAATCCAAACGCGTTCAGCAATGCGACCTTCACTCGACGTTCTTGTCCTGATCGGGACACTCCTGCCAAGGCACAGGCTGGATCCGGATCATCATAATTCGCCGTCGGATGAATGTTCCCCGTATGGAGTGTCAGCACGGAGGCAATGCCTCCGATCGCACCGGCGGCACCCAGGGTGTGGCCGACCAGGGATTTGGTCGCGCTGATCGCGATCTTGTCCGCACGCGATTTGAACAGTTGCCTGATCGCCTTGGCTTCGACCGCGTCACCGATCGTCGTCGAGGTTGCATGGGCATTGATATAGTCCACTTGTGCCGGGGTCACGCCGGCATCCATGAGGGCAAGCCGCATGGTGTTGGCCACTTCCAGACCATCTTCGCGGGGAATCACCATGTGATATGCCTCACTGGTGGCTGCATAGCCTGCAATTTCGGCATAGATTCTCGCCTTCCGTTTCCTGGCGTGCGCGGCCGATTCCAGGATGAGCGTGCCGGCCCCTTCTCCCATGACAAACCCGTCCCGAGAGCATTCGAATGGCCGAGACGCCTTCTCCGGGTGATCGTTGAATTTAGATGAGAGGGCGCGTAGGGAGCAAAATCCCGCAAAGACGAGAGGCGTAATGCTGGCATCCGCTCCCACGACGATGACGACATCGGCGCGGCCCTCGCGAATACAACACATCGCTTGGCCGAGCGCATGGGCGCTGGAGGAACAGGCCGTCGAAATCGTCAGATTCGGCCCCTTCGCGCCGTAGGCCATCGCCACGATGCCGGAAGCCGAGTTGAGTGTGATGACGGGAATGAAATTCGGATGGACGCGATGGGGTTTCTGCTGCTCGTAGAGTTGCGTGATTTCACGTTCGCCCATGACCATACCGCCCATGCCGGCTCCGACAATCACCCCCACACGATGCGGATTCTCTTTCGCCATCTGCAGGGCCGAGTCGGCCAACGCCTCCTTCGTGGCTACGAGGGCGAATTGGGCATAGCGGTCCACGCGGTCCCCGTGGGGAGAATCGAGAAACCGTTCGATCGCAAAATTACGCACCTGACCCGCCACCTTGGAGCGGTAACCGTCCATGGGAAAAGGATCAAACGACGTAATGGCAGAGATGCCTGATTGCCCTGAACGGGCGGCCTTCCAAAAGTCACTCACTCCGATGCCGATCGGAGAAACGATTCCTAACCCTGTAACGACGACTCGTGATCGCATCTTCTTGAAATCCTTCTCATCATAGCCCTGCCTCTATCTACCGGAAGCATGTGGATGAGTCAACCGGTTCCCCGGCAAGACCGGCGGGACCAGCGAGAGGAGCGAGACGGATGACGGTTCGAGGTGCTCGAACTTCGATCATCTTCCCACCTGTTTCGCGGATGTCGTACGGACACCCGTCAGGTCTGTTAGTAGCGCACCCTCAGCATCAGATACAGACCATAACTCAGGAAGAGCAAGTTGGCCATCCACCCGGCGATCAGAGGCGTCAAGGCTCCGCCACGACCGAGCGCGATCGCGATCGAATGTGTCGTCCAATAGCAGAAGCCGATCGCGAGGGCCTGTCCAACGCCGATTGCCGTACTGCTCCCTCTGACACCGCTCCGGCGCAGACTCAGCGCAATGCCGACGAGGACCATGATGACCGTGACAAACGGGAACGCGATTCGACTGTAGTAGTCGGTCTTCAGTCGTGCGGATTGGGAGCCCTCTTGATGCCGGCGTCTGGTATAGGCCCTGATATCATGGAAAGTCATCAATTCGGAATCGCCAGCGACCCAGGTCGTGAAGTCATCGGGGATGAGGGTCAAGGCAATAGTTTTCTGGTCGAACGCAGTGGCAGCTACGGCCCCGTCGGGAGAAAAACGTCGATGCCGGCCCTCATATAAGGCCCAGCCTGAGACACCATAGCGGGCTTCGGCCGCCTCGGTCATGTCGGTCAGTCGGAAATTACGATCGAATCGAAAGAGCCGCACACCGCCCAAGTGCTTTCCGTCAATGGAGACGCTCGTGACATGCATGAGACTGTCGGCTCCCGCCCTCGTCCAGGGTTGCTGAAGTTTCAAGGCTGCAGCCGGCGGCTTTTTCTCGATACGCGTGGTCCGGATCTCTTCGGATTTTCCAGCGGCCAATGGTATGACGGTGGAACTGAAGAGCAAGAGCACGAGGGAAATCCCGCTGGCAAACACAATGAAGGGGGCGGTGATCCAGGGGAGACTGATGCCGCAACTGCGCATCGCCGTGATCTCGTGGCCGCGGGAGAGCAATCCAAACGTCAAGAGTGTGGCCATCAGGACGGCCAGGGGGGCGATCTGGAAGGAAATAGCGGGAGTCTTGAGCAGGAAATAAGTCAGGACATCGAGCCAACTCGCGTCGTAACGCAGGAAGCGGCGCACCTTTTCGAAGAAATCGATCACGAGATAAATCGTCATCAAGCCAGTGAAGCACATGGCAAAGATTTTGGCGTACTCGCGCAGGAGATAACGGAAGAGAATGGGCATAGGGTTACTGGCGGCTCATGATGTAGAACCACACGACCGTGGTGACAGCGAACACCCCGTTGGGCAGCCACGCTCCCATGAAGGGAGCGAGCGCCGCTGTGGTGACCAGAAATTCACAGGCCACGTTCAGCATATAATAAACGATCACGACCAGCACGCCCACCGCAAATCCCCCCATCCGGCCGGACCGCTTGGAGACGATGCCAATCGGGACGCCCAACAGACAGAGCACCAGTGAGGCGGTAGGGAACGCCAGATCTTTGTAATACTCCATCAATCGACGGAGTCCGACAGGATCACGCCACTGGGATTGCGTGAGCTGGGCGATGATCACCTCGTACGATGGACGTTCTTCCGTGGCCGAATAGCCGCTCTGGTTGAGAGAGAGTTTCAAATCATAACTGGCGAAAGACGCCTGCTCGTATTGGTCGGCGGCATCAGGCCGGCTGTGAATGACCCCATGTTTCAGGCGTAATGCCACCTGATTGGTCGATGTGTCCATCAGCACTTCATAGTGCTGTGCCACGATGATGCGGGGATCATCGGCATTTCTCTCGTCCGAGACAAAGATGCCGGTTGTGGCCTCTTCGGGATTTCCATCGGGAACGTAGATCATCATCTTCGGGATCGGTTCGTTGAAGGTTCCTCGTTCCAGCGCCAGCACTAACTGATCGCGAAGAAGGTTCAAGGCGACTTTCTTGAGGTTTGTCGAGCTCCAGGGCTGGCCCCACTGCGCCAGCCATGACGTCAGCGCGAACACGAGCAAGGCAAAGAGCAGCACAGGGCGAGCCAGGCGCATGAGGCTCAATCCCGCTGCCTGCATGGCCACTAATTCCTTGTCGAAGGACAGCCGTCCGAAGGCGGTGATCGAGGCGATGATGCCTGCGATCGGGAGGGTCAGCACGAGGAACGACGGCATCAAATGCGCGAAGACTTGAAGGACCGCCACGATGCCGACCCCTTTGGATACCAGGAGCTCCACGAGGCGCAGGAGCTCGCGTGTCAGCATCACAAAACATAGCGCCCCGAGGCTGACACTAAAGGGGGAAAGAAGCTCGGTGAAGATGTAGCGATCCAGCAGCGTTCGTAGAAACATTCGAAGAATCACGCTCCTCGCACGGTGCGTCACTATAGGCGAGCAAGGAGGGCTTGTCTACATCGGGGTCTGAGACTCAGAAACTAAAGAACGCTTGACAAGATTTGAAACGACATGGTACATGCTTCGCGATTTGTAACAGAGATGGTTTTCGTGATCGATGTTGTCTCATCAACGATCCCATCATTCCCGCCTGCTCTTCTTTCTGTCATATTCTCTTCATCATGTGCGTCGACAATCGGGTTTCGGGGCCGGCCATGTAACAACGCGTGGTCGTTGAGGAAAGGAGGGTTTTGTGAAGACAAAAGGTACGGTCAAGTGGTTCAACGATCGTAAAGGATTTGGATTTATTCGCCTGGAGAGCGGAGATGATGTCTTCGTACATTACTCCGCGCTGCAAGGGGAGGGATTCAAGACCTTAAAAGAAGGAGAAAACGTCGAGTTCGATGTGGTGCAAGGCGCAAAAGGACCTCAAGCGTCGAACGTCTTGAAGGCGGCCACGGTCGCGGAGTCGTAACGCAATTCAGTACTGCGGAGTGTGTCAGTCAGTGGAAGACCTGCCTGGTCATGTCGAGGCAGGTCTTCCTATTTTCGGTTGAGCACACTGTCTTCCAAACACCCCATTTCGTTGACAATACGTAGGAACACTGTTAGCGTTTCATCGTTGGGGAGGTTTGACTTGGCGATCGACCGCAGCACCGTCTTGCATAGCGCACAGCTTTTTGCGTCCCGAGGCCAATTTGACGCCGCCATCAATGAATGGAGAAAACTGTCGGCTGAGTCGCCGGGCGATGGCAGTATCTTCAATTCAATCGGGGAGTTACACCTCAAACGTAATGCAACCATAGATGCGGTAAATAGCTTCCTGCAGGCGGCCAACGCCTTTCGTGCCGAAGGGGCCACCCTCAAGGCCATCGCGACATTCAAGAAAATCCTGAAAATCGATCCCTCCCGATACGATGTGTACCGTCATTTGGGAGATCTGAATGCTGAACGCGGTCTCCTCAGCAGCGCGGTTCAAGATTATCTCACTCTCGGGAAGCATTACCTGAAGGCGGGAAAAAACAAGGATGCCCTGGACATCTACAAGAAGATCGTCAACCAGGACCCCTCGAATCTGGATGCCCAACAACGCGTGGCTGAATTGTGTCTGCAAGAAAACATGCAGGACGAAGCCACGAAGGTCTATCTGCAGTTGGGGCGGGAGCGGTCAGCACAGCAACGGTATGCCGAGGCCAAGGATGCCTATCAAGCCGTGTTACGCATTGATCCTGCCAACAGCGAGGCCGGTCAGTTCATCGAGCATATTGAAAAAACGGGCGGGCATCCGAGCCCAACAGCCAAGGCGAAAGCCGCGTCGGGAGGGAGTCCCTCCAAGAACTCCGAACCGGTCAATCTTCTCTCGGAGGCCACGCGCCGAATCGAAGAAAAACAGTTCTCCGGCGCTGAAGCCATCCTGAATCAATTGCTCACCAAGGAGCCGGGAAATCCCGAAGTGTGCCGGTTGCTGGCAACGTTACACTTGCAGCGCGGCGACCTGCATATCGCGCTGGGAGAATACCGCTATTTGGCCGGGGCTGCCTTGCGGTCACAAGACTATGTCCAAGCCGAAACGCTGATCACCGACTTTCTGGCGGTGGAACCGCATTCCGTCGCGCTGATCGAGTTATATGGAGAACTCTACGCCGAGAAGGGGGATGCCACGAACGCCGTGGTGCAGTATGGAAAAGCGATTGAACTGTTGCTGGAGCATCCTGAGCCGGGCCTGCCGACGCTGCACGAGGAACTGTTCGAGAAGGTGATAGCCCTGGCGCCGGATAGCCCGGTCGTCAAACGGCTGAGGGCGCTCATGCACGGCACTACTGTCGATGAAACACCGGTTCCCGTTCCGCCCGTGACCTCCCAGCCTCCGACAGCAGCTGCCCCGGCGAACCCCGTTCCGCCGACGGAAACATTTTCAACGGCCAATGCAGCGCCGGATGACGCCTGGAGTTTGACCTCGAACGTCACTCCCCTCAAAGATAGGCATTTCTCATATGTTGAGCCGGAGATTGCACCGGACACAGTGGAGATACCGCAGTTCGCTGAACCGGAACCGGTGACACTCGAGCGTGAGTGCTTGCCCTCGAAGACCGACTCGGAAGTAGAGTGGACGGCACAGTCACAAGCGGCAGACCCGGTAGCTCCCCTCTCACTGGTGCTCTCGACGAGCGAACAGTTCCAGGCCTATGTGGATGCAGGTCAGCATGCCGAGGCGGCAGAATGGCTCAGCCATCTCGTCACGGCCCAGCCGGATGATGCCAAAGCGCGTGAATTGTTCGGCTATCTGCTCGAAGGGAAGGGCGATACGGCCGGCGCAGCTCTGCAATATTCCCGCGCACTTGAATTGCTGCTGGCGGACCCCGAGAACATCGAGGATGCGACCCAGCCGGCGCACCTCTACGCAAAAGTTAAGGAACTGGCGCCGGCGGGCCCCTTGGTCTCGAAATGGGCCTCGCGGTTTTCGCCGAAGCCGCAAGAGTCAGTGGCGGAGGGCGAACCCCCGGCTTCGATTGAGCCGGTCGACGAGATTGACGCGGAAACCCATTACACGCTGGGTGTGGCCTATAAGAATATGGGCTTGCTGGACGAAGCGAAGGAAGAATTTCGTGTCTCGATGAAGGGACCTGATTTGTTCCTGGACTCCTGTCTCATGATCGCGGTCTGTTTGAAAGAACAAGGAGAAGCCCAGTCGGCGAGTGAACAGCTGGAACTGTTGTTGAAAGATCCAAAATGCCAAGGGGCTAAGTCGCAAGCGATCCGCTATGAACTGGGTTTACTCTACGAGGCTCAGGAACAGTGGGGTCGGGCTGCCGCAGTCTATGAATCGATCCCGGCCTTCCACGATGTGTCGCAGCGACTCGAATTGGTTCGCGCCCACAGGGGTCCTGCTCAGGCCGCGTCCGCTGTGCGCTACCGACACTAATTTCCCGGAGAACTTCCTCTTCGTGCTCATTTCGCGCAAACCTGCCTGACCATCCGCTAGAACGACGGCTCTCCAGAGAAGAACAACCAGACGCGGACTCTCATGACATGCGAGAGCATCGAACGCGTGGGGCCGGCCCATTAGCGAACAGCGTTCGGGGCGGGACGGTCTTCCAGCACCGCGTCGATGTTCTTCAAACAGACCATGCCCATTTGAACCCTCGCGTGCAGGGTGGCAGATCCCAGATGGGGGAGAAGTACCACCTGCTTCAACCGAGCCAACGCGGGGTGGAGGGCCGGTTCCTGCTCATACACATCAAGACCAGCGCCCGCGATCCGTCCGTCCCGAAGTGCGTCGACCAAGGCAGCTTCATCGATGATCGGACCGCGCGCGGTATTGATCAGGCAGGCAGTAGGTTTCATGCAGGCGAACTCCCGCGCGCCGATGAGGTGACGGGTGTCGGGTGTCAGGGGCGCGTGGATCGTCACGATGTCGGCTTCTCCAAGCATCTCGTGCAGCGAGCGATGTTCCCAGGCGACGGGGCATGATGCGGTCTCCAGCGGTCGACGGGTGTGGTAACGCACCGGCATGCGAAATCCGAGCGCGCGCTGCGCCACGGCTCGTCCGATCCGTCCCATGCCGATAATGCCCAGCGTCCTGCCGGACACGTCCGCTCCCAAGAGTTGTGTGGGACTCCATCCGGTCCAACGACCGGATCGAACGAGGGCATCGCCTTCGACGACGCGGCGTGTCGTAGCCATGATTAGAGCCCACGTCAGATCGGCTGTCGCATCGGTCAGAACGTCCGGCGTATTGGTCACGATCAGACCACGCTGACTGGCGGCGGACAGATCGATGTTGTTGTACCCGACGGCATAGTTGGCCAGTATTTTCAGCCGGGATACCGATTGAATCACCCCGCCATCGATGCGATCGCCCAGAGTCACGA